>OGXN01000088.1_pt1 | contig 122130 bp, 99 predicted proteins | sample 1576281 | NCBI WGS metagenome assembly OGXN01 (sample SAMEA3541494, study PRJEB24748) | human gut metagenome | biome: human gut; feature: human-associated habitat; material: faeces | place: China | collected 2012
TAAGATAGCAAATTCTAGTTCTGCATATTCATCTTCATTTAGTTCGATATGATATTGCTGGCTTATATCTTTTATTAAATGATGCGCAAAAACCCGCATATGATCGTCAAACTTTTTTTCTGAATGCAATATAACATTTTCAGATAATAGATTATTCATGGAAATACGCTCTACACTAATGCCAATATGCATGGATAAATTAAGCATAGAAAATTCATTCATTTTCAAATTTGACATATTTAAATTTTTTTCAATGATCTTACGGATATTATCTAAATCTGTTAAAGAAAAGAATTGTTGATAATATTGAGAATCAAAGATATATTGTGTTTGATCCTGAATCAATATTTTTTTATAGAGTTTTCTCTTTTCACTTTCTTTTCCTTTGAGTTTAAACACATTTTGATACCTTGTTAGTTGAAGATCTGTGTTTTTACACAAATTTTTGATTTGCTTTATATCTTGTTCTATCGTGGCAATACTGACATTTAATTCATCCGCTAAACTACTGATATCTATTTCATTTGTTTCATCAGTAATTGCTGTAAGAATATAAGCAAGCCTTGTAGACTGCTGATCTATATGTGAATCAAAAATATAAGCAGGATATTTAATCAATTGATATCCTTCTTTACCAGAGATGATAAAAGGTTTTGATTCACAATTAATCTGTTTAACATATTTTCTAATCATCCGATCACTGACATTTAAAACTTTTACTAATTCTTTTGAAGATACTGCTTCTTTTCTTTCACAAAGGATGTGAACCAGTTTTTGTTTATTATCCATACGCATCTCCCATCACATTTAAATCTTTTACCATTATCAAGTATATTATATTTGTTTATTTATATCAAACAATTCCTATTCCGGTATAAAGAAAAGCCATTTTTGTTATTTTCAAAAATGACTTTCTCATGATTATGGCTGTAAAAAACTCAATTGTACTTTCTGTTTCTCTTCATCAATATTATATACCCAGACTTTTACGATATCACCGACAGCAACTAATTCAGAAGGATGAGATACTCTTTGTTTACTCATCTTTGAAATATGTACCAAACCATCTTCATGTAATCCGATATCCACAAAGGCCCCAAAGTCCACAACATTTCTTACAACACCCTCTAGCTGTTGTCCAATGTGAAGATCCGATAACTCTAATACATCACTTCTTAACATTGGCTGGGCATACTGATCTCGATAATCACGTAATGGTGCCGCAATGCTGTCTAATATATCTTTTACAGTGTAGCTATCTGCTTCTAATGTTTCACACAGTTTTTTTACAGATGCTTCTTTTACTTTATCCGCAGCACTTGCACTGCCCATTTCTTCTTCTTTGATATCTAATTCTTTTAAAATTTTTTTCGCAAGATCATAGCTTTCCGGGTGAATGCTGGTACGATCCAACATTTCATCTCCATCTTCAATACGTAAGAAACCAGCTGCCTGTTCAAAGGCTTTTGCGCCAATCTTTGGCACTTTCTTTAATTCTTTACGATTATGAATTTCACCATGTTCTTCACGATATGCTACGATATTTTTCGCACAGGATGCATTCAATCCAGAAATATTCTTTAATAATTCCGCACTGGCCATATTGACATTGACACCAACACGGTTAACTGCTTTACTGACAACGAAATCTAATCGTTCCTTTAAACGTGCCTGTGGCAAATCATGCTGATACTGTCCAACGCCAATAGATTGTGGATCAATTTTAATCAATTCACTTAATGGATCCTGAATACGTCTTGCAATAGATATCGCACTACGCTGTTCTACATGCAGATCTGGGAACTCTTCACGTGCAAGCTTACTTGCGGAATAAACGGATGCACCTGCTTCACTGACGATTGTATAGGAAACATTTAAGTTATAATCTTTGATTAATTTTGCCACAAAAGCTTCACTTTCACGACTTGCTGTACCATTACCAATCGCAATGATATCAATTGGATATTTCTTTAGTAAATCCAGCATGATACACTGTGATTCTTTTACTTTCGCATTTGGCTGATGAGGATAAATCACACTGACATCAATCATCTTTCCTGTATGATCAATTACCGCAAGCTTACAACCGGTACGAAAAGCCGGGTCAAATCCTAATACCATTTTATTCTTCATTGGTGGCTGTAATAATAAACGTTCTAAGTTCATGGAGAATACTTCGATAGATGCTTCATGTGCTTTTTCACTTAATTCATTACGAATTTCACGTTCCACGCTTGGAAAAGCTAATCGCTTCAGCCCATCTTTTACAGCTTCATCAATCAAATAATTTACTGGACTTGTGCGCTTCTTGGTAAATTTATTGATTGTCCAGTTGATGATATATTCTTCATCAAAATCAATGGAAACATTCAACACTTTCTCTTTTTCACCACGATCAATCGCCATGATACGATGGTTGGCAAGACTAGATACTCGTTCACTGTATTCATAATACATTTTGTATACTTTTTTCTCATCTGTATGTTTTTTCTTAGCTTTTGTGACAAGATGTCCATATTTTTCCATGCTGTTTCTTATGCGTGAGCGCACCTGTGCATCGTCACTCGCCATTTCCGCAATAATATCTTTTGCGCCCTGCAAAGCATCTTCCATTGTTTCTACCTTATCATTGATATACTTCTTTGCCTCAGCTTCGATATCCGCCGTTCTTGGAAGTGTTAAGATCCATTCCGCTAATGGTTTTAAGCCTTTCGCAATCGCATCCGTTGCTCTGGTTTTACGTTTCTGTTGATATGGACGATAGATATCTTCTACCTGTGACAGCTTTTCGGCTTTCATCACATCTGCCTTGATTTCATCCGTTAATTTACCCTGTTGTTCAATCAGACGCAATACATCCTCTTTACGTTTTTCCAGATTTACCTGATAAGCATAATTTTCCTGAATCACACGAATCTGTTCTTCATCTAATCCACCTGTTACTTCTTTACGATAACGGGCAATAAATGGTACAGTATTTCCTTCTTCCAGTAAGCCTAATGTATTTTTGATTTGCTTCACACTAATATTCAGTGCGCTGGCAATCGCTTCAATAATATGATCCATATGTATATCCTTTCCTTCATCTTTTGATGAATCCCATAAGACACATTATATCTAATTTTCATCAAAAAACAAGGGTGGACTTTTTCCTTGATTATGCTTTATGAACATACAGTTATATATAAAATATGATTTTACCCCATAAAAAGTATTCATGATACACTATATAAAAAAACACCTATCACTGGTGTAAGTATCGTTCAGATACGATTCCATTCATAGGTGCTTATTTTATGCTTCTTTGAACTGCATCTCAAAATAATCAAACATTTTATGGAACATTTCTTCCCTGCTAAACATATGATGTTCATCTTCAACAATGATACTATATACGATGCCATCTAATTGGAACATAAAATAATAAGCTGGTATTTCACCTTCACGTTGATTATCACTATAATATACGGCAATGTTTTCTATTATTTTCTTTTCCTTATTTTTTGATACTACTGATAATGAGGTTCCTTCTCTTGTGAACTGTGCAGTAGGATTGTTTTCATTTTCTTCATGAACAATATGAAAAGTACAGTAAAGATTCCTAAATCTAATTGGCGTAATAATCAATAAATCTTGGTATTCAGATATATGAATTTTTTTGTCATTAACAATGTATTCTAATGGATCATAAAAATCATAGAAATCTATATGTTCTGCAGTTTTATATTCCTCTAATGATTGATATAGGTTAACTCTTGAATCTTTCCCATAAAAATGTGTTGAATAAAAAATGTACATAGCAAGCATTCCTATTATAACAGCAATTACGATATAAAACTTTTTTTTCATCGCCTTTATCCTTTCTATAAAATGGCAAACTTTTCATATAAAGATTTAGATAGTAAGACAAATATCTTTTCCTCCTATCTAACCTCCTTAGAATAGTAAATAAGATGATATCATAAAAGAAATTCGAATATCATCTTTTTCAATTAAACGATAGCATTTTTAAGCAAAAAAATATATTCTCTTTTACAAAAAAGGGTTCTAATGAAAAAAACGGGATTGTATGACTTTATGAATGATATGCTTATAAAAAACAAGGCTGGACTTTTTCCTTGATTATGCTATGTGGTATAATAAAAAAAGTATTTTGAAATAGATGTGCTGATGCGCAGTCCATATAAAGAGGTAAAAGCCATGATTTATAAAAAATTCATTCACCCGCAGTTACGTAACAATGCTCATCGTGTTCCATATAATAAAGCAGTGATTTACATAGCCAATATTTTTCAAAGTATCGCTTTTCATATGAAGAAAGTTCCAAAAGGAATCAAGCAAAGTAAATTTACGATACAAGTGAATCATTTGTCATTAAAAACCCATGTATTTGAACCAAAAGATAGTTCAAAAAAACTACCATGCTTACTATATATTCATGGAGGTGCTTTTAGTTATAAAGCAAGTATGATTCACAAACACTATGCATGTCTTTATGCTTTAGAAGCTAACTGTAAAGTATTTTTCCCTGATTATCATTTATTGCCCAAATATCCTTATCCAACCGCTTATGAAGAAGTTCTCGCCTTATATCAATATCTTATGCATCATGGGGATGAGCTCAATATTGATATAAATCGTATAGGCATTGGTGGAGATAGTGCAGGTGCTTGTCTTTCAGCATTATTATGTAATCATATTGAAAAAGAAAACTTAATAACACCCTGTGCCCAAATGCTGATTTACCCAGCAGTGGATGCGGATATGCAAAGTGAATCCATGAAAAAATATACAGATACGCCAATATGGAATGCGAAAAATAATCAGCGTATGTGGAAAATGTATTTACGAAATTCAAATGAAGAAATGAAAAGAAATGCTTCCCCTATGCAAAATGTACTTCCTTCCAAAATACCAAACACCTATATGGAAGCTACAGAATTTGATTGTTTACATGATGAAGGTATCTTCTATGGTCTACGTTTACAAGCTGCTGGTGCAAAGGTGATAATCAATGATACAAAGGGAACCTATCATGCATATGATGCTGCCATTCACAAAAAAATTGTCCATACACATGTAAAACAGCGTATATCGTTTTTAAATGATTGTTTTTATAAACGATAATAAACAGCTTTATAAAATTCTCTTTTATAATTCCTTTGGATACGATACAATATGCATAAAAGAAATGAGGAAGATAGGTTATGAAAATCGAACAACCAAAGATTGGGTCGCTTTTAGATAAAGCAACAGATTTAGAAAGCTGTATTCATGAAGATCCTTATGTACAGGGAAAACTTTTTGAAGATATTATGGTTTCCTCTTTAGATGTGGAATGTTTACATTTGGATGGCTGTGTATTTAAGAATGTATTCTTTGAGGATTGTCATTTTCCATTAGTAGATATGGTAGATGTTGTTTTTGAGAATTGTGAAATCAGCAACCTGCATTTTGAAGAAGGTGCGATACATCGTACACAGTTTCTACATTGCCGCATTACCGGCATTGAGATCTTAGATTCTACATTAAAAAATGTATATTTTAAAGAATGTAAAGGGAATTATGCCAACTTGTCTGGCAACAAGTTTAAACAGACAGTTTTTGAAAACAGTGATTTCACAAGCAGTTCTTTTGTTCAGTGTGAATTTTATAAAACGATTTTTGACCGCTGCCGACTCAATGAAAGTGAATTTTACAATACAGCGTTATCTGGAATGGATCTTGCCAGCAGTGATATTGAAGGCATTGGCGTTACACAGGATAAATTAAATGGTGTCATTGTGAGTGAACAACAGGCCTTAGAACTTGTGAAGTTATTGGGTATTACAATTAAATCAGAACTTGCTGAAGATGATGAAAGGGGATGAATAATCATCCCCTCTTTGTTATTTTGCGATATTTTCTACGATTTTCACAAGCAGCTCAACGCTTTTTTCCATTTCATCAATACATGCAAATTCATATTTTCCATGATAATTATATCCACCAGTACCAAGATTTGGACAAGGTAGTCCATCATATGTTAAACGTGCACCATCTGTACCACCACGAATCGCATGAGAGGTTGGTTCAATGCCAACTTGTTTCATTGCTTCCTTCACTAAGGTGATGATAGACATATCTTTTTCAATAATTTGACGCATATTTGCATAACTGTCCTTGATGGTTAAAGTAATTGTACCCTCTGGATATTTTTTATTTATATAATCTGCGGCATCTTTAAACTGCTGTTTCTGTTTTTCAAACAGAACTTCATCATGGTTACGAATGATATAAGAAAGCTGTGCATGCTCACATTCTCCATGCATATCTGTCAAATGATGAAATCCTTCATAGCCTTCTGTATAGGCAGGATTGTCAAAGACAGGTAATAAGGAATGAAATTCCATTCCCACAAGCAATGCATTGATCATTTTACCTTTTGCATCTCCTGGATGAATGCTTCTTCCTTGAATTTCTACTTCAGCACTAGCCGCATTGAAGTTTTCATAATCCACACTATCTACTTCTCCACCATCAACGGTATACGCAAAATCTGCGCCAAATGCTTCTATATTAAAGTGATCAGCGCCACGTCCTACTTCTTCATCCGGTGTAAATGCCAGTTTGATTGTTCCATGTGGACAATCACTTTGCATAATAATTTCTGCCATACTTAATATTTCCGCAATCCCTGCTTTATCATCCGCACCTAATAATGTGGTTCCATCAGTGACAATTAATCGTTTGCCTTTTTTATCTTTTAAAGAATCAAATTCATCTGGTCCCATCTTGATATCTTTTTCTTCATTTAAAACGATGACACCACCATCATACTCGTCAATGATTCTTGGCTTGATATCCTTGCCACTCATATCCGGTGATGTATCCATATGCGCAATAAATCCAACTGTTTTTACACCTTGTTTGGTTGCTGGAATTGTTCCATATACAATGCCATATGTATCAACATACGCATCTTGTATTCCCATTTCTTTCATTTCTTCCACAAGTGCTTTCGCAAGTGTTAACTGTTTTAAACTGCTTGGTGTTGTAGTAGATGCTGGATCTGATTCTGTATCGTATCCAACATATTTTAAAAATCTTTCTGTAACGTTCATATTTACCATCCTTTTTTCATTTATTTCCTTATGTTATTGTATCCTAACCATCCCTCTTTTTCAATCAGAATCATTTGATATCGATCAATTGATTTTTCTGATCATATTTATAATCATCTTCTGTGATATCCCTTATGACTTTACAGGGACTTTGCCACAACATTGGCTGATATATTTTTAATCATATCTTTTATGAATTTCTGTTTTCCTTTTTGATGACTTAGTTTTAGATAATGCATACGATATTTGATTTCATTTTGATTAGACAAAAGAAGCTGTCAACTAAAAAAGCGGCAGATTACCAGCTGCTTCCTACCTTGGTTTTACTTTAATTCAATCAGATATTTATGCAGATTATAATAAATACTTTTATAATCATCCTCCATAATACGAATGGTTTTCTGCATTTCTTCATCTAAAGTAAAGTGAGAGTCATCAAAATCACGAATGGCTTTTTCTCCCATTTCAATACTTTTTACTGCTTCTGCGATCACTTCTGTATCATTCATCAATGACAGATTTTTTATTTTACTCATCATTTCTGCCATAGAACCCATCATCCCAGCATCATCCGCAGCATCCCCGCCATTGGTATTGATTTGTCTTGTCAATTTTCTTTCATGAACTTTTAAAATACGCAGGATACGATCAAATTCTAATTTCAATTCTTCACTTTTCAATTTACCTGCCAGATTTTCAAATACGCCTGCGCCCATATGACATCCTTTCAATAATTGATTTAATTCTTCCATTAACTTTTCCTTATCCATTATCATCACCTCATCTTTAGTATGCTTCGATAAATTGGAAAAACACACTTTAATTTTTCATTTTTGTACAGTTTTTCTTATCTTTTTCTTAATTTCCATGAATTTTCATTTTATGGTAGGAAAGCGGATACGAAACAGGATATAATGATAGTAAGAATTTATGAAAGGAAGTCCATCATGAAAAAAATATTAACGATCGGCATCTGTTTCATGATGCTGTTATTATGTATACAGCCATTATCCGCAAAAGAAGATACATTAAGCGATGATGCGAAATATCATGTTGTAAATGTCACAAAAGATGGCACAACAGAAATTATTAAAACATATGATTCCTATGGTGAAGCAAAAGTTTCTCATACGTTATTAAAAAACCAATACAACAATCTGGGAATTACCTATGGTACATCATTTTTGACTATTGAATATGGTGTTGTCGGTTTTGAAAAGGCGGATGATTGCAGCTTCAATGTTGAATATCGCAATGATGCCAATGGAAAAGATGGATACACCAATGGCTGTTATGGCGCAGATGCGGCTTTTCTTGAATACAATTATGGAGATAATCAGGTAAAATTCATGTTGAGTGGTGTTATTGGATGGGCAGAAGGTAAGGATGTTACGATTTATCCCATCGAACAAGTATCCAAAAGCAGTACGTATTCTGTCAAAGACGGCTATTTATATCACCATATATCTTCTGATATCCATGCGTTAGATTATGATACCAGTGTAAAGCTTGAAAAAGATGTGAGCGGACTTAGTGAAGGAAAAACATATTACAGCTATGATGGACATTATTTTTATGAAGATTTTAGAAAGATGATCAATGATTATCGTGATGATACACATAAACAATCTAAAAATAAAGACTCTCCTTTCTATAACTATTTCCAGTATATTTCTCAAAGAACCACCAGTAATTATCAAAAAGAAGATCTGGACGCATACTTTAAAGATCAATTGGCAATCAATCATTCCATCACATCTTTTTATGATAAGGATAATCAGATTCATGATATTCTGACACAATCCAATTTGCCACAGGCGATTAGTGCCTTTCTGCAATATCAAAATCAATATGGCGCAAATGCCTTGTTGAATCTGGGATTATCCATGAATGAAAGTGCAACCGGTAAAAGTGTACTGGCTTATCAGCGCAATAACCTGTTTGGACATGCAGCATATGACAGCGATGTAGAAAAAAATGCCAGTCGTTATCAAAGTATCAACGCAAGTGTCTATGCGCATGATGTTCAATATATCTCAAAGTCATATACCAATCCTGATGAATTTCCCTATGCTGGTGGATTCTTTGGGGATAAAAGTGCAGGCATGAATGTAAAATATGCTTCTGATCCATATTGGGGAGAAAAAGCAGCCCAATATGCAATGGAAATTGATGAAGCACTTGGTGGCAAAGATCAATCACAATATGCTTTAGGAATCAGTAATCAGAAAGAAATTAGTGTGTATACAAGTGCAGATACGAAAAGCAAAAAGCTTTATACTATTGAAAAAGGCGCAACCTTTAGCTTTGTTTTGTTGGAAGAAATAAAAAACAAAGATGGTCAATGGTATCGTGTACAATCAGATATCGCATTAAATAAAGATAGAAAACGTGTAAATGATGGAACATATTCCTTCAAAGACAGTTATGGTTATATCAAAGCTGAAAACATACAGACCATAATTCATCCAAAACAACTATCTGATGTGAATTATATCGACATTACCTTTGACGCAAACGGCGGTACATTTTATCCTAATCAAAAAAGTGTTACATTACAGGTAAAAAATGGTATCATACCTAGTGTTACGACTCCTGTCAAAGAACACGCATTATTCAAGGGATGGGATAAAGAGGTACAAGCTGCCACAGAAACTACGACTTATCGGGCAATTTATGATCAGGTGAAAGATGTTACAATATCTAAAAAACCGAAAACAAAGTATACTTATCAGGAATTGTTAGATGTAAAAGATGGCATGCTTAGTATTACTTTTGAAAATGGCGATAAAAAAGAAGTCGCAATAGAAAGTGAAATGGTATCAGGCTATGATAGTAAAAAGACAGGAAAACAGGTGTTAGATATCACTTATGCCGGATACACCATACATTATGAAATAGAAGTAGATAAAGATAGTCAAAAGAAAAATGAAACATTATCTTCCACAGCAGATGAAATCATTAAAAATTATGCTGGAAAACGTGATTTAAGTGAAGAATCCATGGAACAGCTGGAACAATTTCAAAAAGATATGCGGGGCGCTGATGTAAATATCTTCACTGCTGCCCAGATTCGTATGCTGGATCAAATCTTTCAGGAAAACCTGCATCCTTCCTACAGTGTTGTGATCAAAGATAAAAGCCATGACCTTGCGGTATCTGGGTTATCTTTAGCCATACAGGATGAAAGCTTTTTAAATCACTTGTTCCCTAAAACGATTATCTTACAGGTAAAAGATACAATTGGAAAAGAACAAAAAGCCCTTGTGGAAAAGGTTGCGGATGCCAATTATGTTCGCCTGGATGAATGTTTTACAATATCAGGAAAAAATGATTTTGGCAGTCTACAGGGAAAAAGTGAAATGCTTTTCTCTATTCAAAAACCTAAAGAACATAACTATCGTCAATATCGTATCTATTACATTGATGGTGAAGATGTATATCAGCTGCCAACAAGCCAGACAAAAGATCGTATTATCTTCCAGAGTGAACATATCGGAAGTTTTGCGATTGTTTCAACTACCAATACCCGTTTGCAGGAAAGTGATAATATTATTGAAAATAACAGTATCAAGACAAATGGCACAAACTATATTATGCGTTATCTAATAGTGCCTTGTGTGATTCTTTTGATATTATTATCCTTATATATTGCATTGCGTATCTATATGAAAAAACACCGGCTACAGTTTCGGTGGAAAAAAAATAAAAAAAGAAAGAAATTAACAAGAGGTGAACGACATGAAAAGAAATGAAATTGAAACAGAACTTACATGGGATTTAAGTGGATTATTTAAGGATCAGAAAGCCTTTGATGATCAATTTGAAAAAGCAAAGGCATATATCCATAAGCTATGCCAGTTTAAAGGGCATATTGCGGATAGTAAAAACAGCTTTATCGCCTTCATGAATACACGTGAGGAACTTATGCGTTATATGGAAAACATCGAAGTATATGCCAGTATGTGTGTGGATGTGGATTCAGAAAATGAAGCTGTACAGGAAAATTTGTCAAAGGCAAATAGTCTGATTGATTTACAGACAAGCTCTTTAACCTTCATTGACAATGAAATTATCGCATCAAAAGATGCTATTGAAACTTATCTGAAGGATGAGGATTGTAAAGATTTCCGTTATGCGATGTCTGAAATCTTTCGTACCATTCCTCATCGCTTAGATGAAAAAACAGAAGCCTTATTGGGAGATGTTGTCACATTGGCAAAATGCCCAGAAGATACCTTTAGAAGCTTTCCTTTAAACTTTGAGCCAGTCATTGTAGATGGGAAAGAAGAATTCTTAAATGGCGCTACTTATATATCTTTCCTTCAAAATAAAGATGTAGATGTTAGAAAACAGGCCTTTGAACATTACTTTAAAGAATATCAAACATATCAAAATGTCTTTATGAATACACTAAGTGCTCACGCAAAAGGACAAGTTCTGCTCGCAAAAGCAAGAAACTTCAAGAATGCATTATCTGCCAGCCTGTTTGAAGATGGTGTAGAAGAAGATTTATTCCATAAAGTATTATATATGGGAAATGAAAAATACCATGACTATGTACAAGAATATTTCTCATTACGTAAAGAAATACTACAACTAGATGTACAACATGTTTATGATATTCAATTAGAACTGGTAAATGAAGTGGATGTGAAGTATTCGATTGATGATTGTTTTGATATTATGGATGAAGCATTAAAGGTTTTAGGGGATGATTATATTCAACTACTGCACAAAGCAAAAGCTGAACGCTGGATTGATTTTATGCCATGTAAAGGAAAACGCAGTGGTGCATATTCCTGGGGTACTTACGATTCTAAGCCATACATCATGACCAATTTCAATGGAGATTATGAATCTTTAAGTACACTGGCACATGAATTGGGACACTCCATGCATTCCTATTTTTCATGGGAAAACAATCGTGCCATGAATAGTGGTTATCGTATCTTTGTGGCAGAAGTCGCAAGTACAGTAAATGAAGTCTTATTAAATGACTATTTGTTGAAAACAAGCAAAGATAACAACTATAAAGCTTATATCCTCAGCAATCTTTTAACACAGTTAATCGGTACGCTGTATCGTCAGCCAATGTATGCGAAATTTGAATATGATCTGCATACATGGGTAGAAAATAAAGAAGTCATTTCTTCACAAAAGATTACACAGCATTTCCTTGATTTAAATAAACAATATTTTGGAGATAGTGTAGAAGTCGATGATTTACAACGCTATGGCTGTTACTATATTCCACACTTCTACTACAACTTCTATGTTTATAAATATACTTTGGGAATGTCTGTGGCATTATCCTTTGTGAAACGCATCCAACAAGGAGATGTACAGGCTTATCGTGAATTCCTTACAAAAGGAGGAAGTGAATCACCTTTAGATGAATTGATTCATGCTGGTGTTGATCCAAGAGATGATCAGGTATATGATGATGCCTTTACATTCTTCAAAGAAACCTTAGATCAATTTAAAGAGCTGGTAAAATAAAACAAGGAGTATGTTCCTAATACAGGGAACATACTCCTTTACTATTAATATGAGAATTTATCGTAGTATTCCATATCTTCTAATACACTGATATCTTCAATTGGATTTTCATCTAAGCGTAATTCATACAAATTTTTCAGCTTGGAAAGCGGTGTAACATCGGTTACATAATTTGCCTTCAATGTTAAAGAACTTAGATATTGGCAGCTTACCAATGGACTTAAATCCATAACACTGTTGTGATCTAAACGCAAACGTGTCAGATTGCACAATTTCTTTAATGGATTTAAATCTTCGATTACATTGCCATATAAATCAATAGAACTTAGATTGGTCAGATCTTTTAATGGTTTTAAATCACGGATGTCATTATTGCTTAATCCTAAACATTCCAGATTGATCATACCTTCTAAAGAGTCAATATGACGGATATCATTATTGCCAACATCCAAGGTTGTCATTTTATCACAGCCTTTTAAAACATCAATATTTTTGATCTGATTATTATATACATTCAATTCTTCCAGCTGTTTTGCATTCTTTAAGAAATCAATACTTTTCAAGAAACAAAAGCTTGCTTTAAAGTATGTCAGATTTTTCATTTCTTCTAATACTTCTGTATGTGTGACACGGTTTTCTGAAATATCCAGTTTTTCGAGTTTTGTCAATCCCTTTAAATTACGAAGGTCTGTCAATCCACCCTGGATAATACGAAAATCTTTTAATTTCTTCAGCTTCTTCAAGAAAGAAAAATCTTTGACATGATTAAATGATAAATCTAATGTTTCCAGATTTGGGAATTCCGCAAGCATACTGCAATCCACCAAATATTCATTGTTTGTTAAGTTTAATGAACGAAGTGTATCTTTACAATACTGTAAAGGACTTAAATCAGAAAACAGGTTTGTGGATAAGTCTAATACTTCAATGTGTTTCAAATAAGTTAAATCACTGATATCATACAGCCACATCTTATTCATATGTAATTCTTTTAATTCATCCAGCATGCCCAGTATGGATAATGGGAATGGTCCGTTTTCAATACCAACATATAACTTCTTCAATTTCTTTACATTTTCCAGATAAGACAGATTATCTACCTTACTGCGTTCCAGATTCAATTCTTCCAGATTAATCATACCTGCAAGGGCAGAGATATCCATGGTATACAAATTATTTCTTGAGATATCCAAACGTAACAGCTGACGATATTCACGAAGAGCCTGAATATCACGCAGCATATTTTTAGACAGATTTAAATATTGTATCTCCCTCAAATCCTTGATTGGCTCTAGATCTTCAATGCTGTTTCCGCATAGATCTAAATAATCCAGATTAATGGCATATTGTAAACCATCAAGTGAAACAATGCCGGCTGAACGGGCAGATAACGTCGTTAATTTTTCCATCTGCTTCTCATCTATGGCTTCCTGTGGTATCTGTAACGTACGGGCAATTGCCGCCGCCAGCATTTCATCTTTTATGATCATAACAGATTCCTCCAATCTATTCGTATGTCTGTTTATATTATACCCCAATTTTAAGATTTCTGAAACTGCTTTCCTGTTTTTTATAAAGGGATTTTTGATACAAAAATAAAAACGTAAGCGTTTTACGTTGACAACACACAAAAAAAGTGATAAGGTATATAAGTAATAAAAAGCAATAACTATGATTTCACGATTCTGGAATTGTATTTATTCTCTAATGTACAATGATCTAATCGTGATTTTTTTATACATTTGAGGGCTTCTTATTCAACACTTATAGGAGGTACGAAAAATGAGTACAGGTAAAGTAAAATGGTTTAACGCAGAAAAAGGATACGGATTTATCACTTCTGATGAAGGAAAAGATATCTTCGTTCACTACACAAGCATCAATGCTGATGGTTACCGTTCTTTGGAAGAAGGACAGAAAGTAACTTTCGACGTTGTTGAAGGTGATCGCGGTCAGCAGGCTGCTAATGTTTCTGTAGAAGCTTAATTAACCAAAACAATACCGAAAACGTTGGTCTTAAGATCAACGTTTTTTTTATATTGAACATGGACTTTCACTATACAATAAAACGAAGAAATGATAAAATAAAAGTAGAAGAAGGTGATACCAATGGATCGCTTAGAACTTATTCGTATCGAAACTGACAAGATTATTCAAAAGCTGGCTAATGAGGAAAATCGAAAGTTTGCCTATTTGCATAGTTATGGTGTTTCTCAATGTGCCATTTATCTGGCAACTGTAAGGAAACTTGATGTTGAACTTGCCGGTGTCGCTGGTATGTTACATGACATTGCAATTTATGCAGAAAATTGTCCTCATAAAGATCATGCACAACGAAGTGCTGTTTTAGCAAAATCTATCTTAGAAGAATCAAAACTGTTTAAAGAAGATGAAATAATCGCCATCACAAGTGCAATTGCCACGCACTCAGATAAAATGTCCCGTACAGATTCCCGTTTTGCGGAAATGTTGAAAGACAGTGATGTATTACAGCATTATCTGTATAACCCAAATATTGAGTTACAGGAAAAAGACCGTTATCGTTTATATTATCTATTAGAGGACTTAAAAAAGATGCATCAAAAAGGTGAAGCATCCTAAGCAATACTTAGGGCAGCCTCACCTTTTTTCTTTTGTTTCCAAAGAAATGTAACGCTCACAAGCAATGTAACTGATTCACATACAAGCGTCGCATACCAGATACCATCTCCCTGAAAGAGATATCCCATCAATAATACGCTTAACGCAATCATGATAAAGCCTCTTAATACGGATATCGTAAAGGAGTAACGACTTTGTTCACTCGCCGCAAAATAACCACTGGCAACAATGTTATATCCAATAACCAGATAACATAAGGAGTATTCCCGAAAAGCTTTGACACTTTCATTAAACAATTCCCCACTTGATGGATCAAGGAAGATCGATACAAGTAATGGTGTCAATATCAAACAGATAGCAAGGGATACAATGGAAGTCAACAGTGTGGATATAAAGCCATATCGTAGAAACAACGCACATGTTTTGGGTTCCTTTTTACCTCGATAAAAGCTTACAAGTGGCTGCATTCCCTGGGAAATACCAGTAAATGTCATCATAACAATATTATAAATATACGTAATGATCGTATAGGTAACGATACCATCATCTCCGATATATTTCAATATCGCATGATTAAATACAAATACAATAAATCCCGCAGATAATTCATTCATAAAGTCTGCTGTTCCAATGGGAAGGATACGTTGATAGATGGATAAATCCAATCTGCATTTTATCCAGTGGATACTGCCTTTGCGTTTGATGAAATGGTGGAAAAACACACCAAATGTTAATACCTGAGATAATCCAGTCGCAATTGCCGCTCCCTGAATTCCCATCTTACATAATACCACCAACACATAGTCCATGACGATATTGGTAATGGCACCAATGGCAATGGCTGCTGTAGTAAGCTTTGGAAAACCATCGGTTTTGACTAGTACTTCTAAGGAATAGGATACAATAAAGAAGAATGAAAACCAGATGATGATTCCCAGATAGTTTTTTACATAAGGCATCGTGACCTCACTAGCACCCAGAAAGAAAGCCAGTGTATCCAGATTTAAATATGCCAGAAAGGTAATCAAAACTGCAGATATTGCCAATACAAATGTATTGATCGTAAATACCTGGTTTGCTTTATCTAATCGATTTTCTCCACGATAGATTGCCACAACCGTAGAGGTTCCTACAGAGAATAGTATAGAAAAAGCAAAAATAAAGTTGATGTATGGCATAGAAATATTTACTGCGGATAATGCATGCTCTCCAACAAAGCGTGCAACATAGATGCCATCCACCATCGTATAAAGATTAAATACCAGCATACTGACAACACTTGGTATTACAAATTTTAAAAACTGTCTTTTTTTATTCATAATTCACCTCTTGCCTGTTCATTATAAACCCTGGTATAATACCAGAGTCAACCTCAATTTTCATCATCCCGTATACATCTCATGTGATTGCGCTATCATTCACAACATTGCAGTATACTTGATGTGGTGTTAAGATGAAGAAAAGAGGTGATGTTTATGCTATGGCAAAACGAACTGCATCATAATATCACAACCATAGAGGAATTATCCAAGTACTATCATTTTACAGAAGATGAAAAGAATAAATTAAATCGTCTGTTGGAACAATTCCCTATGTCCATCACTCGCTATTATTTATCTTTGATCAATAAAGATGATCCTCATGATCCTATTGCCCGTATTGCTGTTCCTAGTCTACAAGAATTTCATTTGGAAGGTTCTTTTGACACTAGTGGTGAAAAAGAAAACACCAAAGTAGTTGGTCTACAACATAAATATGCGCAAACTGCATTAATTCTTTCCACCAATCAATGTGCTTCCTATTGCCGGCATTGTTTCCGAAGAAGGCTGGTAGGTTTATCTGGTGATGAGATTATGAAACGCTTTGATGCCATTGAGAACTATGTGGCTGAGCATAAGGAAATCAATAATATATTGATCAGCGGTGGAGATTCTTTATGTCAGGATAATCATATGATTAAACGCTACTTAGATACCTTTTCTAAAATGGAGCATTTGGATTTTATCCGTTTTGGGACCAGGATTCCCGTTGTATTTCCACAACGTATCATCAATGATCCAGAACTTGTGACTATGTTTCGTGAATACAACAATATCAAACCGATTTATATCGTAACCCATTTTAACCATCCTCGTGAAATCACAAAGGAATCCACACTTGCGGTTAAATTATTAAGAGATGCTGGCATCATTGTGAAAAATCAAACAGTATTGTTGAAAGGTGTCAATGATGATGCGGATACTTTGGCACAGCTTTTACAGGGTCTGACCCGAATCGGTGTAGTCCCATATTACATTTTCCAATGTCGCCCTGTCTGTGGTGTAAAAACTCAATTTCAAATTCCGCTGGCACTTGGCTATGATATCGTAGAAAAAGCCAAGGCACAACAAAATGGTCAAGGAAAATGCTTAAAGTACATCATGTCACATCAAAGTGGTAAAATTGAAATCACAGGCAAGATCGATGATACCCATCTCATGATGAAATATCATCAATCCAAAGATCCAAGCCAATATGGTATTACCTATATCAAGGAGCTGCCAGTGGATGAAACATGGCTGAAAGAAGATCATTTATAAAGAATAAGGAGAGGCTTATGAAGAACTACTATAAGATTAATGAAATCAGTAAGCTTTATAATATCGGTGTAGATTCTATCCGTTATTATGAAGAGCTTGGCATTCTGCATCCAAAACGTGCTAGTAATGGATATCGTCAATATACAACCAATGATATCCACCGGTTGAATGTCATTCGTGATTTAAGAAGTCTTGGCTTTTCTATGCAAAGCATTAAAGCATATCTGGAAAATCAAAGTATTTCTTCTTCCCTTGCCTTTATGGAAAAAGAAGAAAAAATCATCAAGGAAAAAATTAAAGAATTAAAACGCATCGAAGAAAGTGTAAAAATTAGAAAGAAATCACTTCGTCAAAGTCAAAAGATCATCCCTAACCAAATACAGAAGGAGCACTTTCATGAACGTAAATGCGTTGCGTTAAAGAGTTCTACCAATCGAAGTGATGCGGATTTACAGCTGGTTCGTTTATCAAAAGAATATGAAAAGAATCTGTTTATCATTGGTAATTTCAATACTGGTTATATCCTTGATATGAGTGATGAGAATGATATTCATCCACACAGTGTATTTATTGTAGGAGATAATCTAGAATCCTATGAGTTTTTATTACCAGAAGGAGATTATCTGACGTATTATTATAAAGGAAAACGTGATGAAAGCAACACCTATATCAAAGCGTTATTAACCTATGCCCATACACATGGCTATGAAATAGATGATTATGCAATGGAATTCTTTATCATTGATGATCATGAAACCAAGATTGAAGAAGAATTTATCACACAGCTACAAATCAAAATCAAATGATTAGATTATAAAAAGTGGAAAACGAACGCTAAGCGCTCGTTCTCCACTTTTTTGTACCTTATTCTTTTTTTGGCTCTGGCAGGATATGCGTAAGAGGCAGCATCCCCTTACGCAATCCCTATGAAACTGAATGATCATATCGAATCAAGAGAAGGAAAGAGTTAATATGAATTGCAACTGACCATTCAGTAATCAACTACATGATTCTATTTTCAGTTTCTGGATCAAAGAAATGTACTTTACTTAGATCCATTGTCAATGCGATTGTTTCATGAGGTTTCGCTTCAATTCTAGCCGCAACCTTCGCATTCATTGGCTGATTGTGGAAGCTTCCATGAAGGATATATTCATGTCCTAACAATTCACTGACTTCCACATGGAAATCAAATGCTGCACTTGGATAAGTTTCCGCAACAATACCTTCTCCATGTAAATCTTCTGGACGAATACCCATGACTAGCTCTTTGCCTTCATATGGCTGTAAGCTTTCAATAAACATATCCGGAACGATGATTTCCTGTCCATCTGTAACGAATTTTTTATGAGTATATGTACCTTTCACAAAGTTTGTTGCTGGTGCTCCCAGGAATCCTGCGACAAACATGTTGGCAGGATTGTTATAAATTTCTTTTGGTGCCCCAATTTGCTGGATATATCCACCTTTCATAACAACGATACGATCGGCCATTGTCATGGCTTCTGTCTGATCGTGTGTTACATAAATAGAAGTAGCTCCGATTCTTTCATGCAGTTTGATAATTTCACTACGCATCTGTACACGCAATTTTGCGTCCAGGTTGGAAAGTGGTTCATCCATTAAGAATACTTTCGCATTACGAACGATTGCACGCCCCAGCGCAACACGCTGACGCTGTCCACCAGATAATGCTTTTGGCTTACGATCCAAATATGGTTCAATTTCCAAAATTTTAGCTGCTTCACGAACACGTTTGTCAATTTCTTCTTTTGGTGTTTTACGAAGCTGTAAACCAAATGCCATATTGTCATAGACACTCATGTGTGGATATAATGCATAAGACTGGAATACCATGGCGATATCACGATCTTTAGGTTCTATATCATTCATCAGTTTCCCGTCAATGTAAAATTCTCCTGCAGTGATATCCTCCAAACCGGCAATCATACGAAGTGTTGTAGATTTTCCACATCCGGAAGGTCCTACGAATACAATAAATTCCTTGTCTTTGATCTCTAAATTGAAATCAAATACAGCCTGAACGTTATTGTCATATACCTTATCTATATGTTTTAATGATAATTCTGCCATATCGTTACCTCCTATTTATACTTTTTGTTGTAGATATATAATTCCACAAGCAGTCCGGCTAATCCAAGTAGTTCCATACCTAAATTGCCTAATGATACGGTTTTTTGTCCGACAATGATCATTCCCAGGAATACGAAGAACAAGATTGCCATTACGATATTTTTAACAATGTTACTTTCCATCATTCATCACCATCCATCGAATTTCTCCAGGTGCCAGTGTCACACTGGTCTTGTTGCCTTCACCATCATATACATTTGTAACTTGTTCACGATTGGTATTATTTAAGATTGCATACGTACCACTCTTTGGATAAGCATGTACTTCACAATATAAATTATCCGCATACCATTTTCTAAACTCTGCTTCTTTATCAGCTGCATAATATAATGAACGCATCAGAATTCTTGTATTCTGTTCACTATATGGAAGTCCTGCGATATAAACACAGCGACCTTTTCCATATGTGTGTGTACTTAAATGTACTTCTCCATTACTATAAGAGATGATTTGTGTATCTTCACTTAGTGCATAGATATTTTTCATACCTTCGCCAAAGTTTAAATCTTCCACAACATCTTCCGTAATGAAGTGCTGCTCTACTGGTGTATGGAAATATTTATCTGTATGTAGTGTAAAGCCAAGTTCTTTATCTACACCAAATGCATCCGCAAGCTGGAAGAAATGTCCACCTTTTTCAATTGCTGTTGGTTCACCGATACCTACAAGTCCACCACCATTGTATACCCATGCACGAAGCATAGATACCAGTTTTTCATTATTCCATACGCTTCCACCAGAGAATGCTGTACCAGCATCACCTGCGTTGATGATTACATCGATATCTTCTGGGATACCATGTGCCAACACTTCATCAAAACTGATAAATGTTACATCCACACTTGCGCCTGATAAGCTTTCCAGCATACCATTGTAGGAATAAATCTGTTTACAATATAATCCATGTGCGACCATATAAGGATGCCAGCTGCGTAAAGATCCCCAGCTGTTTAATATCGCAACCCTTAAGCCACAATAAGGTTCATTTTCATGTACATGATCATAAATATAACGGAATTCATCACAAACTTTTTCAATATAATCCACAAATTTCGGGAATTTATATGCTAAGCTTGGATATCCGCCATAACCAATACGATCAATTGGTTTACGCATGATTGCACGTCTTGCGCATAACCAGTTGTCTACTGCTTCTGGAATTGGATCATTTCCTTCATAGAAGGTATCCGGGAAGAAGTAAGGCAAGAATCTTCCTTCATGATATTTTACACCAGGAATATCTGAAATCAAACGAAGTGTTGCCCCATTACCCACAGAACCAACCACTGCATCTAATCCGATTTCCGGGAAGTATTTGCCATAAGGCTCTGTACCAATCCAGTTATCTCCTAAAAACATCATAGCTTCTTTGCCGGCAGCATGCGTCAATTCCACAAGCTCTTTGGCTTTATCTTTTACAAAGCGCTGCTGCATATCGATATAATCCAGATACGCTTTTGTTGGTACACAGAATGTAGAGTTGTAATATCCATTCTGTACAAAGTCTTCTGGACGTAGTTTATATCCATATTCTTTTTCAAATGCCAACATTGCTTCTGTAGAAATACTTGCACCATATCCACACCAGTCAACGAATTTTTCTTTCGCACGGGCATTAAAGATCAATGTGAAGTGATAGAAGAATGTTGTGAAACGGACAACATCTGTATCTGGATTATCTTTCAACCATTGTTTCAGATAATCTACAACATATTGTGCAGATGCTGGTTTTCTTACATCAAATGGGATTTCATGAGGTTTATCTCCCCAGTCATTTGTGATATGGTTATACATCTGTGTTGGATCCCATAAGATATATGCTAAGAAAGATACTGTGTATTCATGGAAAGGTATGACATTGTTGACTGTTACGATGTGATGTTCTTTATCATAGTCCCAATTTGCTGGATCCACAACTTCATCCGTTGTACGATCCATCACTTCCCACCATACTTTTGGATCATGATCATAATCAGGTGTTACCTGTTGATCAAAATATTCTTTCGCAAATGCAATGCTTACCTGATTCTCAGTAGCTAATGTATAAGCGCTCATCAGATAAATCTGCTGGCATTCTTCCATATGCTGCTGAGCAAATTCATTATGACCTCTTGCTACAAAATATGTTGTATAAATTTTAGCATCCAGATGTTTGATGTCATCATCCAGCTTTGTTCCATCACTGTCACGAATGGCATCCGCACCCCAGCGGTTTAATAAATCTTTCGTTTGCTCAAGAAAATTTGATTGACTTGGCAATGTTACTCTACCCTTTGTTTTTCCCATAATCTAAACTCCTAATCTTTCAGACCACCAAGGCTCATACCTTGTGTCAGTTTCTTTTGTACTAAAATGTATAGAATCAGCGTTGGTACCATGACGATAACTAAGCCGGCATACATGACACCAAAATCTGCCTGTGACCTTTGAGAAGCCATCAGGAACTTCAATCCTACAGCCAATGTGGAGTTTTCTTTTTCCATCAATGTAAATGCTACGATATATTCATTCCAGAAGGATAAGAACTGGAATAAAATAACGGTAATGATACTTGGACGAGCCATTGGAATCATAATCTTAGTCATAGTTTTAAAGTATCCACATCCATCAATCAAGGCTGCTTCTTCATATGCCTTTGGAAGAGTCTTGAAGAATCCACTTAACAGATAAATCGTAAATGGAAGAGATGTAGATGCATAAACAATGGCAAGAACCAGCTTATTATTTAATAAGAAGTTCGTTAATCCCAATGCTTTATCCACATTAAATAACATCAGATAAATTGGCAATACAATGTAGTTTACGTTAACAAATAACCCCGCCATAAACAACATATTCGCTGCTTTTTTCCCTTTAAAGTTAAATCTTGCTAATACATAAGAAGCTGGCAATGCAACGATTAATAAAATAACCAAAGCCATTGCAGTTACCATAACTGAGTTGATTAGATAATCACCCATATGTGCTTTGGTAAATGCCGTTGCATAATTACTCCATAATAATACTTCTGGTAATGTCCAAGGATCACCAACAAGCTCTAATTGACTTTTTAAACTTGCTAAGAATACCCAGGCAATAGGTACAACGATTGTAATCGCAAATACGATCATTGCAAAGTATACAAATATTTTATACCAGGCATGTGATGACATTTTTTCTTTCTTTTTCATAATTCACCCCTCCTAGTATTCTAACACTTCTCGATTTGTGATCTTGTTCAAGATACCTGCAAGACCAAATGAGAAAATAAATACACAAACACCGATTGCCATACCATAACCGAAGTTACCACCAAATGCTTGTTTATACATATAGTTTAATGCAACTTCTGTGCCTAATGCACCATCGGTATTGATCTGTACATACATGAAACTTAAGTTGATTGTTGAAATTACGAAGAATGTCAATGTTGTACGGATATTGTCCCAAATCAATGGAAGTGTAATCATAAAGAACTGTTTTAACTTTGAAGCGCCCTCTAATGAAGCTGCTTCATATAAGTTTTCTGGAATAGAAGTCATACTTGCCATATACATTACCATATAGTATCCAATTGCCTGCCATACAAGGGCTGCGATAATGGAATACAATACGATATCCGGATTACCCATCCACTGCTGTGTCAATCCATCCAGATGAAGTGTTACCAACAGGCTGTTTAACAAACCATTGCTTGGTGCATAGATTGCTGAGAAGATACCTGCAATAACAACAATGTTCAAAATATTAGGAATATAGAAGATTACTCGGAAAATATTTTTTCCTTTGAAATTTTCTCTTGTCAATAGAGTCGCAAACAAGATTGCTAATATGACTGTAAATAATGTTACGATGACAATAATCAAAATTGTATTCTGTAAGGATTCAACAAATGTCATATCACTCATCAATTCCTTGAAGTTGCCTAATCCAACGAACGTTTCCGGACTTACAAATTTTGGCTTTTCAAACATGGAAATCCTAAATACCTGAAGTGTTGGATAAACCATAAATAAGCATACCAATATGATTGCCGGAGCCAGACATGCAAATACAAATCTTTTTTGTGCTTTCTTTTTTGTCATGGATGTTCCTCCTTTTATTCTTTTAAAAAGCGATGAGTAATTAGCTCACCGCTTTAAAGTTTATTAATTACTGTAGTAGTTTATTTAGTTGCAACTGGGTTTGCTTTTAATTTCTTCCAGAAATCAGTCAACTGTTTCTGCCATGCAGCTGCATCTGATTTACCATTAGCGATATCGTTAATTGGTCCATATACTACGTCTTTAAATTGTTCTTTAACTTTTGTAGTGTCATAAGGAGCGTAAGCACCTACAGATGCACGTACGTTTTCGTTATCATAAATACCATAGAATTCTTTTGTTAATGGATCAGAAATCTTATCTTTAGCACCCTGAATAGGAACTACCAAACCATATTTCATCATAATATCAGCACCTGCGTCAGAATAGATAAATTTCAAGAATTCTTTTGCATCAGCAATGTTAGCAGCTTGCTTTGGAATCCACATTTGTTCTGTGAACGCTGTAGCAACTCTTTCTCCGCCTTTTTCAAATGCAGGAAGTGCCATTACACCCCAGTGGAAATCCTTAGGTGTAGTTTTTTCCATTTCACCAACTACCCAAGAACCGTTAGGCATAAACAATGCTTTTCCATCAAGAACAGCCTGCTGGTTGTTAGTGAAACCATCTTTTGTATTCGCATTAGCTACTGTATCTGACCATAAGTAATTACTTACTAATTTAGAAATAGTTTCAGTTACTTTCTTACCATTGTCAGAATCCCAAGTACCGTCTTCATATTTCAATGCTTTTGTGAAATATTCTAATCCGCCAACCTGGTCTAACATACCCATTAATGTAGTATCGAAGTATCCAGCCTGTGGATATGTAAATAATGCGATTCCATCTTTCTTAGCTTGTTCGCCTAATGCCCACATATCATCCCAAGTTTCAGGTAATGCATATTTCTTACCTTCACCAACAAGGTTTGTGTTATAGTAGAATCCAGCTGGTGTATAGCTGATTGGAGCCAGATAGTTCTTTCCATCTCCCATATACTGAGAAACAGAACTATTAACAAATGACTTGTCAACTTTATCACCTAAATCTTTGAATACATCACTAATGTCCGCAACTTCACCAGTATTTAACTGAGTTTCTGTGTATGAAGAAGGCTGACCTAAGTTAAAGTAAACAACATCTGAATATTTTCCAGTAGCGTTTTCTTTATCCAATAATGTAGGAAGTTCTTTTTCAACACGTAATTCGATTGTTACATCTTTGTGTTCTTTTTCAAAAGCTTCTTTCAAATCAGTTAAGAATTTCTGGCCGTTACCGCCATCAAATGCGTCAATTTTTAAGACACGTTTTCCTCCTTCTGTTGGAGCATCACTTTTCTTGCCGTCATCTTTACTACCACAGCCGGCAACAAGGGTCGCTAATACTAATGCTGAGCAACCGACTTTCAATAATTTTTTCATAATCTCCCGTTTCCTCCTTGTGGATTATGTTTTCCATGTCTACATTATAGCCAATTGTAACCGCTTTTACCATACATAATGTTGTTACTAATTTTATATATATTGCGATAATAAGCAAAAAAGCGATAAATCTAAAAATATATTACATATGATAGACATAAAAATACATTTCCCTGTCGTTAATACCATTATAAGGGATGTTGCTATATTTCATAAAGAAATTAGCTTTCTTATTTTAAATGATTCCGTTTTCATTTACAATGCTTTATAATAAAAAAGAACAGGAGCGAGAAAAACAATGAAAAATAAACCGAATATATTATTACTAATGTGTGATCAGTTTCGTGGTGACTGCTTATCTTTTGCAGGACATCCTGATGTTAAAACGCCTTATTTAGATTCCTTAGCCGCAGATGGCATCTGCTTTACAAACGCTTATAGTGCTACCCCTAGCTGTATTCCCGCAAGAGCAGCATTGCTTACTGGAAGAAGTCAGAAAGGCCATGGCAGAGTAGGCTATGAAGATAATGTCGCATGGGAATATGATCATTATATGGCAGAGGAGTTTTCCAATGCAGACTATCAAACACAATGTATTGGAAAAATGCATGTACATCCCCCACGTTTATCCTGTGGCTTTCAAGGATTGAAGCTGCATGATGGATACTTGGGATGTTATCGAAACAATCATATCCCTCATTGGATGCATCAAGAAGTAAGTGATGATTATTTATATGATCTTCAAAATATCTATGGAAGAAGTGCTGATTTCAATGCAAGTGGTGCTGAATGCAACTCATGGGTAACTCACCCATGGATCTATGAAGAACGCCTTCATCCAACCAACTGGGTCGCAGATCAAAGTATCCGCTACTTACAGACAAGAGATCATACAAAGCCTTTCTTTTTAATGTCAAGCTTTGTACGACCACACCAGCCATTAGATCCTCCGCAAAGCTACTTCGATATGTACAAAGATAAAGACTTAAGAAAACCAGCACATGGTGATTGGGATGATATTGAAAAAACCAATGCCTTTGGTTACATCTGCGATTCCATTTATGGCTGTAACGATGAAGAAAGTCGCAAGAATGCCATGGCTGGATATTATGGTTCTATTTCCCATGTTGATCATCAGATAGGCAGAATCATAACTGCCCTTCATGAAGAAGGTGTATATGATGATACGATTATCGTCTTTGTATCAGATCATGGAGAAATGTTATTTGATCACAGCTTATGGCGCAAAGTGTTCCCTTATGAAGGAAGCACCCATATCCCATTTCTTATGCATATTGGAAAAAATATCGCACCCATCATTCCACATAAAGTAGAGGGGATCGCAGAACTACGTGATATCATGCCAACACTGTTAGAGCTTTGTGATATCGACGTACCTGATAGCGTGGATGGTATTTCCCTTGTCAAGAATGTATTAAGTGATACACAAGAGATACGTGAATACCTGCATGGGGAGCATAGTTTTCATTCCGCTTTCTCTAATCACTATATCGTGACACCACAGGATAAATTTATCTGGTATAGTGAAACAGGACAGGAACAATACTTTGATTTAATAAATGATCCAAGGGAAAGTCATGATGCCATTCATGATGAAACATATCAAAAACGTATTGATGAATTAAGAAACATATTGATTCAAGAGCTAAAGGATCGTGAAGAAGGTTATAGTGATGGAACAAAATTAATCAAAGGTAAAAAAGCCGTTAATATGATTCCACATCACAAATAAAAAGCCACAAATCGTGGCTTTTGTTTTAGTCGATTGTGAACCAGCGGATCTCATTAGCTTCAAGATCAATCTGGTAACTGTCTTTATCAGTATAAATCGTAGAGCTTTGTGGTTCATATGTGTTATTCACAACACAATAACTGTTGGTATTTGGATAAACATTGACTTCAACGTTACAGTTTTCACTGTACCATTTCTTCATGTTTTCTTCCTCATGTGCAGCATAGAATAAGCAGCGATATAGTAATCTTGCATTTTCAAAGCTGAAAGGCAGACCACTTAAATATACGCTTCTTCCTTTGCCATAGGTATTTGTCGCAAATTGAATATTATGACGATTATCTTTTAATACGATTGTTTCATCTAATGCGAATACATTCTTGATTTCTTCACCAAAGAAAGGATCGTGTAAACCTTCATTTAAGAAATGAGCCTGTTCATTCCAGTTATATTTATCAGTGGATAAAGAGAAACCTAATTCTTTGTCTACACCAAGAACATCGTATAGTTGATAGAAGTGTCCTTCTTTCTGGTAAGCACTTGGATCCCCTACACCGATAAAGCCTCCACCTTCATAAACAAATTTACGAAGAGCAGCTACGATTTTAGGATTATCCCAATATTCTCCACCACTATATGCGGTGTATGCATCCCCAGCGTTAATGATAACTCCTGCACCATCTAAAACATGTTCATCATTTAGGATATCATCAAAGCTGATAAACTGCACATCAAATGGCATACCACTCAATGCTTCCAAAATACCAGAATAACTATAGATTTCTTTATACCATAACGCATGTGCTACCATGTGGGTGCCCCAGCTGCGCACTTTTCCCCAGCTGTTTAAAATGGTTACCTTAAATGGCATAACATAAGGTGTTGCGCCATGTACATGTTCATACAGTTCTCTGAATTCATCACATACAGATGTGATATAATCTACGAAATCTGGGAACTTTAACGCAAGTTTTAAATATCCGCCATATCCGATACGATCAAGTGGTGAACGTAAAATGGCACGTCTTGCGGTTACCCAGTTTTCTTTTGCTTCTTTGATAGGATCGCCGCCTTCACAGAATACATCTGGGAAGAAGTATGGCAAAAATCTACCTTCTGTATAGCGAACACCTGGAATATCACTGATTAAACGAAGGGTAGTTCCACTTCCTACAGAACCTACGACTGCATCAATTCCCAAATCCTTGAAATATGGTCCAAATGGTTCAGTACCGATCCAGTGATCGCCTAAAAACATCATGGCTTCTTTGCCAGCTTCATGGGTGATATCCACAAGCTTTTTCACAAGTTTTGCGACTTCTCTCATCTGAAACTGCATAAAGTCTTTATATTCTTTGGTTGGTACACAGAATGTTGAATTGTGGTATCCCTGATTAATGATATATTCCGGGCGGAATGGATATCCAACTTCTTCTTCAAACTGTTTCAAGATATATGGTGATACACTGGCACTATAGCCAAACCAGTCCACGAATTTCTCTTTTGCCTGATCATTAAACATCAGGGTAAACTGATGGAAGAATGTAGTAAAACGGATAACATCTACTTCTGGATGTTCCTTGATCCAACGTTTTAATTTTTCAATCACATATGCCTGTGTTTTGGGCTGACGTACATCATATGTCATCTGATGTTCTTCACCTTTCCATTCATTTGTTAAGGCATTGTACATATGTACAGGATCCCAAATAACAAAGGCTAAGAATGATACGGTATATGCATGAAATGGTACACAGTCATTTAAAATTACTTCCTGTGTATTTTCATCATAACTCCAGTTTTCCACAGGGAAAACTTCTCCCGTTGTACGATCAATGACTTCCCACCAGCGTTTGATATCATCTATCGTATTGACCTTTAATTGTTTTTCATAATAATGCTTCATCAATGGAATGCGAAGTGATGTTTTCGTTGCAGTTGTAGGATCACTCATCAGATACATCTGCTGGATTTCTTCTGGATGAGCTGTTGCCCATGCGTTGTCTTTTCTTGTTGTGTAGTAAGTTGCATACTGCTTGATGTCTAATTTGCTTAGTTCTTCTGGCATATTGGTTCCATCACAGTCACGGATTGCATCAGCACCCCATAAATCAATGATACGTAATGTTTCGTCAATGACATCCACATCCGTTGGAACGGTTACGCGTCCTTTCGTTTTCATAAATGAACTATCCTCCTATTTTTCATCTTTTCCTGCCCTCATTGTAAAAAAGAATTGCATGATTGTCAAATCGGCATTTTCGCCTTTTTTACAATATATATAAAATTTATTTCACGTAGACAGCGTGGTTATCGGATTTTTTTAATATCCTTTTCCAATTTTTTAAATAAATTGCTTAATTTGTTTTTTTGACAATATTTTTTCAAATTTGGCAAAGAATTTGATATAATGTCATCAGGTGATATTATGAGTATAAAGCGCTATCAATTTAAAGGACATCAACAAATTGAAAAAATGAATTTCCATTTGTTATATATTTCCACATCTTTATATGAAAAAGACTGGCATTCTACACCGCATGCCCATCATTGTACAGAGTTGTTTTATGTATTAAGAGGACGTGGAAGTTTTCAGGCAAATGAAGAAATCTTTGATATAAAAGAAGATGATTTAATCATCGTGAATCCAAATGTGATGCATACTGAAATGAGTAAAAACACAGAACCGTTAGAATATATTGTATTAGGTATTGAAGGTCTACAGTTTACCACACTCACTAAACAAGGCGAACAGGATGATTACAGCGTACATAATTATTATAATTATAAACATGAAATTCTTTTTTATCTAAAGACCTTACTACAGGAAATCGAGCATGAAGATGAAGAATATGAAATCGTATGTCAGGATTTATTAGAAGTATTAATTATTAATATGGTGCGAAGAACCAAGGCTAACATGATTGTAGCACCAAGTCAGAAGATCACAAAGGAATGTCGCTTTGTGGAGCAGTATATCAATAACCATTTCCGTGAAGATATTACATTGGAATTACTAAGTGAAAAAAGCTATATGAATAAGTATTATCTAGTACATGTTTTTAAACAGTATAAAGGTGTTTCACCTATCAATTATCTGATTAGCAAACGTGTGGAATGTGCGAAGGAGCTGTTAGAAACGACCAATTATCCGATTGCGCAAATTGCGGAATCTTCTGGTTTTTCATCACAGTCTTACTTTTCTCAGGTATTTAAAAAGGCAACAAATATGTCGCCTAATGAGTATCGTAAACGTTATGATTAGGGAGGTATCTCCCCTTTTTATTTGTTTAATTTTAAGCCATTTGCTTCTTTTAAAATATTACTTTGATAACTATGAATCTGTTTCCGGTTTCTTCTGGCATTTTTTCTTGATAATTCAATCAACTCATCACAAAGACTTGAAAAAGGAAGATCACTTGCCTCCCACAGATAATAAGATAAAGAACCAGGAATGGTATTAATTTCATTCACATAAATATCCTGTGTATCTTCATCAATCAGAAAATCGATGCGAGCTACACCTCTTGCTTTGAGAATTTCAAAGGTTAGTGCGGCATATCGTTGTATTTCATCTCTTGTTTCATCATCCATTAGTGCTGGAAGGATTCGGGAAGCACTTGCCATGCCTTTACTACCGCCATCCTGAATATATTTATCCTGATAAGATAAGATATCATCCATCTTTCTCACTTCTTCTAACTCTGAACAGCGTACATGTTCCTCATCCCCCAATACAGAACAATTGATTTCTTTTACATGCGTCAAAAGTTTTTCCACAACAACCTGGATATCATATTGAAATGCTTCAATTAAAGCTTTATGAAGCTGTGTATCATCTCTTGCGATTTGAATACCGACACTGCTGCCTAAATTGGCTGGCTTTATGATCAACGGATATCCCAATCGTTTTGCCTTCGCAAAAAATGCCTCGTCTAGTTTTTGATACAGGGATACATGAAACCAAGGAGTAATAGGAATGCCTTCCTCCTGAAGCAATTGTTTCATAATGACTTTGTCCTGTCCAATTGCTGCACCACAAACATCACTGCCGATAAATGGAATTCTTAATGTTTTACAATATCCCTGAAAACTGCCATCTTCCCCATAGGTGCCATGTAAGACGGGAAATACCATATCAAATTCTATTTCTTTTCTAAAAAAATGATGATGAGAAGGGATGACATAATTGCGGTCTTCTCTTCTAATCAAACTAACTTCCGAAAACGTTGCCTGTATTTCATCCAAATCCTGATATAAATTTAAATCCATCAACATCTCATCACTATACATTCTGCCATCCTTTGCGATATATAATGGGATGATTTCATATTTTTCTTTATCTAGTGCTGCCATAACCTGCATTGCTGATAAGATACTGATTTCGTGCTCAACCGATTCTCCTCCAAACGCTACCACAATGTTCGTTTTCATATGATCTTCCTTTCCGCTTTTACGCTAGTATATGCGCCTATGGAAATTTGGTTAATGTGAAAACGCATCTGGCAGGTCATTTTCCAGCAATACCACATCATGCTCCTGTACGATTTCTTTTAACACTTTCATTGCCTGTGCAAAATCTTTACAGATATGCAGATGATTTTCATCAAACCCTTCTTCCATTAATCCTTTTTGAATTCTGTTTGTTACTTTGATACCAACCAGAATCACTTCATCTACACAATGTGCCATTTCTTTTCCGAATTTTTCATTAGCGATATCTTCTCTATCGCCTAATTCAATCATCCCCGGTGTGACGATGATGGCGCGCTCTTTCATCGCTTTTAATACCTGTAAAGCATTGTGAGCACCTGTTGGATTGGCATTATATGCATCATCAATCAAGGTGTAGGGGGTAGTAGAAACGATTTCAAGACGATGCTTTACATAAGGTATTTCTTTAGTCAGCTCCTGAAGTCTTGTAAATGGCAACCCCATTTCATGTGCTACAGCGATTGCTGCACATGTATTATACACATTGTGTTCTCCCAATAATTTGATATCGAAACCATATACTTCTTTTTCATGTTGAATAGAAAATGACGTACCTGATGCATGTGGCTGGATCTCCATGATACGATAATCCGCAATCATATCTTTACCAAACCAGATAATCTTACATGCACTGGCAAGTGGATGTGCGCGGATATAGGCATTATCCGCATTTAAGAAGCCTAAGCCATTTGCTGGCAGTTCCTCAATCATATACATTTTTTCCCGTACAATATGCTCCATAGAATGAAAAGTCGCAAGATGCTGGGGACCAATTGCTGTCACAATACCTATTTGCGGTTTCACAAAATGCATCAATTCTAATATTTCTCCCACATGATCTGCGCCCATTTCACATATGAATACCTGATGCATGCGTTTTAATGAGTTTCGTATGGTAAGTGTAATTCCCATTTTATTATTAAAACTCTTAGGAGTCATCAGGGTATCATAATAATCACTTAATAAGGTATATAAAATGTTCTTCACAGACGTTTTTCCATAACTGCCCGTAATGCCAATGATGGTTAAATCATCACGTTTAGACAGTTTTGTTTTCGCATCATTGACATAATACTGTTGAATCATACGCTCTAATGGTTCTACAATCACAAGCGATATAAGAATTTCAAAGAAAGGCAGCCAATATAGCCATGGAGTACAAATGATCCATATGGTATCATTTGCATGTGTAAACAGCCATGAAAATAACACGTACAATAAGATACGCACACACAATAATCGTTTGATACGGTGCGTTAGTTTTAAAGGCAGACGATATTTTATTTCATGGTCGATTTTATATGCGAAATAAGCAGTTAGTGCCATCATTAATAAGATGACTTCTTTGCGATATTCCCCATGTAGTAAAAAACACAAATACATACAACACAACAATAACGTAATGAGCAGGGTACGTTTTTGAAGCCAGTTGCTTTTCAGCCAATGCAGGTAACGATCTTTATGATAATGATGTTGTTGAAGAATCATGGTACTGTATTTGATATTCACATAAAGATAACAGATGGAAATGAACCAGTAAATGATCATATTACGCATCTAAGAAAGCATCCACAATGCGTAAAAAACGAAAGCTTTGATGAAAATAAGCAAAGTGGTCCTCCTTTTCCAGCACAACAAGTGTGGCGTTCTGCATATCATGTTCCATCTGTTTACCCATCCAAAGAGGCGTCTGATTATCCTTTTCTCCCCATACCAGCAATGTTTCTACATCAATTTTAGATAATTCCGTACTGATATCCTCATTTACCGCTTTTACCAATATCCCCCGCATGATCCCACTGGCATTTTGATAATCGCTGCTGCCAAGGTTTGCTTTGATCTTCATTTTCTTCAATATCTTATAAGTATAAACCCGCAAATAATAATCCCATGTATAATGTTTTTTTATCCCTGCTGCACCAGTTAAAATCATTTTCTTTACTGGATATGATAAAGCATAACGAAATGCAATTCTTGCGCCAAATGAATGTGCAATGAGAATCGGGCATTCCATATGATATTGATCAGCCAATGCATGTATACAATTTGCATAATCTTGTATATTCCACACCCTTTCAGGCTCCTCACTATCGCCAAATCCTGGAAGATCCAGATTCATCACACAGAAGCGCTTAGAAAGATGATCCTGAATAAACTTCATCATATATGCATTTTGTCCCCAGCCATGTAACAGAATAACGCCCTGACCAGTACCTTTGATTGTAAGATTGATATGATTATCTTGTTCCTCCATCGTATGATACCTCCTATCTATGATAAGTATATGACAGTATCCTACAGAATTAGACCAATAGAAAAAAACGAACACACATGCATGTATGTTCATTTTAAATTAATCCTAATTGTTTTTTCCAAAGCAAAATACGTTTAACACTTTCATTGATACGTTCTTCTTTTATCGTACCTTCTTTTACTGCGCGCAAAACCGCTGGTATCTGGACTTTATAATTTCGGATAATCAGCATATCATTGCCTGCTTCCACGGCCTCAATCGCCCCCTCCTCAAGCCCTCTGGTTTTACGTATCGCATCCATAAAAAGATCATCTGTAAAAATCACACCATCAAAATTTAAATCCTGACGAAGAATTTCATGCAGTTTTGGAGATAAAGACGCTGGATTATTTTCATCCACTGCCATGATTATATTATGAGATACAAGTATTGATCCTGCCCCAGCTTCTATACCTGCTTCAAATGGTAAAAAATCCTGCTTCACAAAATTATCATAAGAACGCTTGTCTAGAGAACTTCCTGTATGGGTATCCTGATTGTTGCCATACCCTGGAAAATGTTTGAGTACACTTCCCATTTGATCTGTTTTCATTGTATTTATAACGGTTTTTACGTACTCTGAAGTCTGTGCAGCATCTTTTCCAAATGCACGAGGATATATAAAATCTGATGGGTTTGTGGATACATCGCTGACAGGCGCAAAATTCACATTGATTTGAAGTGATTTCAATAACGCATCTTTTTCTTTTGTATCCTCTATAATGCGATTAAATCCACCTTCCTGATACAATGTTTGCGGAGATGCAAATGGCTGTGATCGATAATTTGTATACCAGCTTAAGCGGTTGACACTACCACCTTCCTCATCTACTCCAATCAGCATCGAAATCTTGCTTTCTCTTTGAAAAGCTTCATTATTTGTGATAAATTGATCTTTTGTATAAGGCGAAATCGTTTCATCAAATAGCATATAGCCACCCATATGATATGTATCGATTGCTTCTAACGCCTCAGATGTTGGACAACGCACCATAAACATTTGCCCCACCTTTTCTTCCAATGTCATATTAAAAATCATCTCATCAATATCACTTTTTGTTTCACTGCTTATTTGTATCTGTATGGCAATCCTGTCATCATCTTGTTCCTTATATGTCACATGTGCTTTATTACCTACAATCAAATCGCCGCTAATATCTGCTTTTTCTCTATTCATAGATATTGTTTCTTTCGGGGCTTTAATTATAATACGTGTACTTGTAATATCTTCTATCATACCATCAATTTCCATAGTTTTTATGCTTTCTTCCTGATGCTCTTCTGTTTTATCCACAGGTTTTTCATCCGGTTTTGTGGAACAGCCACTCAAGCATAAAAGAATGCTTAGCGCTACGATTAACTTATGTTTCATTTTTCATCACCTAGTTTCAGTATATCATGAGAAACACAAAGATTGGAAAATTATACAGAAAAAAGAAGAAACTAACGTCCCTTCTTTCCTTCTGGTTTTGGTTTTGTGATTCTAAAGATTACACCATCTTCTGTATTTTCACCACATACTTCATAATGGTTTGCGGCAACGACTTTGGATACGATGGATAAGCCAAGGCCAAATTTTCCACCTTGTCCTTTTTCATAAGGCTTAAACAGCACTTTGATACGATCCTCTTCCATACAAGGACCATCATTGGCAATCGTTAATCCTTCTTCTTCATTCAAATGGATTTCTATCTTTGTTTTCGCATAGCGCAATGCGTTTTCCACAATGTTTTCCACAGCAACACGCCAAGGTTCGGCTAAACCATCAAACCACACTTCTTCTAAATCTGTGATAAATTCAATTTCCGGTTTGATTACTTTATTTGCCTGTACAACTTTTTCCACGATTTCCTTCATATCAGAAGAAATACCTTCAGCATCCTGAGAAATCAAATATTCTACACGATTCATAAATAATAAAGAATGCACTTTATTTTCTAATCGATCTGCATTTTCGATAATGACATCCACGCTCTTTTCCAAAGTTTCATATGGATAAATGCCATCTTTGATACTTTCCCCATAAGACTTGATTGTCGCAATTGGTGTTTTCAAATCATGAGAAATATTATGAATCATATCTTCTTTGGTCTTTTCCTGTTTACGCAGTTCTTCACGCATACTGATGAGTGCTTCCGCAAGTTCACCAATCTCATCTTTACGATTAACATGCAGTTCTGCATCTTTTCCCTGTTTGACACGCTCAATATAATTACGTATCTGGTTTAATGGATGAATCAGAGTAATGACCCACATCATCAGGATAATGAAAAAGAATCCTACAACGATCACTGTAATATAAATGACACGGCTGACCAGTTCATCTTTATATTTATCAAAGCTGCTGGAAACACTGCGGGAAATCAGATACTGGTTATCATCTACTTTTGTGATATAATAATAAGAATCTTTTTTACCGCCTGGATAAAAGCCAATCAATTCACTGGCACCTTCTTTATTCATGGTGGCAATATCATTTAAAATGCATTCCCATTCTGCTTCTGATGCACCTAAATTTGATGATTGATAGCCTCTGCCATCCTGAATCACAAAAGAGATTGTCTGTACATTTGCGATGACAGGATATTTATCCTGTCCAGAAAGAATCGTATTCTCTTTTAACGCTACACTGGTTTCCTGGTTTTCTTTGATCATATCATATTCTCTGCCACGCAATACCTGATCGACATTTCCATTCAGATATACAAAGAAAAACAGCGCAAAGAATGTCACAAAACAGAAAATTAATGCGAACAGCTGTTGTGTTAGTGATAACTGTTTGATAAATTCATTAAAACGTTTCATATTAACCTAACCTGTACCCATATCCATAAATGGTATGAATATTCAAGTTTGGCAGTTTTTTACGCAAACGACGAAGGGTATCATCCACAACACGGTCGCTTCCAAAATAATTTTCTTCCCAGACACTTGTCAGAATCTTATCACGGTTGAATGCCATTCCTTTATTTTTGATAAACAGCATTAACAAATCAAATTCTTTTGTGGTCAAATCTATTTCACTTCCATGATCAAAGACTTTACGCTGTTCCTCATCCAACTCATATCCATCAACCATAATACGGTTGTTTTCTTCTTTGTATACACGCTTCATAACGTTGTTAACACGTAATACCATTTCCTTTGGTGAGAATGGTTTCGTGATATAATCATCACTACCTTTCTCCAGTCCAATGATACGGTCAAATTCTTTATCACGGGCAGACATGAAGATGACAGGAATATCTTTTCCCTGTAAACGAATTTCTTCAATTAAATCAAAACCGCTTTTATCATCCAACATGATATCTAAGATCCACAAATGTACATCATCATCACTAACATGTGCACTTGCTTCTTCGTATGTATAATAGCTTCTTACTTCGTAACCTTCTTTTTTCAGATACTGAGCAACAAGGTCATTGATTGCTTTTTCGTCTTCTACAACACAAATCACTTTTTTCACGCAAATCACCTCTTACCTTTATTTTAGACTAAATTATGTGAAAAAAAAAGAGATTTCGTAAAGTCACAGACTTTTTCTAAAATTTAAGACGTCTATCACATAATTCACAAACACAAAAGGCTCAAATGAGCCTTTTGTGTACTTTTTATAATCCTTTTGCGTTAATGAAATCAATCACTTGATTTACATATTGTTCGCAAAGTTCATCTGTTTTCGCCTCTACCATGACACGAACCAAAGGTTCTGTACCACTTGGGCGGACCAGAATTCTACCTTCATCACCTAATTCACGCGCAACTTCATCCACAACCTTTAACAGTTCAGGATCTTCCATTGCTTTATGTTTATCTTTTACAGGTGTGTTGATTAGTAACTGTGGATAGATAAATAAATCTTCACTTAATTCTTTTAAAGATTTCTTTGTGTTGACCATGATTTCCAACAGTTTTAATGCTGTCATCAAGCCATCCCCAGTATTTTCATGTTCATTGAAGATGATATGACCACTCTGTTCTCCACCAACAGAATAGCCATGTTCTCTCATGCATTCAAATACATATTTATCGCCAACAGCTGTTTGTTCATATTTGATGCCTTTCGCCGTTAAGGCGTGATATAAGCCAAGGTTACTCATCACGGTTGTGACAACCACATCATCATGCAAGATACCTTTTTCATGCATATAGCATCCACAAATATACATCGTGTGGTCACCATCAATCAGATTACCATCTTCATCTACTGCAATCAAACGATCGGCATCCCCATCAAAAGCAAAACCAACATGGTAATTGCCTTCCTTCATCATTCTCTGTAGCTCTTGAGGATGTGTAGAACCACATTTGGTATTGATATTAATACCATTTGGCGCAGAATGAATGACTTCTACTGTTGCGCCTAATGCAGATAATGTTTCTGCTGCACAGCTTGTCGCAGAACCATTTGCCAGATCTAAGGCAATGTTCATACCATTTAAATCAATATCTACAACGGATTTTAACCAGGATTCATATAATTCTAATCCTTCATCCCATGAAATCGTATGACCAATTTTCTCATTAACTGCAATTTCAATTTCACTCTTGTCATCGATATAATCCTCGATCAGTGCTTCAATGGCAGGATCCATTTTACAGCCTTCCCCATTGAATAATTTAATGCCGTTATCGTGGAATGGATTGTGGCTAGCACTTACCATAATACCACAATCAAACTGCTCCTTTTGAATCAAGAAGGAAACACTAGGCGTAGGACATACACCCAACAGATACACAACTGCACCTGTACTGGTTGCACCAGCAGCAAGCCCCATTTCAAACATATCGCTGCTTAAACGTGTATCCTTTCCAATCAGAATCTTCGCATGGCGCTTGTTTTCTTTTCCATAATACCAGCCTAAATACTGACCGATCTTCACTGCCATATCAAGTGTCAGTGTATCGTTAGCGCGTCCTCTGGCGCCATCTGTACCAAAATATCTTCCCATATATACATTCCTTTCCTATCTATTCTGCACTTCCTGTTACATTAACAGAAATTGATGCATTCTTTAATTCATATGTCGCAAGCTTGTTTTTGCCTTCTACACTTAACGCCATATCGTTATATGTGCCAGCTTTATCAATCTTACTAACATCAACCGTGATTTTTATATCACCTTTTTCAATCTTATCAATTACTTTCTTTGCACCTTTTACAGTAACATCACTCGTCTTGCTGCCTGAAATACTGTAATTCAATCCTTTGGTGCCATTGATAATTTCAATCGGTACATCTTTTACCACAGTATCTTTTAAATCTGCCAATTTAATGGAGATATTCACAACATCCACATTTGTCGCAGATACCCCATTCATTAATGGCACTGGCATACTGATCTCACGATCCTGTGTCAATGTACTGGCAGGTATCGTAATAGGCAGCTCATCAATCTTATCAAGTGCTTCCTGTTTTCCATACAGTGTAATCGTTTCATGATCCATCGTATAGGATTCAATTGCTTTATTATCCGGCACATTGCCTGTTGGCACCAGTGTCAGTTTAACATCTTTACTAGGACTGGTAACTTTCACTTTCGCTTTCATATCGCCTGGAATAATGTCCACATTATCCATTTTATTACCATCCTGATCATATGCTACTATCGTTGCCTGCTGTTCAAAATCTTTTGTCGTATCCGCATCTACCTTGATGAGTGCCTTTACATAAGCGATTTTATCCAGTGTATCTTTGCTGGCACGTACAAATACTTCACCTTGTTCTAATTCTGGTTCACTTAAATCATAACGATTATTCATAGAACTTCGATTGACATAATCAAAGCCGACAGAGAATCGTTTGATTACTTTTTTCTTAATGGTAACCGTTGCATTGCTTGGCTCCACAATGATTTTTACACGATTTGGCGCATTTTCAACCTCCAGTGTGACATCATGTGTACCTTCTGTTAAATCTGTCATATTCGCCACAATCTTAATATTCTGTGATTTCATATTCTTGATATCACTGATATCCCCAATTGCGGTAACTTCTACTTCATCTGGTAAATTATTTACCTCATATATTTCTGTACTGATACGCTGTTCAACTTTTAATTTGCCAAGACTTTTACTGATTTCATCTGTTTTAAACAAATCTTCTCCACCACTCATGGCGATATAGAAGAATAATGCTAAAACAAGTGCCACCAGTTTTCCATGCTTCTGGTTGAATAACAGTTTATCTAACCATCCGCTTAACCATCTAAAAAACTTTCCAATCTGGTTTTCCACATTCGCATAGGTTTTCGCAAAATTCTGGCTTTTCTCCGCTATTGCTTTCGCAAGCTCTGTTTTTCCTTCAGAACTTAACTGCGTTCTTTTTTTATTTTTTGCCATGCTTACTTCCTCCCTTCTTTATCTTTCTTCGAGGAAGAATCCGCACTTCCATCATCAAATATGATTTCCTGTGCTTCTAGTATGTCATCCATGAATTCATCTTTTTTCTTGCGCCCTTTGCTTTTCGCCTTTGGCTTTGTTTCTTTTACATCTTTTTCCTCAGTATCATCTTTTTTCTTCTTTGGTCTTCCACGTTTTTTCGGCTTAGGTGCTTCTTCCTTGCCATCTTCTTTTTTAGGCTGTGTCTTTTCATCATCCTTAGCCGCATCCACAACGATTGTTTCAAACAGCTGATCAAGTGGCGCATCTGTTTGTGTTTCTACCAGATCCGCAATACCAAGTTTTTCGATTTCGCTGTCCACAACCACATTTTCACTTTGTAGTACATCCACAGAATCTTCTTTCTTACTCTTGGTAAACTTGTTTTCTGGTGTATCTTTACTCTTTGTAGAGCGTTTATTCTTGCCTTTAAAGTAATGTGCAAATACCCCTGGTTTCTTGCCATCATTTGCTTCAATACTTTCTTTTAATGCTTCCTTCTGTACATCTTTTTCACCTTTTACTTCATCGCCCTGTTTCTGACATACAATCATCATCAAGAAATCATGCAGATGAGCAGGTGAAATAACAGAAAGCTTTCCACCCTGAGCAATAGAAATATTACCTGTTTCTTCACTGACAATAATTGTCACTGAATCAGTAATTTCACTAATACCAACCGCAGCACGATGTCTTGCGCCATAACTGGTTGGCAATTCTCTTGTAGTAGGTGGGAAATAAGCGGCAGCACATGCGATTTTTACACCCTGAATAATAACAGCACCATCATGAAGCGGTGTTCCATATTGGAAAATAGAACATAATAGTTCACTGGATACTACAGAATTCATTGGTGTTCCCGTCTTGATATAATCACTTAATGAATGCCCTTGTTCCAAAGAAATCAAAGCTCCTGTCTTTGTCTTTGACATTTCTGTACAGGCCTTTACCAGCTCTTCTACTAGATTTTCACGCTCATTCAGCGTTAAAGTAGAGATTGGTGAAAAAACATTCGTCTTTCCAATTTTCTCTAAAATATTACGAATTTCCGGCTGGAAGATAATAATAATCGCCAACGGTCCCCAATTCATAATTGTCGCAGCCAGTGTTTCGACTGTGTGTAGTCCCAATAGTCCTGCAATCCACTGGGCAATGACAATGACTAAGATTCCCTTAAAAATCTGAATCGTTCTGGAATTGTTTTTTACAATCTTCAAAAGGTAGTAAAACAACAACCAGACAACCCCAATATCCGCCAGCTGCTTTATAATTGTTAATAAGTTGTTAAGAGTAAGGTACTTAAACATGAAAAACACTCCTCTCGCTAGTTTATTATACCATAAAGACTATCCATATACCTATATTTTTTGACATGAAAAAGACATGCAGTAACTACATGTCATTGTAAATCAACAATTGCGTCCGCTACACTATCATAAACATGTTCAGCCGCGTTTAAAATATCCGCTTGTGCATGTGCGACAGCACAGCCATGAAATTCCTTCAACATAGGAATATCATTATAAGAATCTCCAATGGTATAAATATCATCATGCTCTAAATCCATAAAGCTTTCTATGACATAAAGTCCTTCTGCCTTGGAAACTCCATCAGGTACAATATCTACACAATGGGTGTTAGGATAAGCAACCACATATCCTTTAAATTCAGCGTTGATATATTCACTGATTTCATGTGCCATTTGCTGATCATTTAATGAAATTACCAGCTGTGCAATTTTTCCCTTATCCAAAACTTCTTCTTCATTGGTGACTTCTGCCATATCGCCATATTTATGATCGATCTGGTTTTCATCTACCCTGACTTTATAACGATTATAGCCATCATTAATCACAAAAGAAACACAATCCAGTGTTTTAATATAAGAAATGATATCCAGTGCTTTATTAAAATCCATATATAAGCATTGCAGTTTATTGAAGTTAGCATCATAAACCACACCACCATTGTTTGCGATAATAAAATCAAACTCAAAACCATTTCTTTCAATTTCTTTTTTTATAGACTCCATACTTCTTCCAGTTACAAGTCCAAACACATTTCCCTGTTCACGAAAAGCATGAATTGCCTCTACATCCTTTGTATCTACCATTTCACCAGTACGTAATGTACCGTCATAATCACTTGCCAATACCTTCATATCCTTTTCCTCCAACTATATTCATTGTACCAAGTTTTAAACAAATTACAAGAATATGTATAACATTTTATTTGTTGTCCCATACTAGAATCAGGAGGTGTTAGAAATGGCTACTAAAAAATACCGTCCAGGCATGAACTGCGAAAAAACTGGAAAGTACACATGTTACGATAAAAACGGTAACGAAATGTACGGTGACATCGATGTAGAAAAAGACAGACGTTTTCCTCCTTCTCAAGAAGAAGGCTGTTACTACGAAGAACAGTAATATGTTCTAAAAAAATCCTTCCTTGCCAAATCGGCGATGGAAGGATTTTTATTTTTCTTATAATCACTTTCTTTATATTACAATTATTCTTTATAGATTAAGCCTTTATCATTTAAACGATAATACGCCCCATCTTTCAAATATATCACCCTGCCTGTACCAGAAATAACTTTTTCTGATAATAAGTCAATATAACTTTCTCCAACTACTTGATTATCCTTTTTTAATACCACAGTCATAATGCCCTGATCATCTGTTTGTACACTAAATACTTCATATCCTTTTTCCGGTTGATAATCCATCACATTACTTTTTGACTGATCACTTACATCTATGCGGAAAATCTTTCCTGCTTCTTTGTCATAATCATAATAATACTTGTTAATGAGAAAAGAATTGCCACTCTCACATTGATAGATACTCTCAAATGTTTGATTATCTTCGTGATACTTTACTAATTCATTTACTGACTTTCCATCTACAGAATTAACATCCATGAAATAATATTGATGATCATATACGCCTCTACCCAATAGCATCTCATCATCACTTTCTTTGATGATTTCGGTTTTATGATTATTCAAATCCAAGCACATCAATTTAAAGTGATTGCTTGTGGATATAATATTGCCTTTATCATCTACATCAAATGCATTTTCTGTATACCATACTTTTTGATCAAAGAAGGTAGCATTATCCACAACTGCCATTTCAGCTATATCTGCGATTTTTTTCAAATCCGTGCCATCTACATCAGAGCTACATAAAGTGGTTTTCCCTTTCTGTAGATTTTCATATAAATAATAGACTTTATTTTGATAATAAATCGGAGGTAAATGTAAAGTTTGATCTTTATCTTTGTAGAAAGTCAAACGATAAGCATCACAATCTTCGTTTTGGTGATTACAGTTTACCTTACTACATAAAGGTACATCTTTATCTGTTTTAAAATCATAAAAATATACTTCATTCGCAAAATCGGTTTTCACAAGATGATAAATGCCATCTTCACTAATCCCTGGAAACCCCATATTTGCGTAATCCTCACTTTTCCCTTCATTTTTTGCACTTTGACATCCACATAATGCAAGCAATAAACAACATACTACAATGACTTTCTTCATAAACGCTTTCTCCTTTCCACTACGTGAAATCCAATATAAACACCCACACATCCAATTAAAACAATACCTGCCATTATGAAATTGGTAATAGGATAATATAAATCATAAAAAATTGCGAAAACACCTAATGATGTATCCTTCATCAATAATGGAAATATCATAGTTAATAATATGATTGTGATCATTTTGGCATGTGGTATCTTATGATACACCTTTTGTAAAACAAGCATCAGGATACAAGTGATGAATAATTGCCATATAAACAACAATACAAGATACAATCCGATGGATAATGTTACATGGGTGTTATAGAAAACAACACTATCACATAAGCGATTCGTATAATCTGCACCTGGATACATTTGATAATTATGTAACAACATCATAAAGTTCATGCCTAAAACACCAATAAAGGCGCCTATTCCCATTGTTATAAGTTTCGCTTTTTTAAGCCTTGTATCCATATGTTCACTCATATTTTGTAATTGTTTAACCTTTGTTAAATTTTCTCGATCATAGCTTTGCATAGTGATTAAAATCATAAACAACAATAACACAAATAACAATTGACTTTGTGTATAATCGTTATCAATCAAAAACCTAACCTGATCCTCTTTGATTAACTTTCGTGAAAAAGGATCTTCTTTTATTGCCTGATAACGATTTTCATATAAAGAAAAACCTTGTTCCATGGATTGTATTTTCATATATTCATTTAATTTTATAGGATCTTTTTCGATCATGATTTGCTGCTTCGCATCATCAATTTTCTGTCTTTCCAGCGCTATTTTTTCATCTGCTTCCTTTGATACATGATCGCCAATTTGATCGATATAATAATTGTATTGATTATCTTCTATATTACTCATACTGATGATTAGTGCTAATAGTAAAATTTGTGCAATCAAACATACGACCATAAGCACAATCCCAAAATCATTGATCCATAATTTCTTCATTTCATAAAACAACAAGCCATGTACCTTATGTGATTTTGCTTGATGAGTAATACGCAGGATATGTTTTCTCTGTTTATGGAACAGCTTAAAACATAACGCAAAAGCTAATATCATAAGAATGATGAATAATCCATATAATACATTATATGGGATTGCCATAGAAAAGAAACGGATATAGGATACATTTTTCAAGGCATATTCTGGATGCAGAATCTGTGTAAGACCTAAATAAGATAATAAATGACTGTCACCTGAAGTAGATGCCAAAAATGTAAAACTGCCAATAAACAAAGCTGAAATAGAAATCGCTAATAAGTAATTTTTCACAAATGCATAGACCATAAACAACAGCGCAAGTAAAAATGCATAAATGATTATTTTAAAACAGAATACAACCGCTATAAAGCTTAAAACATTCATATGATAAGGCACACTCACATAATATAAAATACTTTGTATAGGCTGAAAAATATCTTGCATGCCATATTGCATACCAGAGTTCAAAAACAATGTTAACAAAAAAATTGCTTCCAATCCCATGACTAATACCAATAAAGCAAGCCACTTGGATAATAGCTGTTGATTACTTCCTTTTTTCATCATACTGCCATATTTAATCATACCTTTTTCATCTTCAAACGCCACCAGCATATAGAAAAAATATGCGACTGTTAATAAAATCAATGCATCTGGAATCATGCTTTTCAATACTTTTTCACTACCATAACTACCATCACTGGAAGAAGGCATATTCACATGCATCTTTTCATATAGTCTTTTTGTCTGGTCAGCTCTTGATTGTATAAATGGATCTTTGTTTTGAAAAATTGAAATTGATTGATTTGTTTCATATTGTTGTTTTACCTGTTTCAAAAAAAGATCATAAGAATGTAAATTATCTTCTTCCTCTATCAGACGATGGATTAAAGCATCATTCACGATATCCTCATATTCCATTTTTAGTACTTGATTTACCCACTCTTTTCCATACTTTTCAACATATTCGTTAAAATCCACTTGATGATTTATTACTGCTTCTTTCATCATAAATAAGGAATTTATATCCTGTAATTCATTTAAATAAGCATAACGCTCTTTATCAGTTTTACCTTTTAGCTTGATTTGTATTTGTTTATAGTCACTTGCATTAAATGAATCACTTTTGTTTTGATAAAAGAATAAAACATTAGCCACTATGATGATTCCTAATAAAAATACGATATGATACCGTCTGGAAAATATTTTTTTCACCTCATAGTACAACATGTTCTTCATCAAATATGTAAAGGTAAACATCATTGATATTTGGACTTACATATATTCCTTTTCCTTCATCCTTTGGTTCAATGATTCTAATCATCATTTTATCTCCATCATAGCGAACATTACTAATTTTATTATTTGTTTTCAGCTTTTGATATTCCAACGGATCAACTTCTTGTTCCATTACTTTATGTTCCAATAGTGATACAAGTTGTTTTCTAGTTTCTTTTCTCAACAATTTTCCTTTTTTCAATATCAAATATTCATCTGCGATAGATTCTACATCACTTACCACGTGTGTCGCAAAGATAATAATCTTATCTTTACTTAATTCCGCAATCAGCTTCTGCATTTCCATTCGCTTTAAAGGATCAAGACCAGCACTAGGCTCATCAAGAATCAGAATTGATGGATCATTTAATAACGCAACACATAACATTGCTCTTTGTTTCATTCCACCGGAAAATCCTTTTAGCTTCTTATGAAATACATCTTCCAATTTTACTTTTCTTACCAAATCTTCACTTTGTTGCCGTATAGCTTCTTTTTTCATTCCTTTTAAATTGCCAATATAGTAAAGATAATCTTGTAATGTAAAATCTTCATATAAACAATGCTGCTGTGGCATGTATCCTACCTTGGATAAATACTCTTTTTTACACTTTTTTATATCTGTTCCATTAAATTTTACACAGCCTTCATTGGCATCTAACAGCATACAAAGAATATTGATCAATGTTGATTTTCCTGCACCATTTGGTCCAAGTAATGTGTCAAAGTAAAACTAACGTGATCCAAAGCGCGATTATCTCCATAATCTTTTACCAATTCACATACTTCAAGCGTATACTCACTCATATGCATCCACCTGCTTTTGTAACTCCGCAATTACTTCATCAATACCAGCTTCTTTTAGTTTCTTATTCTCTTCAGAAAACATTTGTAATACTTCATCCATTGAGATCTTTTTATGGTCATATACTTTAAAATTCGCTGTAATAGAATCAAAATCATTCCAAATATTATTTATTTTATCAATTTTTTCAATCACGTTTGATAAATCTAAAATATTAGGTTTTAATGACTCTACATTTATTTTATGATCAAGCTCAAAAACAAAGTTTTTCTTATCCGCATTTTGATCTGCTTGTGGCGTAGTAATCATATCATTTCCTAATGAACCCATAAACAAGCCATAAAAATAATTTTTATCTGTCACTACTTTTCCATCTGAATTCTTCTCTGGATTTTCTCCATAAATTAATAAATCTGATAGTTCTTGATCCGTATTAATTTCACACAAAAAATCAAACGCATTATCCGCATGTTCACTTGTCTTTAATATACCATAGCCAGATGTTCTAACTGGATATTTATGATTACTTAAAGCTATTTCCTTACCATTTGTTTCACTTATCCCATAGCTGTCTTTACTTAAATATGAATATGAATATGCTAAACCTGTTTTACCATTTTGATAAAAAGTATCCCACTCTTTTTCTGTAAAATCTCTACCCGTATATCCTTTTAAATCAGCTTCAACTAATAACTGATATACATCCATAAAACGTTTTTCATCTAAAGGATTAATAACTTTTCCTTTTTCATCTATGAATAAAGGAGTTCCCTTGATTTGCATATAATCTGATGCCAAAATTGTAAAACAAGCTAATGGGTTTCCATCCATTAATATTTCATTATTTTCATTCTGATAAGAATGAATTAAAGTACTTAATAAATCAACAGGATTGTTTATGTTTTCGGTTATCTCATTCTCGTACTTTTTATAAAACGCATCATCAAACACTGCGTAAAGCTGCTGATAAGGTATGGTCACTTTAGGAATGTAGTAGATATTATTTTTAATCTTATTTGCTTCAAATAGATGCTCTGGTATCTCTTGTAAAAGTTTTTTACCATTTTCTTTTTCAAAATCCTCATTTAATACTTTAAAGTATTCATATAATGGTTGATTACTATCAAAATAAACAATATCTGCTTTATTCTTTGATAATTCTTCCAACATCGTTTTTTGCGCAGTTAATACATCTTGATTTGCCTGGTTATTTTCAACAGATTTTACTTCCACCGTATAGTGTTTACCTTTATCTTTCAATTTCTTGTTTAACACATCTATACGATTATCTGTGATAGTCCCCGAATCTATCCATTTTTCGCTATGCTCTGGTATATAAATCGTTAATACTTCATCTTGAACCTTACTGCTACAACCACAAAGTAATAAACAGCTGATCATTCCTATCACAATATTTCTTTTCATAAGCTCACCTCAAACAGTATTTTTTCTATGAAATAAAATCTTTTTATTAATTTATTATTTCTAAATTTTGATTCTATTCATATTCAAATTATAACTTTCATATATATACTGCACAATTTTTTAGGGTTCAAATGATAGTTTAGGGATATGCCGACCACATTTTAAATAAGCGCTTACATTTTTTATCTTTTTATTGTTTTTTTTATCACAAGATACCTAAAAAAGCCTTCCATCGCTGATTTGGCTTGGAAGGCTTTTTCTATTTGATATAAAGCTACTGTTTGATATTCATTTATTTCTTATCCAATAAACGATAAACTGCTCTGCCATTGCGTATGCCTAACTGTAAGATTTTCACAACTTCTTCTTCCTGTTCCATAAGTTTCACTAGACAGTATTTATCTTTTAACAGTTTCTCTGCCATTGGTTTACTGACATCTTTATGGATGTTTTTGAAGAACTGATCATCTTTCCATATCGCAAACTTACAACCATTTCGATAATTCACACAACCATAGCCTTTGGAGTTTTCCACAATCTTGTTGCCACATACTGGGCATACACCAATCGCTTCTCGATCATCATCAATCGGTACTTCCCCACCTGCTTTTAGATTAGAAAGATTCTCTTTTAAGTGTGGTGTAAAAGCATCTAAAACACTTTGTACAAGGGTAGATACATCCGCATTTCCCTCTTTGATATCTTCCTGTATGACCCACCATTTTGCTGTTAGATCAGCTTTCTTTATTTCTTCAGGCAAAAGATGATAAAAATCTTTTCCCAATTGGGTAGAAATGATATTCTTCCCTTTCATTTGAACATAGCCTCGTTTGATTAAAGTTTCCACAATCTGACTACGTGTTGCACTGGTTCCAATAGAACCATTTTCGCCTTTTTTATCCTTATCTTTTTTCTTCAGAATTTCTTTGATTTCTTTATCCTCAACATACTTGGCAATACTTGTCATATCTTTGATTAAAGATGCCTGGGTATAGCGTTTAGGGGGATTGGTTTCTTTTTCATTGACGATACCATCATGTAAAGAAACCTCATAGTTTCCTTTTGGAAGATCAAATTTACCTGTATCTACTTCTTCATTATCCCCTTTTTCTTCTTTATTATTTTTAAAATACTGTTTATATCCTTCATCCAGTATAAAGGTACTAGTTGCTTTTAAATCCCCATATTCTGTAGGGATGACTGCACTTACCTGACGTTTTTTCACAGGTGGTAAAAACTGCATGATATACTGACGACAGATTTCTTCATACACTTTTCGCTCATCTGGAAGTAATGCTGCAATATTAAAATCTGACATAGTAGGAATGATAGCGTGGTGAGCTGTGACATATTTATCATTGAAACATTCTGAATGAATCTTATAATCCACAGGATAGGTTTCATTCAGTTTTTTCATAACATGTGTCAATACCTGAGCAGCTTCTGTAAAATGTTCCTCTTTTAGATATTGTGAATCACTTCGATTATATGTAATTGCCTGATACTTATCACGAAGAGTCTGGGTAATTGCATCCGTTTTACTCAGATCAAAGCCATACTTTGTATTCATATGTGCCTGAAGTTTTGCCAGATTAAAAGGCAATGGTGGTTTTACATCCATCAGTTTTTCATCTACCTTCATCTTACGATGCGGCTCTTTTAGAATATCATCACACATATCCTGCATGATTTTCTGACTTAAGATGTGTTTACCATCATCTAATAAATCATTTTTCGGTTTTAATGCAAAGGTAATGGTGGTATCTTGTTTTTCCACATCCCCCTGCACTTCCATTTCATAGTATTTTTGTTTCTTATGATGATCAATTAATTCATCACGTGTCACGATTAATCCAAGTGTAGGGCTTTGTACACGTCCTACACTCATACCTTTTCTACGAAGTGCCAAAGAATACAAACGTGAATAATTAATGCCTACTACATAATCTGCGACTGCACGAGCATAAGCGCTTCGTCCTACCGCTCTTAATTTATCATCATTATCAATTAATTGATGAAAAGCTTTTTTGATATTGGAGGGTGTATTATCATTGATATACACACGTTTGACCGGTTTTGTGTTCTTGGCATAATCTAATATTTCATCAATCAGAAACTGTCCCTCATCATCCGGGTCACCAGCATGGATAATCTGGTCACAATCCTGCATCAGTGTGATGATTTGTTGCACACGATCTTTTTTAGAACCATCTGGCACCAGTTTCCAGTTATCAAAACAAATAGGAAGATCCTCCTTATTCCATTTTTTATATTTTGGATCATATTCATCTGGTTCTGCCAATCGCAGCAAGTGTCCATATGCCCATGTGATGACTACATTCTTTTTCACAATGACACCATGTACCTCTTTATCTGGTCCATCAATCGCTTTAGCAATCGCACGTCCAAGCTCTGGCTTTTCCGCAATAATCAATGACTTCATAAGGCTCCTCCTTCCACAGGGTTTCTTATTATATCATAAATTTATCAAAAAAAGAAAACAGACATCAGCTTTTTGCAATGTCTGTTTTACAACTTATTTTACAATTAAACGAACGGATTTGATACCATCCTGTGCAGCTAATTTATCCAATAGCTCTGCAGAGATTTCATCATTTGTTTCCAAAATTGTATATGCATAATCTTTCTTTGCCTTGTTTGCCATATTCTCAATGTTAATTCCAACATTCGCAAGTTTTGTGGTCATTTCACCAACCATGTTTGGAATGTTTTTATTGATGATACACAAACGATATTTTGCTTCCTGTGCCATTTGAATATCTGGCATATTTACAGAATGTGTAATATTACCATTTTCAAGGTAATCACGAATTTCATTTGCTGCCATGACCGCACAGTTTTCTTCACTTTCTGGAGTAGAAGCACCTAAGTGAGGAACACCTAATACATTATCAAATTGTAACAGTTCTTTAGAAGGGAAGTCTGTGATATATCCACCAACTTTGCCACTTGCCAATGCTTTTACCAATGCATCTTCATCAATTAGACCATTACGTGCAAAGTTTAAGATACGAACGCCGTCTTTCATCTGATCAAATGCTTCCGCATTTACGATGTTCTTGGTTGCTTCATTATAAGGAACATGAACAGTGATATAATCACATTCTTCAAAAATGGTTTTCAAGTCTTTTGCATGATTGATTCTGGCTTTCAATGTCCATGCAGCCTGTACAGAAATATAAGGGTCATAACCATAAACCTCCATATCCATAGCAGCTGCGGCATTGGCTACCTGTACCCCAATGGCACCTAAACCAATAACACCAAGTTTTTTACCTGCAATTTCAGGTCCGACAAAATTACTTTTGCCTTTTTCAATCTGTTTACTTAAATCGTCATCATCAGCGATAGATTTTACCCAGTTGATACCCTGTGCAATCTTTCTTCCAGATAATACAAGTGCCGCAATAACCAGTTCTTTTACCGCATTGGCATTTGCCCCTGGTGTATTGAATACAACGATTCCTTCTTCACTGCATCGATCAAGTGGAATATTGTTTACACCAGCACCTGCACGTGCAATACATTTTAAATCTTTACTGAATTCTACATCGTGAAGTTTTGCGCTACGTACCATAATGGCATCGTAATCTTGAAAATCTTCACTGCATTCGTAATTTGCATCAAACTGATCCAAACCAACTTTTGCGATTTTATTTAATAATTTTACTTTCATAAAATTTTCTCTCTCCTTTTTTATTTGTTTTCAGCCTCAAATTTCTTCATGAAATCAATCAGCTTTTCAACACCTTCGATTGGCATTGCGTTATAAATAGAAGCACGCATTCCTCCAACTGCACGGTGTCCCTTTAAGTTACTCATACCTGCAGCAGCACTTTCTTTCGCAAATTTTGCGTCAAGTTCTGCATTAGGTGAACGGAATGTTACATTCATCATAGAACGATCTTCTTTGTTTGCAGTTGTAGTATAGAAGTCAGAGCTGTCTAAGTAATCATATAACATTGCAGCTTTCTTCTTGTTTTTCTCCTGCATTACTTCTACACCACCCATGTTTTCAATCCATTCTAAGACAAGTCCTAAAATATAGATGGCATAAGTTGGTGGTGTGTTGTACATAGAATCTTTATCAGCAAGTGTTTTATAGTCTAATAACACTGGTGTGTTTTCTTTCGCATTTCCTAATAAATCTTCACGTACGATGCCAACAGTTAATCCTGCACAACCCATGTTTTTCTGAGCGCCCGCAAAGATGATTCCAAATTTTGAAACATCAATTGGTTTGCTAAGGATGTCACTTGACATATCCGCAACGATTGGTACACCATTTGTTTCAGGCACATATTGCCATTCTGTACCATAAATCGTGTTGTTTGCACATAAATAAACGTAATCAGCTTCTGGATCAAGATTTAAATCTTCCTGTTTTGGAATAAAAGTGAAATCCTGTTCCTTACTTGATGCAGCAACTTTGATATCCCCAAACTTGCATGCTTCTTTATAAGCTTTTTCTGCGAAATATCCAGTTAAGATATAATCGGCTTTTCCCTTCTGCAATAGGTTTAAAGGTACCATAGAGAACTGCATGGTTCCTCCTCCCTGCATAAACAATACTTTATAGTTGTCAGGAATATTCAAAATACGGCGTAATCTTGCCTGTGTAGTTGTAATGATTTCATCATATGCTTTGGAACGATGACTCATCTCCATGACCGACATTCCACTACCCTCATAGTTTAGCATCTGCGATTGTGCTTTTTGTAATACCTCCAGTGGCAGCATGGATGGTCCTGCTGAAAAATTGAAAATTCTGTTTTCGGCCATAAATATCGGCACCTTCCTTTCTCTTTAACATCTTGTGTTAGTGACACCCATTATAGCACAAATGAAATAAAATGAAAGAGTCTTTGAAAGATTTTGTAATATATTTTGAAAACAGTTTTCTTTATGTAAACATTTTAGATACATTTGTTCACAAATCAGAAACAAACATGACTTTTTCTTTTTACTCATCCGTGATATACTTATGTTAAAGGAGAAATTATTATGCTTGATTATCGTTTATATACATTTTTAACATTATCAGAAACATTAAACTATACCAAAGCTGCTGAGATTTTATGTATCACACAGCCTGCTGTTTCTCAGCATATCCGTTATTTAGAAACGACTTATCAAATCAAACTGTTTGACCACCATGGAAAAAACCTGGTGCTTACCAAACAGGGAGAATATTTGGCCAGCTGCCTTCGCACCATGAATGCAGATGAAAAGCGTGTGGTGGAGAATTTAAGAAATATCAAAGATATCACCAGAATCAAATTTGGTGCTACCTTGACGATCGGTGAATATATTCTACCAAAACGAATTAAACAATATTTACATATCCATCCGCAAACCAATCTAACCATGCTGGTAGAAAATACCGCAACCCTGCTTCAGATGTTAGATCATGGAGAAATCAGTTTTGCGATTGTGGAAGGCTATTTCCCATTACATCGTTATGAACACCAGATGTTAAGCAGACAGCCATATGTTGCGTTAAAAGGAAAAGATTATCAAATGCAAAAGCCAGTCTATACCTTGCAGGATTTATTTGATGAACCTTTGATTATTCGTGAAGAAGGCAGTGGTACCCGTGAAGTATTAGAGCGTGTATTGAAAGAACGTAACCTAACCATTCAAGATTTCTCTAATACCATTGAAATTGGCAATATGAATGCCATTAAACATTTAGTGGAAGAAAATACAGGAATCACATTCCTATATAAAGCCGCAGTGGAGGAAGAATTAAAAAAAGGAACCATGGAAGTGATTCCTTTAAAAGATTTTGATATCCAGCGTGATTTTACATTTATCACTTTAAAAAACACAATATTCATGGAAGAATATAAAGATTTTATTTCCTGTATCCTACAAAGCGAGTAATCGCTTTTTTTACGCAAAAACAACCTGAATCAGCACCATATACAATACCGTACCACAAACAATAGAAATCATATTATTACGTTTCCATACATGCAATATCACAACCACACCAATACTGATGAGTTCAGGTATGCCATATGGATATGTAAGAAAAGCTGTGTTACGTAAACAGTATACAACCAGACAAAGCATAATCGCCATAGGCAGCACTTTTCCAAGGTATACAACTTTTTCTGGCAGTGTGGATGTATTTTTGAATATCAGAAATGGTAATGCTCTAGTGAAAAAGGTGGTAATTGCCACGACCAGAATAATCGCTAGACTTTCTTTTACGCCTATCATGATGCATCCTCCTTATCTTGATCAACATGTTTTTCAAATATCGCAAGCAATAAAACCAAAAGGATCAATGCCGGAAGTAAAAAGTTTTTTAATCCAAATATCAACGCACTGACCACAATACAAAACACTGCAATCAAGATAGATACATGATGGGTACTTGCGATCCATTGTTCCACAAAGATAACGGTAAATAATGCTGTCATCGCAAAATCTATGCCTGTGGAATCAAAAGATAAGGCACTTCCCAATACTGCCCCAATCAAAGATCCTATGATCCAATAGCATTGATCAAAAAAAGATATAAAAAACATCAGCTGTTTTCCATGGGGTGTATCTTTATCTGGAATGGCACACAATAAAGAGTATGTTTCATCCGTTAATGAAAATATCATATACCATTTCTTTTTTCCCATATTCTGAAATTCTTTTAGAAAAGATATCCCATAAAAAATCTGTCTTGCATTGACACTTAATGTGACCATGCATGCTTCTATAAGAGAAAAGCCTGTATGAAAAAAGGTCAATAATACAAACTGCATACTTCCAGCATATACAATCGCAGACATCAATACAGCCCAGATCCAGGAGTAACCCTGATTTTGACATAATAACCCAAAAGCAAATCCTAAAAATACATAGCCTACCATGACAGGGAATGATAAGCGCAATGCTTCTTTGACTGTGTTCTTCAAAAAAATCCCCTCGCTTTTTGTATAATTGGTATTATTGTATAGGAATTTGCATTTTTTCGCAATAGATGTTTGGAAATCATTGACAAAGATGCCCCCTGCATGCTATATTAATAACGCAACTTGGGGTTTTAGCTCAGCTGGGAGAGCACCTGCCTTGCACGCAGGGGGTCATCGGTTCGATCCCGATAAGCTCCACCAAATTTAAAACGAATCTCGACAGGCATTTCGCTTATCGGGATTTTTTTTGTGCGATTATATACAAAAAAGAAGACGTGTGCCTTCTTTTTCGTCGTACTAGCCAATGTGTACTCTCTCCTCCGTGTTACTATGGAAATATAGCGCATCCACCCAATGAAATCCAATATGAATTTCTTCATCCATCTGATATTCCCTTTCATGCGTATGTTTCATAATAATCGTCGTACCATTCACCAAAACATGATAATAAATTTCATCCCCGATATCTTCAATTAAAATAATCCGGCCGATTTCTCCTTGTGCATCTTCATGTATATCCTGTGGTCTGACACAAACATATACCTCCTGATCTTCTATCTGAAAATCCAATACCTTTCGTTTCTGCATACAGTATAAAGTATGATGCTGAATACAGCCATGGAACTGATTAATTCCATAACGCCCTAAAAAGTTTGCGACAAACAGATTACATGGATCATGATATAAATCCCTTGGTTTACCAACCTGTTGAATCACACCATCCTTCATGATGATCAAAACCGTAGCAAGCGTCATCGCTTCCATCTGATCATGTGTAACATAAAGAAATGTTGCATTTGAGCGTTGATACAACTGTGCAATTTCTATACGCAGCTTTGATTTCAAAGATGCATCCAAAGAACTTAATGGCTCATCCATCAAAAACAGATCCGGCTGACGAATCAATGCTCTGGCAATCGCAACACGCTGCATCTGTCCACCACTGAGTGTATTTGCTGCACGATCCAGCAGCTCATCTATTGATAACATTTCTGCCATCTGATGAACAGCCGTATGAATATCCGCTTCTTTCATTCCCTGATAAGCCAGTCCAAAAGCGATATTTTCATATACATTCAAATGTGGAAACAATGCGGCCTCCTGAAATACCATCGCAATCTTTCGTTTTCCTGGTTCTGTTGTTGTGATGTCTGTATCATTTAATATGATACGGCCAGAATCTGCTGGAAGTAATCCGGCTATCAACTGTAACAGCGTTGTTTTTCCACAGCCACTTGGTCCTGCCAATACTACAAATGCTTTTTCATTCAGCCTCAATGAGAAATCATTGACTGCATTCACCTTGCCAAAATGTTTCTGTATATGCTGTAGTTCCAGTTTTGCCATGCCATCACTTCCTATGTCAAGTTTACCATTTTTTGTATGAATTGAAAAGGGAAAGCCGTCTTGTAATGGCTTTCCCTAATCTTCATTCTCATATTTCATCAAAAATACCGGCAGGTATTCCAAGGTAGAAATCACCTTAGACAACACTTTATAAATATAGGCCGCTTCTTCAAAAGAACCAGCTTCAAAATGGGGCACTATTGCGGCTGTATTCATCATACGATACGTCAACATATCAAATAGATGCGTATTTGCCTGAGCCAGCTGTGTTACCATAGCCTTCGCTTCATTTATCTGTTCTTCCTTCATCAACAACAAAAACCTTACATACATTAAGAAAGTATCCTCGTGCAGTTCCCTGCCAAGCAATTCTTTACATTTTTCCAATTGTTCAAAATAAAGATAAGATGCATATACATAATGTTTGACATGAAAAACATCCGATGGATTCAGATTCAATATCTCCTGAAACTGTTTTTGTGCTTTTTTCAAATTGCCAGCTTCATATAAAGACAGCGCATACGCAAATTTGATTTGCAGAAGCGGCTTCATCACATCTTCTTCATAAAAATCTGTCACATGACGCAGGAAAAATTCTTTGCCGATATTCATTGTCGCAAGCTCCATGCCCTGACGAAGGATATGGATACGTTCATAAATATCCTGTACATTCCAGCCATACACCAGATATGCTTCAATACAATCCCCACATATGCCAAGTGCCTGCTTTGCGATATCGCATTTCTTCTGATTACTGCGAAAGCGTTTCGCTTCTTCCAGCACCTGTAATGCCTGTTCATATTGTGTACTCTTTTCATCATTCACAATTTTTGGCTCATCTAAAAAGCTGTCCAGACTAATCTGAAAGGTGATTCCCAGCTGGCGATCTTTTTCCTGTTCCATCATGCCTCTCCTTTTCGTTTATCTATCCTGTGATAATGCCCAATCTCGATCAATTTCCACAAATCGCATGCCATCCACTGGCAGCTGTTTTAAAATTCGATCATAACTGATTTTTTCTATACCGACAATATCCTCTCGATCTGTATAAAGGATATCAAACCACAATGTTTCACTTTGTCTATCGCTGTCATGATAGATGACATTTTTCACATCAGGTGTTTTCCTTTGATATTGCCGCAATAGTTTTAGCTTTAATATCTCTATTACACGATCATCCAATCCATCTTCCAATACCCTGATTTTCTCTGGAATCTCATCTACTTTACTCACATAGCGTTTTCTTAAATGAGCATCTCTTGCGTAAAGCTCCTGATCACTTTCCACCATATCTTTTCTTGATTTCACCAATATCGCAAAATGATGTTCTTTATCAATATACAGAAAGTTATGCAAAATCTTGCTTTCCTTCCCACAAATGGGGCAGTGTGCTGTGAAAAAGGTACCATCACGAAGTCTTGCTTCATCATTAGATTCAAATCCATACAGCAATAATGTTTCACTTTTCTTATGAAAGATTGCCCCACACATGGGACATCGTAATTCTATCAATGCCGTTTTCATATGTGAAAAAGAGCTATATTAGATAGCTCTTGTTGCCTTTCTTAACCATGCCACTTCATCATCACTCAAGTATGGTGACACCTTTTCAAATACCTGTTTATGATAAGCATTCAGCCATTCTTTATCATATTGTGTCAATAAAGCTTCATCTAGTCCATCTAAATCAAATGGCACAAAGGTAATTGTTTCAAAATACATAAACTGTCCATATTCATTCTTTTCACCCTTACGTACAACCATTTCATTTTCATGACGGATACCAAACTTGCCTTCTTCATAAACACCTGGTTCATTGGATTGTGTCATACCTTCTTCTAATACACAGCTGTCTTTTCTTTCCGGTACGATCTTCCAGCGGAAACCATTTGGACCTTCATGCACATTCAGTAAATGACCAACGCCATGTCCTGTACCACACTTGTAATCCATACCCTGTTCCCATAATGGTCCTCTGGCAAGAATATCCAGATTCATACCACGACAGCCATATAAGAAATGCGCTTTTGATAATGCGATGTTGCTGCGTAATGCAGTTGTGAACCAATAACGCTCTTCATCACTGATTTCACCCAATACAAATGTTCTGGTAATATCTGTAGTACCTTCCATATACTGTCCGCCACTATCAACCAAAAGCATGCCTTCTTTTTTCAACTCTACATCACTTTCAGGTGTTGCACTATAATGCATCATTGCCGCATGCTCTTTATACGCAGAAATCGTATTAAAACTTAAATCAATGGCACCTTGTGCTTTACGAAGCTTTTCTAAATAATCACTCGCAATGATTTCACTCATCTTTTCTTTACCGATATTTGTCTTTAACCAATACATAAATTTTGTCATAGCGACAGCATCTTTGATATGTACTTTACGATTATTTTCTAATTCAATTTCATTCTTCATAGCTTTCATCAGCTGACTTGGATTTACACGATCCTCAATCTTGATATTCTGATTTAAATTCTGGGTAATCGCATAATTTACCACACTGCTGTCTAACATAATCACTGCATCTGAATCAAAGGTTTTCACATATTCATAAATATCATTATAGTCTTTGATTTCTATATGATTTTCTTCAAAGTTTGCGATCAATTCATCATTCAATTTCTCTTTATCAACGAAAATCACACCACCATCTAATGTCAAAATCAGATAAGCCAGCATAACAGGATAGCGTGCAATATCCCATCCACGCATATTTGTAATCCATGCGATATCATCTAGTGATGTAATGATATGATGTGTGATTCCCTGTTTTTTCATGATATCATATAAATCAGCTAATTTATCTTTTGTGGATTTACCACTATATTCTACGTTCAAAAAGAAGCCTTGTTTTTTAGGTAATGCTGGTCGATCTTCCCAAATCATACCCACCAGATCTTCTTCATAAGCGATATGCACTTCTTTTTCTTCCAGCTTACTCATGATTGCCTTTACCATTTTGGTATTCATGACACGACCATCAAAACCTACGCCACCCCGCATAGTCACATGATCATAAATATACTGTGCAATGGTAGGAACACCTTCTTCTCCCTGTTTCATCAACGTAATCGTGGTATCCTTCAACTGATCTGCCGCCTGAATAAAGTAACGGCCATCAGTCCATAATGCCGCATCATCAAGTGTCACAATCAATGTTCCCTGTGATCCGGTAAATCCAGACATATATGCTCTTGCCTTAAAATGTTCTCCTACATATTCCGTTTCATGAAAGTCAGAAGTTGGAATCATATAGACATCCAGATTTCTTTCTTTCATTAATGTTCTCAATGCATTTAATTTTTCAATAATTGTCATAAAACAGCCTCCTTTTTCATCCTTATTCATTGTACCCCAAATCCATGATTTCGCAAGCGCTTTTCACATTTTCAAAAAGAAAAGCTGATAGTTTTTCCACCATCAGCTAATGCTTATATTTAATCACATGAATTTCAAAGTCTTCAATGCCTTCATAATCCAGCAGCAGATATTCAAATTTCACCATATCATCCTGCTTCAGATACGTTTTATCCGCAAGATACCATAAATCTTCTTTTACCAAGTTGTGATTCGCATCATAGAATTTCAATCTTGCCATCACAAAGTGTACCGGTTTCTTCATATTGTTTCTTAAATATCCACTTAACACAAGACAATCTTTTCCTTCCTCAAGTGCAAGTTCTGTAATGGTAAAAGCACGTTTCTTCTTGATACGTTTTTCTCTGGCCTTCTCATCCCAACGTGTTTTAATCGTTTTATTGATCAACCAGATCACAAACAGTTCCCCATACATCACAAAGCCAAACTTACTTTTCAAAAACAAAAAGACTTTCCCCAAATATGGCACATGAAAAACATACTTACCAATAATATCTTTCCTGCTTGTTTCATAATTATCATAATCCGGCGCCGTTGCCCCTTGTGTACGATAATACAACACACCATCCTTTTCCTGTGTCTTACGGAAATAATGTGTCAACAGGATATCCTGCCCAAAGCGGTTCGCCTTAAATGTCACAATCGTATCTGGTGCAATTTCTTCATCTTCATCTATCATCTTACTAAAAACAAGAGAATATGTAGGAATTATTGGTTCCATACTATTCGTCAATACAGTATAAAACCGAAATCCTACCACCCTGGAAGTGTTCTCTGGATACATCTGCATACAAACAACAAACACCAAAAGTGCTATCACTACAATAGCACTTAAAAAGGTTGTTATTTTCTTTAGCAGTTTCATCGCATAAACAACTCCCCTTGTCTTTCTTACATTTTACTACATAATACGTTCTCTGACTAGGAAAAAAGCCGTAGGATTACGGCTTTTACTCTAATGTTGCAGTTACATTTACAGTAATATCTTTATTATTAAGTGTAGCTAATTGTTCATCACTTATAGTCGTTTTTGGTTGCACAGTAACGATATACTTATTACCAGTTGCATCTTTTACAAAAGCCGTATCCTCAGTTATTGCTGTATCAGGAGTTCCTTCTTTCGCAAAGGAAATATCTACTAAATCATTTATTGAAGCATCAGTAGTAGCTCCTTTCAATTTCAAAGTTGTACCTAAACTGTTTTCATCTACAACTTTAAAATTCACAATACTTGTAGCCTTAGGATTAGTATTTAATGCCCTAGTTGTTGTAGTATAAGCTGCAGATGCGTCAGTAGAAACTGTTACTGGATTGCCAAAATTTACTGTACCTCCTACTGTTGCCTCTAATGTATCCCATGCTGCATATGTTCCAACGCTAGTTGCTACGATAGCACCTGCTGTGACGAATGATAATAGTGTACTCTTTTTCATAATAATATCTCCTCTCCGATATTTATATAAGAATGTAGTAATGATAAGCTGATTGCTATCTTTACCTTACAACACTATTATATTCCAAGGAGATTTTTTTGTATAATGCTTATTACCTAATTACCCGTTATACTCAAATTGTATAACTAAACTTGTTTATATGTATCATGGATGATATCTATAAAAATACGACCAGCACTGGATAGTACATGATTTTTACGTTTAATGATAATAAAATGTTTTTGTAAATCATTGTCCTTTAACAAAAGGCTTTTCATATGAGAATGTTTTAATTCTTCTACTTGCCATTTGTGGCCGATTAAAAAAGAAGATGTATGTTTTGCGATACTTAACATGGCATGATAGTTACGCATGATCAAAACCTTGGGAAATGTGGAAAGCTGCATTCCGTTGATATTAATACTCTTGTTGATATCAGAAAAGAAATCATTTGGTAAATGAATAAAGGTTCTGTCTATCAAATCAGAAAAACGTATGGTATCGTTTTTAGCTAATGGATCTTCTTCATTCATATGAATATAAATAGGACCTGAGCCTAGTACTTCATATTCAATTTCTTTGATTTCTGCCATTTTTTTGAATATTATCAATTGCATATCATTTAAAATCACAATGCCAACTTCTGATTTTGAGTTTTCCACATTTTCAAACACTTCTTCTGTAGTTGTTTCAATCATCTGGATTTCTGTTTCACTGGATATTAATTTTTCATAACATTTTAACACCAAATCGTCTTTTAAAAAGATAGAACTGCTGGATACACTCAGTTTTGAGTAAATAGATTTTTCATCTAATCCTTTTAACCGTTCCAATGTATTTAATTCATTTATAATTGATTGTCCATAGTAATAAACCAGACGCCCGGTTGGTGTCATGGATACGCCATGATTGGAACGTATAAGCAATGGTTTTCCTATTTCATTTTCTAATGCCTGAATGGATCGGCTTAAGCTTGGTTGAGATACATATAGTCGTTCAGCGGCTTTATTGATACTGCCATAGTCGATAACTGCTATGAAATACTTTAGTTGTACAATTTTCATGATACGCCCCTCTGGTCTTTCTTTCTTACATATTAGCATGTTTTGTAAAAGAAAAACAGTGATTTCATCACATCACTGTCTCATTTCTTATGATTCATTGCGTAACTGCCATTTCCTGTGGCGGCTACTTCATTTGTGCGCTGTAATCTTGCGATTGCTCGTGCCTGTGCCATACGGCTGCCTGCATGATCTAAGATTCCTTCTACCAGTAATACTTCATCTGATGGTATTCCTTTCACGAAATTCACAGACATTTGAATCGTTGGTGTAAAATACGCTTGTGAGAATACATAAGCTGCACATCCCATTGTTACATCTAGTATTGCGCAAATCATTCCACCATGCATATTGCCAACTGGATTTGCTTCCCAAGTGCGTACTGGAAATGCTAATGTAATAGTTTTTTGTTCCAGATCATAGGCATATAATTCCATCTCCAGCATAGCGTTGATGGTTCCTGTTTTGGTATTTCTTAGTTCCATAAAATGCTGAATTCTTTGTTCAATGATTTCTTTTTCCATATTTGGTCACTTCCTGTTGACCATTATAGCACGAAAAGAGCAGATACGAAATTGCCCTGCTCAATATATCGTCTTTTTCAATTTACTTTATGTTTCTTTTCATTTAACAAATACATACCTTCAAAATCATTTTTTGCTTTTCTTCGTTTTTTTCTTTGATATAGATGATATCCTCTTATCAGAAAGATTATGATAAGAACCGCAATGATGATCATTAAACATATCCAAAACACCTTCATAAAGATTACTTCTTTGATATGTTTGTCTGCTGATTTTTGATGATAATACCAATGCCATAACATGTACATGCATATACAAGGCATGGAACAACTGCTGCTGTCATTGCTAGCAGACAGTAAGACCATTGTGCCATCATCGTTGTATTATATTGTTCACAATACGATGATAATTGTGAATATGTCATAAATATTGTATAAACCATATAAATCAATAATAAAATTGTCATAACGTTAAACAAGATATGCGCATTTCCTTCTTTTCGATTTTGTTCTTTGTTCATAATTCGTCTCCTTGTTTTATTCTTTTCCATCTAACTGATTTTTTTGTACCCAGTTATCAAATACTTCTTCTGTGATTTTTACATTTGATAATTGATCATACACCTTTCCATCTTTTGCGTAAAAGATACCAGGTGTTGTATCAAAGCCTGGGAAATATTCTTGAATCAGTTTTCTGTTTTCATTTGGTGTTCCACTTTCGTTATCTAACAATACTTCATAAATAATAACATGATGATTTTTTGAATATTCGGAAAATAGTTTATGAAAGTCCTGACAATATCCACAAAGAGACTGTGTAAAAGCTATCACAAATTCGTTTTTATCTTCCATCATCTGTTTCATATCATTCAATGTTATATATGTTATGTACCCTGGAGAATCATCTCTTTCATATCCTGAGCATCCAGTTAATAACATTAAGCATAAAAATATGCTCATCCATCTTTTTTTCATGTCTATCCTCTTTTCATCAAACTATTTTTCGTTTCAAATATTAAATATGGAAAAGGAAGAACCATGCACAAACATAGTTCTTCCTGATTGCCTGATTCAGGCTATATCTTCCTTTACGTTTATGATTGTACGACTTTTTAATGCGAAGTAATTGAAGATACAATTCCTAATTCATACAATGCTTATTCAGTTTCTTCTTTTTTCTTTTTCAGCAGGAATGCAGCGCCAAGTCCAGCAGCCAGCATTGTTCCAGCTAATAAACCAGTATTTGTAGTATCTGATGTATCTACATTTTCATCAGATGTTCCATTGTTACCTGAACCATTGTTACTTGAACCATTATTTCCAGAATTACCGTGAGTGTTATCTCCATTAGGTGTGTCTGGTGTTGGTTTATCAGGTGTATTTGGATTATCCGGAGTGTTTGGATTATCCGGTGTATCTGGATTATCTGGTGTATTGCTGTCTTCTACTTTCTTTAACGCATCTTTTGCTTTATCCAAATCTGCTAATACAGTATCTACTGATTCCTGTGTAGCGTTTAAATCAGCATTCACTTTAATTGCTTTATCTAATGCTTTCTCAAATTCAGACCAAGTAGCAGAAGTATAATCTTTCTTATTCAGATCTTTAGAAGCGTCAATTGCTTTTTGAAGTTCTTTCTTATCTGCCTGTTTTGTTAAGCCTTCGATAGCATCATTTAAACGAGCAAGGACAGCATCTACTTCATCTTGAAGTACTGTTTTGTCATTTAATGCTTTTTCTGCATCTTTTATTGCATTCTGTAAAGCTGTATAAGAAGCAGGTGTATAGTTATCATCTTTAAAATCTTTATATTGATCATATTTTTCCTGTAAAGCACTCTTATCTATAGCTTTTACACCATAGAAGCGAATTTCAGACATAGAAGCATATGCATCTGCGCTATCTCCACCAGCATGAACAATATTTAGTTTTACAAAACGTGCCATTTGTGTGTTGAAAGGCATACGTTTCCACTGATCACGGTTTGTCAGATTCTTTCCATCATTATCAAATGTATAAGTTCCAGCTTTTGTATATGTTTTACCATCTAAACTAACAAGTACTTCAGCTTCAAAAATATCCCCATTTCTACCATTGATACGTGGTAAGAATGTTACATCAGATAATTTATAGATATCACCTAAATCAAATGTTAACCATTGTGGCATGCCAATACTTGAATCATAATTTGAATGCCAATATGTTTCTTCGTTATAATCTAATACATTTGCTGCCAAACCATCTTCTAATTCTTCAGGTGTACATTCACTTGAGAAATCAATGATTGAAACTGATGAATCCTTTGAAGTATTAATTAAATTTCCTTCATTTAATGGTTTTACAACTAAATTTGCAATTGCATTTAGAATATCTGCTGCTGCAGATTCAATCTGTGCTTTTGTATAATCCTGTGTATTTAGTAAATCCGTACCAGCATTTACAGCTGCCTGTAATGCTGCATATGAATCTTCTATATAGGTATCAGCTGTATATTCACGTGCTTTTTCAATTGCTTTTGTTAAAGGTGTAATATTGATACCTTCTTTAACAGTCAATGTATAAGAAGTGCTAATATTCTTATCCGCAGCGGATGTAACTGTAATAACAGTTTCTCCTGCAGCTAATGCATGTACCTTATAAACTGGAAGATTGTTTTCATCTGCTAATGTAATAATGGATGCAACCTCTCCATTAGAGCTACTTACTGTGTAATAAGGATTTGGTTCATTTGGTGTTACCAATGCTTTGATATCACTAATATCCCCAACATAAAGTTCTTTTGCATTGTCATTAGCTTCAATCTTTTCAATTTTAACTGTTTTAATGTAAGAGAATTCCATTTCTTCTAATGTTAACATACGGTTTTCTCTTGGATCATTATTCTCATTTGCTAAACCATTAGAAGTTTTCGCTATGACATCAACACGAATAACATTTTTATCCGCATTCTCTAAAGAAGCATCAAATGAGAATACCTGCTGTTTTTCATCAATAGATACTGTTTCAGATGTGCCATCTTCATAATAGAAAATTGCATCTGCTGATAATAAATATCCATTTCCTTCATTAGAATTATAAACTTTTACATTATTTAAAGGCTTAGCCTCTTTCAATGTAAAGTGGAATGTTGTTGGCAATTTAACTTCAGGTGCTAAAACATTTTTACCTGTATCCCAAACAAATTCAAATTGTCTTCCTGATTTCTTACCATCAAATAACAGATCATAACTTTCCTGAGATCCACCATTAATGATTTTTTCAACATTAGTTCCTTCTTTATCCTCAGTTAACACATCATTTGTCATCGTGATATCAAATTCTTCACGACCATATTCTGCTGCTGTGCTTACTAGTGGAATTTCTGGAATTGTAATATCGTTTTTAATTGCTGATTCAATATAACTATAATCAGGTCCAATCAACGTAACTGTGCTCAAATCAATGACATCTGCTACATTACAATCTGCTTTGGCTTTTACAGTAATTGTCGCAATACTTCCTTCACCACTAAACAATTTCTTATCTCCACGATTGACAAATGCTAAATCAACATATGCTGTATCATCATATCTTTGTTGAGAAGAAAGGTTTTCCATTTGTGCTACAAATGGAGTAGCTTGGATATCATTTTTACTAATTTCTAGCTTATTAGGATCATAATTAATAACCTGTCCAAAAGCATTTAAGTTATTTACATCAGTAGCATATACATCTATTGTAAATGTTTCTCCTGCCTTAACCGTGTTTTTGCTAGGAAGTAATAATGCATTACCTGCAACAGAACCAGATTTTTTAGTTCCACCATCAAGTTTGAACATTGTAAATGCATAATCATATACATCATATACACCATTCATATTGATATCTAAGCCATAATTTGCTACCTGGTTTTCAAATGTTTTATCTTTATTTGAAATACCTAGATAACTTCTTAAGTTTTGATAATCTGCATCATCTGGTGTATCTTTACCTTGTTGCGCAATACTTCCGATTGCAAATCCATTAGTATTTTCAACTTTATAAACTTTTATTTCACTTGCAGCGAAGAAGTTTCCAACAGATTCTCTAGGAATAAATTTAATATAACGAGCTGTAGTTTTTAAAGGAATTTCCTTCATATCTGCACTACGTTCCCAAGTAAAGCTCTTAGCATCACTCCAGTTTTTACCATCAAGACTTGTATATACATCCATTTTTGTCACGGTGCCATTACTAGCATCATCACGTGGATAATATTCTACTTTATCTAACTGATAGCCTTTTCCATAATCAACAGTTAATGCTTGTCCAATAGAGTTTCCATCTGAATGGAAGCCTCCATCACCTGATTGGAAGAAATTATCAAATGCTAAATCTGGAGTATGAGATCCATAAATATCGCCTTCCCATGTAATATTTTCTGGTGTAGGTGTATCTTTCCATGGATCTTCTAATGATATAGATTCATATTCTTTACTCCATTCAGAATATCCCTTGATATTTCTTGAACGTACACGATAAGTATGTGTAGAATGATATGGTAAATCTTCATGAGTGAAAGTTGTATTATTTCCAATATTGTAAATAATACCATCTGCTTCTACATCATAACTTGTTGCATCTTCTACTTCATCCCATGTTAATGTAATGCTTGTTGGTGTCTTTGTTTCTTCTGCAGCCGTTAAGTTTGCAGGTGTACTCAGATCTTTATTTAAAGTTTCTTCACCTAAATCAGCATCATTTTTAAAGCCTTCGATCACCAATGTCTGTGCTTGTTCATTAACATTTGTCTTTGTAAATGATACATATAATTTTGGAGTTGTAATGATTGCTGTATCTTTAAATCCTTCATCATCTTTTGCATATTTGTTCAAATTTGGAGATTCATCATAGAACCATACAGCCTCATTGTTTTTTGCTGCTTTTTCAAATGCTTCATAAGAAGTTACTTCTTTTGCATTAATATCTGTAGAACCATTTATAGCAGTAACCTTAGAAGGTTTTTCAGATACATTTACAACAAATGTAGAATGTCTGTTTGCATCATATCCCTGATAGCCACCTTCAGATTTGTTTGCGGTCAATGTTGCTGTTGTACCTTTTACACTTGAAGTATAATGTGTCTTCACATTACTACCATAATCAACTGTTCCATCACTGTTCTGTGTCATAGAAATTCCATCGTCTTCAATTGCATCGTAAGAAGAATCTTGATAAGGATAGAATTCAACTATTCTTCTTGATTTATCCAGACCTTCTGTATTTGTCTTAGAAATTGCAGATGGATTGTTGTGATTTTCATACATTGGAATAATAGAACCATTCTTTACAAATAAAGGAAGTTTCCATAATGGTGCATCAAAGTTGTTAATAACCTGTCCACCACGATACTGTTCACCTGTAAAGTAGTCAATCCATGTATCAGCTGTAGATGGAAGATAGATATTATTTCTGATATCATTTCCCTGATCATCTGCATTTGTATCCTGATAAATAGGCGCAACTAAGAAATTATCTCCATACATATACTGATACTGTGTTGCTGTACCTAATGTATAAGCATTTTCTTCTTCTAAGAACATTGCACGGATCATTGGAAGTCCATCAACTGCTTTATGTGCTTCTGTATATAGATATGGCATTAACTGTGCCTTCAATTTCAAATACATACGGTTAATACCTGTATAAGGATCACCATTATAATATGGTTTTTTAGCTAGAGATCCCCAGCCATCCATATCTAACATAACAGATGTAAATGTTTTCCATTCATAATCTCTTGTAGAAGTAATTGAATCTCCAGAGAAGATACCATCCATATCACTTGCTACGTTAGGATTACCTGACAAACTCTGTCCAATATATGTAGGGATATGGAAACGAATATATTCCCATTGACCACCATACTGGTCACCAGTCCACATACTTGTATAACGCTGTGAACCAGCCCATCCATCTAATGAAACCAACATAGGACGTGTGTTTGTTTTTGCTAAGACATCATATCCAGTTTTCACTGAGTTTAAGGCCATAGAATAACCTTCGCCAACCCATGCTACGTCTGTCTTTAATGCTCTTACGCCTCCAGTGTTTACTTCTTTATTAAAATCACGTAAAGTCTGGAATCCCTGATACATTCCATCTAATTCAGAATCTTCTGGATTTAAAGCTGCCTGTGTCCATAGACCAACTTGGATACCATGTTGATTTGCAAAATCAGTAAAATCCTTTAAATTGTTCACATTCGCATCAACAGCCTGCGTAGCACGTGTCCAATCGTTATTTGCTTTTTCTTCATCTGTTCTTTCCTCGTGGTAACCATTTTGACCATAGCCACAGCCATAACCATCATTTGGCAAGAACCAGCCTAATGGCATATCATTTGCTTCATGGCCTTCAATAACAGCCTGTGCTGTAAATTTCTTTGTACTATCATCAATTACACCTTTAAAATTATCAATCAATGTTGATGGAGGTGTATTATTCAATGACTCTACTTTTGTACCTTCTGGTATAACATAATCATAGGACTGTCCTAATTCTTCATACCATTTTCCATCTTCCAGCTTCCATTCTTTTCCACCTTCTTGCCAACCATCACGATTGTAGCAATTTAGATGAGCTAAATAATAACCATATTCAGGTAATAATACTGGGTTACCAGTTACTTCATAATACTCATTTAAAATATTATTGGCAGTCGTAGAAATATCACTACTGTCACTTATAAAGTAATATGCATCAAATTCATTTTCATCATGACTTGTTGTGATATTCGCACTATCTGATTTAGCAAAATCATATTTACCTTCTTTAAAAGTATTACGTAATACACCATAACCTTTATTTGACCAGTAGAATGGATTTGGAGATGAAACTTGTCCATCCGTCCATCCACCTTCATTTTTTATATTAATTGATTTTCCTTTATGTGAAAAACGTCCGTTCTGAGTACCTCCACCATAGAAATATTCATCATCAGATGTTGCTAATGTCTGTGTCGTTGATCCTGAACCAATAGAAAGTGGCTTGCTTTCTTTGAATACAATTGTTCCATCTGTACGTTTTGCTGACATCATACCTGTAGTTTTATCAAATTCAATTATCGTATTACCTGCACTTAATTGAATGAATCCATTTTCATCGTTTAACGAAGCTTCAGGCTTAGAATAATCATCAGATTCATCAGATTTTGTCTGTATTGTTGCTTTATGAGATTTACTATTAGGTGTTGCATATTGTTCAAATTTACCACTTGGATCAACATTGAAACGGAAAATCCCATTCTCTAGAAATGTAACTCTTCCTTTATATCCATTTTGGTATGTAATTTCAACAATATTCTTTTCTACTTTTTTAACATCAATAATAGAACCTAGTTGTGTTTCTGCGTCTTCTGCTGCGTGTACCTGTACTAGCGGTGTTGCATATCCATAAATACCCGTTAAGGACATGACAGTCGCCAAAGATACTGGACCAATTTTCTTTAGAATCGCTTTATTTTTCATGTTCCCTCCAAAATTTCTTTATCTTTTTTCACAATTAAATCAAACAAAATTTTAGCTTTTCATCGCCTGCCTTTCTTATTAATTAATCATCGTTTGTGTGTCATAATGTATACTATTTTATATATACTAAAGAAAGTCTTAAACCCTTCTTTTTTCAGTATAAAGGCATAAAAAAAGACTGATTTTCATCTGAAATCAGCCGTCTCATATAGTATACTATTTTAAACACTTTTGATGATCTGCAAAAATCCTCATCACTATCAGAATATCCTTTTTCCTTTCTGACATATACATTTTAATGTGGATACGGTTACATGTAAACCCTTTCCGTTTGTATTTTTCATTTTTATTTTTACACTTTTTAGTATTATTGCTTTTTTCTGCAACATAATATATCGATTATTTGAAGATATCCTGATTTACCACAGTTATCCATCATATATAATCATTTTTTGTGTACAAAAAAACATCTTTCATCAATACGAAAGATGTTTTTTAAAATTAAGCTACTTCTTTTTCAAGTTTTTCAATACCGTAAGCAATACGTTTTAATGTTTCTTCTTTACCTAGGATATGTGCTATTTCGATTGCACCACCAGGTGTGAACTGTTTACCAGTAATGGCAGTACGTACTGGCCATAATACCTGACCATTCTTCATGCCTAAGGTTGCTGGAAGGGCTAATAAGATTTCATGAATCTTTTCTTCACTAGACCAATCCTGAAGCTCTTCTAATACTTTTGTGGCTTCTTTTAATGCTGTTAATGCGATTTCGTATGTTGTTTTCATCTTTTTGTGAATATACATTGCATTATCATATTCAGGAAGCTCATCTATAAAGTCGATTGCTTCTGGAATTGTTGTTAATACATCTGTACGAGGCTGTAAGATTTTCGCAACAGAACGCAAATCTACATTTTTATGTACACCTTCTTCGATATAAGGTTTTGCTGTTTCAAAGAATTCTTCCTCAGACATGGCACGTAAATACATACCATTCATCCATGTCAGTTTATCAATGTCAAAGATTGCTGGTGATTTACTGATACGTTTGATATCAAATACTTTGATTAGTTCCTCTAATGTATAGATTTCCTGTTCTGTTTCAGGTGACCATCCAAGTAATGCAATGTAGTTTAAGATTGCCTGTGGCAGATATCCTTTTTTCACAAGATCCTGGAAACTTGCATCTCCATTACGTTTACTTAATTTATGCTGTTCATCCTTCATAACAGGTGGAACGTGTACATAAGTAGGAATATCCCATCCATATGCCTGATAAATCAGGTTATATTTTGGTGTAGATGATAAGTATTCGTTACCACGTACAACATGTGTAATATTCATTTGGTGATCATCAATAATATTGGCGAAGTTATAAGTTGGATAGCCATCAGATTTTAATAATACAGATTCATCAAGAATGCTGTTATCTACTTCGATTCTTCCATAAACTTCATCATCAAAATAAGTTTCTCCACCATGTTTAATAGTCTGTCTTACAACATATTTTTCACCTTTTGCGATACGTTCTCTTGCTTCCTCTACACTGATGTGTTTACAAGGGTCATCGTATTTAAATGAAATACCTAAGCTTTCTGCTTCTTTTCTTTGTCTTTCAATTTCTTCTTCCCCACAGAAACAATAGTGGGCACCACCTAAATCAACCAATTCATCTGCGTATTTTTTATACATTGGCAAACGCTCAGATTGTACATATGGTCCAAAGTCACCACCAATGTCTGGTCCTTCATCGTGTGTTAATCCGACTTCTTTCATCGTATCATAAATAATATCTACAGCACCTTCTACCAAACGTTCCTGGTCAGTGTCTTCAATACGTAAAATGAAGTCGCCTCCCTCATGTTTTGCGATCAGATATTCAAACAGCGCTGTTCTTAAGTTTCCTATATGCATATAGCCTGTTGGACTAGGTGCAAATCTTGTTCTTACCTTTTTCATATCGTCATCCTTTCAATTTTGCATATCTATCATACCTTAAACCCTCTTGTTTCGCAAGGCAGAATGCGTTTTTTCGACGTATTTCAGCGTAAAAAAAGCAGGTTTTCCTCTATATTGTAAAAGGAAAAGCCCTGCTGATTTGCTTCTATTCTTCAATACCTAATTCACGCTCTAAATATTCATCATAGCTCATACGACGATCGATGATGCCATCTTCTGTAATTTCGATAATACGATTGGCAATTGTCTGGATAAACTGGTGGTCATGGGATGTAAAAATCATTTCTCCCTTAAAGCTTACCAGTCCATTATTCAAGGCCTGAATACTTTCCAAATCAAGATGATTGGTTGGATCATCCAACAGCAACAGGTTTGGTGCTTCCAGCATACTTTTCGATAACATACAGCGTGCACGTTCTCCTCCGGATAATACATTTACCGGCTTTAATGCTTCCTCTCCACTAAACAGCATTCTTCCAAGGAATCCTCTAATATATGCCATATCTTCAATATTCGTATACTGACTTAACCAGTCACAGATACTTTGCTCACCTTCAAAATATTCTGTATTATCATCCGGGATATAGGATGGTGTGATCGTCTGTCCGATTTCAATACTTCCTTCATCTGGTTTTACAACGCCTGCGATAATCTTCAACAACAATGATGTTTGTAAAGGATTTCCAATCAATGCGACTTTATCCCCTTTCATCATGGAAAAGCTGATGTTATGTAACAGCTCGTTGCCTTCTACACTTTTACCGATATTTTCTAAAAACAGAATAGATTTCCCTGATTCTCTTTCTGATTTAAAATCAATGAAGGGATATTTTCTGGTAGATGGCTGTAAATCATCCAATACGATCTTATCCAGAATCTTTTTACGTGATGTTGCCTGTTTACTCTTGGCAGCATTTGCTGAGAATCTTGCGATAAAGGCTTCCAGTTCTTTGATTTTATCTTCTTTCTTTTTATTCGCATCTTTTAACTGTTTACTTAATAACTGGCTAGATTCATACCAGAAGTCATAGTTTCCAGTAAAGATTTTGATTTTTCCATAATCCACATCAGCGATATGGGTACATACTTTATTCAAAAAATGACGGTCATGGGATACGACAATGACAGTACTTTCATAATTGATTAGAAAGTTTTCTAACCAAGCGACTGCTTTTAAATCTAAACCATTGGTCGGCTCATCTAATAATAATGTTGTTGGTTTTCCAAACAACGCCTGTGCCAATAATACTTTCACTTTCTGTGCAGGTGTAATATCCTTCATTAAGGATGTATGCAAATCTACTGGAATATCTAGTCCTGATAGTAACATAGCAGCATCACTTTCCGCATTCCAGCCATCCATATCCGCAAATGCTTCTTCCAATTCTCCGGCACGCTGTCCATCTTCCTCTGTAAATTCGCCTTCCTTTGTATATAAGGCTTCTTTTTCCTTCATGATTTGATACAGCTTTTCATTTCCCATCAATACAGTTTCCAATACGGGATATTCATCAAACTGAAAGTGGTCCTGTTTTAAGGTATACAGCGTATCATGTGGTCCCATGTATACATCTCCGGTATCCGGTGCCAGTTCGCCTGCCAGTACCTTTAAAAATGTGGATTTACCAGCACCATTGGCACCAATCAATCCATAGCAGTTTCCATCTGTGAATTTCAGATTTACATCTTTATATAATGTTCTAGCGCCAAAACGAACGCTTAGATTGTTTGTTCCTATCATTTTCTTTACCTCCAAAGTCACATGTTGCATTATAACATTTCATAGATAGAAATACAAACAACATTTGTAGAATACGAAAAAAACCGCTTTTTCCACACTTTTTTACATGGATCAAGCAGTTTTTCCTCACAATCCTTTGATGATATGATACATTTCTACATAAACTTGTTCGCGTTCTTCCTCCAATAGATTTTCTAATTGATGTTGGACATCTTCATGTTCCGATATGAAATCTACCAATACATCAGAATAGCTGGTTCCTTTTAACATCTGAAACTCTTTTAATACAGTTTGAAAGCTTTTAGGAGCCGCATACAAACGACCGAAGGTATCTGTGGCAGCATCTAAACTATCACATATCCTGATAAGATCAATTAATATACGCTGTGGGGATGCTGTATTATCAAATTCTTTTGGATATCCAAATGTTCCATCAAAACTTTTATGATGCCCAATAGCAATATCATGGTAGATGGATAAGGAGGGAATATCTGATAGTATAGTCGAGCTGCTGTTCGGATGGAATTTAATTGTTTCATATTCAATATCAATCAATCGACGATACTGCATATTAATCACCTGTGTACAAAGCAGTTTTCCTACATCATGTACAAGTGATGCTTTTGATACAAAGGAAAGCAGTTCTTCTTTATTTGTTTTCACTTCTTTAATTGTTGAAAAAAGCTTGGCATCTACTAATATATGAGGCTGTTTATCAATGATACACTGCATGATCAGATTTGCACTTCTTCCTACCATCAAGGAATGAATCGCTGTCTGCAGCTGACGAAAGACTGTTATATTCAATAATGATTTAAAGATATCATCTACATCATCCATATATTTCATCAATGGCACAATATAATGATAGATGGTCTGATTAATCTGCTGTGCCATCCCTTTACTGTATGGCTGTTTTAATAAATATTCAAGATAGTCATTCCAACATTGCATCGTGGATTTTACACTCTCTGGATCTTCTTCCCCAAGGGTTTGTAAAGCAAGTGAGAAAGCCTCCATGGTTTCCATCAGCTGTTTGATATCTAATTGCTCCTCTACCTGATGGCTTGCGTTCAGATTACGGATACCATCCATAAATATTTCCACAAGTTCTTCACTGGTATAATTAGTTTCAAAACGATGTGCCATATAAAAACATATCAGATTTTCAACCTGTCCATTGATATCAATATCTTCTTGTAGATATACCAATTCTTCTGCGATATTTTTCACAATTTCCATTTGATCTTTACGCAGAGTTTGTTTATGTAATCGAAAGGATATCTCCGCAAACCTGCGTTTGACGTTTAAAATCATATATGGAACAATTTGATTTAATGGCTGATTCATATCCGCTTCCTTCATGAACCGTTCCATCATTTCAATTGATTCTAAATAATCAGGATACAGTACCTGATCAAATACATCTTTAAAGTCATCACCAATGACCAGATTGGTATAACGTACATAATTTAAAATATCATATATCGATAATCCCATGCTTTTATCTTCTTCGCTCAGTTCATCATAATGTTTGATATATAGCGCTCTTAATTCTTTACAAAGGGATATACAGATATCATGAAAATGTGCTTCATCCAGATAGGTGTAACAATATAGTAAAACAGCCTTACACTTCATGATTGCGATTTCATCATTTTTTGTTTCATAATATGTCTGTAAAGACTGAGCAATCGCATAGATTGCTTCTACATCTTCCATTCTGGACCAGTAACGATAGATATACGCTAATAATGAATCTGCGACTTCCTCTGTCCAGTTTTCCGGCTGATTTACAAAATAATGAATATGTTGTTGTTTAAATTGATCATTTTTCAGATACAGCGCTCTGATTTCATTAGATTGTCGCTTAAAATCCTCAATCCATTCATCACAGCTTAAACTGGTATTCATGAGGGTATGTGTTTTATCATCAATTTCGATTATTTTTGTGAAATACACTTGAAAAGCATCAAACCAGGCTTCTCTTGTTGTAAATCCATGCTTAATTTCTTCCATATGCGCCCTCTTTTTTCTCTATCTTATATTTTAACATAGTTTACTTCAAAAGTGTAAAACTTATGATGATTATAAGACATTTGTATGCTTTTCCATATAAAATCACAGAGATGAAAAAAACACAAGACCTTTTATATCTTATGTTTTCTTTTGCCTAATCGTTGGGTTTGATTAGTTTCAATAATGTTTTGACCGCATCCATTGGAAAATCCGGATCTTTGATTTTCAAGAAAGATCCTAACATTGCATGTGTTTGATGGCTTTGTGGAAGCATATAGCCTGCTTCCCGATATAAATCTTCACTCATAAAACGATTAGATTTTTTTAAAGCCAAAGCAAACTGTTTTGTCATGGCATCATCACTAGTTTTCCACAGATAATCCAGGATGGCTTCCTGTTTAACTTTATGATTAATCAACGCATACAGGGCATCCACAACGTTTTGATCTTTCTTTTGTTGAGGTGCATATTTTTCTGGCACCATAGAAATCGCATGGGATGGGCAGGCATTTGCACAAAGGCCGCAACCGATACATTTCTCCCAGTCAATCTGTCCATTCTCTGTATCTGACGCTCCTGTCGGACAAACATATAAACATAAACAATCTTTTGTACATAGACGTATGGTTCTTACCGCAAACATATCATTCAGCTCCTTTCTACTTTCTGAAGCTTAAAACTTGGAACTTTACAAATCGGACAAATATCTGGAGGTGTATCCCCTATGTAAATGAATCCACAGATTTCACATACATACACACTGGTATTTTCCAGCATCGCTCCTTTTTCATTTTCATATCGCTCAATTAATGATGCTTGTAGACGTGTTACCTTTTCACTCCATGTTAAAACACGTTTTGCTCCACGATCATTTGCTTCTATTGCCATTTGATTTGCAATCGGATATAACGAATTCATATCTTCTTTCAAGAGTACCGATAACGCTGCCATATTGCCTGCAACAGCTGTTGCTTTACTTTCAAAATAAACAGAAAGTTCATGAAAAAGCTTTGCTTCTTCATTTAAACACTGCTTTTCACAGCCTTTTTCAAGATTTGAACAAAGGGCACTCAATGATAACACATCCCAATTTTCATAATCCATTGTCACCTCTTTGTTTACCTTTGTTGATTCGATTGTTTCTTCTTTAAGTTCAAATGCAGATTTTGGTGCACCACAGATAGGACATACCCAATCATCAGGCAAATCCTTCCATAACGTACCCGCAGCAATATTGCTTTGTGGACTTCCAGCAGCTTCATCATAAATATAGCCACATATTGTACAAATATATTTCATATGGAAATCCTCCTTTCATGTAAACGTTAACATTTACCTATCTTCAATATAACAGATTCCCATGTCCTTGTCACGTTATATTATTAATTATTTAATTCACAATATTTTAAATGCTTTTATATAGATTTTAATATATCATTTTATGCATTATACATCATTACTTTATTGAAAATAATGATGCACCATCTTCGGACATCCAAGTCCCCCCCAGCCAAACGCATATACACAAAAAAACGAACTATATAATCATAGTTCGTAAGTTTTCATATGGCTGGGGTACTTGGATTCGAACCAAGGAAATGCCAGATTCAGAGTCTGGTGCCTTACCGCTTGGCTATACCCCAATTTCGGCAACACGTATATTCTACTTATTTTCACTATATTTGTCAATAGGAAATTTCAATTTTTTTATAATTTTGTCAAAACTTATTTTTCCTATGAAAAGTGCTTAAAGTAAACATAAAAATCTGATACAATACAAACAAATAGAAGGGTGGTATCCTATGTATATTAAAGAAAGCGAAATTCAAAGGATTTTTAATGATCGAAACTGGGCAGTCGCAAAAGCTTATCAGCGTAAAGATGTCATTGAACATTTAGATATCGAAGAGAATCAAATGCGTGAATGGTACGAAGTGAGTGCTGATGTAGAAGTGTTCACTTACAATAATCATGTAGAGCTTATTTTATCAAAAACAGGCGATATCATCTCCTTCTCATGTGAATGCCGTTATTGTGAAGATGAAGTGGCTTGTGGACATATTGGTGTCGTTTTATTATTTCTGCATGATCTGAAACCAACTGGTTATCCTTATCATTATGATGCCAGTATCAAACGTGAAGATGAATTAAAAAACTGGATGTTACAGCGCCAGCTGGAACAATCCAAGAGCTTCTTAAATGCCTATAAACGAATCAGCGACAGTGAATTTCAGGCAAATCTAATCGCAAATAAAATCCGTTTGATTGCCTATCTGAATCATGAATACCAAAGCCTTCATGTGACGTTCAAAGTTGGTAATGATAAATTTTATGTAGTAAAAAATATTCTTACCTTCTTAGAAGCAGTTGAACATCGCAGTCAAGTATATTATGGAAAAAGCTTAAGCTTTGTTCACCATCCCGATGCTTTTGATGATACGACAAAACAAATGATTAATTTCCTTATGAAATACCGTCAGGAACATATCAGTGAACTTGAATATGGTTATCTTGATAAACGCAGTATCACATTAGACAAGCGAAGTTTAGATGACTTCTATGATTTCTTTAGTGAAGAAGGAGCTTGTAGTATTGACTGTAATTTTGCATATGATGAAATTGAAACGATTCCCCTCCATATCCAAAAAGATAGTATTGGCTATGTCATTACCACATCATTAGATTTAGATACTCTCTATGAAGGAAAAGCTTATTGGTATTGTTTCAAGGATAAATGTTTATCCCGCTTCATAAAAGAAATCCATGATACCTGTACCTACCTTTTACAGCAGTTACACAAAGACAGGCAAATTGTAATTGCCCATCAGGATATGCATGAATTTTGTCAGTATGTTTATTCCCAGATAGAAGATTATGTAGAATTAAGCGGGGATCCTATTGATGAATTTATGGATGATGAACCAGATTTAAGCTGTTATATCGATATGGAAGATAATGGCGATATCAGTGTTCAAATCTATGCAATGAAAAACGGTTTAAAACAATCCATCTTTGATCAGGAGGGACATGCGGGTTTACGCATAGAACGTGCCATCATGTTAATAAAAAACTATGCGGATGTGATTGACTATGATGCAAAAACTGCATATATCGCCAATGACTCTCATCAAATCATGAGCTTTTTAAAGGATGGACTCGCTTATTTAGATAGTTTCTGTGATGTATTTGTCAGTGATGCCATCAAGCAGTTAAACAGTCCCAAACCAGTGAATTTCAAAGTTGGTGTACGAATGGAAAACAACCTGCTTCAGGTTGATGTAAAATCTGTGAATATTCCTCAGGATGAAATCTATGCTGTATTAAAAAGTTATCGCAAAAAGAAAAAATATCATCGTTTGAAAAATGGTGATTTGATTTATCTAGAACAGGAAAGCATTCAGGAAATAGATGATATGATGCAGGATTTGCATGTTAGTGCAACTGATTTTGCGAATGGTTCTATTCAATTACCTGTTTATCACAGCTTTGAAGTAGATGATTTAAGCAATAATATCCAACATGCGCAAATGAAACGCAGTAAAAACTTTGAAGATACACTACATCGCTTACGTCATATCAAACATGATTCTTTCAAATTACCGGATGGATATGAAAACATATTGCGAGATTATCAGGTGTTTGGATATCAATGGTTAAAAACCATGAGTGCTTATGGCTTTGGGGCGATCTTAGCTGATGACATGGGACTTGGAAAAACAGTACAGATGATCGCAGTATTAGAAGATGAAAAGCTACAGAATCCAGACAGCATTTCTTTAATTGTCACACCAGCTTCCCTAATCTTTAACTGGCAGGATGAAATCCATAAATTTTCCAACAACCTGCATTGTTTATGTATACATGGCAGCGTAGCACAACGTCAAAATAAAATCTTGTCTATGAGTGAATATGATGTCATAGTTACCAGCTATGATTATCTTAGAAGAGATCATGAATATTATGAAAAACATGTCTTTAACTATATCATTTTAGATGAAGCGCAATATATCAAAAATCATACAACTAAAAATGCCAGTGTGGTAAAAGCATTAAAAGGAAATCATCGTTTTGCGATGACAGGTACACCTATTGAAAACTCACTTGCGGAACTATGGAGTATTTTTGATTTCCTGATGCCGGGTTATCTATATAACTATAATTTCTTCCGTAAATTTTATGAGAAAGAAGTTGTAAAGTTCCAAAATAAAGAAGTGATTGCGAAATTAAAACGTATGGTAGAACCATTTATATTACGAAGATTGAAAAAAGATGTATTAAAAGAACTACCAGATAAAATTGAACGTGTACAATATCTGGAATTCAATGAAGAAGAAGAAAAACTGTATATGGCAAACCTTGTGCAAATCAATAAAGAGTTACAGGCAAAACTGCATGTGGAAGTTTTTGATAAGTTTCAGATTCTAGCAATGATGACACGGCTTCGTCAAATCTGTTGTGATCCAAGGCTGTTATATGAGAATATTGATACGGTTTCCAGCAAAATCGAAGGTTGTATGGAATTGATACAATCCGCAAAAGCTACGGATAAAAAAGTATTGGTTTTCTCCAGTTTTACCTCTTTATTAGAATTGCTGGAAAAGGAATTTTATAAAGAAGATATTTCTTATGTAAAACTAACTGGTGAAACAAGCAAGGAAAAACGACGGAAATATGTTCAAATATTCCAGGATAAACAAGTGGATGTCTTTTTAATATCCTTAAAGGCTGGTGGAACCGGACTAAATCTTACTTCTGCGGAAGTCGTGATTCATGTGGATCCATGGTGGAATATGTCTGCGCAAAATCAAGCAACAGATCGTGCATATCGTATTGGTCAAACAGAAAATGTACAAGTTTATAAAATGATTATGAAAAACAGTATTGAAGAAAAAATCCTGAAGCTGCAGGAAATGAAAAAAGATTTAAGTGATACCTTTACACAAGGTAGTGAAGGCAGTATCACTTCCATGAATCAGGAAGAAATTTTGTCATTATTTCAATAAAAACTGCGAATGATTTATTCGCAGTTTTTCATTTACTCTTGTTTATTATTCCACAACATATCTGCCACAGGTGCCCAGTTTGCGGCATAGTTTTTACACTTTCCACATAAATGATCTACTGGTTCTTCTGACAATAAATCTGTAGAATGAGCACCAGTCGCATGTACCATAGCCATTAATTTTTCTGGATTCTCCAACATTGGACATGGTCTTAAATGATTCTGGTTAAATGGCTGTCCCTTCTTATATGCCATGAATAATGGGGAACAAAGTGCTTCTAATAATGTTTTTTCTCTTATATTAGAATCCGAATAATGGATGAAAGCACATGGCTCTACATCGCCGTTTGGATTGATATGCAAATAGTTACGACCACCTGCAATACATCCGCCAACATATTCTCCATCGTTTTGAAAATCAATGGTAAATATTGGTTTATTCCCACGAAAATGCCGAATACTGTGATACATTTTTTCTCTTTGCGGTGGTGTACATAACAAATCTAATACTGCATCATTGCCAATTGGCATGTAATGGAAAAACCATGCGAATTTAGCCCCAAAATCAACCAGGGAATCTATAAATTCCTCACTACTGATAGAATTGACATTCATACTTGTGTAACAGCAGGATGCCCCAAAAGGCAGTCGTTTTGCCTTTAGGATATGCATTGCTTTTACAACCTTTTGATAAGTACCTTTTCCTCTTCGATGATCCGTTGCCGTTTCATCTCCCTCAATACTAATTGCGGGAATGAAATTTTTAACCTGCAGCATCTCATCCGCAAATGCTTCATCTATCAATGTTCCATTCGTAAATGCTAAAAATACACAATCCGGATGCCGTCTACATAGTTCAATTAAATCATGTTTTCTTACCATTGGTTCTCCACCGGTATATAAATACATATATACACCCAATTGTTTTCCCTGTGTAATGATATCGTCTAATTCTTCTAATGACAGACTTAACTGTTTTCCATATTCACTTGCCCAACAGCCAATACATTTTAAATTACATGCACTGGTAGGATCTAACAAGATCGCCCATGGAACATTACAGTGGTATTTCTTAACAACTTCCTGTTTTTGTTTATCACTGATAATGACAGAATTGATCACAAAGTTTTCAAACATCGTTTTTCTGACCTCTGTATCAATATCGGTATACAGACTCTTTACCAGTTTCACCCAGTTGTTATCAGGATCAGCAAGTGCTTTTCTTGCGGTCTTTAACTGCTTTGTAATGCTTCCCTCTGTATCAAAATGATCCAGCCAGTCCAAAATCTTAACCATATTTTTATCTGGGTCTTTCTCAACATACTGAATCATTTTCTTCACTGCCATCGCAGTTGCTTTATCTTTGATTGAGATCATATATATTACCTCCTTGCAAAAAGTGCACAGATATGACTTTCTCTCTATGATATAATCTTTGACAAATGGATTACACGTATATCATATTCTTATTATTTTGACTTTTAAACAAAGGATAATCAATATTTTATATATAATCTATACAATTATATCAAAATGTCTAAACTATAAAAAAAAGATAAGATTTATTCATCTTATCTCTTCTTTGTTTATTTTTTGATTTCTTTATACAAATCAACGAATTCTCTACTCAGAATACCAAATGCTTCCGCACTCATCAGCTGATCTTCTGCGTGAGTCAACAACAATGTCATCGTTGTCGCTTCTCCACTTGCTTCCTGCTGAATAAGTTTCCCATGGGCCGCATGTCCTTCTGTAAAGGATGCTTCTCCTTCTTTGATCAATTCTTCTGCTTTTTCAAAGTCACCAGCTTTTGCTGCCTGAATTGCTTCAATGTAAAGACTTCTTGCATTTCCTACTGTAGAAATGATTTGAAAACAAATTAATTCAATACCTTCCATAATTAATCTCCCAGTGTTTTCTTAACGGTAGCGATAACTTTCTTGCCGTCCATCATTCCATAAGCAGCCATGTCGATTGATTCTACAGGGATGTCAGGGAATTTTTCCTTAACGCTCTTTAATTGGAAACGAACCTGTGGTCCAAGTAAGATGATATCAGCACCTTTACCAGCTGTATCAACTTCGCCGATAGGGTATGCAGCAATATCTGTTTCGTAGTTGTCAGCAGCTGCAGCTTCCTGCATCTTCTTTACCAACATACTTGTAGACATACCAGCAGCACATACCAAAACAATTTTTCTCATTTTCTTTTACCTCTTTTCTTTAAGAACAATGTTATTTTACCACTTTTTTAGTATTCTTGTCTATTTACTTTTGTATTTTTCTAAAACTTTTGCAAGCGTTTTACTTTTTATCTTTATTTCCCAGGTAATTTTTTACAAATGCGATTACTGCCTGCCCATTTCCCTGCTTGAAATCCTGTGCATCTATACAGGAAACTTCTTTTTCAGGAAACAGACTCTTGATTTTTGAAAGGTTAAAGCGTACCTGTGGTGTCAGTAAAATGACATCCGCATCCTTTCCTGTTAAAGATGCCTCACTCAATGCACTGACCGAAATCGTATAATCCAGTTGCTCTTCTTCAATCTGTTGAAGCATACGCTTTTTCAACACATCCACAGATACGCCAAAACAACATAACAATAATATCTTCATATTATCCCTGTATGATTATCAGTGCATCTTCATCGAATGGATGCATTTCAATCACACTTTGTCCTTTCTCAATACATACCTCAGGAATCGTGATATTTTTATGCTTCATATCCAGGATATAAACTTCTTTATCCTGCAAATCTAAGTTGATACGAAGTGCAATATTGCTAGGTAAATAGATTAAGAAACATGCTTCATCTGTTGTTTTTGCGCAACGAATCTCTTCATTTTGTTTTGTAAGAAGCTCACATGGTATCAGTTCATTGATTTTTAAGCTATGCAGGATATGGGAAATAAAGCCATAATCCCATGCACCAGGAAACTGAATTGCTTCATTCCATGGTTTTGGTGTCGCAAATCCCTCTCCTGTACCAGTTCCAAATTTTGCACCAGTTTTATGCCAGGAATAGATCCCTGCCGCACCATACGTAATGCCAGCACAGGCACCGGATAAAATACTTTGCCATGCCGCTTTTCTTACATCGTATTGTGACCATCTACCATAAAGTCCTCCAGAGCTTCCCATCTGTTCGTAACATGGTTCACTGTTGAAAATCGGTTTTATTGGATATTCATGATAGAAGATCTGTGCCAGCTGATATGGCATTCCTTTATTTTCAGGCAATGCATTATGTCCGGATTGATACATATAAAAGTCCATCAGATCGATAAAGCATGCGGGAATCTTTGAAAAACGTCCTTTGATATGCATAGAGAACAGGCAATCTTTGGCTTTTTCCTTAAGTAATGTAAAAGCTTTATGATAATAAGAAATACATTGCTCACTTGGAAAATCACTATCTCCACTGATGATATACATTGGATGTAAATCAGAGAAGGTATCATGTACGATATCGATATAAGAATCAATGAAATCATACGGCATGGTATTGGCATCATTCATACGATTTGCCCATGTATCCGGAATATAATTACACCATAATACCACAAGTGCTAATTCAAATCCCTGTTGTTTCGCCTGTTCACACATTGCTCTTGCACGTGTAAAATACGCTTGATTCCATGTGGTAAACGCAAAAGTTTTTTTATCTTCTGTAGGTAAAGGATAGTAATGGTATGGTGTTTCACTAGCATCCCATTGTGGCAGGATATTGATTTGAATCGTATTAAAGCCCTGCTGTTTTCGACGTTTTAAATAATATGTCCATTCTTCATCACTAATATTTGTAAAAGCACTCCAGCAGGTATCTGCCAGATAAAAGAATGGTTTTCCGTCTTTTTCAAATGTTCGTTTGTTTTCACTGATTCTTAACATCGTTTATTCACCTCTTATGATTGACTTGATTCTTTCTTCACTTGAATCATATACATCTGCCTGTAAGCCATTCAGATACTTACAAGCTTCATATACCTGTGGCAATACATCTTCATGAATACCTACACAATGATGTACATATGGTCCACATACCAGTTTTTCTTCTAACTGTTTTAAATTTTCTACTTCAATCCACACATAGGTTCCCTGATTGAATGGTCCTTCAATACCTTTTGCATGACCCATCAACAGTTGATATTCCCCATTATCACCATCAAAGCGTAGGATACTCATATCTCCTCCAACAATCTCTCCATGTAATGCTCCTGGATGGGAATGATGGAACGCAAATGGTGAGCCAAAGGTTGGCTTTTCTTTCATCAGGGATGGTGCCCATGGCCCACAATGCTGTAACAGTTCTCCATTTTCATTGGTTGGATGTGGTACTGTCCAATCTGCGAAGAAGCTTTTTTTATTTGATAAACTTGCAGCATTTGCGATAATAGATGTAATTGCACCATGAATATCTGTTTCACAAGTGACAGGGAAACCTTCATCCGCTAATAATGCGTTGGCAACACATGGGAACAGCCCTAAATCATCCTGCATGGCATTCCAGCACTGTATCGCTGCTGCACGGCATCCATAGCGTTTTGCTAATGTTTCTATCGCAAGTTTTAAGGCAGCTGTATTGCGAACATCCTCCTTTTTCACTTCTACCTTCATGATATCATAAATATACTTTTCTAATGCATCAATATCTTCACTTCTTTGTTCCTTGATATGATTCATTTCCATCTTTACTTCTGCCAATGTGACTGGATGGATACGAATATCAAATTTTTCTAGCAGTTCCCCTTCATTGACCATCATGGTCCAAAAGCCTGCCGGACGTGTCGCAATTTGTAAGATGGTTGCCTGTTTTACCTGTTTAACAATATTAGCAGTAGCTAAAAAGCGCATGATACCATCAGAAAACTGTGAATCATCTATTCGACACATCGTCAAATATGTAAACCTGCGTTGAAATCTGCGTAAGATCTTTCCTGTCGCAAACAAGCCGCATTGAGAATCTCTTAAACGTGATCCATCCGCAAGTGGTGCCTCATCTCTTGGTCCCCATAACAGTATAGGAAGATTGAAACGACGTGCCACTTTTGCGACCAGATCTTCTGTCCCAAAGTTGCAATGTGGGAAAAACAATGCATCAATTTTTGCCTTCTGCATTTTATCCACAATTGCTTCTACATCCTGTTCATCAAACAACAGACCTTCTTCATTGATATCCTCAATATCAACATAGTCTATCTTCATTTCTGTTAGTTTATCTAAAATCATTTGTTTATAATGCAACGCATCTTCTTTACTGAAAATTTCACGTCTTGTGCAAATGACACCTAACTTTACATCCATTTCCATCCACCATCCTTATCTATATATGCCTGCATCCATTCTTCACATAAGTCAAACCAATGAATCACATGATCATTATGATGACTTGCTTTTCTTGCGGTTGTACGATCACACAAAGCTAATCCATGTTCTCCTTTTTCAAAGATATGCAATTCAAATGGCACATGATGTTCTCTAAGTTTCATTCCTAACATTAAAGAATTATTGACATCAACCAATACATCTTCATAAGTATGCCATACAAACATCGGCGGTGTATCTTCGCTCACAAAATTTAATAAATTATACTCATCAAGTTCTTTTTCTGTTGGTCGTTTTACCCCAAAGAATCGCTCATTGGCCGTATTTGGTTCTTTGATCAAAGAGCTTGCAAAGCCAAAATCATCTTCATCAAATACCTTTTCCACCATTGTTGCCGGATATCCCAGTATACAAAGATTTACCTTCAACTGCTCACTTGTTGTATGTAAAGCTTCACATAACCATGACTGGTTCCATTTTACTGCCAATGATAACGCCAAATGTCCACCTGCAGAGAAGCCACAAATAATGATCTGATCATGATCCACCAGCCATTCTTCACTATGTTCTCTTACGTATTTTACGCATGCTGCCGCCTCCACAAGAGCATTTTTTGGTACATTTTTTACCTGGTCATATACGGTATACCATAAAACTACCGCATGCATGCCAATACTGTTGAACTTTAAGGCAATCGGTTCTGCTTCACGATCTGAAGTAAACGCATAGCCACCCCCTGGACATACAATGACCAAAGGGCGTTTTTTTCCAACATTATATTCTTTTGAATTATGTAGCAAATATGTATCCATATATGCTGTATCATTGATTTTTATTCTTTCATTTATCATAGCGCACCTCTTTTATCCGCATCATATACCACAACATCTACTGCCTGTTTCCAGCCTTCGATGTATCGCATACGGGTTTCTTTATCCATCTTTGGATGATAAATTTGATCAATCTTTTGTAAGTCATCACAAGCATATCCCAGCTTCTGTAGTCCCAGCAGATAAACCCCAAAAGCTGAAAAAGCACTTTGTTTGTATGTGATGATATCTTTATCACATATATCCGCTAAAAACTGCATCAAAGCCGGATTTTTAGAAGCCCCACCATCCGCACTGATTCTAGTTGCGGATATATCCGCATTCTCTTCCAATGCACAAATCGCATCATAAATCTGATAAGCAATTGATTGCATTCCCGCTACAACGATATCTGTTTTGGTTGTATTTCTGGAAATACCTGAAATACATGCTTTCGCACGTGACATCCAATAAGGAATACCTAGTCCCACAAAAGCCGGTACTAGATAAACACCATGTGCATTCATAGATATATCATTTAACATTTGATCCTTCTCATATAAACCAAGATCATCTCGCAGCCAGTTTAATGTATCTGCACTGGCATTGATGATTGCTTCCCCAGCATACGCATCTTTCTTTGTCGTGTGATAAGCTAGTGCTCCAACAACACCGCCGTGATGTTCTGGTAATTGTTTTCCAAGATTCATCATCACACTGCTGCCAGTACCCATCGTCACTTTCACATCCCCCAGCTTAAAAGCCTGATGTGCATACAAAGCGCTTTGACTATCTCCAATCACACTTAATATTGGAATCACTCTGCCATCGATTTCCACACTTCCAAAATTGCCATCACTATAAACGATTTCTGGCAGAATACACTTAGGTATATCAAATATCTTTAACAATTCATCATCCCATTTTTTATCCTTTAAATGATAAAGCAATGTCCTGCTGGCATTGGTATGATCACAAACATGTTTCCCACATAGTTTATATAACAGCCAGCTGTCCATCGTGCCTGCCATAATCTTTTCTACTGGTGTATCCACATGATTTAATAACCATTTCAGCTTTGTCGCAGAAAAATATGGATCTATTTTTAATCCTGTCTTTTCTTCGACAATTGTTTCATATGCTTTCAATGATTCACAAATGGGTATTGTACGACGACATTGCCATACAATCGCATGGTATAGTGGCAAACCACTGTCCATATCCCAAATGACAGTGGTTTCCCTTTGATTCGTCAAACAGATTCCTAATACTTCATCCTCTTGATTAATCGTATGAAGTATCTGATGCAGGCAATCCATCATATTCTGATAGATTTCCATTGCATCATGCTCCACCCATCCATTTTCCGGATAGATCTGTTTATGTTTTTTTGCCGTTTCCTTTATGATATTTCCTTTCGTATCCATCAAAAACACTTTGGTGCTCGTAGTGCTTTGATCAATACTGATCACATAGGTTTTCATAACATTTCATTTGCGACTTTCACAACGTTTTCCACAGAAAGTCCATAGTAATCAAATAATTCCTGAGCAGTTCCTGATGTTGTGATTTCATCAGGGAATGCCAGCACACGCACCTTGATTGGATGATTTTGCGCAATACACTCACAAACCATAGCACCTAAGCCGCCATAGACACTGTGTTCTTCCATTGTGATGATGCCTTTTGTATTTTTTGCGGCATCTATGATAGCTTCTTCATCAAATGGTTTGATGGTATGCATATTGATCACACGTGCGTGAATGCCTTGTTTCTGCAACTCATCACTGGCATGACATGCAATCGATACCATATCCCCGCATGCCACAATCGCAAGATCATCTCCTTCACGCAAAGTAATCGCTTTTCCTATTTCATAATCAAAATTTTCATTTTCATGTACATCTTCTACCGGATTACGGCTTACACGAATATAGGTAGGATGTGTATCATTCTGTAAAGCAGTCATCATTTTACGTGTTTCATATTGATCCGCAGGTACAATGATCTGCATATTAGGAATTGCGGTCAATACCGCTAAATCCTGTAAAGAATGATGTGTCATACCCAATGCCCCATAACTAACACCAGCACTGATGCCAATCAATTTCACATTCGCATTAGAATAAGCAACATCTACTTTGACCTGTTCAATACTTCTCATTGTTAGAAAACTTGCCGGACTTGCCGCATAAGGCTTTTTCCCAGCACTTGCAAGTCCTGCACTGATGCCAACCAAATCTTGTTCCGCAATACCAACTTCTATTGTTCTTTCAGGATATGCCTTTGTGAAAGGTGTTAAGGAAGCACTTCCTCTGGAATCACTTACGACAACACAAATATCCTGATCATTTTTTGCTTCTTCTAATAAACACTCACAAATAACTGCACGATTCGCCATCTTTCCCATTAGACAGCACCTCCCAGCTCGCTCATCGCCTGATGATATTGTTCATCATTTAATACCCCATGATGCCATGCGACTTCATTTTCCATAAAAGAAACACCTTTACCTTTGATCGTATGCGCAAGAATCAGGGTTGGTTTTCCTTTGATTGTTTTCGCTTTATCAAAAGCATCTAAAATTTCATCATAATCATTTCCATTGATTTCAATAACTTCAAAGCCAAAACCAGTCCATTTCGCTTTGATATCTTTTAATGACATCACATCTTCTGTTGTTCCTGAAATCTGTAGACCATTTCGATCTAATATCGCAACCAGATTATCTAAATTGTAATGAGATGCAGCCATAGCAGCTTCCCAGATACTGCCTTCTGCCTGTTCTCCATCACCCATCATGACATACGTACGATAATCTTTATGATCCATCTTTGCGGCAATCGCCATACCAACACCAAGTGCCAATCCATGTCCCAATGCACCGGTATTCATTTCTACGCCATTGATTTTATTATTGGGATGTCCGATATATTTAGATCCCGCACAAGAGAACGTTTCCAGCTCTGATGCATCGAAGAATCCACGATTAGAAAGTGTCACAAACAATGCTTCAGCGATATGACCTTTACTTAAAATGAAACGATCACGATCATCTTTCTTTGGCTCTTTTGGATCAATATTCATCTCATGATTATATAAGACATTCAGGATGTCGATGCCAGATAAACTGCCACCGACATGTCCTGCTTTACTGCGATAACATACATCTACAATATGTTTACGTAATGTTACTGCGTTTTTTACCAGCTCTGTTTTATTCATATGTCAATCCTTTCCTTCACGTAATGAATGATTATTCTTCTGTACTAATTTCTCCCATTTCCTGTGCAACAGCTTGTTTATCTGAAATCTTGAAGAATGGATAATATATTGCAATACCAATCAATACCAGTACTACCTGTAATACAGCAATTTTCCATCCACCAGCAATGAAACCACCTACTACAACAGGCATACCAAATGGAACCTGAACACCACTTAATCTTGGACAGATACCTACAGCAATAGAAGCATATGCAACAATCACCTGAATCAAAGGTACTGTGATAAATGGAATTGCCATAATCGGATTTAAAATCAATGGATAACCAAATACAATTGGTTCATTAATTGTAAAGCATCCAGGTACAATTGCTAAATTTGCAAGTGCTTTATTTTTCTTACTTTTTGACATGATGAACATCAGGATAACAAGTGATAAGGTACCACCTGCACCACCAATACCAGCAAAGCAGCTATAGAAGGTTTTACCTAAAATATTTGGTAATTCAGAATTTGTAACACCAGCTGCTAAAGCATCCATATTTGCAGTATCCATTGGCAGATATAATGCAGTGATAAAGCTTTGTACAACCAAAGATCCATGTAAACCAAAGAACCATAAAATCATCTGGATAAATACGATAAATACCATAGACCACATACTGCTTGATAAATGTTCTAAAGGCATTGAGATTACAGAATAAATAAACTGTGCCATTGATCCATAAGAAGTAAAGCTGAATCCCCATGCAACTAACATGAATAAGATAGCAACCACGATGGCAGGTAACAACCCAGCAAATGAGTTAGCAATTACTGGTGGTACTCCAGCAGGCATTTTAATTGTCAGTTTTTTGCCTTCCATAAAGTAACAATATAGACGACAAGAAATTAAAGAAACAATCATTGCGGTAAACAAACCTTTTGCGCCAAGCATATTTGTATCTAAATAGCTTCCAGCTACACCATTTACTTCCGCAGATACCATTGGTGTAATCATAAAGAAACACAATACTGCTAAAACACCTGGAATCATTGGTTCTACTTTAAACTTTTCCGCAAGGCGATATGCAATCGCAAATGAAGAATATAATGCGATAATACTTGTTGTTAATGTAGAAGTAAGCATTAAGAAGCTTCTTAATCCAATATTCGTAATAAACTCTTTATAAGCGTCAATTGGTAATACTGCCAGCAATAAAGCAATTGACCCAATCATCAAAATTGGCAGTGTCCCCATTAAACCTGTTGAAATTGCTGATAGATATTTGTTTTGTTGAACTTTCATCGCAAAGCTCATTACTTTTTCCATCATTTGATCCTTTTTCATTTTTGAAATTTCCTCCTATTGTAATGAAGTTACATTGTGCGCGCCCTCTCATGTAACCCCTTCCTTACACTGATAGTATAATACAACAAAAACACAAAATCAATGCTTTTAGCTAAATTTATTTATTTATTTGCTAAATATTTACTAAATAAATATTTATATAAATTTTAGTTATTGTGCAAAAAAAAATCCCATCAGTTATTCACCAATGGAATTTCTTTATATCCTATGTAATATATTATGCTATCCGTTTTACACTTTCTCTTTCTACTAGCTTGGTACCAACTAATATTTGAAGCTTACTATGATCTTTTTCCGTTATTTTGGATACCAAGCGCTGAACTGCTTTACTGCCTAAGTTTATTTTATCTACCTGTACAGTTGTAAGTGGTGGGTCACAATAACCGCATAATGGAAGATCATCAAAACCTACAATGGATACATCTAAGCCAAACTCTTTAAAGGCTTTCATAGCACCTAGTGCTATATTATCATTTACCGCGAAATAAGCGGTTGGTAAAGGTTCTCCTTCTTGAAGAAAACTTTTCAAATATTCTTTCATATCCGCATATGCACCGTCAAGACTAGGTTCCACCAATGCTTCATTCTGTGGATAACATGCCAATTGATGATCACTCATCGCTTGTTCATATCCATGTTTACGTTCACGGAAATTATTAATTTGATAAGCTGAATTGATTAAGCCTATGTTTTTATGTCCATGTTTTATCAGATGAGATACTATTTCATATGTGCCATCGATATTGTTAATTGCCACAAAATCAAACTTCTGCGTTCTAAACACGGTATCCACAACCACAATAGGAATACTTAATGCTTCAAATGCCATTAAATCCTCATAATTCATTTCCGTACCTAATAATAAGATACCATCTACTAAATCTTGTTTTAAAACATCATCGATATCTACATTTTTATCTTCATCTACTGTAATATGAGAAACTAATAAATCAAAGCCTAAAGCACTGCTTTCTGTTTCGATTCCTCTGATTAATTCTGAGAAAAACGGTGTATCCCCAATGACATGTTTTGTTTTATTTAATACCACAAAGCGAAGGGCTTTATTATCTTTTATAGATTTTTTAAAATACCCCATTTCTCTTGCGACTTTCAATATCTGTTCACGCTTTTCATCACTGATGCCCTTACGATTGTTTAATGCATTTGATACAGAGCCATCAGATACGCCAGCTTTCACAGCAATATCATGTACTGTCACTTTCATACCATCGCCCACCTTTCAGCTAAATTATAACATACATTTTAGTTTTTATTTAGTAAAATTTACCATTTTCATTCATCTTCTTCTAAAATACGTTGTATCATTGCAGGATCATTCAGAAAACGATGATATAATGCAAAGTTCATTGTGTCACGATAACTTTTTTCATGGATTCCTTCTTCATCAAATTCATAGATTTTCGCATGTGGACATGCCAGTAAGATAGGAGAATGTGTCGCAATTATAAATTGAGAATTTTCTTGATTAGCCAAATCATAAATTTTTTTCAACAATGTAAACTGCCCAGTTGGCGATAATGCTGCTTCTGGTTCATCCAATATATATAATCCATTTCCCCAAAACCGGTTTAAAACAAGATTTAAAAAGCTTTCTCCATGAGATACACTATGTAAAGATTTTCCTCCATAATATTGATGGATTCCACCAATTTCATCAATCTTACTTGCCATATTATAAAAACTTTCCGCACGTAAGAAAAAGCCATCCTCTGCATGATGTATCCCACGGTTCATGCGTATATATTCATATAAATCAGAATGTGTATTTCTTGTGGAAAACTGTATATTTTTATTTCCACCTTCCGGATTAAATCCATATGCTGTCGCTATCGCTTCTATCAGAGTAGATTTACCTGAACCATTTTCCCCAGAGAAAAGTGTAATATCATGATCAAAATCCAAGTTCTGCATGTGCTTTAAACTTTCTATATTGAATGGATAGATATCTTCATTGGGAATATCTTTCCTCATAATTTGAACACTTTCAATATATCGCATAATTAGTCCTCCTTTGATACAATCCGTTCTACCATAGTAGCATCATTTAAAAAGCGATGATATAATGCATAGTTTGAGGTTTCCTGATATAACTTTTCCTCTATACCATCATCATTAAATTCATAAATGCATCCATAGGGATATGATAACAAGATTGGTGAATGCGTTGCAATGATGAATTGAGAATATCCGTTGATAGAAAGATCATGTATTCTTTTTAATAAGGTGAATTGGCCTGTTGGCGATAATGCTGCTTCTGGTTCATCCAAAAGATATAAACTGCTTTCTCCAAAGCGATAAATGATTAGATTTAAAAAGCTTTCACCATGGGATATTGTATGTAGAGATTTTCCACCATAACTTTCAATGATTTTTCTACCCATTATATTTTCAGGATCTGTATCTAAATCATCTATGCAACTAGAAAGATTATAAAAGCTTTCCGCTCGTAAAAAGAACCCGTCTTTAGCACGTGTAGTACCTTTTACTAATGTGATATCCTGCCAAAGTCCTGAGTGAGTTTCTAATGTGGAAAAATCAAAATTTCTAGTGCCGCCTTCTGGATTAAAGCCATATGCAATGGCAATTGCTTCTAAAAGGGTAGATTTTCCTGAGCCATTTTCTCCAGAAAAGAAGGTTACAGACTTTTTGAAATCTAATTGTGATAAGTCTTTGAAAGAAGGCAGATCATATGGATAGATATCAAGTAGATGTTTAAGTTTTACCTGTCTTAAATAGATCATCGTGTGTTCTCCTTTATAATTCTATATCATTATGATACCTATTCCTTATAAGAAAGTAAATGAAAAGAGGTCATCTTTTGACAACCTCTTTATCGTATTATGCTTTTTTCAAGAATGCTTTATAACCTTGTGTAGCTTCCCAGATATCAATCTTACTTGCTACTTCCCAAGGTGCATGCATGTTATGTAATGCGATACCACTATCGATAACTTCCATGTTATATTGAGCCAAAATGAAGGCGATAGTTCCTCCGCCTCCCTGGTCTACTTTACCAAGTTCAGCTGTTTGATATGTTACATTTTCACTATCCATAATGTTTCTTAATTCAGCCATGAATTCTGCGTTGGCATCATTACATCCACCTTTACCACGGCTTCCAGTATATTTCGCAAATACTAAACCATGTCCCATAAAGGCAGCGTTCTTTTCTTCATTAACACTTGCATAGTTTGGATCATATGCCGCAGATACATCACTAGATAACATTTTAGAGTTCTTTAAAGCTCTGCGTACATTTAATTCATTGTATTCCCCAGCACAGTTCATAACTTCTGCCACTGTATTTTCGAAGAATTTAGATTGTTGTCCTGTAGCACCAATGCTTCCAACTTCTTCTTTATCTACTAATAAGCAGATAGAAGTACGATCAACACTTTCTAATTCCATCTGTGCCATTAATGAAGTATAAGCACAGATACGATCATCGTGACCATATCCCAATATCATACTGCGATCTAAACCATAATCTCTTGCTTTACCAGCAGGTACAACTTCGATTTCAGCTGATACAAAATCATCTTCTTCAAAGTCATATTTTTCTTTCAACATTTTTAAGATGTTTGCTTTGACAGCATCTTTTTCTTCACCAGCTAAAGGCATGCTTCCAAATGTAACATTCAGATCTTCACCTTCAATTACATTGGTTGCTTTTTTCTGCATCTGATCACCAGCTAAGTGCACAAGTAAATCAGAAATACCAACTACAGGATCATTATCATCTTCACCAATTGACAAATTGATCACAGTACCATCTTTTTTCACTACAACACCATGTAATGCAAGTGGTAAAGTTACCCACTGATATTTTTTGATACCACCATAATAGTGTGTATCTAACATCGCAAATTCTTTATCTTCATATAAAGGATTTTGTTTTAAGTCAAGACGTGGACTATCAATATGTGCCCCTAAAATATTGAATCCATTTACCATTGGCTCTTTCCCAATCAAAAACAATGCCACACCTTTGCCCATATTATTTGCATAGACTTTATCTCCTGCTTTTAGTGTTTCATTGTTTTTAATTACATCCTCCAAATTGCGATAACCATAGCTTTCCGCAATACGGATACCTTCTGTTGTACATTCACGTTCTGTTTTACAGTCAGAAATATATTTCTTATAGCCTTCGCAATAAGCAAAGATTTCTTCTAACTGCTTCTCATCATACTTTTTCCAAGCATTTTCTCTCATTGAAATACCTCCATTCATACGCATTTATTATATATTTTTCGCAAAAGAAAGACAACTATAATCACTTTTTTCTTCCAAATTAAAGAAAAACAGGTCTGAAATCAACTATTTCAAATCCTGTTCTAATAATTTTTCTGATAATTCTAAGTAATAAGGCTCATTTGATGAATTATAAATTTCTACTTCTCCATCCATGTCATCTCGTTGTTCGCCTTTATCCTTTAATATCTTTTCCACATGTCTGGCAGTTCCCTCATTGCCATCTACTACAAGAATCTGTTCACCAACGATTTGTTTGATTTTTTCTTTATAGAATACAAAGTGTGTACAGCCAAGAACAATACTGTGAACGGTTTTGTTCATATATGGATCTAGATATTCATGTAATGTTTCATCCACAAGCACATCATCCTGTAATTTATTTTGTTCAACGATTTCAACCAATTTTGGAGTTGGCAGTTTAATAATTGTATTCTCGTTGCTGTATCTTGCCATGAGATCATGAAATTTCTTTTCTTTTAATGTGAAATGTGTTGCCATGACGATGATGGTATGATCTTTTTTTCCATCTGCCACGACCTTTAAAGCTGGTTCCATACCAATAATTGGTAACTCAGGATAAGCTTTCCTTAAATCATTCACACAAGCGCTGGTTGCCGTATTGCAGGCAATCACAACTGCCTTTACACCATGTTGAATGAAAAACTCCATAATTTCAAAACAGTGCTTGGTAATCTCTTCTTTGCTTTTCTCACCATAAGGTGCAAAAGCTGAATCTCCATAATAGATATAGTGTTCGTTTGGCATCTGATGTTTTAACTGTCTTAAGACACTGATTCCACCTAATCCTGAATCAAATACACCAATTGCTTTCTCGTTATTTGACAAAATCATCAACCTCCCAGAAGTTCCTTCATCATTATACCCTTTTTTTTGATTTCATGCATCATTTAAATATATTCCAATTGAAAGTTATAGTAATATTTTACAAATTAGATTGACAAATTATGGAATACCATGTAAACTAAAATTAAGAATTATTCTTAATTTAGGAGGAAAAATCATGAGTAAACATTTAGATGTTAATGTACGTGTGCCAATTGAAAAAGGCAATCCAGCAATACTTCGCTATGATAGTTTATGTATTAAATGTGGACAGTGCAGAGATGTTTGTCAAAAGCAGATCAGTGTTGGGCAGCACTATGATTTGTTAAAGACAAATGATACTGCCATTTGTATCCATTGTGGTCAATGTGCGAATGTATGTCCAACACATGCCATAAAAGAGCGTCAGGATTTTATGCAGGCAAAGGATGCCATGCGACAAGGTAAAAAGACTGTATTTATCACTTCTCCAAGTGTTCGTGTCGCAATAGGTGAAGAATTTGGCATGGAGCCTGGAAGCTATGTAGAAGAAAAAATGGTTGCGGCTTTACGTGCATTAGGCGCTGACTATGTATTTGATACAACCTTTGCGGCTGACTTAACCATTATGGAAGAAGCCAGTGAGTTAATTGATCGTATCCAAAACAACAAGCCTTTGCCTCAATTCACAAGCTGTTGTCCTGCATGGGTAAAATTTGTGGAAACATATTATCCATCTTACATTCCAAATATTTCAACCAGCAAATCTCCAATCAGTATGTTTGCGCCAACCATTAAAACTTATTTTGCGAAAAAAGAAGGCCTTGATCCAAGAGATATTTATATTGTGGCTATCACGCCTTGTACTGCTAAAAAATTTGAAATTCTGCGTGAAGAATTCCATGATGCCAGCGATTATCATGAAATGGAAGCTTTCCAAGATTGTGATCTTGTAGTCACAACCCGTGAATTAGGAAACTGGCTGAAAGCAGAGAATATCGTATTTGATGAGTTAGAAGATAGTAACTATGATACATTAATGCCAAGAGGTAGTGGTGCCGGTATCATCTTTGGAAACACTGGTGGTGTTATGGAAGCTGCATTACGTAGTGCATATTACTTTATCACAGGCAATGAACCAGGCGATGATTTATTAAAACTGGAAGTTGTTCGTGGTATGAATGGTGTAAAAGAAGCCTCTTTAGAAATCAATGGCATCCCATTACGTGTTGCTGTAGTACATGGTACAGATAATGCAAGAGCATTTATTGATCATATGGAAACAAGTGGCACTCATTATGACTTTGTGGAAGTTATGACATGTCGTGGTGGATGTATTGGCGGTGGTGGACAACCGCTTCATCCTGGTGAAGATATGGATGTTATACGTGAAAAACGAATTCAGGCACTATATGATAAAGATGCTTCCATCACTTTAAGAAACTCTCATGATAATCCACAAATCAAACAAATCTATGAAGAATTCTTTGACGCTCCATTAAGCCCTCTTGCGGAAAAACTGTTACATACAAGTTATCATGAACGTAAAGATCTAAATGAAAATCCAGATGTTTATCGTAGGGATTATCAGAAAGTATCTAAAGAAACGAATGAAACATCTAACGCTTCAGGTGTTCGTTATAAATGCAGTATCTGTGGCTATATTTATGAAGGCGATATCACAAAGGAACCTGATACATATACCTGTCCGGTTTGTTTTGTGCCAAAAGCTATGTTTGAAAAGATGGAAGATACTGTAGAAGAAGTAAAAGAAACATCTACTGGTGTTCGTTATAAATGTAGTATCTGCGGTTATATCTATGAAGGCGACATCACAAAGGAACCTGATACATATACCTGCCCTGTTTGTTTCGTGCCAAAAGCTATGTTTGAAAAAATGGAATAATATAGAAAAGAATAGAAATCTAGAAAAAGATTCCTATTCTTTTTTTGGATATACCTATCAAAATCTGTACAATATGAACAGTTTTTTATCTCAATTTCTACTTTTTCCCAAAAAGCTAGAACTATTCGCTATCTTATCGTATGATTGTTAGTGCAAAAGAAAGGATGGTTCCATGCTGGTATTGCTGTACATTATGTTATTTATGCTATATGCTTTATGTTTGTTTACTCTCCAGCTATGCTTTACTGGTGTAAATATTGGATTAACAATGACAATTTCTCTTATTTGTACATTTATCACTTATCTTGTTATTCGTCATTACATTTACACTCCGGTAAAATCCGAATCAAAAAGCTATCATACTGAACAAAAAGCATTATTTCATATCCTTCGTTATGATAATGACGAGGAAGAAAGAATACTGACACATTAAGGAAAAGCAAATCGCTTTTCCTTTTATTTTCTTCTTAATGTAGTTTTATATCCATGATAGGTAACGATGAAATATATACCATAAATTGCCACAATGATTGCGCCTGTCATAAGATTAGATTTCCACATACTGCTGACGCCAAACATATAGCCAAATGCGCCTGATACTGCTGGTACACCAATGAAAGAGTGAATAATCGCTAGCCCCATTGGTAATAAGAAATAGATTCCAATCTGTAGTAAAACAGAGCGATTCATCATTTTCTCCGGTGTTCCTATTTTCCTTAAAATCTCATAATTTGCACGAGAGTCCTCTGCTTCACTTAACTGCTGCAACGCTAATATTGCCGCACTGGAAATCATAAATACAATACCTAAATATAATCCGATATAAGTAAATAACATACCGATTCCCATGACATTATCTTCTACTTCTTTTTGAGAAGTACCTGAAAAACGATAGTGTTCAATCTTATGTTCATCAGCATAGGTATACATATTTTTCTCGATTTTTTCTATATATGGTTGTAGTTTCGCATCATCTACTTCAATATTCCAGTAACGAACCTGTGAAGTCTGGCCTGCTAGCACCTGATCTGGCACAACCATTGTGACTATGACATCCGGTGAAAAATTAGTTCCTAAAATTGTAATATCTTCTTTTTTATTTGAAATCTTCAAATCATGTCCAAACAACTGATAATCTATATGTTTATCCCCTGCTTCATTTAGATAGGATAATATTTCATCAAACCCACTAATGAAGAATCCTTCATTATCTTTTAACATCATCGTTTCTTTTCCCTGTGAACGCATGGCTTCGTTATAATCACTTAGAGAAATATATTCAACTTTTGCATCTCGATACATTTTATCTTTTGCGTCACGGCTGTCAATATATGGCAGAATATCATTTATTGTATGTTCATCTTTATATATTGTGACTGTATTATAGTAATCCACATCTGATAGTATCAACAAATTCTTCATATCTTCTTCAGATATTGGTTCATTCTGATGGTAAGTAAAAGGATAGGCACTTGCCTGCTCATATACTTTTGTAATGGAAGCATTTAAGGATAACCCACATGATAATGCGCCAATACTCAATAACAGCATCAAACATACAACACCCATAGAAATACTAGTCGTATTTATTTTCGCATTGATCTGACGTAATACATAGATATTTAGTTTTTTATAATAAACCTTTTTGCTGAGTTTCATGAACTGTAGCAGGAAACCAGACAATGATACGAAGAATAGAATCGTACCAATGGAGCCTAACAGCATAATCTGAGCCAGACTCAACGCAAAACTTTCTAATGAATAGGTTGTTAACCAATAAGCAATACCTAAACAAATCAAAGAAATAATTAACAGAATCACTGCGACAAATGGATTATTGATTCTGATTTTTTCTACTTTCTTCTTTGCCTGCAATAAATCAATCAATTTAACCTTTGCGATAACTCTTGTATTCAACAACATCAAAATAAAGAAAATTGCGGAGAAGGATAGAATCGTTGCCAACATTGCGCCAAAAGAGAAGATGATATGATAATCCACTGTGATTCCAAAACCTTTTGCGGTAACGATACCAAGAATCTGAGAACATCCAATTCCTAATATCAATCCAGTAATCAAAGATAATGATCCAACAAATAACGTTTCATATATCAGTATTTTAGAGATATCTCTTTTCTCCATTCCCAGCATCATATAAATTCCAAATTCTTTTTTTCTTCTGCGAATCAGAAAGTTATTTGCATATAGAATCAAAAATGCTAAAACAAATACCACAAAGAATGATAACATATTCATAAACAATCCAACCATCTGTAAGGACATAGCCTGTGATTCACTTAATTCCATAATATTTTTCTGTGAAGAAAAGGAATTAAAGGTATAAAACAAACATACTGAGAACATCAGTGTTAAAAAATAGATAAAGTAATCTTTATAGCTTTTCTTTACATTTTCAAAAGCCAGTTTTGATAATTTCATAAACGCTCACACCTCATTTCACACCATTATTATAATAAAGGTGTCATCCTTCTTCCATGGATGTTACTTACAATCACCTTTCAAATTTGTAAGATAAGAAAAACCGGCTGTCATTTGCGACTTCCGGTTGCTTCTTATTTGTTCATTTCTTTCATTTCTTCTAATAAGATTGGTAATTTTTCTTCCATTACCTCATCAGAGAACTGGCAGGTACCAACCACATGGTGACCGCCGCCGCCATATTTCAACATCAATTCTCCCACATCAATCTTACATGTACGATTCAGCACACTGTAGCCAACAGCGACACTGCATCCTTTGCCACCCTTTCCATTTACTATCCAGGCAGATATATTTGCTTCTGGATATAAACTGTAAATCAAAAATCTATTCCCAGAATAAATTGTTTCTAAACCACGCATATCAGAAATGATAATCTTATTTTCTACACGGGAGTGTGCCTTTACCATTTCAATAAATTTATCATTTTGTTCCCAATATAATTCAATACGTTCTTTTGTATCTGGCATTGCCAGTATTTCATCAATATTGTAGGTGCTGCACCAGTCAATCATTTTTTCCATTAACTGATAGTTACTGATGGTAAAGTTACGGAAACGTCCCAAGCCAGTCCTTGGATCCATTAAAAAGCCTAATAAAATCCATCCTGTTGGATGTAAGACTTCATCAATTGTAAGATTTGCACTATCCACTTTATCTACTGCCCATAATAAATCATCATATTGTGGAAATCTTTCTTTTCCACCATAATAATCATAGACAATATGTGCACAACTAGGACTTTGTCTACTCTCCCCTATATATTTTCCTTTATATGCGTTTCTTTCATCTTCACTGGAATGGTGATCAAACCAAAGGCCACAGCCTTCCACAAACGGAACATTCGCCAAACAATCATCTTCACTGACTTCCACTAAGCCATCCTGCAAGTCTTTGGGATGCACGAACTTCCAATGATCAATAATGCCAGCTTCCTTCAAAAAAACAGCACATGCCAAACCATCAAAATCTGATCTTGTAAGTAATCTCATGGTTCTCCTCCTTTGATATATATCATAAGTGTATCACACTTTGTAGTTCAAAGCAATGTGTCCGCTTACATTCCGATGATAATAAGATTAAAAAGGCATCATTTACTGCCATTTCATAATGAAAAGGCCATCATTTGATGGCCCCAACTTCATTAAGCTTGATACATTTGTGTCCAAAGATCAATCAACTTCTGGTTGGTTGTTTCTTTTTCCTTCACAATATTCATGACAGCTGTGATACGTTGTTCTACCAATTCTTTATCCATATCTGTTGGTATTTTTTCAATCGTATCCAATGCCATTTTAAAGTAATCCTGATTCTTTAACATTAATTCTATTTCTTTTAACATTTCTTCTTTTGTCATCTGTTCCATATAGGGTTCCTTTCCAGAAGCACTTCCCATACAAATTGTACATTCATTTATATAGGATGCTCTGCCTTTTTTCACAAGTCCCTTTGCACGTCTTTCATATGTATCATGCAAATAGTTACCTTGTACATCTATTACCTTTATCATAAGTTCATCCTTTGTATCGCTGTTTGTTTTGATGGGTGCCATCCCCTGATACATGTTAAGCATACGCTATTTACTTTGATTATACAAGTATTATTTAATCATTTACACAAACAAAGAATTTAAAAACTTTTTTTGCAGTCTATTTATACTTTAAGTATAAATATGGATACTTATATATCAAAAAAGAATGCGAATCAACACATTCTTTCTTGTTTTATCTTCTATTGTCCAAAGTGTTCCAATAACATCTTTTCTGCTTTGGCACTCCATAAGCCTTTGTTGTTTTTACATACTTCATCTAGTTCTTTGAAGAATGGATCATTTTCACCAAGTTTGCCAAAATCCTCAATAGCAGTCATTGGCATGTTGATGTGGGTATAGACAAGTTTCTTTCCACCAGGTACATCTGGCAGGTTCTTGGTTGTTTCCACTACTGAATCTAGTCCTCCAACATGTGTAATCATGACAGCGGATTGAATTAATCCTTTGGCATCTTTTTCAATCGCTTCTTTCATATCATCAATGGTTCCTCCTGTTGAACCGATGATTTTACTTCTTGAATAATGGCAGTCGTATAAATTGACCATCGCAGAGAATTTCATATCGGTTGGTCCAGCGAATAGATTCATACATCCATCATATGCCATAATCTGATTTCCCATTTCACATACACCACGATTTGGGATATATACAAAGACATCATCATAACCTTTGCCATCTGTCAATGCCATTAATTCTTGAACCTGATCTTCCATATTTGCCGTATTGACATAGATTAATTCTATGCCATGTTTTGCGGCATCTGCTTCTGATATCACTTCTCTTGCACGATGAATTCTATCATCATTGATTTCTGTGACAACGATACGTTTTGGCTTGTTTTCAAATGTTAAGCCAAAGCTTACGGCACCAAGGCCCATAGGTCCACATCCTCCAAGGATAATGATATTTCCACCTTCTTTGGTTCCCATCACATGCTGATAAGTACCTGGAATCGTATGATAGTTAGTATGATATCCACCAATGACACAGCTAACTGGTTCAGCTACAGAGCTGGCGAAATAGCTGTCGCCTTCAAATGTCCATAAACATCCTGCTTCAATGATATCATTTGGGAAAATACAGTATTGTGTATCTCCTCCACACCACTTGTAAGAATAGCCTGGGCTTTCCATCTGGCCTGGAATAGCTGGCTGTTGGGCAAATTTTTGTCCTGGCTGGAATTTGTCTTGCCATTTTTTACCTACCTGAACGATATCTCCCGCAAATTCATGTCCAATAATAATAGGATGATCATAAACATCATTTGGTACACGTTTGTGATTAGCTCCCTGTTTTACTGTTTTCCATGTGGACATACAAATACTATCAGATACAACTTTTACTAGTATTTCATCATCTTTGATTTCTGGTAATTCAAATTCATCTAAACGAATATCATCAACGCCATATAAGCGTACTGCTTTTGTTTTCATTTAATTTTCCTCCAATGTTGTTAATACAACTTTATTTTTTAATTCCTTCACAACCTCCATAGATGCCGGTTGTGTTCCCTTGGTCATCACAGCGCCTGCACTTGCGGCTACCGCAAAGCGAATCATTTCTTCTAAAGAATAGCCTTGTTCGATGGCATACGTGATACCTGCGACCATTGCATCTCCTGCACCTACGCTAGAATGTGCTTCTACTTTTAATGCCTCTGCCAAAATAACCTGATCCTGGGTAATAAAGATAGCTCCCTGTTTTCCCATGGATACGACAACATACTTCGTATCTTCATTTAACAGTGTCTTTGCCAAAGAGATGATTTCTTTATTATCTACATCCTGTGATACACCAAAGTAAGTAGCTAATTCATATTTATTAGGTTTGATTACAAGTGGTTTTGCCTGAATCCCTTTCGCAAATAATTCTCCGTCTGCATCAAAAACAACACGACTTCCGGATTTTTTGATTTCATTAATCAATTCATAATAGATGTTAGTATCTACACCTTTACTGACATTTCCAGATAATACGACAATACTATCATTTTTACATAATTCACAGATTTTTTGTTTTAACTGTTCTACTTCCACTTCTCCAATAAGCGGTCCTGCTTCATTTAATTCTGTTAACTCCATATCCTTATCCAATACTTTTAAATTGGTACGTGTCATGCCTTCTACCCATACGAAATTTGTATTGATATGCAAATCTTTCAAGGTATGATCAATATATTCACCAGCAGAGCCAGCTAAAAATCCAGTACATAAAGTTTCTCCGCCAAATGCTTTGATTGTTTTTGATACATTGACACCTTTTCCACCTGCATCCTGCATCACATTGCTTAATCGGTTTAATCCGCCAACTTTTAGTTCTTCTACTTCTGCTGTTTTATCAATGGCAGGATTAAAGGTAACGGTAATGATCATTATGCTTCCTCCTTCGTTAAGATATCATAGATGGTATCGACATCTCCTGCGACAACTTGTTCAACAGTTTCCATTTCTCCAAGTTTACTTGCGATATTGGCAAGAATGCTCATATGATCATCGTTTTTAGCAGCAATACCAATCACGATTCTTGCGTTTCCCTGTGCCCATGGAATGCCATCAGGATAAATCATTACAGCGATACCAGTTTTCTTTACACAGTCCTTTACTTCATATTCTCCATGAGGAATAGCGATATCATTTCCAATATAAGTTGTTAGGCTATGATCACGATTTAACATTCCCTGAATGTATCCTTCTTCAATATATCCGGCAGATAATAATAAATTTCCCATTTGCATGATGGCATCATCACTGTTTTTAGCATGACAATTTAGACGAATGTTCTGTTTTTCCAGAATTTCATTTTTTTCTTTTTTCTTCTTAAATAACATAATTTCCTTCACGATCCTTTCGTAAGCTTTCTGATCCATAAAACTTTCCACACCATAGTACACAGCGTTTGGAAATGCTTGTTCGATTTGGTGTTTAAAATTGATATGTGAAACAAGAATATCTACATCATCAGGTACTGCCGCAATGGAACAGTTTTTCACTTTATCATGACAGCCTGCTTTTTTTAAACGTTTCTGTAATAAACCGGCACCTAATGCGCTGCTTCCCATTCCAGCATCACATACAAAGTATATTTTTAAGTTTTCCTGCATGATGCACCTCCTATTCTTCTATACATTCTTTCACATACTGTTCTTCTATCATCTGCAGGTGTTTTACGATATCTTCCCGATTTCCTTTTTGCATATATGTTAGAAATACATCATCTTCGATAATAGAACGGTTGATATAGCTGCATAATTCCTGTTCGATTTCACTAGCATCTTTTCGCATCAGCATCACCTGTACAAAACAGATATTAGGATAATGTTGAAAATGCTGTTTGGGATATAAGCACATCATCATGGGCTTCTTTATATCTGGCACAAGTGCGTGTAATAAGATAAAGTGAAAGTCCTCCATAATGACGGAACCCATTTGTTCACGTTTCATTAACGCTGTATACACACTTTCTGATTCCCTGCAGTGTGATGAAACAAAGTGAATCATATCATTGATCTTTAATGTATCATCAATGGTATATGTTTGAAATTCTTCTAAAATATCTACAGCCAAATGACTTGCTTCTTTGATACGATAAAGCAGATTGCTTTGTTTATTTAATGGTTTTATCCCTTCTTTTTCCCATAAGGGATGCAGCTTCATCAATAACTGGTGTAAATCTTCATCATTTAGAAGTGGTGTTACCATTAAGACTTCTGTATCATCAAGCTGTAAATCAAAGGTAGAAATCAAGAGCTCCATATCTTCATAGTGATGACGTGTAATATCTTCCATGGATAAAGTTTTTAATTTGATACCTTCTGGTATCGCTTTGGATATTCTGGCAGATAATAGTGCACTGACCCCAATGCCACTGGCACATACAACGCCGCACATGACTTCACGTTTCTTTAATTTTTTCTGTTGATTTCGTTCAATACTTGCGCCTACATGCATGGTGATAAAGGCAATTTCATCATCACTGACCTTGCAGTCATAGCATTTTTCTATATATTGACATGCTTGTTTTGTTTGTTCATAAAGGTCATGATACATTGTGGAAATGGTTTCCTTTAAAGGATTATAGATTGGTAAATTGTTTTTTAATCGTATAATGGTAGGCTCCAAGTGCGTCAATAAACCATTCATGAATTCTTCATCTGATAACAGAATGACACGTTTTGCTTCATCGAAGCTTTTCAACATTTCATATACCTGTTGTTTTAAGGTCGTCGCATGTGCTTTATCTTCTGGTCTAGTAATTTTTGCGCCTTTGATATGCAAGGCAATAAATGCGATTTCTACATCTGGGATATCAATATCAAATTCTATTTCCAGATAATATGCCATTTTTCTGGCCTGCTGGAAAGCCGGGTCCATGTGAACCATGGAAAGCACTTCATTGCTTTCTTCAATCGCCTCATGTTTTTGAATGCGGTCAATGGCAATGACCAGATGGATGATCAATCCTATATATCCTACACTGGCATAGCGATCAAGTGACAGTTCATGTTGATAAGTTTCAAATACATGTAATACTCTAGTTAAGATATCCTGATCTAACAGCTTTAAGATACTTTGTGAGCCGGTATCTATAAAAATCTGATGCAATAAACTAGATGAATCTAAGAAATTGATACGTTGTAATTGTTCATTTTGAACAATGCTCTGATTTACAATAGAAGTGATTGCCCTTCTGAAATTTTCTTCTTTTCCAATAAGCTGTACACCAAAGCCAGGCTTACGCAGTAAGGATAAATCATATGTTTGAAGCCATGGTTCAATCGCATCCAGATCATTGGATATAGTCGCTTCACTGACCTGAAACATACCCGCATAATGTATGAGCTTTTCTAAATCTTCACTATGCAGCAGTTCAAAAATCAACATGTTTCTTCGTTCTGTTTTATCCAGATAAGCAATTCCCTGTACTTTCAATTCTTTTAAGAGGAAAGCTTTGTTTTCTTCTTTTCCTTCGATACACAATCCGGCTTTTGTTTTCGTTAACTGCAAATCATATGCTTTTAAATCCTGATCGATATCTTTAATTTCACGAAAGATGGTTCTGGTGCTTGTCTTGCATATATTTGCTAAGGTGTCCACGCTGACATACGCATCCATCTCAAGACAGTATTCTAATATCTTTTTTAATCTGGGTGAGTATATCATCGCGTGTTCCTCCTTATTGATTCTTTAATTTTTCTACGATATCATCGTATTCTTTACCACCCATAAAGTTGGTGATAGGGAAAATCGTTGCATTTGGACAATGATCTTTTGCACGTTCCACAAGAGATTGGTGGGTAACAATGACTTCTGTATCCATCGGTACATCATCAATCGCAAAGTGTTTGACATCGACATTGATACCATTTGCTTTTAACTTCTTGGTTAATGTTGTTGCGCCCATGGCAGAGCTACCCATACCAGCATCACATGCAAATACGATTTTTGATACGCTGATGGTTTTGGCTTTGCCTTTGGCTTCACTTTTCATATTAGATACTGCCGCAGATGCTTCTTCTAAATCCATGTCATCACCTTTATTGCTGAATTTTAAGATGACCATAGAAATTAAGAAGGATACCACAGCTGCCACAATCACACTTAAGATAACGCCTAGATAGCTGTCTTTTGCACACATGCCAAGGATGGCGATAATACTTCCTGGTGATGCTGCAGATACAAGTCCTGAGCCCATGATACTGTTCACAAAGACACCAGACATTCCACCAGCAATAACAGCAAGTAGTGTTAATGGGTTCATTAATACGTATGGGAAATAGATTTCATGGATTCCACCAAGGAAGTGAATGATGACAGCTCCTGGCGCAGAGCTTTTTGCACTGCCTTTGCCAAAGATGCAATATGCCAATAATAATCCTAAACCAGGTCCTGGATTAGCTTCAATCAAGAAGAAGATAGATTTTCCAGCTTCTGCGACCTGATCCATGCCAAGTGGTGTAAATACACCATGATTAATGGCATTATTCAAGAACAATACCTTCGCAGGTTCTACCAGAATAGATGTTAATGGCAATAAGCCATGACCTACCAGATAATTGACACAAGTGACCATGACATCTTTGATGCCAACACATACTGGTTCAATCGCAAGACATCCAAAGATGGCTAATAATGCACCAAGTATTCCTGCGGAGAAGTTGTTGATCAACATTTCAAATCCTGCAGGTATATGTCCTTCTAAAACACTGTCTATTTTTTTAATCAGATAACCGCCAAGTGGACCCATAATCATCGCACCAATAAACATTGGATCTTCTGTACCTGCCATAACCCCCATAGCCGCAGCAGCACCGACGATTCCTCCTCTTGTATCATAAATCATTTTACCACCTGAATAAGCAATCAGCGTTGGTAACAGGAATCTTTGCATTGGTCCTACGATTCCCGCAAGTGTTTCATTTGGCAGCCAGCCATCTGCGATAAACAATGCCGTTATGATACCCCACGCAATGAACACGGCAATGTTTGGCATGACCATTCCACTAAGGAAACGGCCAAACTTTTGAACTGATTCTTTCATAAATTCCCTTCTTTCTGTAAGTGTTTACCTCTTTACACTTTCAGTATAATTTCCACTTGGCAAAAAAACAATCAAATGAAATTCAGCTTTGTCACCACGTTTTTTGACAGAATTAAACAGCCTTAGTTTATGGGCTTTTTCTTACTTTTATTATAACTTTTATCACTGACGAATGTAAATGAAAGAACGAAAAAAAAGCGATTTCATATGCAAACCGCTTCTCACATTTTATTTACTATTTAAGGCACAGGCATACGCATAGATACTATCTTCCGCACCATTTTGATATCGTTTAACAGCTCGTTGTATTGGCCAGATGATCGTTCCATCAAGCAACCTGATACTTGCGTTGACTTCTCCCATAGGATCCTTATCATCACAAATCCATTCTCCACCATATGTTGAAATGATCACTTCTCCAATATAGGCGCCAATGGCAAATAATCGATTGCCTCGCTGTTCACTCAGTAATCCATTTGGACCACATTGTTCATCAAAAAAACGGTCAATTTCTTTTAAGCTTTCTAATGTTGTATCCACAGGATATCCCGATGAACAAAGCGCTAATATGATCCAGTCTTTTGCCTTGATAATATCCATTTTTAATGCCGATTCCTGCTTTTCTTTTACTTTCTTTTTAAATAGTCCCATACATTGCCTCCTGATTTCTAATCTATAGTATACCATATAAAAAGACCATTGTACGTATACAATGATCAATTTTACTGTTATGCTGTTTTTACTTCATCGTCAAAGACGCCTAATTCATCCCCTGCTTCATTCGCAATTTGTACATCCAGTTTCTTCATTTCATGATGAATAAAGAAGAATACAATGATTGCACTGGAGATATCCGCAACAGGACCTGCGTATAAGATACCATCTAATCCAAAAGACATTGGAAGTATGATAATTAATGGAATTAAAAGTAATAGCTGACGAAGGGAAGATAAAATACTTGCCTTCATTGGCTGTCCAGTTGCCTGGAAATAAGATGTACTGGTAATCTGGAATCCGGCAGTAAATACACCTAAATCATAAATACGCATCGCTTTAATGGCGAAATTTGTAAAGTTTTCATCCGCACTTCCAAACAACATTAAGATAATATGAGGAATCAACATAAACATCGCCCATCCCAAAGCTGTTACACCAGTGGCAACATTACTTGCGATACGATACGTCTTTTTGATACGTTTTGGCTGATTTGCCCCTTTATTAAAGCCTAAAATAGGCTGGGCACCAATACCGATTCCAATACATATAGAAATAATAATCATAGAAACCTTCATAACGATTCCCATCGCAGATAATGCAACATCTCCGGTTACACTTGTCTGATCTCCATAATATACAAGAGAGTTATTTAATACAATTTGAAGAATCGTGGAAGATAACTGTGTAATACAACTGGAAATACCAAGGGAAAATGCAGCTTTGATAATGATACCATTTGGCTTCATATGATCAAAACGTAAACGCATATTTCCTTTCTTCATGAAATAATATACTAAAATAATGGTTGCGATAATCTGTGATGTAATGGTTGCGATTGCGGCACCTTTTACTCCCCAGTGGAACACAAAAATATAGACAGGGTCAAGCACACAGTTTAATAATGCGCCTGTGACCATACTCATCATTGCAATATTTGGACTTCCATCCGTTCTCGCCATATTACTTAATCCAATACCTAATAAGTTAAATACCGTACCAATTAAAATGATGCCTGCATAATCTCTTGCATATCCCATATTCTTTGGTGTAGCGCCAAAAATGGTTAAAATTGGATCAAGGAATACCAGACCGATAACAGTTAACACAATTCCTATAACAACCAGCAATATAAAAACATTCCCCAATGTATTTTCTGCTTCATCATCCTTTTTTTCACCAAGCTTGATGGCAGCATAAGCGCTTCCTCCAGCACCTAGCATGGTTCCTACCGCAAGGATAATCGTAACGATAGGAAAAGCAACGGTTGTTGCGGCATTTCCTAAATAACCAACACCCTGTCCGATAAATATCTGGTCAACGATATTATATACCGCATTTACCAACATGGATATGACGGAAGGAATTGCAAATTTCATTAATAATCTACCAATTGGCTGATAACCCAATGGATTTTTCGTTCTAGCTTTTTTCTCTACTGCTTCCATAACCTACCCTCTTTCTTTTACCTTTCGCATGAGCTTTTGCATTTTGAGCGATTCTCTGCATACCTTTTTCGATTTCATCTGCTTCTTCTTTACTCATACCCTCTGTGATGATTCCACGCCAGTCGGCAATCACCTGATCAATGATGGGCATCAGCGATTCACCCTTCTGTGTCACATATAAACGAATGATACGCTTATCATTTTCATCTGCTTTTCTTATGATATAGTTTTCCTGTTCCAGTTTTTTAACTGCTCTAGCGGTAGTGCCTTTATCATAAAAACCTTTCTCCGCAAGTTCTTGTTGGGATATCCCTGGATGTTTATGAATTCGCATAAGAAAAAACTGCTGTCCACTGCCGATGTGGTACGGTGCCAGCTGTTCATCATAATATATTTGTGATATTCGATATAAGATAGAAGCATATTTATTGATTCCAGGCATATGCCTATCACCTCTTTGATTTCGTTGCGCCTGCAACCGTTATATTATAGCCCAATCTTCAGGCATTCGCAAGAAAGGGGTTAAAATTTTTTACATTCAATTTTAAAAAGCTGTTGAAATCTCTTACAACCCTGGGTATTCCCCATGTTTTAGACAGTCCCCAAGCTTTGTATATCGCAATAACTTTTATGCGTATTATAATGAAAGCAGATAAAGAAAGTGGGATGTTTATGAAAATCTATTTTGATATGGACAGTTTTGATTATCCACAGGAATTACGAAATAACTGGAACAAACGTCTTCGTTCTATGCGTATCATTGCATTGTTGTTGTCAATACTGATGATGATTCTTGGTGTGGTATGTTTTCTGTATCCAGTAAAAACCATGGGCGTGTTGGAAAAGAGTGCTGCTTTTCTGATTCTGGTTGCTGGCGTTTATGAAATTATCAATTACTTCAAAACTCCAGTATACTTTCGTCAGGCATTTGAATTGTTCACTGGTATCTGTAATATCCTTCTGGGATGCTTATTGTTGTTTTCTCCAGCATCACTTGGCTTATCCACCTTCAGCTGGTTATTTGCGATGATTTCATTCATCACAGGTATTGGTCTATTACATTTTTCTAGTCAACTTCGATTTTTTGGTATCATTGGCACAAGCTGGATGGTTGTAGATGGTATATTGGCAATTCTTCTTGCGCTACTGTTGATTATGATGCCTATGGCTGGTCCTTTGATGATTAGTTACTTACTGGCATGTTACTTATGTATCGGTGGTATCATTCTCCTCATTGAAACTATCAATTTAAAAGATCTTAAAATATAAGAGAAAAGCTTCAGGAGTTCCCCTGAAGCTTTATTTTGCCCGATAGATTATGTTTCCTTCTTTTATCGTACACAATACTTTAATATCCGCCAGATCCTTTGTATTTACAGTAAGAGGATTATGATCAAGGATCACAAAATCTGCCAGTTTTCCTTCTTCTATACTGCCTTTGCGAGCTTCTTCAAAGTACTGATACGCACCATATATAGTATTTGCTTTCAATGCATCCCAAACACTCACAGCCTGCTCTTTCCCAATAGATATACCCGTTCTGGTTTTACGATTCACTGCGCACCAGATACTCTTCATGATATCGCATGGTACCACAGGACTGTCCTGATGAAAGGTATAAGGAAGTCCTTCCTCTACAGCTGTTTTCACAGGGGATATCTGACATGCACGCTCATATCCAAAGTTTTCTATATGAATATCTCACCAATACCATGTATGTGCCACAAAGAAAGATGGCATCATACCGATCGCTTTCATGCGTTTTAATTCCTCTTTTCGTACCAGTTGTGCATGAATCATGACTGCACGTATATCCTTTGCCTTTGGATATTTCTCCATGACCTTTTCAAACTGATCCACATATTGTTTAGCAGCTGCATCTCCATTACAATGTGCAATGATTTGATGATGTTGTTTCACACTTGTTTCTATATACTGATATAATTGATCATCCTGTAATGCGGGATATCCACATTGATGATCGCCTTTATATGGTGTTAACATCCATGCCGTTTTTCCCTGAGGGGAACCATCCAGAAAGACTTTGTATCCCCCTAATTTGAAGTGATGATGATAATCTTCAAAATATGGCCGACAACTTTCTTCTAAATCACCAGCTTTTGCTAGATCCAGATATCCAATTATATCCTGATGAAAAATCCCCTGATCTGCGGCTGCCTTTAATAGCGCAAATAATTCTCTTGTGACCATGCCATCCTGAATGGTGGTAATGCCATAACTTGCATAAATATCCTGTGCCTGTTTCATTAAATCAAATAACTGAGAAATATCGGGCATTGGCACACGCTTTTGAAAAGTCAAAAAAGCATTTTCTTCCATATAGCCACTAAACTTGTCTTTTGCATCTCTACCATAACGCCCACCCTGTGGATCAATCATATCCTCTTTGATATCTAACAGCTTCAAAGCTTTAGAATTCGCAACACCCATGTGAGAAGAAATATGTGTGATATAGATAGGAGTATCCTGACTGATTTCATCCAGCACATAGCGATCAGGATGTTTCTTTTCTTTCAAAAAGTTATGATCATATCCTGTACCAATCAACCATTCATTTTCCTTTAAACCATGTTTTTCTTGAAAAATCTTCATGAGCTTTACGATATCCGCAAAACTTTTAGCATTTGCTAAATCACATAAACGAAGGGAATTCGCTACAGAAACAAAGTGACTGTGCCCATCAATAAAACCTGGCAGCATGCATGTTCCCTGTAAATCAATCACCCTGCTGTCTTTTCTTTGATATGTAAATGCTTTTTGCTTATCTCCCACAAAAACAATCTTGCCATTTTCCTCAACAACAGCCTCTGCGCTGTCCTGACCTTCCTTCATGGTAAGAATATCTCCATTTATATATATGACATTCATAGTCTTCCTCCTTGGATCAGGTATACCCTATTCTTATGATGCCAGATTTTGACGTTTTTATGAATCACTTGATTTCTTTGATTTGAATATGTTTCTCTTGTATACAATATTGACGATGAAAGACTTCCTGTATAAGCTTTCGATCATGAGATACTGCAATGATACATCCATCAAATGTAGATAAAATCCTTCGAATGGTTGGATTGGTAAGCGGTGAAAGATTTCGTGTAGGCTCATCCAATAATAAAACATTGCTTTTCTTTTTGATTGCCTGAATGAGATAAAGCTTTGCCTTTTGTCCTTCACTCAACTCATGAACACAGTGCTCCATTTCATCTCTGGTAAATTTCATCCTGCCTAATAATTCACGAACCATTGTGATTTCTTCCCAATCGCCTTCTTCTGATAAAAAGGATACTGGTGTATCATCTGGATGGAATAAATCAGCATAATTTTGGGGCATATAGCACAAGCGTATATCCTGACGACTTTGTAGTAATTGATAAATCTGTTTCATCAACACACTTTTTCCACAGCCGTTATTACCCGTTATCACGATTTTATCTTTTCCATAGATTTGTAAAGGCACATCATAAATCAGTACCTTATTTTCTATCTGAATATCTTTGATCATCGTATCTAATATGACTTTTGTGGCTGGCAGCCCACATGGTGGAAAATAAACATCAATCGCTTCTTCCACACTATCCACATGCGAATAGCTTTCTGTATCAAAACGACGTTCTAATGCTTTGATATTTTTCATTTTCTTTTTCAGCAGTCTTGCCTGTCCAGGATTTCTTACCGTATCATTTAATGCGTCATGAACAGCATTCATCTGATCATTCAGCCTGATTTTCTTTTTCATATATTCCTGTTTTTCTTTATGCGCTATCTGAAGCTCTTTTTCTCGTTTCTGATAACGTTCTTCTACATATGTCGAATATTTTCCACGATAAATATTTGCTTTTGCTTTTGTTTTCTTATTCAGCTGTTCTAGATGAATCAATACGTCTGCACATTCTTCTAATAATGTTTCATCATGTGAGATAAACATCACTGGTATTGTTAATGACTTAATAAACTGCTCCAGCCATTTTAATGTTTCCATATCTAAATCATTCGTTGGTTCATCCAGCAATAATAAATCCATTGGTTCATGCATCAGCTTCAACAATTGAAGCTTTACCTTTTCTCCACCGCTTAATGATCCTACACACTGATTTCTTTGTATAAAATCCCCAGGGAGAAACAAACGCTGACACATTTTTTCATATGCTAATAATTCATTATACTGGTGTGGTTCAATTTCATCTTCCACATCCTTTTTCAACAGATATTCATAAAGCTGTACATCCTTCCATTTGGGATGTATGTGTTGTTCAAAATATGCGATATTTTGAAAATCTGTTACAATGTCACCTTCGATAACCGTATAGTCTTCTATTAATATTTTATCTTTGATTGCTTTTAAAAGCGTTGATTTCCCATTCCCTTCTTCACCGATAATTCCTACTTTATCGTTATTTCCCAGGGAATAATTAAAATTTTCAATTAATATATGATTTTTTAAATCCTTAATGGTTAAATTTTTTATTTGCAGCATAAGATGCACCTCCTGTTAGAGGCTATCGATAACAATGACATTGGATACAACGAAAAAAACAGCTATGATATTTTCGTGATCTGTTGAATAATCATTGGTTATCTATACATCTTATCACTCCTCACTCTAATGAGTAGTTTAACAAAACTCACTTCATTTGTCTACCATTTTTGGAATAAAATCACATAGAAAAGACATAACACACGGTTATGTCCTATCATGGAATAGTAGATGAATATATAAAATATCCTTTTTATAATTTGCATATATTTCCCCATGCATTTGTTCACATAAGCTTTTCGCTATAGATAAACCAAGCCCTGTGGACTTCATCCCATTTTCTACTGTATAAAAACGGTCAAACAACTTGCCTACCGTTGTCTCATCAAGTGCTGGCGCATGATTGGAAAAAATCATTTCTCCAGTATTAAGTAACACTATTTTAAAATCTCCAGTGCTGTATTTGATCACATTGCTCACGATATTATTTAAGATACGAGAAAGCGCATTTTGATTGATATGCACTTTGATTTCCTGTTCACAAAACACAATTTCCGGTGTAATATGACATCCCTTCAAAGATACATAATTGGCAGATAAACATTCCTCAATCGCCCGTTTTAATTCCACTACTTCAAAACTTTCTTTCGCTTCACTTAGAAAAACAGAATAATGAAACAATTCTTCTGTTAACTGCTTCAATGCATCCATGCGTCCTTTTATGATATGGATATAACGTGCTGCATCCTCAGACTTATCCTCTTTCTCTAATAAATCCAAATATCCATATACCGCAGTTAATGGTGTACGAAGATCATGAGAGATATTTGTAACAGCATCTTTTAATTCTAAATCGCCCTGTTGATAGCGCTGGCGTAATTCACGTAAATGAACCAGCTCCACATTTAAACAAACAGCCAGTTCCTCTATTTTTTTATCATGGGAAGATATCGAAATTAAAGTATTGGTATCATGATGAAGCTTATCCATGACGCCTGTTTGTATCTCTTTCATTGATTGACGCATCCAATGGATTTTATAGCACAATAACAAAATTATGATGATACATAGCAATAATAGATATATCATGATACCACCTCGTTTCTATTTTAAATCTTTTTGTTTAAACAGATATATACCAATTCCACTAGTAATGATACAAATCATGCCAGAATATATCATCAACACAACTGGTTTTTCTATCTGCATAGAAGCACACTGAACCACCTGATCACCAGGTAAAAAATCATTTAAGAACGCATATACATCACGTTTTGCACCTTCTAGATAATTAGGATTCAATTCTTCTTTTTCTTCCATTTCTCCATCTTGTAAAACATTATAAGCAGGATACATTTTTGGTTCTTCTAAACGGGCGTTGATATATATTCCAATCATGATCAAAATAAACACACTCATCATACATACAATCGAAGATATTGCTTTACTTGAACTAATCATGGACACCGCTGTATAGATACAGGTGAATGCCAGACAAAGTATATAAGCCAGACAAACAATCTGTAAAACATAGGAAACATCTGATTTAAAAAAGCCTAGCAAAGGTATTCCTACACATAAATAAACTATTAAGAATATGGTACAAAGCAAAAACATCACAATCGCATTGGTTATCAGATTCGACAGATAAATATCTAATCGCTTATGTCCAATCATGATTTTATTGCGAATAGTGCCATCACTGTATTCTCTTCCCACAAATAAGCTACAAAAAATTGCCAGTAAGATGGGCACAAATATTGCATATACACTAAATCCACCTTCTAAATAAGTGATATATCCTGTATGCTTCATTCCAACATATCGTATGATGGGATATATAACTGCGACAACGATCATATAGATGACACAGCCCCAAAAACATGTGTTTTTTCTAAGACGCAGGAAATTTGCGGACAACAGTTTATTCATGTCGGCCACCTCCCACCAGATTAATATAATAATTTTCTAGACTTTCATCATGTTCATTGATTCTATCGATGATACAGCCTTCCTCCAAAAGCTTTAATGTTAATTCTGTGACATTAATTTTTCCATAAATATCTGCTTCTTTTGTGGATAATATTTTATAGTCCATACGCATATCATCCAGAATACGGGAAAGAATCGCTGTATCTGATACCTGTATACGTACACATTTTCTACAGGCAGCTTCCAAATCTTTTGCACTGATTTCCTTTACAATCATTCCATGATCTATAAAGCCATAATGTGTAGCAAGTCTGGATAATTCATCAAGAATATGACTGGATATCAAAATTGTGATTTGATATTCTTTATTTAATTTTAAAATCAATTCTCTGATTTCAATGATACCCTCCGGATCAAGACCATTCACTGGCTCATCTAAAACTAGAAAGTCTGGGTTGCCCGCAAGTGCAATCGCAATGCCCAGTCGTTGACGCATGCCTAAAGAAAAATTTTTCGCTTTCTTTTTTTCTGTCTGATCTAATCCTACCAGATGAAGCAGCTTGTTTATGCCATCATCTGATGGCAAACCTAAGATGCGATATTGTTCCTTTAGATTATCCCTTGCACTCATATCTAAATATATGGAGGGTGTTTCCACAACTGCGCCAATTCTTTTTCGTACATCATGAATTTTCGCATCATCATGTGCTACGCCATATAAAGAAAAACTTCCCTTGGTTGGTTTTTGTAAACCACATAATAAACGAATCAACGTTGTTTTTCCTGCTCCATTCTTTCCCACAAACCCATAAATAGAACCCTTTGGGACATGCATATTCAAATGATTTAACGCATCAAAATGCTTATAGGTTTTCTCTAATGCATTGGTTGTAAATATATATTCCATTTCTTATACCTCCTTGTTTTCACAGCCTTATTATATAAATAAAAGGTTAAGGAAGCAGTTAAGAAAAACGTTAAGAAATCGTAAAGAATCAGTTTTCTTTCATTTTAAATCCAATTCCCCATACTGCCTCTATATATTCTTGATCACTTACACTCCGTAATTTCCTGCGCAAATTGCTGATGTGTACTTTCAAAGAACTTTCTACACAATCCAAAGTATCCATACGAATTTCATCTAATATATTTGATTTCGTATATACCTGGGATGGATTCTGCATTAACAATTTTAAAATGGCATATTCTGTTTTCGTAAGCTTGATTTCCTGTTTAAGTTCATATACTTTGTGTGTCTGTAAATCTAGTGTAATATCATGAAAATGAAGAATATGAGATGTTGGAGATTTTATCTTTCTTAGCTGTACAGTGATTCTTGCAAGTAATTCTGCCATATCAAATGGCTTTGTGATATAATCATTTGCACCTTGTAGTAATAGATTTACTTTATCAGATGTATCCACTTTAGCACTCACAACAATGACCGGAATCGAAGCCATCTTTGGCAGGATTTCCTCCCCATTTAAACCTGGCAGCATTAGATCCAATAATATCAAATCAGGATGCTGTTTAGATAAATAAAGAAGTGCTTCCGTACCAGAATATGCTCTTGCGACATCATATCCTTCCCTCACTAAAGTTTCCTCTATTACATTTCCAATATGTATATCATCATCAATGACTAAAATCTGCTTCACAGAATACCACCTCGTTATTCATTACATAAAGTATATCGGTTTCATTATGATAATTCAACTATATTATCTATTATAAAATCTGTGAAAAAGGCCATACTGTGAGCAGAGGTGATTTCATGAAAGAATCCTATTGGATCAAACACACAAAATGTGATAAACATTATCCTAAAGTCGAACAAGATTTATATACCAATATTGCGATTGTTGGTGCTGGATTAACCGGCCTTACAACTGCTTATTACACCAGTAAAGCTACATCAGAAATCATGATTTTTGAATCTGATCAAATTGGTTATGGAGCGAGCGGAAGAAATACTGGCAAAATAACGTTCCAACATGGACTGTTATACCATACATTAATTGAAAAGTATGATCGTATCTTTGCGAAACGCTATTATAAAGCACAACATGATGCGATGATTTCCATTGACGCAATAATTAAGGAGCATCATATTGATTGTGAATATCAGAAAAGCGATGCCATTGTTTATACCAATGATGCCGCAAAAGTTGCGGATATCCAAGATGAATACCAAGCATATCTTGATTTAGATATCCCTTGTGAATACGTTCGCTGTAAAGATGAACCAACTTATATGGAAGCTGGTCTTTTAATCAAAGATCAAGCGAAATTCAATCCATATGCATACTGTTTAGGATTAAGCGATATATTGGATGAACAACAGATACAGATATATGAGCATAGTGCTTTAAGAGATATGAAGCAAAAGGATGATGGTTATGAATTATCTATTAATGGATGTATTGTTCATGCCAACAAAGTTGTATTCACATGTCAATTTCCTTTTATTGATCACATGCATTTATACTTTGCCCGTATGCGCCCGATTCAGGAATCATTATGTGCCGCAAAAATCACACAGAAACAGTCAAATCTAATGATCATTAATGCAGAAAAGCCAATGCATAGTGCCAATATTTTTGAAGAAAATATCGTCATGGCTGGTAATCAGCATAAATCAGGTCAAGGTACATCGCAACAACATGAGGACTTTGAAAAAAGCTTATATGCACTATATCCAATACACGAAATCAGTGAAGAATGGTCAAATGAAGATTACTTTACTTTTGATTATTTGCCATTAATTGGAAAGCTGGATAAGCACAATGCGGATTTATTATTTGCTAGTGGTTATAATGCATGGGGCAATACCACCAGCAATATGGCTGCCAAAATACTGAGTGCTTATTTATTAGATCAATATAGTAATTATGCAATGTTAACATCTCCACAACGTACTTCATTCTTTTCTTTGCCTTTCTTAAAAGAGAATATGAATACCGCTGTTCATTTTATAAAAAGCAAACTTCAAAAGGGAGAATTTGATTATCCTTTGAAAAAAGAAGCAAAGCAAATGGAGATTGATGGGCATTTATATGGTGTATATCGTGATGAACAGGATGAATTATTTATTGTGGATATTACTTGCCCACATATGGGATGTATCTGTAGTTTTAATCATGTGGATAAAACCTGGGATTGTCCATGTCATGGGTCACGCTTTTCCTACACAGGTGAGGTCATTAAAGGACCTGCAGGATATCATTTACATGCCATTGGCGATGATTTAAATACTGTAGATCCTCATGTCACAAAAAATCGAAACTAAATTTTCTTAAGCAGCAGGGCTCTCATTTAACGAGAGTCCTGTTTTATTGACTTTATGTATCAATTGCCTTACCATGTACTTGGAGGGGTATTATGGAAAACTTTGGCATTATTATAAAAAGAAATCGAGAAGAAAAAGGGTGGACACAAAAAGAACTTGCGCAAAAACTTCATGTTTCAGATAAAGCTATATCTCGTTATGAAACTGGTAAAGGATATCCTGACATCACCATGCTGCCTGCCATCGCGAGAATATTAGAACTAAATTATAATGAATTATTAGATGGTAATGAATATATTATCAAACGTAAAAAGAAACGCTTATTTATACTGAAAATAATAATTTTATCGCTTGTGTTTATTTGCCTGCTGTTCGTAATTTCAAATATGGCTACACCACACGATAGGAAATATACAATAAAAGAACAATTGATTCAAGCTGATGAATTATCAATAAATTATCTATCGCTAAAATTTTATTCTAGTCTAGGTGAACTACTCCCAGCTATAGAGCAGGGAGCTTCTGGCTTATCCATTATTTGTACAAGCTAGAATTTTTCGTATCTGTATCTGATCGTGTTTACAATTAGATACACATGACTGGTACGTTCACTGTACCTCTATACCATCGCTCTTTGAGTTTTG
>OGXN01000089.1_pt1 | contig 122120 bp, 103 predicted proteins | sample 1576281 | NCBI WGS metagenome assembly OGXN01 (sample SAMEA3541494, study PRJEB24748) | human gut metagenome | biome: human gut; feature: human-associated habitat; material: faeces | place: China | collected 2012
ACGACTATTATTTTCATCTTGCCACCATCGACGGCAACAAGGTGGTGCAGCATCAAACGGGCACGATTTATCTGCAAATCCACCCGGGAACCTTTGGGCCCTCCGGAAAGTCATGATCAGGATTTATATTTTTACGTATGCCGGGGACGCCCAGGAAGCGGTTGCCTGCGTCCGATGCGCCAGAACGGCCCTTCCTGGGGCGTTGGTCACGGTGGTGGATGACAGCGCCGCCCTGATGCCGGAAAGCGTCAGAAGGTCCATCCTGGCTTACGGGGCGCGGTATCGTCAGAGCAGCTTCCCCCGCAACGGCAACCTGCGCGGCCCGGAATGCGTCCGGGGGATTATTTCCACGCTGGCCGGGGGCGCCACAGATGATGACATCGTCGTCAAGATTGACTCAGATACAGCGCTTCTGTCCGGTTCCTGGATTGAAAGCATGCCCGGTGCCGGCCTGGACTGGTATTCGTGCGGCTACGGTGTCCGGGAGGCCCACGGGCTTGCCTACGCCATGAGCGGGCGGGCGGCCAGACTGGCGGCCGCCGCCCTGCAGGAACGCGATTTGCCTCCGCTGGCGCCGGAAGATTTGACGATTGCCCGGACCGTCTTTGAACTGTGCGGAGATGACCGCGTCCGGCTGGTGAGCCCGTGGACGCCCAGCAACCGGGCCGGGCGCTGGTCCTGGTGGAACTGGGACAGCGTCACAACGGACCCGGAGGACTACGCCCGCTCCTATGACGTGGTCAGCGTCGGCAACCCCCGGCCTCCCCACATTCCCCAATCCTCCCGCTGGGAGGTCATGCACGCCCTTTGCGACGCCCGCTTGAATCTCAACAACCAATAAATAAACGATATGTCAGACAAGGAACTAAACATCAATATCAGGACGACCGCCGACACTTCCGGAGCCGACCAGACCGCGGAGGCCATCAACAAGACCCGGGAGGCGGCCCAGGGAGCCGGCGAAGGCGCGGACGCCATCAACCAAGTAACCGATGCCCTGAACAATGCCAAAACGGCAGCCGAAGAAACCGGCGCCGCCATGAATGAGGGCATAGGGCCGGAACAGGAAAGAGCTTTGGAAAACGCCAGGACCAAACTTGACGAATACGCCGACGCCCTGACCGCCGCCGGCTCCCGGATGAAAGCCGCCTTCAATGACAACCCGGGATTGACCGGATTTATTGACGAAGTCACCAACGCCGTGCTGACCTCTGAAGAGTTCCGAAAGAAGCTGGAACAGGTGGATGACGTCTTTGAAGTCCTCAACGATAGGGCTTCCAATCTGGACCTTGGGGCGAAGTGGGGGGATGACCTTGACGAAAACCTTCAGAAGATCATCGACGACTACAACAAGGAAATGGACGCCGCCGACAAGGCAGCGGACAAGGCCGAAGACGCGGAGGCCCGGAAGCAGAAAGCCGCCGCGGCCACGGTGGAACGGCTGGAAGCCGGGAACCGCCGCGCCTCCGCCACCTATGAGGAATTGCAGGCCGAGCTTGAAGCCTACATTGCCAAGCTGGAAGAGGCCCGGAAGGCGGGGGACAACGTGGCGCAGGCGGACGCCCTGAAGAACATCCAGGACTTGGGAAGACGCATCAAGACGGCAGGGGAAGCCGGAGAGATCACTACGACACAGGTGAAGGGGATGGCCGGGCAAATCACCATTGCGGCAACGCGTATCCTCGGCATGTCCAGTTCCATGCGGGGGGCTATTCCGTTCATCCGCTTGTTCGGCACCACCATCAAAACGGCCATGGGGCCCCTTGGCTGGGCCATGCTGCTGATCCAGGGGCTTACGGCGGGCATTACGGCCCTGATTGACCATTTCAAGGCCAAAAGCGACGAGCTGGACAAGGCAGCCGAGAAGGCAAAGAGGAAGCATGATGAAATCAACCAGTATTTGAGAGACGCCGAAAAAGGGCGCCTTGCTCTTGTTCAGAAAACGAAACAGGAAGATGCGGCCAACGTGGTCAACCGGGAGTATGAACAGTACGTCAAAAACATTACGTACGAATATCAGCAGCAGACACGGGAAATTGAATATCAGCTCACCCTCCGCAAAATGGAGATTGCCGAGAAGCAGGGGGCGGACACCTGGAAAAACAAAATGCAGCGTTTGGAGGTAGAAGAACAGTACCAGGACGGCAAAATCAGCAAGCATGAAATGAAGTACAAGCTTTTACTCCTGGACCAGGAGCTTGAAAGAATAACAGAACGAGCCAAGATTCAAACTGCCCATGAGGAAGACCTTGCCTTGGCTGACAAGCAAGGGGAAGCCGAAGGGAAAAGAGATACGGCTTTAGGCGAAAACTCGCGATTGCAGAATGTGAAAAGGTCTCTTCCGACTGTAGAGGAAATGTCAGAAATATTTAGGCTAGAAAGTAGTGAGTTGCCTTATATACTTAAAGATATAAAAGGAAAAGAAGAAGCTATAAAGACTTTTAGCGAATTAGGCGGTTACGAAGATTTTATTAAGCAACTCCGTAATGAGCTTTCAGAGCTTGAAAAGCAGAAAGGCAATATTATAGGAAGATTGGAAATGGCAAAATCTGTTCTTAATGAAGAAGATATTCCTTTTCAACCTTCTTACGGAATAGGTAAAGATGGAAAACCCATTACCAACGAACAAAGAACGGAAGAATATAAAGCCTCCCTAAAAAAGATTGAAGCCAGACAAAAAGCAGCAGTAGAAGAAGCTGGAAAGCACCAAGAAGAATTAAATGATATTTTGAAAGAGCGTGTTATTATTCAAAAAGGGATGCTGCGGCTTGAAACAGAAGAAACGAGAAATGAGCAAGTACGAAAAAAAGAATCTAAGGTAGGAAAAAAGGAATGGAAGAATGAAGAAAAGAAGGAAGAGGGGAAAGAACAGAAGAAGCTTGAAAAAGAGCGTGAACGCGAATCTAAGAGGCTTCGGCAAGAACAACAGCAGGAAGCGAACAAGGCTATCAAAACCTTTGTGGAAGGCTTCACCATCAACGCCGGCAAGAGTGCTACGCCCTATCAAACGTCCCTAGTTCACAAGGCTGTTGACGGCATCAGAAAAGACATAGAACGCGCGGCGGCTGATGGACACATTGACCCGGAAGAACTACAGGATTTAAACAAGCTTTTTGTAGGAAAATTGACGGAGCTTGGAGTTGCATCAAGACAAGTTATTCAGGGTCTGAAACAGACGCTTGAGAGCAATATCGGAGTCATCAACAAAGAAATCGCGGAAATAAAAAGGACACAGAGAATGCAACTTAGCCGAGAACGACTTAGAAGATGATGAACGACGATTTAACACCACGCCCTGGAGTAGGAGTACACTCAATGTGCGAAGAAGTAGCCATACTGAGTTCATGATTAGAAGGCACCGTAAAAATTTTTCCTCTTTAGTATTTTTTTATCATTGTTATGATTATTCTATGGCTGTGAAATATTACATTGCTACACCGGAAGGAAAAACAGAAGGGCCTTTTTATCCCGATACGTTAGAGGTTATGGAGCGACGTAAAAGCATTACCCTTGAGACTCTTATATGCCAAGAAGGGGAGCATGAGTGGATAAAATACGGAGAACTCATTTCATCTAAAACTCAAGAAAAGACGGTTCAGCCCTTTGTTGAAGCAGAAAAAAAACAAGGTGTAAACTACTCTTCGGATGGGGTATCTGGAGCGTTCCGGGGGGTCGGCATCGTTTGCTTTGTGTTGGCTGTGATCGTTCCTCTTGTGCTTTTGGCCGGGGGGAGCGGGCAGGTCACCTTTGCCGCTGCAATTTTCCTTGTCCTTGCTCTTTCCGGGTTAGGCTGGCTTGGTGTTGGTGTCATCATTCGTCTGTTGGAACAGATTGCCGAGAACACGGAGAAATAGCGTAGCCGACTTTTTGCAGACTTGTAAAAATACAAACATTCATATATATTTGTATTTTAGTTTATTACGTATTTGTTTCCAGTACTGTTAATCACTAGGTCGTTGGTTCGAGCCCAACCGGGGGAGCCATTCATTTTCTAGCCCTCACAAGTTTAATCACTTGTGAGGGTTGTTTTTTGCCGTTTTGGAGCTGGAAATGTGAAAATCATGGAAAAGCGTTCCTGAAGGATGAACGAATATCATGTTTTGGTCCCATTCCGGCGTAAACCGGGCTTACCGGAGAAAATCATGAAGCGCTTGAAAGTAAATCCGGCAAAATAGGCTCCAGGCGGGTGCTGACGGGGCTGTATTTTGTCAAGCTGTCCGGCTTCTCAAAAGAAAAAGCCGGGTATTTTTTCTTCAAGGAAGGAAGCAATGGCTGTATCGCCATTTGAAAAATGAAGCCGCAGGAGCGCGCCTGGGAGAAACATTAGTGGCGGGAGACCGGAAGGCGGCGCCATCCTGCACAATCCACTATCCTTAACCGGGCATTAGTAAAAAGTATGCCGTGTATTTTCCGCTGAAAGAATTAAAACAGCGGAAGCCTCAACCGGTTCCTTTCTGTTTTGATTTCTGTGCCGCTGCACTGATCCTGAAAATGATATGGCATCCCCGGCAAGGAGTGGGAAACCATGCCGCAATGGAAGCGGCGTTCCATGAATGGCGTTACTCGTGGAAAAGCATTGGTATTTTGAGAAGGAGGGGAATCATAGTAAAATTACTGAAATAATTGCAGTAAAAACATTGACCTGCTCCAATAATTCAGTAGGTTGGTATTGTTGCAGGAAAACAACGGTTCGTAACCTGTTACGCATTTCAAAACATGCAAAACACGATGTTATTTACCATTACGCAGGCATTAAAGACGCGGCAGTCCTGTTTGGCAAAGGAGGCTCCGGCAGGTTGCCTGATGGCGGACTGCTTCAGGCGTGATGCAAGAAAGATTCTGGAAAAATTGTGAAAACCTACCTGGACAAAAACGTCTATGAAGCGGCCCTGGAACGCATCGCCTACTGTTTTCAGGAGTTTGACCATGTTCTGGTTTCCTTCTCAGGCGGCAAGGACAGCGGCGTCATGCTCAATCTCTGCTACAATTATGCGGATGAACAAGGCTTGCTGGACAAGCTGACCATGTACCATCTGGACTATGAGGCCCAGTACCAGATGACGACCGAGTATGTGACCCGGACGTTTCTGGAACAATTCCCCGGCATACGTAAAATGTGGTACTGCGTGCCGGTCAAGGCCCAGTCCGCATGTGCCCTGGGGGAACCTTACTGGACGCCGTGGGACGCCGCCCAGGAAAAACTGTGGGTGCGGCCCATGCCGGAAAACCCCTATGTGGTTCATGAAGGAAATCTGGATGTTCCGTTCCGGCACGGCATGGTGGATTACGAATTCCAGGACAAGCTCTCACGCCACTTTGCCAAGAGGCATGGAACCACCGCCGTCATGGTGGGGCTGCGGGCGGATGAAAGCCTCAACAGGTACGCCGCCGTGGCGCGCGGCAATAAAAGGAGATCCTATAAAGGCAGAAAATGGATTACGCAGACTGATGCCGTAACCGTTAATGCCTACCCTCTCTACGACTGGCGTGTCAGCGATATTTGGACGGCCAACGCCCGCTTGGGTTTTGACTACAACCGTCTCTATGACCTCTTGTACCAGGCGGGCCTCACTGCCGGGCAAATGCGGGTGGCAAGCCCATTCAACGACTGTGCCCAGGAAAGCCTGAAACTCTACAAAGTCATTGATCCCGCCAACTGGGCGCGCATGATCGGAAGGGTTAACGGCGTCAACTTTACGGGCCTGTACGGAGGCACGACGGCCATGGGCTGGAAAACCATCAAGCTGCCGTCCGGCCATACCTGGAAATCCTACTATGAATTCCTGCTTTCCACGATGGATGCGAAGACGGCGGCCCACTACAACAGCATCCTTGAAAAATCCAAGAAATACTGGACAAAAGGGGGGACTGTCGATCCCGGAACCGCTGATGAAGTGCTGGCCGCCTACCCGCTGGCTACCGTAACGGGTAAATCGAGACGCTACGGAGGGCGCGACGTCGTTCAATTCATGGGCTACCCTGACGACATGCCCGTCAGCAATTTCCGGCAGGTCCCTTCCTACAAGCGCATGTGCATCTGCATTATGAAAAATGACTATTTTTGCAGATATGCCGGATTCAGTCCAACCAAGGGAGCGATTGCCCGGCGCCGTGCCGCCGTCAATAAATACCGCAGCATTTCATGAAAACCTCCTCTCCATCCCCCGTCTACAAGATCCGGCGTGTTCCGCTGGACCAAATCCGCTCCAATGCCTACAACCCGAACAGTGTGGCTCCCCCCGAAATGAAGCTGCTTTACCAGAGCATCAAGGAAGACGGCTATACGATGCCGATTGTCTGTTATAAACTGGAGGACGGCACCTATGAAATCGTTGACGGGTTCCACCGCTGCCAGATCATGAAAACCCACCGCGATATTTACGAACGGGAGGAAGGCATGGTGCCGGTGGCCGTCATTGACAAGCCTCTTGGAAACCGCATGGCCTCCACCATCAGGCACAACCGTGCCCGTGGGTCTCATAGTATCGAACTCATGACCAACATTATCCGGGAATTGACGGAAGCAGGCATGTCGGATGCGTGGATACTTAAAAACCTGGGCATGGACGCGACGGAACTGTTGCGCCTCAAGCAGCTCAGCGGCATTGCCGCCCTGTTTCATGACAGCGAATTCAGCCGGGCATGGGAGTCAAAATAACGTCACCCCAGGAACTCATGAACAAATATGTCACTCAACTGCTGGAAGCCGTCCGGAAGAAAACGGGCTGTGACACGAGCGACGCCGTGCGCTGGCTGGCGGAGCAGGCCGGAGTATCCGAAAGAACGGCGTGGTACTGGAAACAGCAGGAGAAATTAAGGACGGCAACGGAAAAAAACCTCGGCAGAATTGCTGAGAAATTGAAAAGGTAACAGGAGCCCTTGTTTTTATGCTGCTGGCGGCGGGATTTTCTATAAACCGGGGATGGCTTTTTAACGGTGCCGCTGTTTAGGAACGGTCCTGTTTTTCCTTCTCCGGCCGGGACGGTTCAAAGATGCCGGGTAATGAGGTGCCTGGCCTGGAGCCTTTCCAGGGCCACGCCCCGGGGTTGGTGAGGAACGGAGTGAGGTAATCCGCCGCTTTCTGGATGGAGGCTCCGGCAGGAGTTTTTCTGTAACGGTAGTTTTTGTCCCCTGTGCGTTCCGCGGCGCGTATGAGGTAGGCCCAGGCCTGAAGGGTGTAAACGCTGTATTGCCAGGATTCCGCCCGGTTGAGTTCTTCCGGCTGGGAGCCGTCCGGGGCAATGTGGCGGTCCATGTTGGCAAAGGCCTCAGCCAGCCATTGCCGCGCTTCCCTGTCACACTCCAGGAAGTGGGCCAGGCTGGCGCACTGCGCCACATAGAACAGGTAATGGTTGTTGGTGCTCGTATGTGCATGCCTGCCCTGCCTGCTGGTGGCCAGCCATGCATAGTATTGCCTGAGCCACGCGTCAACCTGTGTCCATTCCTCTTTTGCCAGCGCCCTGGAGCGTTTCAGTACGGCCAGCGCGTCCAGAAAGTCGGGCATGCGGTAGAGGTCGATGATGCCGCCGCCGTCGCTTTCCGTCTGGCGTCCGGGGCGGATCTGGGCGTATTTCAAATGAGGCTGCATGCGGGTGGCTGGCGCAATGAACCAGGCTCTCAGCCATTCTCCGGCGCGGGAGGCGGCCTTCTCGTCCTTGTTTAATTCATACTGGCGTCCCAGTTGGCAGACGGTGTTGATGAAAGCGGCCATTTTGCCGCTGTCGTCCATGCTGCGGAGCTTCTCGTTTTTTTTGCCGTCAATGGGCTTGTAAGGGCCATTCGGGTTGGCGGGGTCCGGCCAGTAATAAAGGGCGTAGCTGACATATTCATTGGCCTGCGCCTGTTCTCCAAACAGGCTTTTTTTCTCGCCCAGGGTGATGACGGGCGTTTCCAGCGGACCTCCATGAGCCGTGGAAAGAACCATGACCGTTAAAAAAAGAAATGAAGCCAGAATGGTTCTGCCGGATACCATGCCATATTCAAGCAGGAATACCCTTCAGGAACAATCTGGAAATGGCGCGTGCCGCCTTATTCCTGTTCGCCGGCTGTCCACAGTCATTTTCCGCATGGAAATTGGCCTTGCTGACACGGGAGAAGCTTTTTATTTGAGCGAAATGGCATTTTGTTAGGTATACCTTATAACAAAGGAAAGCATCAGCGCCATGACCAGCAGCCGTGAAGATTATTTGAAAGCGATTGCCAGGCTCCAGCAGAACGCGGAGCGTGTCAGCAACAGGCATATTGCGGATGATCTGGGCGTTTCCGCCGCTTCCGTCAGTGAAATTATCCGGAAGATGGAAAAGGAAGGCCTGGTGGAGAGCGTGGAAAAACGTTCCATCCGCCTGACGCGGAAAGGGGAGGAAGCCGCCGTGCGGCTGGTGCGCATTCATCGGCTGTGGGAGGTTTTCCTGGTAGACCACCTCGGATATGCGTGGGAAGACGTGCATGAGGAAGCGGAAAAGCTGGAACATGCGGCTTCTCCGCAGTTGATGGAAAAGCTGGACCGTTTTCTGGGTTACCCGGAGATGTGCCCCCACGGGAGAAAGATACCGGGCAGGAGGAACCAGGAACCGCGGGAAGGGCCGCTTTCCCGGCTGTCCGACCTTCCGGCGGGGATTCCGGCGGTGGTCAGGCGTGTGCCGGAGTCAAAGGAACTGCTGGAGCTTCTCGCCTCCTGCGGCATTCGCCTTCATGAAAAGGTGGCCCTCCTGGAGGACGGCGCGCACTGCGGCGCGTTTCTGGTGGAAGCCCGTGAAGGGCGACGGTTTGAATTGCCGGCCGCCGCCGCTGATGCCATCCTTGTGGAAATTTCTGCATGAACAATTAATAGAAAGGATAAACTGACCATGACATTAAACCAGTTGCCTGAGGGGAAAGCCGCCAGGATTGAATCCCTGGGAGTGGAAAGCCGCCTGAAAAGGCGGTTGATGGATATAGGCATGATTCCCGGAACCCGGGTGGAATGCCTGGAACGCGGGCCGTTCGGGGATCCCGTTGCCTTTCTTGTGCGTGGAACAGTGATGGCGTTCAGGTCTTCCGATCTGGAACTGATTACCGTCAAGTCCGCCTGAAACCAGCAACGGAAGGAAATCCGGTGAATCCGAATAGTGAAGAGGAACGGGACGGTTCTTGCGGCCCGGAGGAAAAGCGCATGCCCGTTGTGGCCCTGGCGGGCGCTCCCAACGTGGGAAAGAGCACGGTGTTTAATGCGCTGACGGGACTGCGCCAGCATACCGGGAACTGGCCCGGCAAGACGGTGGTCCGTGCGGAGGGTATCGTGGGGCGCGGTTCGCAAGAGTACCTGCTGGTGGATACGCCGGGCACGTATTCCCTGCTGGCCTGTTCCTCGGATGAAGAGGCGGCGCGGGATTTCATCTGTTTTGGCAATGCGGATGCCGTCATTGTAGTTTGTTCCGCCACCAATCTGGAACGGGATTTGAATCTGGCCCTCCAGGTTATGGAAACGACGGGAAATGTAGTGGTCTGCGTTAATTTGATGGATGAGGCCCGGCGCAAGGGCATCCGCATCAACTGCCCTCTTCTGGAAAAACGTCTTGGAGTGCCCGTGATTCCGGCGGCAGCCGCCAGGGGGGAGGGATTGAAAGTCCTGGCGGAAACGGTGCGGCGGATGGCGTGGTCCGGAGAGAGGCGCCCTTCCCGCCGCCTGTCTTACGGGAAGGACATGGAACCGTGGCTGAAGCGTTTGGAAACCGCTGTTTCCGGCCATTCCCTGGATGGCCTGGAGCCCCGCTGGGCATCCGTCAAGCTGCTGGAGGGGGATGAAGGAACGCTCGGGCTTCTGGCGCAGCATGCGGGGAATGATTTAAGGAAAGAGAAAGAGGTGGAGGATATCCTCCGTGAGGCGGCCGCGGCTGATTCTTTTTCCGGCGAATCTTTTGGCGACCGTGTGGCGGCCGCCTTCGTGGAACGGGCGGAGCGGTTGTGCCAGGGGGCGGTCATCCTGCCGGATGGCGGGGGCCTGGGGCGCGACAGGCGCATCGACAAGGTGCTGATGGGCCGGTGGACGGCTTATCCCCTCATGTTCGTCCTGCTGGTGCTCATTTTCTGGATTACCATCGTGGGGGCCAATTATCCTTCCCAGTGGCTGGCGGGCCTGCTTGGCGAAGGACAGGAAGCCCTTACAGCCCTGTTCCGCCTGGCGCATGCTCCGGAATGGCTGTACGGCGTGCTGGTACTGGGCGTTTACCGCGTGGTGGCATGGGTCGTCTCCGTGATGCTGCCTCCCATGGCCATCTTTTTCCCCCTGTTCACACTGCTGGAGGATTCCGGCTATCTGCCCCGGGTGGCGTTCAATATGGACAAGGTGTTCCAGAAGTGCTGCGGCTGCGGCAAGCAGGCGCTGACCATGTGCATGGGATTCGGGTGCAATGCAGCAGGAATCACGGGGTGCCGTATCATTGATTCCCCCAGGGAGCGGCTCGTCGCCATCTTGACGAACAATTTCGTTCCCTGCAACGGCAGGTTTCCCACGCTGATCGCGCTCATGACCATGTTCTTTGCCGGATCCGTGGCGTCCGGGCTGCAGCCGCTGGCCTCCGTCGCGGGGCTGGTGCTCCTCATCGGCCTGGGCGTGGGGATGACGTTTGCCATGACGGCCCTGCTGTCCCATACGATCCTGAAGGGGACGCCGTCCTCCTTTACCCTGGAACTGCCCCCCTACCGCAAGCCCCAGATCGGGAAGGTGATTGTCCGTTCCTTTATGGACAGGACGCTGGCGGTGCTGTGGCGCGCAGTGATGGTGGCGGCTCCTGCCGGAATCGTCATCTGGCTGATGGCGAATATCCGTTTGGGAGACGCCAGCCTGCTGGTGCACGGCACGCAATGGCTGGACCCCGCCGGGCGCCTCATGGGGCTGGACGGCGTGATCCTGATGGCGTTCATTCTGGGCATTCCGGCCAATGAAATCGTCTTTCCCCTGATCATCATGGGCTACCTGGCTTCCGACAACATGATGGACATGGATGACATGAACCAGTTGAAATCCCTCCTGACGGATAACGGCTGGACCTGGGTGACGGCGTTGTGCACCATGCTGTTTTCCCTGATGCACTGGCCGTGCTCCACCGCTGTTCTTACCGTCCGCAAGGAGACGGGCAAATGGAAGTGGGCCATACTTGCCTTTGCCATCCCGACGGTCTGCGGCGTCGCCATGTGCATTCTGGTGGCGGGAACGGCGCGCCTGATGGGATTCGCATGATGCGAGGAAAAATTCCTGCCGCCGGGTGTTCCCCGGAAGGACGGAAGCTTCCTTGCCCGCGGAGCCCGGGAAGGGAATAGAAGACCAAGGGGCCCAGCTCTGCCGTAAAGGAAGACGCCCGCCCGCGAGCAAAAGAGGCACGCATCCTTTCCCGGTTCCGCGGATGTCTGCTTCAGGACAGGTGCATGCCTCCCGTGACGCCGAAGACTTCCGCAGTGATGAAGCTGGACTCCTGGGAGGCGAGAAAGACGTACAGGCCGGATAGTTCCACAGGCTGCCCGGCGCGCTTGAGGGGCGTTTTCTGGCCGAATTCCGGCAGGTCTTCCTGAAGCTGCCCTCCGGTCACCTGCAAAGGCGTCCAGACCGGGCCCGGGGCCACTACATTGACCCGGATTCCCTTGGAGGCCACCTGTTTGGCCAGGGCGCGGCTGAAGGCGATGATGGCCGCTTTAGTGGAGGCATAGTCAATCAGGTTTTTGCCCGGCTGATAGGCCTGAATGGAGGAGCAGGTGATGATGCTCGCCCCGGGCTTGAGGTGGGGGAGGGCGGCCTTGGCAATCCAGAATAGGGAGAAAACGTTCACTTCAAATGTCTTGGTTAACTGCTCCGTGGTAATATCCTGAATGTCTTCCACCGCCACCTGCTTGCCGGCCACCAGCGCCAGGATGTCCAGCCCGCCCAGTTTTTCCAGGGCGTCCCTGATGAGTTGCTTGCAGAAGGATTCGTCACTGAGGTCCCCGGGCAGCAGAACGGCGTTCCTGCCTGCCTTCCTGACCAGCTCCGCCACTTCCTCCGCGTCGCTTTGTTCTTCCGGAAGATAATTCAGGGCCACATCCGCTCCTTCACGGGCATAGGCAATGGCGGCCGCACGGCCTATGCCGGAATCCCCGCCCGTGACCAGGGCCTTTCGGCCCCGGAGTTTCCCGCAGCCCTGGTAGCTCTCTTCTCCGGCGTCCGGCACGGGCTTCATTTCGGATTGCAGGCCGGGGGCTTCCTGCTGTTGTTTTTCATACCCTTCCCGGTGGAATTCCTGGCGCGGGTCCTGCATCCTGTTAATGTCTTTTGTGCTCATTTTTTCATTAATCGTGCTATTGGCGCAGAGATGCCGGGAAGAATGAATATCGCTGCCTGCCGGGTGCATTTCTTCTCCGGTATTCCGCTTTTCCTATCCGTGATGACCGGAACCCGCGTTATCCGTTCAGGGGAAGACGGGGTTTTATGCTAACATGTCGTTGATATTCATAGATATAGTATTATTCTGAATAATATCTCCCTTGATCAGGATAAAACTTTTCAATCCCTCTCTTCCTTGAATACTTTTAAATTTCTCCAATTTGATTTCAGGAAAAATCACCGGATGGAAGGACAACCGGCGGGGCGTGTGCTTCAGGATATTCCGTAAATAAAATATCCGGCCAGTCCCGTCAGGCTCATCAGCAGGATGGGATTCATCTTCCATTTCCGCAGGATGAACAGGGCCGCGCTGAAGAGGATGATGCTCGGGATATCCACTTCCGTGATGGCGTGCCAGTCAAAGGTGCCGCAGAAAGTCAGCATCAGGATGGTGCCCCCTGCGGACATGATCAGTCCCACGGAAGCGGCTTTCAAGCCTTCCAGAACCCCGGAGACGTAAGCGGACCTTTTGTGCCTCTGGAAAAAGAGGTGCAGCAGCAGCGCCGCCGCCACGCCGGGAATGATGCATCCCAGGGTGGCCGCCACGGCTCCGGGGATGCCGGCGATTTGCAGCCCCACGAAGGTGGAGGTGTTGATGGCCAGCGGCCCCGGCGTCATCTGGGAGATGGTGATGATATCCGTAAAGACCTTCTGCGTAATCCAGCCCTGGTGAATCACCACCTGGTCCCGGATCATGGGGATGACGGCATAGCCGCCTCCGATGCTGAACGCGCCAATCTGGAGAAAGACGCTGAAAAGCTGCCAGAGCGCCTGTATCATCCGGCCCTCCTTCCCAGCGTTCTCCGGACGTGCCAGAGGCTCAGGACGCAGCACGCGGCCAGAATGGCGGCGATGTTGAGACGGAAGACGAAGCTGGCCAGGAACGCGCCCGGCATCAGGGCGTTCAGCAGGGCGGATTTTCTGCGGAGAATCATCTGCCACATGTCCGCCACGATGTCTACAATAAGCGCCGCCACGCCCGCCTGCATGCCGCGCAGCACCGCTTCCACGGCGGTATTGGAGCTGAAGGCGTCATACCAGACGGATACGATGGAAAGGATGATCAGCGGCGGAATGACGGCTCCCAGGCAGCTGGCTGCCACGCCGGCCATTCCTGCGGCGCGGTGCCCCGCCAGTGCGGAGAGATTGACGGCAATGGCCCCGGGCGCAGATTGCGCGATGGCGGCCATGGACAGAAGCTCCTCCTTGGAAAATAACTGTTTTTTCCGGACAAAGTACTTGCTGATCATCGGCACAACAATGTAGCCCCCCCCAAAAGTGAACGCCCCGATGAATAGGTTAATCCAGAATAACCAGAGGCATTTTTTCACTTTTTCTCCTGTCATGCGGATTACGTTTAAGGGGAGGAAATGGCGTTGCGGGTTCTGGTTTGCAGAAGAAAGGCCGCCGTTTCCAGGGCCAGGGAAGTTTTAATGCCTTCGGCCGCTTCCTTTTTTCCAAGGATGGCGGAATACGGCAATTCTACCACAGGCCCGCTGGAATTCCATGCCATTACACCCGTAAATTCAAAAAATATGGGAAGAATGAGTTTTCCTGTCCCGGTTGCGCGGGGCTATCATGAAATCTTTTCACGCCGGGAAACGGGCACAAAAAATCCGGCAGGTTTTACCCTGCCGGACGGAAAAAATAAAGGAAGCAAAGGATGGGAATTTACTCGTCTACTGCTGTGTTCCGGTGGAAGAAGAGTGTAATTACCTTTTTTCCCGTTCCAGTTCCGCTTTCCGGGCCAGGATTTTGTCCATGACGGCCTGGCGGTCCTCTTCCGGGATTTCCACGGGATTGCCGCGGTAGTCACTGGTCATGGCGGCCAGGGCTCCTCCAACGTGGTGCATGTTGAAGATCGGCAGTTTCCAGGTGGAGGGCTTTTCGGGGTCCGGCACGTACGCGAAGTCGGAAGCGGGCCATTCTTCTCCGTCCACTTCTTTCGTTTTAGGTTCTCGATCACGGTCCATATGGAATGGACAACCCTGTCCGCCGCCATGGTGAAAAATGGCGGGAATAAGACGCACAAATCCGCCTTTCCGGTATAAAAGCGGCTTATTCCGGCGCGTTTTTATGGAACCTGTTGTTTCTGCGGTTTCAGAGGAGCCAGCTTCAGGGTTAAGGCGCCTCCCGTGAAGCAGCAGACGGTTTTTTCCCTCATTTTGAATGGAAGGGGAGGGTCCGGAGTCTGTTATATCAGCCATGGAGGCAGCAGGGAAAGAAAGGCTGGGCCTCCTGGCGGGGAAGCCGCCGCCGCATGCTGCCTTTTAAAATGATAACAAATCTATTATCAATGCTTTATTGTTTTTCAAAGGCGGATTCCCATTTCTTGGGGGGATGCCTCGGAAACGGCCATTTTCGGTTTCCGCTTTTTGCTCTTTACAAGAGAGCCGGGATAGATGAGCATAACTGCATTAATTTATAATTATTCTTATTTATGGAAAGTACATATCAACATACCCGGCTTCCGGAAGACCGCATTCCCGCCTTGCGCGTGGAGCCCATGCCCGCGGATACCAATCAGAGCGGGGAAGTGTTCGGCGGCTGGGTGATGAGCCAGGTGGACCTTGCGGGCGCCAATACGGCCATGCGTTATGCGTTGAGCCGCTACATTGTGACGCGTGCGGTCAGCAGCCTGACGTTTGAAGCTCCCGTGCTGGTGGGGGATGTGGTTTCCTTTTATACGGAGATTATCAAGGTGGGGCGCACTTCCGTCACCGTGAAGGTGGAGGTGTATGCGGAACGCCTGACGAAGCTCTGCAACAACATCGCCAAGATTACGGAAGCGGAGCTGGTTTACGTGGCCCTGGGGGCGGATAAGAAGCCGATTACCCTGGAAGAGTCCCGCGCCCAGTTTGCTCAGTGCTGTTCCGTGGAGACGGGAGAGGGCGTTTCCTGCTCCTGAACGGGTGCGCCTTTCTGGCGTCAGGCCGCTTTTTTGCGTTTGCGGGTAATGCCCTTGTCCTTGTCCACCAGGGCGAAGATGAAGGAGCTGGCCGCCGCCGTGATGCCGATGGTGACGAAGGTGGCGTGGAAGGCGGCTTCCACGGCTGTTCCGGACGTGGCCGAGTGGCCGCCGAAGCTGTCCAGCAGCAGGGAAGCCGCGGCGATGCTGACGGCGATGGATAACTGCATGATGGTGGAGAGCAGGGAGTTGCCGCTGCTGGCGTCCGAGTTGGGGAGGTCGATCAGCGTCAGGGTGTTCATGCAGGTGAATTGGATGGAGTTGGCCCCGCCCAGCAGGGCCAGCATGCCCAGCAGGGTGAGTTCACTGGTGCCGGGGCCGATGAAGTAGAACGCCGCCAGCAGGGCGCCTATGGTAAAAGTGTTGACCACCATGATATTCCGGTAGCCGAATTTGCCAAGCAGCCGTGGCGCGACCGTTTTTGCCAGCAGGTTGCTCAGCGCCAGGGGGATCAGGGACATGCCGGATTGAAGGGCTGAGTAGCCCAGCACTACCTGGAAGAAGAGCGGAATCAGGTAAGGCAGGCAGCTGCCGCCCAGCCGGCAGACGATGTTGCCCGCGATGCCGATGGCGAAGTTCCTGATGCGGAACAGGGCGGGGCTGAAGAGGGGCGCTTTTGACCGGAACGCCAGCACCCAGTACAGGAGCTGCAGCACGCCCCCGGCGGACATGAGCAGGATCATGCGCTCCCTGTCTTCCGCGCCTCCTGCGGTGGAGAGGCCCATGGTGACCAGCACGGCGGAGGAGGAGAAGAGGAAGAACCCGGGCCAGTCAAATCTCTGTTCCCTGACGGCTTTCAGGTCCGGCATGATCTTCCAGGTGGCCCACAGGCCCGCGATGCCCACCGGGATGTTGATCAGGAAGATCCAGTGCCAGGAGGCGTACTGGACGATGATGCCGCCCAGCACCGGACCCAGGAGCGGCCCCAGCAGCGCCGGAATGGTCACGATGTTCAGGACGTTCACGAACATGGAACGCGGGTAGGAGCGGAGGACCACGAGCCGTCCCACAGGCATCAGGAAGGCGCCCCCGATTCCCTGGATGACGCGGCAGGCGGTCATCATGGGGACGGAGGTGGAGAGGGCGCAGAGCAGGGACCCCGCGGAGAAGACGGAGATGGCGAAGAGGAAGGTGCGGCGGGAGCCCAGCTTGTCGGAAATCCACCCGGAGGCCGGGATCAGGACGCAGACGGTGAGCATGTAGGCCGTCACCAGGGAGTGGAGCTGCAGCGGGTGGCTGTGGAAGCTCCGGGCGATGGTGGGAATGGCCGTGTTCAGGATAGTGGCGTCCAGCATCTGCATGAAGAATGCGGATGCCACCAGAAAGGGCAGGTAGCGCAGCGCTTTTGAGGATGTCTGCAATTTTTCCATGGACGGCGGCCGCCAGTATCCGGCTGGGCCGCGCCGGGGGCAAGGCAGATGTTTGTCCGGGGTGCTCCCCTTTGTTTTTCCGGGAGCCTGCGGGGGGCGCCGCCTACGCCTTGGGAGGTTCCGGAGCGCAGCGGCCGAGCACGCGCCTGGAGAGCCATGCGCGCACGGGTTCGTCATAGAGCTTCAGGCACCCGTAGGCCACGGCAATGCAGAGGAACAGGACGCCCACTGCCACGGGAAGCGCCCGGGAGAAGGGGACTTCCGCGTCATGCACCCATGCCAGGTAGATGTAGACAATGGGGTAGTGGGTGATGTAAAGGGGATAGGAGATGTTTCCCAGGAACCGGCTGGCCCGGGAGGAGATGTCTCCGGGGATGTCGCTGGCTCCCATGAAGACCACCACCGGAAAGATGATGATGATGCAGAAGGCATCATACAGGCCGTTCAAGTGGAAATATTCCGCGCCGCCCACATGCGGCATGGCCATGGCCGCCGCCAGGAGCAGGCTGCACCACCAGAAGCCGTGCCTGATGCGTCCCGGCTTGCACAGCCGGAACAGGAGCAGGCCGCCGAAGAAGGGGAACATGAGCCGTGTGAGGCCCACGCGGCATTGTTCCACATCCAGCGTCCAGCCGCCGATGTTGTTGCCCTGCGTGTAGCATTGGTGGATGAGGGCGCATCCCGCCAGGAATACCAGGACGGCCAGCCACCTGCTGGTGAATTTCCTGATGAGCACGGCATAGAGGATGTTGGCGATGTATTCGAAGAAGAGGGACCAGGCAGGGCCGTTCAACGGGTGCATTTCCGTCCATCCCCGGATGTCCAGGGAGACGGGGACGGGCAGCAGGGTGAACCCCACAGTCATGACCAGCAGCATTTTCCAGACGGGTGTTTGCGCCAGGTTGGGGAAAATCTCCGAGCCCTGGAAGTAAAAGAGAATGCCCCCCAGCAGCATGCCCATGACTACCATGGGCTGTAGGCGCACCAGCCTTCGCTTGCAGAAGTTCCATAAGCTCATTTTTCCCCAGCGGTCGTCATAGGCGTATCCGATGACGAATCCGGACAGCATGAAGAAAAAGTCCACGGCCAGGTAGCCGTGGTTGATGATCTGGTCCGTGTGGAACTGGAAGTCCCTGACGTTCCCTTCAAACATGTGGAACAGGACCACCATGACGGCCGCCACGCCGCGCAGGCCGTCCAGGGCGGCATAGTGCGGTTTGGGAGCCAAGACGGAGGGAGAGAGAGGAACCGGAGCGCTCATGGTATAAAGTACGGCAAAAATTGTTCGTGCTTACAGAAAGATGTAGGTATTTGCAGTGCGCGCAACCGCAGTGCCGGCCTGCCCGGCGGAGGGGTAGGCCGCTCCTTATATTCCACAAGGGGGGAAGGGAGGTAAAGAAAAATGAAAAGGGATTTTTGGACAGAAGGGAGGCGTCGTGTTCCGGTACGGAATTTTCTGGAAATTCCAAGCCGGAGGAAGATTACTTCATCGTAATCTACCATCTGGACGGTCACACGCCGCCCCTGCTTTACCGGGTTGCCAGGCATGAGCATCAGGTCCCGGTCACGGATGAAGGTATGGCGGAGGTTCCCGTGGAATGCGTGTACCAGGCCCCGCCATTTACGACGTGGTGTGGCGGCTGGGGGACTGGGATTATGAAGGGAACGTGATGCGCGTGGTACGCCGGGAGATGATGGAGAAGCAGGGCTATGAGACTGTTTTTTATGACATTCCCATCCAGTAGAAGATCAGGAAACGGGGCTTTTCAGCACGGCTTCATGCTTTTTCCTGATGGAGGCTGACCCGGTTTTCCAATGGTTTGCCTTCCAGAAAGTCCCGGATGTTGCGCAGGGTGACTTCCGCAATATTGTGCAGGGCCTCCTTCGTGAAAAAGCCCTGGTGGGAAGTCAGGATCACGTTGTTGAAGGAGAGCAGCCGCGCCAGGGTATCATCATCAATGATTCTGTCCGACTTGTCTTCATAAAAATATTCCCCTTCCTCTTCGTACACGTCCAGGCCTGCGGAGCCCACCTTTTTTGATTTCAGCCCGTCAATCAGCATTTCCGTGTTGATCAGCTTGCCGCGTCCCGTGTTGATGATCATGACGCCGTCCTTCATTTTGCCGATGGAGTCCGCATTAATCAGGTATTCCGTCTCCGGGGTGAGGGGGCAGTGCAGGGAGATGATGTCGGACCGTGCGTAAAGGTCGTCCAGCGTGGTGTACGTGATGCCGGCTTCTTCCGCAAAGCGCTGGTCGGGGTATGGATCATAAGCCAGGATATTCATGCCGAAGCCCTTGAGGATGCGAATGAGGATTCTGGCGATTTTTCCCGTTCCGATAATTCCGGCTGTTTTCCCGTTCATGTCAAAGCCCATCAGGCCGTGCAGGGAGAAATTGCCGTCCCTGGTGCGCCAGTAGGCGCGGTGTATCTTGCGGTTCAGGGCCAGCATCAGCGCCACGGCATGTTCCGCCACCGCGTAAGGGGAGTACCAGGGAACCCGGACGACGGGCAAATCCACTTCTTCAGCCGCTTTCAGGTCCACGTTGTTGAATCCGGCGCAGCGCAGGGCCAGCAGCCGCACGCCGTTCTCCTTCAGGCTCCGGATTACTTCCCTGTCCGCCGTATCATTGACGAAAATGCACGCCACGTCCATGCCGCGGGTCAGCGGAACGCTGTCCGGGGTGAGGTGCCCCTTGAAGTAGCGGATGTCGTAATGGAAATCGCGCTCGTTGATCGGGTTGAAGGAATCCCGGTCGTAAGGCTTGGCGTCAAAAAACGCAATGCGGCAAGGTTGGTCGGCCATGAGGAGGGAAAAGGAGTGGGTGGTTTATGGTTTTTTGGCTGCCTGCCCCTGGCTGGCGACGGCTTCCATGCGCTTGCGGACTTCGTCCGGGTCCCCCAGGAAGTAGTCTTTCTGGAGGTTCATAGAGTCGTCAAATTCAAACACGCAGGGGATGGCGGTGGGAAGGTTCAGGGAAAGAAGCTGTTCGTTGGGCACGTGTTTCAGGTACTTGATCATGCCGCGCAGGGTGTTGCCGTGGGCCACGATCAGGATATTGTCCAGCGTCCGGAGGGAGGGGAGGATGGTTCCCTCCCAGTAGGGCATCATGCGGTCAATGGCTTCCTTCAGGGATTCCGTCCGCGGAAGCTCTCCGGAGGGTACGCCCTTGTAGCGGGGGTCCCATCTGGGATTGGCGGGATCGTCCTCCGCCAGGGGCGGCGGCGCCACGTCATAGCTGCGCCGCCAGACCAGCACCTGCTCGTCTCCGTATTTTTTGGCCGTTTCACTTTTATTCAACCCCTGCAGCATGCCGTAATGCTTTTCATTCAGCCGCCAGCTTTTGGCAACGGGAAGCCAGTCCTGGTCCAGGCGGTCCAGCACGCAGTTGAGCGTCTTTACGGCACGCTTGAGATAGGAGGTATAAGCCTGGTCAAAGGCCAGTCCCTTGTCTTTTAACAAGTCGCCCGCGTGGTACGCTTCCTCCACCCCCCGTTCCGTCAGGTCCACATCCGTCCATCCGGTAAATCTGTTTTCACGGTTCCACGTGCTTTCTCCATGGCGCAGAAGAACAATTGTTTTCATATCGCTGAATTTAGACACATGGCTTCCGGCATCCGCGCAAAGGAAGAGGGGCGTATGACATGATTGCAGGTTCCCCCACGGGAGGAATTCGTCATGAACAGGGCCGCCGGCCCGCAGATGCGGAGGCGAATGTAAAATTGTGATTGGCAATCATCTTCAAATGGATTAACAGTTCATCATGATGAAGCAATATGGGTTCAGGTGTGCTGCCGCCCTGATGGCCGCCGGAGTGGGAGCGCTGGCCTGGGCCGGTCCCGAGGCTGTCCAGAATGTGCAGAAACCCGCTCCTTCCGGGGGAGCTCCCGCCGTGTTCAAGTTCGGCGGGGAAGGAAATCAGGAATTCATGCTGAACGGTAAGCCGTTCCAGATCCGCGGCGCGGAGATGCACCCCCAGCGCATTCCCAGGGAATACTGGAGGCACCGCATCCGGACCGCGCGGGCCATGGGGCTGAACACCATTGCGTTTTACGTGTTCTGGAATGACCATGAGCAGCCGGACGGCAGCTTTGATTTCAAGACGGGCAACCGTGATCTGGGTGAGTTTCTCAAGATTTGCCAGGAGGAGGGCATGTGGGTTTTGTTCCGTCCCGGCCCCTATGTGTGCGGAGAGTGGGATATGGGAGGCCTGCCCCATTATCTGCTGAAGGATCCCAAAGCCAAGTTGAGAACCACGGAAGACGCCAAATTCATGAAGGCGCAAACGCGTTACCTGGAGGCGGTGGCGCGTGTGGCGGAGCCGTTTTTAGTGAAGAACGGAGGTCCCATCCTGATGACCCAGCTTGAAAACGAGTACGGCAGCTACCAGCGGAAGGACCGCAAGTACATGGAATGGCTGAAGGCGTTCTGGACTAAAAAAGGGTTCGGCCCCTTTTATACGTCCGACGGCGCGGGAGAACATTACCTGAAGGGCGTTGTGCTGCCCGGCGTGGCCGTGGGGCTGGACCCGGGCCTGAACGACGGCCACTGGAACGTGGCCAACAAGTGCAATCCGGGCGTTCCCGTCTTTTCCTCGGAAACGTATCCGGGCTGGCTGCGGCACTGGGGGGAGGGGAACTGGGCGCCCACTCCGGAAATTGTCAACCACGTCCGCTGGTTTATGGACAAGGGGCGTTCCTTCAGCTTGTTCGTGTTTCACGGAGGCACCAACTTCGGTTTCACGGCGGGGGCCAACAACGGGGGGCCGGGGAAGTACCAGCCGGACGTCACAAGCTACGATTACGGTTCTCCCGTGGATGAGCAGGGCCGGATGAATGAGTATTATGCCCGGATGAGGGAAATTATTCTGGAAAAACTGCCTGCGGATGCCGCCGTGCCTGAACCTCCCGCGGATATTCCGGCCATGGAGATTCCGGAGTTCACGCCCGCGGTGCATGCCGGGCTCTGGGAGAACCTGCCCAAGCCTTTCCGGTCCAAATTCCCGCAGCCTCCCTATTTTGAGCAGTGGAACCAGAACCAGGGGATGGCTATTTACAGCACTGCGGTTCCCGCTGGTCCGGCTGAGAAGCTGGAATTGAGCAACGTGAATGACTATGCCCAGGTGTACCTGGACGGGGAGCTGGTCGGCACGCTGGACCGCCGTCTGGGACAAAAGAGCGTGGAACTGCCGGAACGCAAGAAACCCGCAACGCTGGAAATCCTGGTGGAGGCCATGGGCCATATCAATTTCCACATCAGCATGGAGAGCGACCGCAAGGGGTTGCACGGAGATGTGAAGCTGGGAAAACGTGAGCTGAAGAACTGGACGGTGAGGGCGCTTCCCTTGAAAGCCTCCTCCATTGCCCGGGCCCCCAAGGGGAAAGGCCCTTCCGCAAAGCGGGAAGGCGCGCATTTCCGGGCCGTGGTGAATATAGAAGAGCCGCAGGATACATTCCTGGACATGTCCCGCTATGCCAAGGGATATGTGTGGGTGAACGGCATTAACGTGGGGCGGTACTGGAACGTAGGGCCCCAGTTAAGGCTGTATGTTCCGGCTCCCTTCCTGAAAAAGGGAGAAAACGTAATCGATATTCTGGACCTTCATGAGAAGGAGCCCAAGCCCATTCGCGGCATGAAGGAGCGCAACAAGGAGCCTGGAAAGATAGATACCAAAAACCTGGACAACCAGTGGTAAAGCCGCCGGGCCTGTTGCCCGCGGTCCCGGAAAAGGCTTTTTCCCCCATGAAACCGCGTCATGGGGAAAGCCGCAGCCTGAGGGGTCAGACGCCCTGAGCCTGCCGTTTTTTCCGGAATTCTTCTTTGAACGCCTTCCAGTCCGTGGTTCTGACCAGTTCCGCGAGATTGGAGTAGTAGGACCGGTGGTGCCCGAAGCGTTCGTCCATCAGTTCTTCAAGCGCCTTTTCCGGCGTCCAGCCCTGCATGACAATGCGGTAGGCGGCGCAGACAATCCCGGTGCGGTCGGACCCGTGCCAGCAGTGCACCAGGATGGGCTTGGGAGCATTGCTGATGACCAGCAGGCAATCCATGAGTTCTTCCCGGGTCACTTTTCCGGCCGCCAGTTTCATGCGGTACAGGCGCAGTCCGGTATGTTCCGCCTCGTCGGCGTCGCTATGGTATTCCCGCAAGTTGAGGACGGATTTGAGCCCCAGCTTTTCCAGGGCCTTGAACCCGTCGCCGCCGGGCTGCCCGGACCGGTACAGCTCCGGGCTGAGGCGGTAGCAGTTTTTAGCGTCTTTTACCTCAATGGGAGCGGGGGTTTCCGTCATGGTTTCTGCACAGGCAAGGGAAAACGAGGCCGCCAGGGCTGCGAGCACGATGGAATTCCGGTTCATGGCTCCTTTCAGGAATTGGAAGGATAGCCGACGCTCTGGGCGTACAGGACTTTTTTGAAAATGGGGAGCTGGAGACGGCGCTGGAGGTAGTCTGCATCCAGCATGGCGCGGAAAACGGTGCCCAGTCCCGCTGAGGTGCAGAAGAGGTAGACGTTTTCACCAATGAATCCCACGCCCGTGCAGGCGGTGACCAGCTTTCTCTTCGCGTCAAAGTCTCCGGGCTGTTTGGACTGGTCCACCACATAAACCAGGTTCAGGGGAGCAGTGCCCACGAATTCCTGTGTTCCCGTTGCGGCCCTTATGTCACCCTGAATGACTTTCTGCAATTGGTGCGTTTCCGGCTTGTAAAGGTAGGCTCCTTCCGGAAGAACTACGTAGATTTCTATTTCATTGGAATTCCGGGAGGACGGCGCCGTGCGGTAATCCGGATCATTCCGGTTGACGCCTTGTGCCGCCCAGAGCAGGGAAGACAGGACTTCCACCGGAATGGGCTTGTCTGTAAAGGACCGGGTGGAATGCCGTTCATTCAGAACCTGCATGAGGGGTTTGCCTCCCTTTTTGTCCGGCGGGGGCAGCACGATGTCATCGCTGAGGGCTGTTCCGGAAAGAATGCTTCCCGAGATGGCGGCAAGCAGGGGGCAGAAAACATGAGAAATATTCATAGGCGTAGGAAAACGTATAACGGTTATGGAATAATCAGCGGGATACTTTTATTTTTCTCATGTTTTTGGGAGAACGTGAGAACTTAATCCTATAAAATGACTATGAAAACACAAGGAAAAAGCACCAGGACTGGTTCTTAACAGGTTCTGAAGGATGGATTCTATGAAAAAGACCATTGTTTCAGGTTGACCTTGGAAAGGTAATGCGCTTTTATGTCAGGCGGAAGGGGGAGGAAAACCTTTTTCCTCCTTGTCCAGACTGCTCCAACCCTCTCAACCCGTATCCGATGAATCCTGCCAATCCTTTGCGTCCCGGTTCTCCCAAGCGTAAGAAATCCTCTTCCGGGGGAATTATTATGACCATCATTCTGGTGCTGGCGCTTGCCGGCGGCGGTGTGGTTTACCACCGCATTTCAGTTCAACGGGAGGCGGAGGCCGCAGAACTGGCGGCAAGAAAGGAGGCGGAGGCGAAAGCGGTCCGCGCAAGGAAGGCCGCGGAGCTGGAGGCGGCGCGCAGGGCGGCGGAAGAACGGGCGCGTGCGGAGGCGGCTGAGAAAGCCCGGCTGGAAGCGGAACGCCTGGCTGCGGAAGAGGCCGCCAGAAAACGGCAGCAGAAGAAACCGGAGGAGGTGAAGCCTGTTCCTGCGGAACCGAAGGAAGAGCCCGTGGTCCAGGAGGAAGACCCGCGGCTGGAGATTTTCAAGAAGCCCGTTTTGCTGGTCAGCCTGAAAGCCAATAACGCTGCCAATAGAAAGCTGTTTACGGATGCCTTCAATCTGGCCCTGGAAACGGGACGCTACGACCTGTACGCTGATTTTCTGCGGTCCAATCTGGAACGTGACGCCGTGAAGGTCATTAAATTCGGCAAATTCGACGTGTCCATGTATGACCAAAGCCCGTATCTCATGCGCGCCAATGAACTGTACCAGCTCATCAGCAAAGTGGGGGCGGAAACCATTCAGGAGCAGCTCAAGGAGAGTTCCCCCAGATATTTTTATCCGTGGCTTTTTTCAGATCCCTCCGATCCCCTGAGGCTGTTCCTGCGCACGATGGCGCGGGAACAGACTCCAAAGGAGCAGTGGGGAGGCATTCTGCGGAAGTGGGCGGAGTTCTGGATGAAGACCTCCGCCATGCCCCGGAGCAAGTATTCCTCCCTGGCGCTGGCCTGCGCGATGCTGGATCCCCGCATAGCCTCCAGCCCGTCCAGGCTGCGGGCTTCTTCCTCCACCAATGTTTCCACTACTCCCCTGACGCTGGAGCAGGTGTTCGAGTACTTTGTGGAAATGGATGAAGCCCATGAACTTCTGACAGATATTACCAAATTAAGCCCTTCCGAGCTGCTCTTTGTGGTGGACGTGCGCCTGCCGAGGTCGGAAATGGACTGGGCGCGCAAAAAGGTGCGGCTTACCCGGAAGGGCTGGGGCGGAGCCTATTCCATGATCCGCTACCGGATGGACCGCGCCGCCCTGGGCAAGGACCCGTATACGAATTATACCTTCCAGGAGATTCTGGATGAAGGCGGCATCTGCATGGACCAGGCCTATTTTGCCGTGAATACCGCCAAGTGCAACGGCATTCCCTCCGCCTACGTTACCGGAGACGGCAACCGCGGCCCGCACGCCTGGATCAATCTGCTGACGACGGATGAAACCTGGCAGTCTTATGGCGGGTATGGGTACAATACGGGGCATTTCTCCCATCCGCACAACCGCAAATCAAAGCATGAATCCACCCTTCTGCAGGGCATGGACAAGAAGGTGAATGGAGCCCGGCTGGATAGCTCCCTGGATTATCTTTCCCTGGCGGACCTGTTTGAAGAGATGCAGAAGCCGGATTGCGTCCGGGTGATGCTGGAAGCCGCCACGCAGGCCACCCCCGGAAGCCCCCTGGGCTGGGAACGCCTGATTGCGCTGATGAGCCGCCCGGAAAGCGGCACGAAGCTGGAGGAATGGGATGTGCTGGTGACCATGATCAAGCGCAAGTTCCGCTCCCGTCCGGATTACCTGGCCATGGCCGCCCGCGTGGAGGATGAATACATTTTCCCCATGCGGGACGCCTCCACCAACAAGCGCAATGTGGCCCGTGACCTGAAAAAACTGGAAAAGGAGACGGACGAGGGCCGCAGCGATTTGACTTCCGCCGCCATCAAGCGGCAGGCGGATATTCTGATGGAGAACGGGGACAAGGCCGGGGTGGCCTCCCTGTACCGGAAGTCCATGAAGGATTACGCGCGCCGCGCGGAAGTGTTTGAGGCGCTGATGGGGCAATATTACCGGTACTTCTCCCAGGACCAGGAGGCGGTGCTTCAGTTGGCCAAGGAGGCGGAATCTTCCTACAACCGTTATATCCGGACCAAGTCGGACGACTATTTCAAGGTGAAGAAGGAGGTCGCCATCCAGAAGAAGATTGCCGGGTATTATGAGAAAGGCGGCAATGAAAAGAAGGCCGCCTCCCTGCGCAAGGATGCGGAGAAGAGGGAAAAGAACAGCAAGAAGGGCATCCGGGAAGAGAATTAGCCCGGCAACGCTTCCCCGTCCCCTGCATTTCCGAGAAGGTGCGGCCGTGTCCGTTTCCGGCTGCGGCATACCCGTGGAATGAACGTTTTTAGGCTGGAATGCTGTCTTATCTTCAACTAATAAATGACCTGTATGTCAAGAGAACCTTACGCGAACTTCTGGCCCAAAGTGGCGGATACCGCTTTTGTGGCGGACAGCGCCGACCTGATCGGAGATGTCACCATTGGAGAACACGCCAGCATCTGGTACCACACCACGCTGCGCGCGGACATCAACAAGATCGTTATTGGGGATTACTCCAATATTCAGGATAACAGCTGCATCCACCTGGCGGACGACTTCGGCTGCTATGTGGGTAATTACGTGACCGTGGGCCACGGAGTGATCCTGCATGCGTGCACCGTGCAGGATAATTGCCTGATCGGCATGGGTTCCATCATTCTGGACGGCGCGGTCATCGGTGAGGGGTCCGTGGTGGGCGCGGGTGCGTTAATCACCAAGGGCACCGTCATTCCCCCCAATTCCCTGGTGCTGGGTTCCCCTGCCAAGGTGGTGAAGAACCTGGGGCCGGAATCCGCGGCCAATAACCGCAAATGGGCTGAAAAATACGTGAAGGTGGCTACCCGCTACACGGAACGCGTCATCAATCCCGGTTTTTAACATTTGATTTCCGCCCGCCATGCCGGATGAAAAGCTGATCACCCTGGAACCGTACGCCCTGCTCTATACCCGGGCCGGGGCGGGGGTATGCCTGCGTGATCCGCTGTCCGGCAAGGTGGGCGTTATCTTCATGGAGCTGGCGGACGGCATGGCGCTGGAGCGCATCCTTAACGGGGAACGCCCGGTGCGGCCGGATACGTCCTCCCTGCTGGGACACTTCCTGTCCGCCATGGAATGCCGGGTGAGGCTGGTGCTCATTAACGGGCGCAAGGATGAAATCTTTTATGCGCGCGTGGCCGTGGAGGCCGCCAATGAAGTCATGGACAAGCTGGTGGAGCTGGACGCCCGCCCGTCGGACGCCCTGATGATTGCCGTCCGGTCCGGAACCGGGATCAAAATTGTTCCCGCCGTCTGGGAAAGCATGGAGAATATCCTGCCCCAGCTGGAGCAGCTGGATTCGGATTCCCCGGACAGCCGCGCTCCGGTGTATGTGGGAGAGCCGTAGGACGGCGTTCCAGGCTTCGGCGCCCTGTCATTGCCTGTCTGGAGGCATGATTGCGGCATAGGGATTTCCTGCCGTTGGGCGTACCCACTTTTTATAAAAAAAACTTGCTAAGGCGCGGGAATCCTTATACATTCGCCGCACATCACTTCAAGTGGGTAGATTCCCGAGCGGTCAAAGGGGGCAGACTGTAAATCTGTTAGCATTCGCTTTCGAAGGTTCGAATCCTTCTCTACCCACCACTTTTCTTTTTTAAAGCGCGTTCTTTCCGGGAACGCGTTTTTTATTGCGCGCGCCGTTGCGGATTCATGATGCCCGGGGACGGCGCAGCATGTGCGGCGCATGGCCCTTTTCCCGGACGGATCACGGAGCGGAAGATACCGCGCGGATGACTTGTTCAGCCTATCGACAAGGCGTGCGGGACATGTTAGAAACTTCCTTTCCCTATTTTCACCTTTGCCGTTTATTGACATGTTGACCACGCTGCTCATTCTGGGAGTATCCGCCGTTTTGTTCGTTCAGGGGAAAATCCGTTCGGATATTGTCGCGCTCTGTTCCCTGCTGTGCCTGATCGTGTTCGGGATTTTAAGCCCGGACCAGGCGCTTTCCGGGTTTTCCAATTCCATCGTGGTCATGATGGTAGGGCTTTTTGTGGTGGGGGGAGCCATTTTCCGGACGGGGCTGGCGAAGATGCTGGGCGGCAGGATCATGAAGCTGGCCGGCAAGAGCGAGCTGCGCCTGCTGGTGCTGACCATGCTTGTCACGGCGGGTATCGGCGCGTTTGTCAGTAATACGGGAACGGTGGCGCTGATGCTGCCCATTCTGGTGAGCCTGGCCGCGGACGGCGGCATCCAGACCAGCCGCCTGCTCATGCCCATGGCGTTTGCCAGCAGCATGGGCGGCATGCTGACGCTGATCGGTACGCCCCCCAACCTGGTTATCAACAACCAGCTCCAGGAAGCGGGAATGGAAGGACTGGGCTTTTTTTCGTTCACCCCCATCGGCCTCATCTGCATCGTGACGGGCGTTCTGGTACTGATCCCTCTCAGCAGGAAGTTCCTGGGCCATCATGACGACAAGACGGAACAGGAGGCCAAGGGCAAGTCCCTCAGCCAGTTGATCGACGAGTACCAGATTATCAACAATCTTTACCGCCTCCGGGTGGTGGAGGATTCCGCCCTGACGGAGAACCCCCTGCATGACCTCCATATTCCGGACCGCTACCACGTGAACATTGTGGAAGTGCGCCGCAGGCATTCCAGCCGGCATTCCTTCCTGCAGACGGTCAGCCAGACCATGGCGGGCTCAGACACGCGGGTGGCCAGGGGGGATGTCATTTACGTGATGGGGGAGTTTGAGGACGTGGACCGGTTTGCGCGGGAATGCGGGGCGGAGATGATCAACCGGAAGACGTCGGAAGATACGGACTCCATGCTGAAAAGCAAATTGAAGTTTGACGAGATAGGCATTGCGGAAATGCTGCTCATGCGCAACTCGGACCTCATCAACATGCCCGTGAAGTCTTCCGGACTGCGCGCCAAGTACGGGGTCAATATTCTGGCTATCCAGCGGGACAACCATTACATTTTCCACAATTTGAAGGACGTCAAGCTCCAGTACGGGGATACGCTGCTGGTTCAGGGGACCTGGGCGGATATTGCGCGCCTGAGTGAAAAGACCTTTGAATGGGTAGTGGTGGGGCAGCCTCTGGCGGAGGCGTCCAAGGTGACCCTGACGCACAAGGCCCCTCTGGCCGCCGGCATCATGCTGCTGATGATCGCCGCCATGGTATTTAACTGGGTGCCAGCGGTGGCGGCGGTGCTGATTGCCGCCGTCCTCATGGTGCTGTGCGGCTGCCTGCGCAACGTGGAGGAAGCGTACCGGACCATCAACTGGGAAAGCATTGTGCTGATTGCCGCCATGCTTCCCATGTCCGTGGCGCTGGAGAAGACGGGCACCTCGGAGGTCATCTCCCACGGGCTGGTGGCCGGGCTGGGAGGCTTCGGCCCGCTAGCCCTGATGGCGGGCGTTTATTTCACGGCCTCCCTGCTGACCATGTTCATCAGCAATACGGCCACGGCGGTGCTGCTGGCTCCCATCGCCCTGCAATCTGCGGTAAGCATGGGCATTAGCCCTTATCCCCTGCTGCTGGCGGTTTCCGTGGGCACCAGCATGTGCTTTGCCTCCCCCTTCTCCACGCCGCCTAACGCGCTGGTCATGCCCGCTGGAAAGTACACGTTCATGGATTACGTGAAGGTGGGCGTGCCGCTCCAGGTGATCATGGGCCTGGTCATGGTGGTGGTGATCCCGCTGTTTTTCCCCTTCGCGAAGTCTTAGGCCGGAGAGCCGTTCACGCAGCGGAAAGGGCGCATGGCAGGGTAATTTACATGCATTACCAAAAAAAGAGAGACAAGAGGAACGTGCGGGAGTAGAAGAGGATTGTTTAAGAACCCCCATTTTATCATGAAGTATTTGCTTATTGTTCTGGCCGCTGCGTTCGCCATGCCGTCCATGGCGGAGGAAGACGCTCCCAAGAGAATGACTTCCGCGGAAAAAAAGGCCGCCCTCCTTGAAAAATATGATACCAACAAGGATGGCAAGCTGGATTCCGAGGAGAAGGCCAAGATGAAGGAAGACCTGAAGAAGCAGAAAGAGGAGGAACGGGCCAGGAAGCACGCCTCCCGCAAGTCCGACTAAGGTTTTTTCCTTGGCGGGTCATCTGCTTTCCGAACGGCTTGAACCGGGTTCAGGCTGGAGGGGGAACTTGTACCTGTTTATATAATGAAATACGCAATTTGGACCAGATGGGCCGCGGCGGCCGTGTTTGCCAGCCTGGCTGCCTGCACGGCGGAAGAGTGGGCCCAGTTTAACCGGGAGCTGGAACAGAATCAGCGGGCCGCCGCCGAACGACGGGTCAAGTACCGCAAGATCAGGGTCCAGTGCTCCGACTGGGAGATGGCGGATACGGCTGCGGCCTCCCTGTCGTCCAAGGGGTTCCGGGTCATGTATCCCGGAGAGGGTGGCTACGGGGCCGTGGCGACCGTCAGCAAGACGGCGCAGGAGCATGTGCTGATTCGCAACGGGAATTATTTTACCACGCTGCCCGGTCCCAATACGCGGCCCGGCTACAAGACGAAGGTTACCGTGACCGTGCATAATTTGGCGGGCCGGAAGCTGGCTGAATACCAGGGGGAAAGCGTTCCTTCCGAATCTTTCCACCGTTTGGAAGCGGCCCGTTCCGCCTGCCGCAAGGCCATCGGCAGGATGCCGTCCAGCAGTTCCATTTACTGGTAGGGTATGCCGGAAGGCGTGCCCGGGGCCGGAATCCGGGTTACGCTCCGGTGCCGCGCTTGCCGCGCGACCTGATTTTATAGGCCACGGTGTCCGCCAGCTCCCGGATGGCGTTGAGCGGGTTTTTCCGCAGGACATGGCGCCCCTTCAGCGTGGCGCCGGGGCGGACGGTTCCGGTTCCCCGGTGGTTGCGGATGACCGCCGCCGTCTGGGCGAACATGTTGTATTTTTCCAGCACCAGGCGGCGCGCCTCCCGGATGGCGGGGAGGCGTTTTTCATATTCTCCGCCGTCCATGGCCTTGCGGATGATTTCAAAGGCTTTCTGCGGGTTGTCCAGCGGGATGGGGATGAAGCTTTCCGGCGGAAAGCATTCCGTTGCCAGCGGATCCCCTGCGTAGAAGGGAAGAGTCATGGCGACAAAGGCGTCAGACAGCTTTTCCGTCCAGTGATGGGGCTCCAGGTGGTTTTCCACGCACAGATGGTATTTGTAGTCATCCATGGCGACGGTTTTGTTTTCTATTTCCTGAATGCCGTGCCCGAACCAGTCCAGCTCCGGCAGATGGTCCGCCAGGTAGCGTGTGAGGTCATAACGCATTTTATGCATGGTATGCGTGTGCTGCTTGGCGGAGCAGATGGTGGAAAGCATTTTTGTCTTCGGGAATTCCGTCTGGTCCAGGATCTCCTGCATGGGCTTGATGTACAGCCATTCCAGGCAGCCGCGGCCCAAGGTGTGGTTGGGGTGCGGCAGGTCCCGGGAGGAGTGGGTGGTAAGAACGGTGCCGAACTGGCTGGTGTACGCCCGGCTGTAGATCTTGATGGACGGAGGTTCCACCGTGATCAGGATGGTCTGGTCCGGAGGGCAGAGCAGGGGCTCCGTTTCATCCTTGATGGTGCCTACGGAATGCCTTGGAAATTCATCATACACCAGCACCCAGTCGTAATCCGTCATGGCGGCGTCCGTGCAGAACAGGCAGTCACCCCACAGCAGGGTTTCCGTTTTGTCCGGGGAGGCCTTGGTGGATTTTCTGATGACCTTGATGCGTGTGGGGCGGGGGGAATCCGTCATGAAAGTATAGGCGTTGAAAAGGTGCACGGGCCTGCCGCCGGATTCCGGGAATCTTTCCGGAAGCGCCGCCGCAGCGCTGCTTGCATGGCGTCAGTGTATGGGGCCTTCCTGCCTTGTCAATGTCAAAGGATTGGGGCTTCCGGCAGGAAAGTTCCGTCAGTTGGACGCCGTGCTTTCCAGACCTGGATCCGGGAAAAGCTGGTCAATGATGCGGGAGACCATTTTTCTGGAGCCGTAGGGGGAAAGATGGTTGTCATCACAGTACATCAGGTTGCCCATGTCCTCCTCCAGCCATTGCCCGTCTTTATGGAAGGCGCTGTGGAGGGGAATAAAGCGGCACAAGCCTGTAGATTCCATGTGTTTCAGAAGGGCGAATACGGGGCGCTGCCGCGTGGTGAAGTCCCCGCCCAGCAGGCGGTCCGCCCGGTTGGCGTTCAGCAGGGCATTGCGCCGCATGAGCTTGCGCGGACCGAAGGTCCATTCCGGCACGGGCCCCAGCAGCACGATTTGCTTGCCGGCTTTGTGAAGACGCGCGCATGTGTGGCGCAGGCCGTCCACCACCAGTTGTTTCAGGCGCGCGTCCCGGTGGCTGTTGACCAGTTCAATCCACCGGTTGTGGATGAATACGGTGTGAATCCGGGGAGTGCTTTCCAGCCAATCCAGAATCAGGTCCATATTGTGCTCCCAGTGGGGGTACATCATGCGCAGGAGCGTAAGGGAATCAGTGTCCCCGGAATCCGAGATGCCGCTTAACGGGCACAGCCGCGCCCGGTAGAACAGGCCTGAGCGGTGCAGAAGCCGTGCGGCGTCATCAAAGCCGGGGGAACTGGCCATGGCGTGGCTGTCCCCCATGAGCAGGAAGGAAGGCGGCTCCCCGTTTTTATCCAGCAGAACAAAGGGGTAACCCGTCACATCCCCGAGTTCAGGATGATTGGGCTGAATGGCATTCCCTTTTTCCACGACTGCCCGGTCAGGGGGGTGATGCCGAAGGAGGGCGGGAAGGCCGGGCCTTTCCAGTATTCCGGGAATGACATGTTGTTGGCGGCTACATGCCAGTAGTCCCGTGCGCCGTCCGTCCATTTGAGCCATTCTCCCGCAAAGCCCAGCATGAGGCAGCCGGATGCCGTGAGAAGGAAGGCTTTCCCGGGTCTCCACCACGCGGCTCCGGCACGGAAGGGGGTTTCCACGAATTTCCAGGAGAGGAAGGCCAAAAGGAGGGAGGCCGCAACCATGCCGGCATAGTCCCACGGGCTGCAGTCATTGAAGCAGATATAGGTCCAGTACACGATGACGGGCCAGTGCCACAGATACAGGGAGTAGGAGATTTTGCCGATGCCCGTGCTGAGGGGATGTTTGAGGATGCGCCCGGACCAGCCATGGCTTCCGTAGCGGATCAGGAGGGCCGCACCCGCGACGGAAGGAATGGCCGCATACCCGGGAAAGGGCGTGGAAGCGGTATAACAGGCAAAGGGAAGCAGGATGCCTGCCCACCCCGCCAGGCGCAGCCAGCTTCCTCCACGTCCCTGCTCCGCCGCCGCGGGAGCCAGGGCCAGCAGGCAGCCCGCCAGGAGTTCCCAGGCGCGGGAATAGAGCAGGTAGAAGGCTTTGTTGTGTTCCAGATGCTCCATGTGATGGACGGCGGCAAACAGGGGAAGCGCCAGGGCTCCGCAGAGGACGGGCGCGACGGCGTTTTTTCTGAATTTCCAGAGCAGCCACAGGGTGAGCGGGATGGCCAGGTAGAATTGTTCTTCCACGCTCAGGGACCACAGGTTCAGGAGGGGGTTTTCTTCCGCGGCGGGGCTGAAATAATCCCCTGCGGTCCTGCTGAAATAAGTGTTGGTGATGAAAAGCGCGCTGGATCTCACCGTTCTGCCCAGGGTGCGCAGGTCGTCGCAGTCCAGCACTACGCAGCCGAAGGCCAGCACCACCGCAATCAGGCAGAAGTAGGCGGGCATGATGCGCCTGATTCTGCGGCAGTAAAAGGAGGAAAGGGAGAAGGAATCCTCTTTCAGGCTGCGGACCAGGCCGCCGCCAATCAGGTAGCCGGAGATGACGAAGAAGATGTCTACGCCCGTGTATCCCCCGGGGCAGGCCCATTCCAGCAGATGGTACAGGACAACGGCCAGTACGGCAAAGGTGCGCAGACCGTCAATGCGCGGAAGGTAGGCGCCATGGGCGGTATTTCCAGTCTGGTGGAAAGGAGGCACATACGGGAGTAGGAAAAAAGGCGGGAATGCGGAAAGAGAGAGAAAACGGCGCGGGGTTGCGGGGGGGGGGAAGCTTCTGTTACTTGCGCAGGCGTTTTTTCAGCCGCCGCCACGCCAGGCGCAGCCTGTGGCCGCGTTTTAAAAAGCGCTGGTAGTAGGAAATCCAGGTTCCGTCCCCCTTGCGGCGCGCTTCTTCCGGAGACTGGTCAAATATCCGGTAGAGTTTGGCGGTTTCACGTTCCGTTTCTTCCAGGAAGAGGGCTTCCTGTTCCGGGGTTTTCCAGGGGCGGGACATGATTTCACACCACAGGCTGTCATCTTCATCCACTTTTTTTACATAGGCCGCGGCATCGTCCAGGGTGGGGAAGTCATGGCAGTTGATGAACGCGCCGGAATTGAATTCCTTCCCGATGTCCGGATTGCCCCAGTAAATGGGGATGGTGCCCGCAAGCATGCTGGTGACGATTTTCTCACTGGTGTAGCCGGGGTACCATGCGTTTTCAAAGGCAATGGAGAATTTGTACGGCTTTTTCATCCGGATGGAGGAAGAGTACCAGTCTTCCGCCCGGTGGCCGTCGCCCGGCGTGTTGTTGAGGTGGGGCCCCAGGGAGTTGACGAACCGGAAGGCGGAGAGCTTGTGAAAAATGGCGTCCCGGTTGGGATGGGATTTGCGGTTGGAGTAAATGAAGTTGCAGAAACCCGTTTTGGAGGCCAGGAGGGCGCGGACGTCCAGGCCTTCCTTGCCGCCGTGCACTTCCTGCAAATGGTGGCGCAGGAAGGGGAGTTTGACGGTGCGGCCGCTTCCAGGCACGGTATCCAGCCCGATGTAGTAGTCAAACAGCATGAAGTCCGGGGCAACGGCTTCATGGCAGGCATACATGACGGTGATATGGCCGGGGGCCCGTTCCAGAAAATCGTAGAATGCCTCCCGGTTGACGTAAAACCAGGGGGTGGCGATCAGGTAATCGAAGTCGGAATCGTCTTCCACCACGTGATACCGGTCTTTCAGGAGCTGATGAATGCCTTCCCTGCCGAAATCCGGAGTGGACTGTAAAAAGGAGATTTTAAGCGTTTTCATGGGAGGAGGCGGGTCGGAGTGGTTCAGAGTGTATGGGGCGGTCCTTTCTTGTCAATGACAAAGGAAGAGGCTGTCCGGACGTGTTGGGGGAAGGTTGCCCGGCGGTTAAACGTCAGTCTTTTTCACCCTTCGCGACGGTATTCCCGGAGCGTTTCTTCATACAGGGCTGCGTGCTGCGCAGCGATGACGGGATAGGAGAAGGTTTGCTCCGCGTGTTTCCGTCCTTCTTCCGCCAGGGCCAGCCGGAGGTCCCGGTCACTGATGAGGCGTTCACAGTGGCCTGCCATTTGATGCAGGTCCCCCTGGGGTGCCACCAGCCCCGTCTTGCCGTCCAGGACCACTTCCGGAATTCCGCCCGTCCGGAAGGTGACGGAAGGGGTTTTGCAGGCCATGGATTCCAGAGCCACGTTGGAAAGAACGTCCTGAAGCGTGGGATTCAGGAACATATCCGCCGCGCTGTAAAGCCCGGCCAGTTCCTTCATGTCCGTAATGAATCCGGCATTTGTGCCGGGGAAGGGGAATTCCACGTTCTTTTTCTGGTTGCCGAAGAGCAGCAGATGAAGGTTCCTGTGCCCGCGCCGGTACAGTTCTTCCAGCACCAGGGGAATGAAATGGCCGCCCTTGACCGGATTGAACAGGCCGGTTGCGCCGCAGGCAATGACGAAGGCTCCGGACGGGATGCCCAGGGCCGCACGGATGGCCTCCCGGTCTTCAGCCGGGCGGAAGAGGTCCGTATCCACTGGGTTGTAAATCTGGACAATCCTTCTTCCGGGGAACATGCAGCCTTTCTCCACTTCCTTTTTCAGCCAGAGGGAGGGCGTCACCAGCGTCAGGGACGGTATATGGGCGAAGGCGCGGCGCTTGCGGGAGAACAGCCACGCCGGAAGGTCGCGGAAGAGGCGGGGCGCGCCAAGCTGGGGGCAGGGGCCCCGGCATTCGTCCCGGAACCGGTCGCAGTCCATGGTGCAGTGGCACCCCGCCGTGCAGGCGAACATATCATGCAGCGTGTAAACCAGCGGGCGGCGGATGTGGCGCAGCCGCGTAAAATCCACCGTTCTGCCGCCTATCCAGTGCAGGTGCACCAGGTCCGCTTCCTCCATCTGGGCGGTGTCGAATCCCATGCCCAGCACATTCAGGGAAAAAGGCAGGTCCCTCCTTCTTTCCGGCAGCAGAACATTAAAACCGTGCGCCAGATGGCGGCGCAGGGCGTCTGTGGCTCTTCTGGCGGCGGATCTTTTGATTTCAAGGCCGTTTATTCCCTTGCGCCTCCTAAGCAAAAGAACGGATTCCATGCCGGAAATGTTCCGGTTCAGAGCATCATTCAGCCGGTAGGGAGCGGAACTGGCCGATACGCTGTGGGAGACTTGAAATACTGTCCTGCGTTGAGGAGAAGCCACATAGGAAAGTATGGGGATTTGAAATCCGAAGTCAATACAAACGGCTGAACGGGAATAGGGATGGAATGAAAACGTTCCGGAAAGATCCGGCTGGCGGGCTGGGCGGCTTTGACCTTATTCCCGTCACAACATGTTGATGGAGTTTTATTAAACGGGGAAGCTCCGCGGGAATTCGTTATCTCCGGATTTCAAATCCGCCTTTTTTGGAAGGAAAGAGAAGCTGCCTGCATTTTTGGAGCCAGCCTTTTTTTGCGGTTCGCGGGATTCCCATGTCGCGCCTGTCCTGGAATGGAAAGGAAGAAAGCTGCTCCCAGTCCTCCGCATAGGTTTCCGTACCGTCCAGGGCGGTGATGCCCTGCAGCTTGCACAGGATGGAGAAGATGCTCTGGTCATACCGGTTTTCCACAAAGCCCGGCAGGTTGGGAGAGGCGGAGGGAGAATTGTCCGCCAGGTGCAGATGGTCGTAAAAGACATGGAGCCAGTCCCGGATCAGGTTTTCCGTGACCGGGTTCTTTTTCAGAAAGACGTGCCCTCCCGCAATTTGCTGGGTGTGCGTGACATGGGCGTCTTCCCCGGAAACGCCGAAGTGGCGCAGGATGTCCCCCTTGGTCCATTTGTATTCCGGCTGCCCGTTGGTGAAAACCAGCATGCCGCGGCTGTCCCGGTCCAGCATGTCCACGTATTCCCGGAAACGCTCCGCTCCGTTAATGTTGATATGGCAGCCTGCGTCCAGGTACAGGAGGCGGTCGCCTTCCTGCATGTCCTGGAGGACATGGTGGATGGACCAGGGTTTCCAGGACCAGTACCCGAACCCCCGGCAGGACGGCGTCAGGTATTTGCCCATGCGGCTGGTGAATTCCGCGGAAAGGTCATGTTCCGTGAATAGCGTGATCTCATCGAAAAATTCCAGCGCTTCCGCCTGCCTGCCCAGCCGTTCCAGGGCGGCCGACATGCGGGAGTCTGCGAATGAGAGAAAACGGTTCATTGTCCGGAAGGTAGGGATAAGGCAATTTACAGGGAAGGCGGCGATGTGTCAAACGGCTCTTCCGGAGAGGCGTTTTTCCCTTGGGAACCGTTGGAATGCGTTTGGGAAAAGTGTTCCGCGAGCATTCTTTTGCAGGAGTAATAGCGTCCCTTCTGCCCGGGAAGCAGGGAACAGGCCGCCAGCAGGATGCGGCTCCAGCCGTTGGATGGCGGTTGCGCCGAGTTCAGGAGGTCCACCAGTTGCCTGTCCCGGCCCGGCAGGACGGAGAGGAACCGCGCACCGTCCGCGTTCCGGTAGAACAAGTGCCACCAGTCCAGCAGGGACTGTTGCTGAACGGCGGTCATCTGGTGGAAAAGGGGGTGCTTGGAAACGAAGAAAGGCCTGATTTTCCGGACGCCGTAGGCGAACAGGCCTTCATTCTGCCACCCGTGTTCCTTCCAGTAGTCCACAATGTACAGCAGACGCTGGAATTCCTGCACGCATTTGAAGTAGGTGGGATCGTTGCAGCGGCGGGAAAGGGAACCGCTCCGCATGAGGCGGTAGTAGTACAGGCAGTCCGGAATGAACAGGAGGCGGGAGGCATGGGGGACGGCCATCAGCCGGAAGGTTTCATCCTCCGCGCCGGATTTCAGGTTCACATTGAAACGGAGGCGGTGGGCGTCCAGCATGCCTTTCCGGAACAGCTTGCTCCATACGCAGATGTCCATCTTCCCCCAGATGGAGTCCCGGAAGAAACTGGCCGGGGAGGCGTCCTTTTCAAAATGCCAGGAGGGTGACCTTCTTCTGGCTTCAATGAGCCGGTCCGACGAGTCCTCGAAGACATGGTTGCCGCACTCCACGATGTCCGCATCATGTTCCAGGGCCGCGGAAAAAAGGCGGGAGTACATTTCCGGGTCCACGTAGTCGTCCGGGTCCGCAAAGCCGACGTAAAGACCCCGCGCCGCATCCAGACCCGCGTTCCTTGCGGCGGAAACGCCCGCGTTCTGCTGGTTCAGAAGGATGATTCTGCCGTCCTTTTCCTTCCAGCGGAGCAGGTGCGCCCAGGTGTCGTCCATGGAGCCGTCATTGATGCAGATGATTTCAATGTTCCGGAGGGTCTGCCGAACCAGGCTGTCCAGACAGTCGTCCACATAAGCGGCTACATTGTAGCAGGGAACGATGATGGAAACGTCGGGACGCATAGGTTTATAATGTATGTAACGGATTTACAATCCGTGGTCAATGATAATTTTTGCAAGATAAATATTACCGAAGGTTTTTAACGTTGCCAGCATGAAAAGAGGGGGATGGAGGCCGGGGACTCCGCAGGGTGCGCGGGGATTGCGTTCCAACGGTTTTCCGCATGGGCCAGCCAGGATTTGGAGTATCCGGATTGTAAATTCGTTGAGAATTTGGGGCCCGGGAACACTTCAAATGGCAGTTGCCTAGGGCCGGGTGGATGTGGTACAAAAGGCCGTACAACTTCTTCATTTATTCTTCTCTTATGATTATTGTCACGGGTGGGGCCGGCTTCATCGGCTCAAACATTGTCGCCGCTCTGGAAAAAGCCGGTAAAAAGGATCTTGTGGTGGTGGATGAGCTGGGCTCTTCCGACAAGTGGAAAAACATCGCCAAGAGGGAGCTGTGCGCCGTGGTTCCTCCGGAAGACATGCTTGATTATATGGAGGCGCACGCGGAGGAGATTGAGGCCGTCATTCACATGGGGGCCATTTCCGCCACCACGGAGACGGACGCCGATCTGATCATCCGGACGAATTTCACGCTGAGCTGGTACCTGTGGGAGTTCTGCGCCCTGTACGGCAAGCAGTTTATTTACGCCTCCTCAGCGGCCACATACGGGGACGGTTCCATGGGGTTTGACGATGACGCCTCCCTGGAGCACGTCAACGCCCTGCGCCCCCTGAACGCGTACGGCTGGAGCAAGGCCCTGTTTGACCGCAAGGTGGCCCGGGAGGTAAAGGAGGAAAGGGCTGTTCCGCTCCAATACGCGGGCCTCAAGTTTTTCAACGTATACGGCCCCAATGAATACCACAAGGGAGGGCAGAAGAGTGTGGTGGCCCACATCTTCCCGCAGGTGAAGGCAAATGAAACGGTGAAGCTGTTCAAGTCCTACCATCCCGACTACCGGGACGGCTGGCAGCTCCGGGACTTCGTGTGGGTGGGGGATTGCGTGAACGTGGTGCTGTGGCTGCTGGACCATCCGGAGGTGAGCGGGCTGTTCAACGTGGGGTCCGGAGAGGCCCGTTCCTTCCATGATCTGGCGAAGGCGGCGTTCAATGCGCTGGGGCTCCAGGAAAAGATCGCCTACCGGGATATGCCTGAAGAACTCAAGGGCAAGTACCAGTATTATACCCAGGCGGACCTTTCCAGGCTGCGCGCCGCCGGCTATGCAGCCCCCATGACTTCCCTGGAGGACGGCGTGCGCCAGTACGTCCAGAAGTATCTGGACAGGGAGGACAGCTACGTTTAACCCGCATTCCTTTTTCCGCCCATGCCCGCACAGCGCATTCTGATGATCAAGCACGGCGCCCTTGGTGACGTGGTGCTTGCCATGGGGACGATGAAGCGGCTCCGGGAGCTCCATCCGGAGGCGCATATCACCCTGATGACCATGGGGATGTTTGTTCCCATGGCGGAACAGCTCGGGGTGTTTGATGATTTCATTGTGGACAACCGCCTGCCCTACCGGAAGCTGGGCGCCACGTGGGGGGCCATCCGTTCCATCGTGAAAGGGAATTTTGACGTGGTGTACGACCTTCAGGAATCTTCCCGTACCAGGAAGCGTTATTATCCCGCCGTGCGCTTCCTGCTGGACCATGACATGGACTGGGTGGCCTGCAATTCCGGAGAACGGCGCAGGCTGCTGAAAAAAGGCGGCTTCCGGTTTGGCCGTGTGGAGAAGGAGCCGTTCCACCTGGAACGCGTCCTGACGGACCTCTCCTTCATGCACGGGGAAGGGCTGCACTTTGACGAGCTTCCGGAACGCTATGTGATGATGATTCCGGGTTGTTCCCCCAGCCATCCCTACAAGCGCTGGCCCGTGGAGAATTTCTGCGCCCTGGCCCGGCGCCTGGCGGAAAGGGGCGTTTCCTCCGTCGTGATCGGCACCCGTGCGGAGGCCGCGGAGGTGGAGGCCATTGCGGCCAGCTCCCCCCTGGCCGTCAGTTTTCTGGGCAAGTCCACCCTGATGGATATTCCCCAGATGGCGCTCCGTTCCCTGGCCTGTGTGGGCAATGATACGGGGCCTACGCACATGTGCGCCTATGCCGGGGTTCCGGTAACCGCCATTTTCTGCCACCGGACGCGCAAGTCCGCCATTACGGCCCGGTGCATTTCCAACCTGATTTCCCCCGGCGCCATTGAGGAAATTACGGTGGACCAGGCATGGTCCACGCTGGAGCCCTTCCTGCCCCCGCGGGAAGAGCTTGAATCTGCAAAAACGGAAGATACTCCGCAGGCGTCATGACGGCTCCCGTGAAAATTTCCGTGCTGGTTCCGGTTTATAATGTGGAGCCGTATCTGGCCCAGTGTCTGGAAAGCATCTGCGCACAGACGCTCCGGGAGCTGGAAGTGGTTTGCGTGGACGACGCTTCCACGGACGGGTCCCTGTCCATCCTGCGGGAGTTTGCGGAGCGGGACCCGCGGGTGAAAGTGGTGCAGGCTCCGGAAAACGGCGGCCTTTCCCGCACCCGGAACCTGGCGATGAGCCATGTGCAGGGAGAATACCTGGTGCTGGTGGATTCAGACGATTGGCTGGAAACGGATTTGCTGGAGGAGATGTACAACCGTGCCAAGGCGCTGGACGCGGACAAGCTGGTGTGCGGGTTCCGGTATTATTACGAGTCCGACCCCGGCCGGGAGGATCGGTTTCTTCCGGAGGACGTGGCGCCCCCGGAAAAGGGATGGATTCCCTGTACGCCGGAAACCATCGGGAAAATACACCATGGAGCGGGAGGCATGATGATACGGCGTTCCGTTGTGGAGGAGCACGGCATCCGGTTCCCCGAGGGCGTTGCCTGCGAGGACCTGTATTTCCACTATGCCGCCTTTCCGCGGTGCAGGAGGGTGTGTGTGGTCAGCAGGGCGGCATACGTTTACCGCAAGCGCGCCGGGTCCATCACCAGCGGATTTGCGTCCGGCAGTTCCCTTCAGTCTCTGGATTACCTGACGGTGGCGCAATTGGTGCTGGAGGAGTGGAAACAAGCCGGAATCCTGGGGGAATACAGGATGGCTTTTCTGAAAATGCTGGTGATGGGTGTGCGGAATATCCGCAAGTACGCCCCCCATGCCGTCCAGAAAGAGGTCACCCGGAAGGTGTGCCGAATGCTCCGTGAAGAAAACCTGTACCGTTCCGGAGAGGATGATTCCCGCCTGTCCCGCCGGGAAGGCAAACTGCTGAAAACCTGGCTGGCCGGAAAATCCGGCTTGGACTTTTCCTATTACTGGAAGAGAATGCGCAAAGCGGGCGCCCGGCTGCTGCGCCGCTGACACCACCCGAACGATCGACTGATGAAGAAGAATGAATTTGCCGTCGTCCTGGCCAGTGACAACCGGGGCATCCTGCCTTTGAGCGTTACCGTCTTTTCCCTGCTGAGCACCGCTGCGCCGGAAACCTTCTACAAGATTTACATACTTTCCGACGGCATTGACGGGGAGAACCGGAACAGCGTTAAGCGTCTGGCGGCCCCGTTCGAGTGCCGGTTGGAGTTCATAGACGTTTCCGGCATTCTGGAGGAGCACGACTTTCCCCATACGGAACAGTGGCCCGTGCCCGCCTGGGGCCGCGTGTTTATCCCGGAGTTATTGAAGGAGGAGCGGGGCAACATCCTGTATCTGGACATTGACGTTCTGGTTTGCCGGGATTTGACGGAGCTGTTCAGGACGGATATGGCCGGGAAGGCGGTGGGAGTGGTGTTTGAGAATTTTTCCAAACCCGGTTCCCATTTCAACGAGCGCCTGGAGATGCCGCTGACCTGCACGGGGTATTTCAATTCCGGCGTGCTGCTGATGAATGTGGATGTTTTCCGGGAAAAGAACCTGGTCAGGGCCGTGCTGGATTATGCCGTCAGCCACCGGGACAGGCTGACCTGTCCGGACCAGGACGCTCTGAACGGCGCCTTATGTGAGCTGACCGTGCCGCTGCATCCGCGCTGGAACTGGCATGACGGCCTGACGCGCCGCATTCTGAAGAACGACCCCAGGGAACAATTCTGGCGCGGAGTAACGCCGCGCCAGGCGGTGGAAGCGGCGCTGGAGCCGGGCATTCTGCATTACCAGGGGGTGCACAAGCCCTGGCGGTATAATTGGCGTTATGAAGGGGAACGTTACGAACGCGCCATGCGTGAAGCCGGGCTGCTGCATGGCGCGCTGCCCGGAAGAACCCTCCCGGCCATCCTGAAAAAGCACCTTTACAGGCCTGTTTACCGGATGACCAGGAATAAAATTCTCAGGCTGCAAAAGCAGTTTGAAAAGGAGGATGGCAAGCGTTCCTGAAGACGGAGGCGCGTTAATGTCCCCCTTCTATTCTGGACTGGATATCCCGTAAAACCGCCTTGTAATAGTTCACGTAATCCCTGGCCTCCGCGTTTTTTCCGGGAGGCATGGGCGAAGAAGAGCAGACCTCCACATCAAATTCTTCCAGAAGGGCTTTCATGGCTTTGGCGGGCTGGCCGTAGAAAACGATGCGGTTTTGGATGCAGCGCGCCTTTTTTGAATCCCGCAGCCATCGTGACCTGAGGTTCAGGATGTACAGCAGGTCTATTTCTTCCGAAGAAAGGTTCAGCCCCATGATATAAACGTTGGAAAAGAAAAACAGGTCAATCCATGATTCCCCCTGTTGAAGCTGCGGCTTGCGCAGCTTTTCCGGGATGCTCGCTATTTCTTTTTTCTGTGTTTGAACCGAGTAGGTGTAGGTTCCCTTTAAGTAGTTGTCAATTTTACCGATGCAGCCGCAATAATGTTCGTACCCGTATTGGATCGTGAAGGAAGAAGGCCTTTCATGATAGGTGCCGTGAATGTTCCAGATACGGAGGGAACGGCGGCCGTTCTCCATGCAGACATGGCGGCGGATGCTGTATTTGGTTTCCGAATTCCGGCGGGGGCTTGTCCTGTAGTGTTGTGATTCCAGGATTTGAACCAGGAAGGTATCGTAATTGGTAGTCAGGTAATCGTCTACCGGAAGGCCGGCAAGCTGGTGTAAAACGGAGCCGGGGTATTTCTGCGGGGTGAACTCTTCCAGTTTTTTCCTGATTTGATCACGCACCCCGGAGGATACTTTGCTCATGTCGGGTTCCGGATGCCGTTTTTGTTTTTTCAGGATTAAATATTCGTAAATCAGGGGAAAGGGCAGATCATCCCCCTGTTCCCTGAACGGGCAGTAGGTGCCTTGTTTGCAGCCTTCCCCGTTGTTGCAGGGAGGACAGACGGTTTCCTTGAGCAGGTCAATGCTGCTTGGGCTTCCCAGTGTGCGGATTAAACCGTTGCCAAACAGGACGGCGTTTTTTCTGACGGGGGATTTGGTATGGGCAGAAGTAGTCATTGGAAAACAGTGGAACCGTTTTCCATGCTGGTCCATGGCCGCGAAAAATCAAGAAACAAAGAAAAATCCTTTTCCTGACGCCGTCTTGTCCGGCATTGGAAAAGGCCGCGCGCTAGTGCAGTTTCAGCAGATAAATCTCCGGAGGGCAGTTGAAGCGGAGGGGAAGAGTGCTGGTTCCCAAGCCCTTGGTAATCAGGTAGGTGTTGCCGCCTGAGATATGCCATGGGTAGGTGTAGGGCTGTGCGTGTTCCGGGCTGGCTTCAAACCACAGGAGATCAAAGGGAAGGCGTATCTGCCCCCCGTGGGTGTGGCCGCTGATGATGATGTCCGCGTCTCCATGGGAGAGCATGTGGTCCGCTTCCGGGCGGTGGGAGAGCAGGAAATGGGGAATATCCGGGGCTTGGCGCTGAGGGCGGTGTTTTTTGGAATTGCGTGAAGTGTCCAGGATTCCGGAAAGCTGGAGCTGTCTTCCGTCCTTGAACGTGATGAGGACGCTTTGATTCTCCAGAACCGTGATGCCGGCATCTGTCAGTTCCTTGCGCCAGTTGTTCCAGCCGAAGGTGAAATCATGGTTTCCCTGAATGGCGAATACGCCATAGGGCGCTTCCAGTCCGTGAAGCAGCCGGCCTGCGGCGGAAGGGCTCATGCTGGCATTGGTGCTGGTTCCGCGGGCATAATCCCCCACCAGCAGGATCAGGTCTGGTTTAAGCTGCATGATTCTCTGGACATAGCGCAAGACCCTTACTTCATCAAAGGCTGTAGGCATCAGGTGGATGTCCCCGGCAATAACGACTTTCAGGGGTTTCCCCCGTCCGTTCCATTGGGGGACGCGGTAGTCTACTTCCCGGACGAACAGGAGATTGGGTTCTATCAGGTACGCCCAGGTGATGCCGGCCACGCCGAGCGCGCAGGCGCCCAGCAGGAGGGCGCCTAAAAGCCGGAGTATTCTGACGGAGAAGGGCATGAAAAAAGGAGCGGTTGGAGAAAGCCTATAATTCCCGGAAACCGGAGGCGAGCGCTGAATGCGTCTTGCCGTTTGAGAAAGGAGCCTTTGCGCAGTAGAACAGGCGGAAAGAAGCTCCTCCGGGAGATTTTAGCAAATTTGATTGACGGGCGCCCGCATGGTATGCTTTTATGCTCCAAGATATTTCCATATCCTTTATCACCCATCATTTAACCACGCATATGAAGAAGATTACCGTTATGGCTCTTTCCGCTTTTGCGGCGAGCATCATGGCTTCCTGCTGCTGTCAGGATCAGGGTGCCCCCCCCCTGACCCCCCTTCCCAAGTTCAATGACCTGAACCAGCCCGCCGTGGATGTGGCGCCGGTAGTCATGAAGTCCAAGAAGTAATCCTCTTCCGGGATTAGGTACGACTTTTCAAGCCGCACTTGGTGATTGTCCAAGTGCGGCTTTTTCTATAGAAACGTGGCAGAACATATGGAAGATTGGAAACATTGTCCCGAATTTGCGCCTTTGGCGGACCTGCTGCGCAAACATGACAGCTTTGCGGTAATTGCGCACGTGCATCCGGACGGTGACGCCATTGGTTCCACGCTTGCCCTGGGGGAAGCCCTGAAGCAGATGGGTAAAAGAGTGGTCATGATGAATGAGGACGGCGTGCCTTCCAATCTGGCTTTTCTTCCTGGTGTGGAGAATATCATCCCCACGCCTGACGAGCCGGTGGAGGTGGATGTGGCCGTTTCCGTGGACAACGGCGCGTTCAAGAGGCTGGGGGAGCGGAGCCTGAAGGCCCTGGCGGGGGTGAAGGTATGGGCGAACATCGACCATCACCAGACGAACGAGTTGTTTGGAGACGTGCAGTGTGTCCTGCCGGACGAGTGCGCCACGGGTGCGGTGCTTTACTACTTTTTCAAATACCTGGGCGTTCCCATTACTCCTGTAATGCGTGACGCCCTTTACGTGGCCGTCAGCACGGATACGGGTTCCTTCCAGTACCAGATGACGACGGCGGCCGTGATGGAACTGGCGGCGGACCTGATCCGGCTGGGTGTGGACGTGCAGGACATCAACCGCCAGCTGTACCAGGAAAAGCCCTGGGTGAAGATGCAGCTGATGCGTGAAGCGCTGAACGGCATGAGGCTGACGCCTGACGGCAGAATCTGCACGTTCTGCCTGACGAATGAGGCGAAGGAGCGGATTGGAAGCCGTCCGGAAGATACGGAAGGCCTGATCGACCTCCTGCGTTCCGTGCAGGGAGTCTGGCTGGCCGCCTATCTGGAAGAGGCGGAGGACGATCCGCGCATCCGCATTTCCCTGAGGTCCAAGACTTCTGAAATATCCGTGGCGGAGCTTGCCTCCCGCTTTGGAGGCGGAGGGCACGCCATGGCCGCCGGAGTGCGCATCAGGGGGCCCATTGAAGAAGTGCGTCTCACCATCCTGAAGGCCATGCAGGAGGAAGTGGAACGCGTGCTCCAACAGCAGATTTCATGAATACTTCCGATTCCATTCAAACCCCTTCCGGCGTCCTGTTGGTTGACAAGGCGCAGGACATGACTTCCCACGATGTGGTGGCGATTGCCCGCCGGTCCCTGGGGATTAAGAAGATAGGCCACTGCGGCACGCTGGACCCCATGGCTACGGGGCTGCTGATGCTGGTGGTGGGGAAGGCGACGAAGCTTCAGGACAAGCTGATGTGCGAGCATAAGGAGTACGCCGGAACTCTCACGCTGGGAGTGGAGACCTCTTCCCAGGACGCCATGGGGGAAGTGGTGGCGGAGTATTCCGTGGATGGCGTAACGGAACAGGCTGTCCGCGCAGCGTTTGACCGGTTTGACGGTGCGTTTGAGCAGATTCCCCCGATGGTCTCCGCCATTAAGAAGGATGGCGTGCCGCTGTACAAGCTGGCCCGGAAGGGGCAGGAAGTGGTGCGGGAGCCGCGGCCCGTGGAGGTGTTCGGCCATCAAATTTCCCGCGTGGCCGTTCCGGAAGTGGACTTTACCGTGCAGTGCTCCAAGGGGTTTTATGTGCGTTCCTATGCGTATGACATCGGAAAGGCGCTGGGCTGCGGAGCGCATTTGAGCGCCCTGCGCCGCACCAGGTCCGGCGCTTTTACCCTGGACCGGGCCATCACGGTGGAGACGCTGAAAACCGCTCCCAGGGAAGAGCTGTTTCATGCCATGCTTTCCCTGGAGGAGCTGGCGGACATTCTGATTGCCAGGTAGCAGTATGGTCATTTACCGGGAGGTCAAGGAACTGAAGGGCGTTTCCTCCCCCGTGCACTGGGCCATGGGGATGTTTGACGGTCTGCACCTGGGGCATGCCGGGGTAATTGCCGCGGCAGTGGAAGGCGCGGCCCGTGACGGAGGCATTGCCGCCGTGCTGACGTTCCGCACTCATCCGCTGGCCCGTGTCCGCCCGGAAAGCGTGCCGCCTGCCATTATGGCGGTAGATGCGGAAAAGTTTGCCCTGATGGAAGAGCTGGGGGTGAAGATGGTGCTGACGCTGGAATTTTCCTCCCGTTTGGCCTCCCTGAGTCCGGAGGAGTTTATTAAGGAACTCTGTTCCTCCTGCCGGGTTGCGGAAATTGCCGTGGGAGAAGACTGGCATTTTGGCCGCGGGCGCGCGGGCGATGTGGGGACCCTGCGCCTTCTCGCAAGCCGTTACGGGTTCCGGGTGACGGCCGTTCCCCCCATTCTGCGCGCTGGAGAGCGCGTGAGCAGCACCCGGATTCGGGAAGCCGTGCGCGCGGCGGATTTTTTACAGGCGGCGGAGATGCTGGGCCGCCCCTACCGCTGGAAGGGCACGGTGCTTCACGGGCGCCAATTGGGGCGCCTGCTGAATTATCCGACGGCGAACATGAAACCCGGCAGCGGAGTGCAGCCTCCCCACGGTGTTTACGCCGTGCGCGCCTGGGTGAACGGTGTGGAATATGGGGGCGTCGCCAACCTGGGGGTGCGCCCCACCGTAGAGGGGGATGCGGGGGAACTGCTGCTGGAAACGCATTTGTTCGGCCAGCCCGGGGATATTTACGGGCAAAAAATGGAAGTGGAACCAGTGAGGTTCCTGAGGGCGGAAGCCAAATTCCCCTCCCTGGAGGAGCTGAAAAGCCAGCTTGCGCTGGACGCCGCCCATGCCGTTGAAGTGTTGAAACGGGGTGAGTAAGACACAGAAAACCGTAAAATGGAGGATGACGGCTTGACCGCAGGGACGATCGGGGGTTTGTTGTTCGGACGTCATGTTGGTTGAGCAGTTAAAATCAAAAATCCACCGCGCCATGATTACCCGTGGCGATGTTCAATATGAAGGCAGTATTGAAATTCCTGCCGATCTGATGGCCGCTGTGGACCTGTGGCCCGGAGAAAAGGTCCTCGTGGCGTCCGTCACATCCGGAAACCGTCTGGAAACGTATGCCCTGCAGGGGCCTGCCGGTACGGGAAACATCATCATGAACGGCGGTGCAGCCCATTTAATCAAGACGGGTGAACGGGTGGTCATCATGAGCTTCGCCCTATCGGACAAGCCCATTGTCCCCAAGAAAATCGTTTGCAACGAGCATAACGAAATCATTTCCTAGACTTTACAAACCATCTGAATTCACACATACTCCCCGCGTTCATGAACCTTTTTTTAGCAAATTCACTCAATATCAGCATACAGTTACTCTTTGCCGTTCTGGTGATTGTGTCACTTCTTCTCCTGGGCGTGGTGCTTATGCAGAGACCCAAGCAGGAAGGGCTGGGGGCCGCCTTCGGCGCTGCCATTACGGACCAGGCCTTCGGCGCGCGCACAACGGACGTGCTGAAAAAAGCCACGGTATACTTCGGTACCGCCTTCATGATTCTTTGCCTGGTGCTGGGCATGCTGATCAACCGCCAGCACGTCAAGAGCTCCGAGAGCCTGCTGAGCCCGGAAATGATGAAGGCCGCTGCCAAGCAGGAAGCCGCCGTTCCCGTCAAGACGCCGGAAGAGCTCCAGCAGGAGGAACTGCGCAGGCGGGCCGCTGAGGCGGAAGCCGCTTCTTCCCAGGCCCCGGCTCCCGCCGCTCCGGAAGTCCCCGCGGCGCCCGCCAACTGAGGAAATTTCTTTTTCAAGCACCCCGGCTGTCTGATGATGGCCGGGGTGCTTGCGTATCCGGGCATGTACTGCATGTTTGCCGTACTGGAAGCGCGTTTTGAAATTGGCGGTTCCGGTTGTTTTCCGCTTGCCCTGAACCGTAATTGCGTTACTCTTGGCAAAGTATGAAGGCACCTTTTTTGAACCGTAAATCCAGAGGATTCACGTTGATTGAATTGCTTGTGGTGATCGCCATTATCCTGACGCTGGCCGGCATTGCCATGACTGTGGTGAATGGAGTGATGGAAAAGTCCCGGGTTACCACGGCGCGGAGCGACTGCAACGGATTGCAGACGGCTGTTGAAAATTACATGCTGGATAATGGCCGCGTTCCCGTAGCCTGGAACAGCCGGGAAATGGCCAAGCAGGCCCGCAAGGACGGACAGTATTACATGACGACGGCCGTGGATGATGACAGCCGCATCATGAGCATCCTGACCAATTACATGGACCGTGGCGATGAGGACAGGAAGCTGAACCCCAAGAAGACGGCCTATTTCAACACCACCACCACGGATGTGGAAGGTTCCCCCGGCCTGTTCTTTGAAAGCCGCGGCCGCGTGGGCCTGATGGACCCGTGGGAATCCCCCTATTACATCATTCTGAATGCCAATCCGGATGACCGTACCCCCCGCGTCCAGGTCGGTTCCCGCATGGTGACCAAGAATGTAGCCGTTTACAGCACCGGCAAGGATAAGCAGGGCAGCACGGCGGACGGGCACATCAATAATCAGGAATTGACGGAAGACAACGTCACTTCCTGGTAACGCATTACCGGACCGTCAGTTGAGAGACGGGCCAATTTATGTTGCGGGGCTTCCGGCTTATGGCCGCGAGGCCCCGTGATATATTCAGGCATAAAGCCACCAAACCGTATTTTTTTCTTTTCAACCACTCTTAAAAACCCCTCAATAAGTCCAGACATGAACTGGTTCAAAACAGACGACGTACGCATTCAAGACATCGAGCCCCTGATTTCCCCCGCCATCCTGATCAAGGATTATCCGGCGACCACGGAAATCGCCAAAATGGTGGCTACGACACGCAAGAATGCGGAGAACATCATTTCCGGCCATGACGACCGCCTGCTGGTGGTGGTGGGGCCGTGCTCCATCCATGATCCCCAGGCCGCGGTGGACTATGCCTCACGCCTGAAGGAACAAATGGCGCGCTTTGAAAAGGACCTGGTGATCATCATGCGCGTGTATTTTGAAAAGCCCCGCACCACGGTGGGCTGGAAGGGCCTGATCAATGACCCGTTCATGAACCACACCTTTGACATCAACCGTGGCCTTCATATGGCCCGCGGCCTGCTGCTCCGCCTGGGGGACATGGGAATTCCCGCAGCAACCGAGTTTCTGGACACCATTACTCCGCAATACATCGCGGACCTGATTACGTGGGGAGCCATCGGCGCCCGCACCACGGAAAGCCAGGTGCACCGTGAGCTGGCCTCCGGGCTTTCCATGCCCGTGGGGTTCAAGAATGGCACCAGCGGCAGCCTTCAGATTGCCGTGGACGCCATCATTTCCTCCTCCTGCCCGCACTGCTTCCTTTCCGTGACCAAGCAGGGCGTTTCCGCCATTGTCTCCACCACGGGCAACAAGTCCTGCCACCTGATTCTGCGCGGTTCCTCCCTGGGGCCGAACTTTGATGACGAGCATGTGAAGGAAGCCGCGGAAGCCTTGCAGAAAGCCGGAATCAACAACCGCATCATGGTGGACTGCTCCCACGGCAACAGCTGCAAGGATTACCGCAAGCAGCCGTCCGTGGCTGCCAGCATCGCGGAACAGATTTCCAATGGTTCCGACCAGGTGGTGGCCGTGATGATTGAAAGCAACATCGTGGAAGGGGCCCAGCCGCTGAGTTCCGACCTGGTGTACGGCAAGAGCATCACGGACCAGTGCATCGGCTGGGACAGTACGGTGGAAGTGCTGGAAAACCTTGCCGGCGCCGTCCGCAAGCGCCGCGCCAAACGGCAGGAAGCGTAAGGCTTCCGGTATTGCCGGAAGACAGTTTCCAAGGATTGGAAATCGGGGCCACTTTATGGGTAATTGAGCCCGGAAACCGCAGTTCTAATCCTTCATATCCGGTTGCTTTTCATTGGCCCTCCGGCGTTTTTGCCGGAGGGTCAATGGTCGTCGCCCCACAGGTAGGAATGGCGTTCGGAGATTGTTTTACCGTGGTTGTCCTTCAGGACAAGTTTCCATGCGAGAATCTCCCCTTTTGTTTTGGCTTCATCCCCGATGAATTCAAAAACGGAGTTTTGCGTGCCTCCTTTTCTCCCGGCCGGGTAGGAGATGGATTTAGTCAGAACGGTTGAGCCCGTTTTACCCTGCCGGTACATCATGACCAGGGTGGCCGCCTGTTCCGGGTGTGCATCATTCCAGGTGACAAAGTAGTATTGGCCCAGCCGCTGGAGGCGCTGTTTCTGGGAGACGGCGCCGTGCAGCAGATAAGTAGCCTGGGAGCGGTGCATACCCACGTCTTCCGCAGGAATCACTGTGGTTTTCAAGGGAACCTCCCGCACGTGTTCAATCCGGGAAACCTGCTCCGCACAGGAAAACAGGACCGGCAGCACGGCAGCGGCGCAGAGGGGAGCAGGAAACTTCATGGAGCCCATTGAATACATATCCATCCGGGGAGTCAACACAAAGGTGGGAAAGCTTCAGCATGGAAACGTGGTGAGGGTGTAGAAAGAATGAAGGCATTCCAGGGCCGTAATAGTTCTGCTAGTGGAGCTCCCAATGAAGGAACCGCATTCGTGAAGAGGCAAGCTTCCGGGAACGTGGAATTGGACCGTTTGCCTGCCCGTGGTCCAGCCCGGCGACTTTCGCTTTGCTTTTCATTCAGCCCCGGTAACGGTGCTGCCGCACCTCCTTTAATACAACGGTACGACGAGGGAAGACCCCAGTGCCAGCCAGCAGGGCAGCGTGATGAAGGAGGCCACGGTAGTGGTCAGCAGGATTTGGGTGCCCAGGTCCGGATTGCCGCCGAAGCGCTTGGCCAGAATGACCGGAATGACGGCGGAGGGAATGGCAGCCTGGATGATGATGACGCGCTTGATGTAGTCGTCCACCGGCAGGAAATAAGCCATCAGGAGCAGTAGGGCCGGAGCCAGTCCCAGACGCGTCAGCAGGCCGCAGACGATGGGCTTGGGTTCCCATTTCATGTTGTGCCACAGGTCTCTCATGGAACAACCGAAGAGGATCAGGCAAAGGGGAGTGGCGCAATTGCCGATCATTTCAAAGGTTTTCATGAGAGGCGGCTGGGCTACATAGGCTCCCAGGCCCGACCAGGCGAGCGTGAGGCCCACCATGACCGCCAGCAGCGGTCCGCGGAAGAAGACGCCCATGTTCAGGTTGCCCGGTCCACCGGCAATGATGATGACGCCGATGCTCCAGACAACAAGTTCACAACCTACGTTATGGACGAAGAGGACGCCCAGCGTGGGGTCATTGCTGGCCGTGAACAGCATCTGGATGATGGGAATGACGAAGAAGGCGTAGTTCTGCACCCCCGCCGTCAGGGTGAAGGTGCGCAGACCCGTGCCGATGCGCATGCGCAGCATTTTGGCGACCAGCCATGCTGACGCGATTCCCAGCAGGAGTTCCAGCGCTCCTGCCGCAATGGCCTGGAGGGAAAAGGAAACGCTGCTGAGCGTTTCATTCCCGGAGAGCACCATGTACTTCATGATGCTGTGGAAAACAAGGCAGGGATAGGCCACGTCCATCGCCAGGCGCATGATGGGGGCGTCATGATCCGCCTGGATAACGTGCTTGTGGCGCAGGTAGAAACCCGTGGCGAAGAAAAGATAGACGGGAATGGTGGAAAGGAAGGAGGTGAGGATGATGGAACCGGTATCCATGGCGGGAAGATTGTTGGGCGCGACTGGTTAGGACAAAGGAAAGAGCGGAGGGAGGTTACATTCCTTTCTGCAGGCGGCGGAGGAAATGCGCCAGGTCTTCAATGCTGAAAAATACCTTTGAAGGATTGGACTCTTCCAGTCCGCTGATGTCTGCTGTGGCTCCCCAGGCGGCAGACAGGCAGGGCACGCCCGCTTTTTTACAGGCGGTCACATCTGAAACCGCGTCTCCAATGTAATAAAATTCATCTTTTGCCACGCAGTAGGCAGCCAGCAGTTCCTCAATGGCGTCCGCTTTATTGGGCCTGTCTTCCGCACCGGTTTTTACAGAGCAGAACAGGTCCTGCATGCCGAATTTTTCAAGAGTGATGCGGCAGCTCTTTTCTCCCTTTCCGGTAATCAGGGCAACCAGTATTCCAGCAGCTTTCAGGGTGTGGATCAGTTCGCAAATGCCCTCGTACGGTTCCGGGCATTCATCATGCATTTTCTCATAAACCGGATAAAAGTCACGAAGAGCCTCCCGCCATTTTTCCCCGGCTACTACCTTGATCATTCCGACTTCATTCAGGCCGAAGGTTTGCGTGATTTCCCGTTCGCTCAGCGTGTGGCCCGCATAGGGGGAGACCGCCTGCTCAAACGCCCTGATGCACATGGGGACCGTTTCCCCGATGGTGCCGTCCAGATCAAACGCTATCAGTTTAATCATTGTTCCTGACTTCCGTTGATTTTACGGATAACTTTGCAGGGATTTCCCGCCGCCAGGCTGTTGGCGGGAATATTCCTGGTGACCACGCTGCCGGCGCCGATGACGCTGCCTTTCCCAATGGTAATACCCGGTAGAATGATCACGCCGCCGCCAATCCAGCACCCGTCTTCTATCGTGACCGGAAGGGCAAAGGTATGGCGGACGTATTCAACGCCCTCCACCGTTTCAACCGGGGTGAGGCGCTCATTCAGGTCAATGGGATGCGTAGCGGTGTAAATCTGCACGTTGGGGGCGATCAGCACATTGCTGCCAATGGTGATTTTATTGCAGTCCACGAACGTGCAGCCCGTATTGACAGTGACGTTATTCCCGATATGGATATTGCGGCCGTAGTCGCAAGTAAAGGAGTGGCCTATGGAGACTTTAGTGCCTATGCTGCCAAGCATCTCCTTCAGGACCTGGTACTTCTCCTCCTTATGGTCGTAAGGCAGGGAATTGTATTTCATCAAGAGGCGGTGTGTCTTGGCCTTGAATTCCAGGAACACCTTGTCGTGGCAGTCATACCATTCTCCCGCCATGCATTTTTCCAGTTCAGTCATGATGGTTCTCCTTTCAATTACCGCGGTATTGGCGGCAGGCACCCTGCTGCGCGGTCGTCAGCAGGGTGCGGAAGCCTTATTCCCACTCAATGGAAGCCGGGGGCTTGGTGGAAATATCGTAAAGGACCCGGTTGATGCCCTTCACTTCATTGAGGATGCGGTTGCTGGTTTCACGCAGAAGGGCGGGGGGGAGCTCCACCCAGTCCGCCGTCATGGCGTCTTCCGACACGATGGCGCGCAGGTTGGTGGCCCATTCGTAGGAGCGTTCGTCGCCTTTTACGCCCACTGTCTTCACGGGGATCAGGCCGGCGTAAGCCTGCCAGACCTTTTCATACCAGCCGTATTTCTTCAGGTTGCCGATGAAGATGGCGTCACACTCCCGGATGATATCCAGGCGGTCCCTGGTAACTACGCCGGGACAGCGTACGGCCAGGCCGGGACCGGGGAAGGGGTGGCGCCACAGGATGTCATGCGGGATGCCCATGGAGGCTCCCAGTTCGCGCACCTCGTCCTTGAACAGTTCCGCCAGGGGTTCCAACACCTTCCCCTGCGCCTGAAGTTCCAGCACGCGTTCCACGCGGTTGTGGTGGGTCTTGATGACGGAGGCCTTGGATTTGGCGTTGGAGGCGCTTTCAATCACGTCCGGGTAGAGGGTGCCCTGGGCGAGCATTTCCGCGTCTCCCACGGCGTCCCAGAATACATCGATGAACAGGCCGCCGATGATGCGGCGCTTCTTTTCCGGGTCACCTTCCCCGGCCAGGGCCGTCAGGAAGCGTTCGGAAGCGTCCACCGTTTCAATTTCCACGTTCATGCGGGCGAAATTGGCGCGGACTTCATCAGCCTCATTCTTGCGCAGCAGGCCGTTGTCCACAAAGATGGCGCGCATGTTCACGCCCGCCTCATGCAGCAGGACGGCCAGCACGGTGCTGTCCACGCCGCCGGAGACGCCGCAGACGACCTGCTTGCTGCCCACGCGCTCCTGAATTTCACGGATGAGCTGCCTCTTGAAGTCGCCGATGTCGAACTTCTTGAGGTTGGCGGCGCAGGAGAGGAAGTTGCGCAGGATGGTGCGCCCTTCATGGGAATGGGTCACTTCCGGGTGGAACTGGATGCCGAAGATGGTTTCTCCCCACTGGAGGGAGACGGGGACGCCTTCCGCATTACGGGCGATGACCTGGCAGCCTTCCGCCAGATGGTCCACCGTATCCGAATGACTCATCCATACCTGGGAGGAGGCTGACATGTCCTGGTACAGGCCCGCGCAGGCTTCCGGCAGCAGGGCGGCGGGGCCGTATTCACGCTTGTTGCTGGCTTTCACGGAGCCGCCGTGCTTGATGTTCAGGAGCTGCATGCCGTAGCACACGCCCAGCACGGGGACATTCAGGCTCTGGAGCCATTCAAAATCAATGTCCGGAGCGTCCGCGTCCGTGGTGCTTTTAGGGCCGCCGGAAAGAATGACGGCGCCGGGTTCATGAATCTGGTCCAGGTCTTCCAGCGCGTACAGTTTGGCCATGTAGCCCAGTTCGCGCACGCGGCGCACAATGAGCTGGGTGTATTGGGAGCCGAAGTCAATGACGGCTACGAGGTGCTTGTCGTCCATGTGAGAGAGGGTTTAACAGGAATAGTTGATGGGTTCTTCCGTGATGGTGATGTCGTGGGGGTGGCTTTCCTTCAGGCCGCCGGAGGTGATCTGGACAAAACGGGCCTTGTCCCGGAGTTCCGCCAGGGTGTGCGCGCCCAGGTAGCCCATGCCGGAGCGCAGGCCGCCCATGAGCTGGAAGACCACGTCCGCCAGCATGCCCTTGTACGGGACGCGCGCTTCCACGCCTTCCGCGACGAGCTTGCCGGAGCTGTTCTGGCCGTAACGGTCGCCGGAGCCGCGGCGCATGGCACCCAGGGAGCCCATGCCGCGGTACTGCTTGAAGTGGCGGCCCTGGTAGTGGACCACCTTGCCCGGGCTTTCTTCCGTGCCGGCCAGCAGGCCGCCCAGCATCACCAGGTCAGCGCCGGCGGCCAGGGCTTTCACGATGTCCCCGGAGTAGCGGATGCCGCCGTCCGCAATGACGGTGACGCCCGCGGGACGGGCTACGGAGGCTACCTCCTGGATAGCCGTGAACTGGGGCATGCCCACGCCGGAAATGACGCGGGTGGTGCAGATGGAGCCGGGGCCCACGCCCACCTTGATGGCTTGCACGCCCGCCTTGATCAGGTCGGAGGCGCCTTCCGCCGTGACTACGTTGCCGGCCACGATGGGACGGTCCGTCAGTTTGCGGAGGTTGGAGACCACGTCCATGACGCGGGTGGTGTGGCCGGTGGCGGCGTCAATGAACAGGGCGTCCGCGCCGGCGGAAATGAGAGCCTTGGCGCGGTCCAGGTAATCGGGGCCCACGCCCACGGCGGCGCCGCAGCGCAGGTGGCCGTGTTCGTCCTTGGAGGCGTCCGCAAACATGGCGCGCTTCTGGATGTCCGTTTCCGTGATGAGGCCGGCCAGCACGCCGTTTTCATCCACCAGGGGAAGTTTTTCAATGCGGTGGGTGTAAAGAATGTGGCGCGCTTCCTCAATGGTGGTGGTGGGAGCCGCCGTAATCAGGCGGGAAAGGGGAGTCATGACATCCTTGACCCGGACGTTCTGGTAATCATCCACGCCGCGCATGTCGCGCCCGGTGATGATGCCTTCCAAACGGCGGTTGGAGTCCACCACCGGGAAGCCGGAATAGCCCTGTTCCATCATGATTTGATGGACTTCTTCAAGCGTCATGTCCTTGTTCACCGTGACGGGATTAGGAATGACCGCGTTTTCAAAACGCTTCACGCGGGAAACCATGGCCGCCTGGATGTCGATGGGATTATTGCGGTGAATGACGGCCAGGCCGCCTTCCCGCGCCAGGGCAATCGCCAGTTCCGATTCGGAAACGGTATCCATGGCTGCGGACAGCATGGGGATTTTCATGTCAAAGCCCGGAACAAGCTGGGAACTGATGTCCGCATCACCGGGAAGAATCGCGCTCAGGCGGGGCAGCAGGAGCACGTCATCAAAACTTAATCCAAGAGGGAGATCTGCCATGCGATAATCTACAGCCGAACACCCCGTGACGCAAGCCGAAACACAGGAGAATCTTATTTTGGGACGGCATGGCGGCGTTCTGCGGCTGGCTCCCTGCGTTGCCCGGCGTGTGTCTGCTTTCCATGCAGGAGGCTCTTCCCTCTTGATCTGGGGAAACGTCTTGCCTATCCTGAAAGAAAATAATGGTCCCCATGAATGCTTCCGAACCTTACCGAGTCCTCTTTGTCTGCCTGGGCAATATCTGCCGTTCTCCTGCGGCGGAAATCATTTTTAAAAAGATGGTGAAGGAACAAGGGTTGGAAAACCTGATTGAGAGCGATTCCGCCGGAATGATCGGCTACCACCGGGGCTGCCCTCCGGATGCCCGGATGGTCCAGGCCCTGGAAAAATACGGTTATCGGAATCCGGGAGTCAAATCACGCCCCGTGCGGAAGGATGATCTGGAGCAGTTCGACCTGGTTGTAGGGATGGACCGGGAGAATCTGCGGGATTTGAAACGGCTGGACAAGAACGGACAGTGGGAAGGCAAGATTGTCCCCATGTGCTTTTTCACCACGCGTTTTCTGGATGAGGAAGTGCCGGACCCCTACTATGGAGGCCTGGAAGACTTTGACCATGTGGTGGAATTGCTTCAGGACGGCTGCGCCAACCTGCTGGAGCATTTGAAGGAGCAGTTCTCCTGAATGATAAAGATGTCTCGGTAGAAAGGATATTCTTCCTTTCGTCTATAACGGCTTCCGTAAGGTGTTCCGTTGGGAAAAAATCGGTTTGATGCCCGGGGAACAGGACTGGCCGTCTATTCCGGGCGATGGGAAGTCAGCCGTTATTTAATGAAGCTTCCCCAGCAGTGGGGAAAATCCCCTCTTTTCTCGGAGGAAAGAAGTAGTTTGCCTGCCAGAGTGAATGAAATGGCAGATATTCTTATGGCCCCTGGATAGCGTCTATTCCGTTTTAGGCGTGTTGAAGAGTAAAAATTAGTTGGCATAGGTAATGAATTGATAAAGTTATTGCTGGCATTCCCGTACCGGAATCAAGCAATGATTGATAATCAACAATTAATCTATTTCAACCATGAAAGAACAATTTAACGATGATATCAATTCCCTGACAGGGGCGCGAAGTTCCGACAGCGGAGGAAAACCGACGCCTATCGATAAAAGCGCTCCGGATGCTTTTGACCGGAATTGGAATTGGGAATTTGAGGTGCGCCCGCTGGGGCCTTCTGAAACGGCCAAGTGTACTGTCAACATGGGCGCCGATGATTTGGCGACGCTGACAGTGGATCAAGAGGAGATTATGAATCTCGGTCCGCGCGGGCCGGAAGGAGGCGGTACTTACAGCCCGGAGACAACCTCATTTGATATCCAGGAAGGGAAGCATGAGGCCCATTTGGAATATCATAACATTACCCTGAAGGACCACGGGAAGAACGTCGCCAAACTTACTTTTGACATGAACGTGGTCGTCACTGACCATCAGACTGGTTCTTCCTCTTCCTATGTCCCTCCGGATACGCAAACGGAACCTGTGGATAATGACGACGAAGGCGAAGACGATACATGCGGTTCCAGCAGCGGAGGGAGCAGCAGTTCTCCCAACAGCAGCTCCAGCAATCCATGTCCGGACGGCAACAATGGTGGAGATGAAGACGGTGATGAGCCGGTGGGCAATCCTTCTTCTTCGGACGGATGCATGGATAATACGGGAGGAGCGGAACCCCCTCCCACAGTTCGCGGGCTATTTTCTTCACCCTCCATGCGTGGCAACATTTCTTCCGCCGGTAAGCGCGTAACCACCCAAACCAGGAAAACCAGCATGGTGTGGCGCACCAATTTCGGAGCTTTCCGGGGGATGGAAGGAATGCCTTATGGCATGCTGGAAATTGTAGCTTACAACTTTTCTTCCAAATTGTGGACTCCCGCCGCTCTTCAATACCTGCACCCGATGGCAAGCAGTATCCAGCTGCCTCCCGGAGGCAGCTTGAGGGCGGACACGGCCTTTCAGATCAGGAATGGGGGGACCAATGTCAACTACTATTGCTATGGCGGCGCGGCCAGTGCGGGTTCCATAGGAGGCTCCAAGAAACGGGGTGGTTCCGTTTCCATGACTTACGCACAGGAAAGCAGCCGTGCTGCCGATGCGGCTTCTTCCTTTGCCGCGGAAATGCGCGTAAGCAATAACAGGGGGAATTCCGTTCTGTACGGAGGGTCTTCACTCTCTTCCCTAAAGAACGCTACCGGATATGTTTCCAAGCTTGGTTCTTCCTATACGGCGCAGGATTTTTCCCAATATCTGGACATCGTGCGGGGGAGTGACGGAAACATCCGCCAGATATGGAACCTGTGGGATGGACTTGCCAGTATAGAAAATGTGACGGCTGACGGCTATGTGATTGCCTTTTATCTGCCGGAGCAGGTGGGGGAAAAAGCGAATGGCGTTTTTCCCGTCACGGGTACTCCGTTTAAAACTTTCTCCATTTCCGGAGATACGGCAACCAGCAAACTCACGGTCACGGAACAGGCTGAAGGCCGTTCCCCCTATGTCACCCGTTATTGGCAGGGAACGGGAGGTGCCTGGTGCATGTCCCAGGGTGAAGGAGAAGACGCCATTTACACCCTGCGGGAAAAACAGGCTGTCACTTCCACCACATGGAAATTGATCACTACCGTTCAGCGCGGAGAAACCGGAACACCCATTTCTCGCGTGTGTGAAACTTATGAACAGACCTCCAAGGGGAACCTTTGCACCAGCCGCATTGAAGCCTACGGCACCGACTATGCCCGGGAAACCACTTACGATTATAACAGCATAGGAAAGCTGTCACGGGAAACTGCTCCCGACGGGAGTGTCAAGACGTGGGCTTACGACGCTTTTGGCCGTGAAACAGTTCGCATGGAACCCTGGTCCGGAGGGGAAAGAAAAGGCACCTACACCTATTACCGGTACTCGGACCGTCCTGATCCGGATATCATTCACCAATATGTCGTTCTTACCATCAAAGCTGTGCGGTTGAGGGACACGCACTACACCTATGAGGAAGCCAATGATGTGCGCCGTGTGACTAAGCGGACGACTGCCCTGGGTGCGGAAGGAGAGCAAGTGGAAATAACGGAAACATGGATGCCCTCGGCTTCCAATGTCCATGCAAGGGGCCGGTTGAAGATGCGGCAGGCCGTCAATGGAGTACAGACCTCTTACGAGTATGAAGCAAACAGTCAGCACGGCGCCTTGTACAGGATTACGGCGGAAATCCGGGTTGAGGGAGAAGCCGTGCCGGGGCAGAGCAAGCGCAAATTGACTTACGTATCTGCGCAGGGTACCAACACCCGGATAGAAAAATACGCTTTTCTGATGGATGGAACCTGGGCATTGACAGATACGGCGGACTACGAATATGACAAGGAGAGGCGATGGATCAAGCGCACGCGCGGCAACGGACGCGTGACGGAACGTGAAATGATGTGTTGCGGCCCCTTGTGGGAAAAGGATGAAGACGGAGTGATGACTACGTATGCCTACAACACGGCCCGCCAGCTTGTGGAAACCATTCGTTCGGCTACGGAAACTACTCCGGAAACCATTGTCAGCTACACGCGAGACGCTTTTGGCAGAGCCTTGGCGATACGGCGGGACGTCGGTCCCATGGCAACCAGTGAAGGGCGGGAATACAACCTGCTGGGGCAGCTTGTTCGTGAAACGGACGTGCTTGGGAGAGACCATGCTTATGCCTATAGTGGGGATGGATTGACGGAAACCGCTACCACGCCGGCAGGAGCCACGCTTGTCACCCGCCGCCATGCGGATGGAACCGTTTTGGAACAAAGCGGAACGGGACAGAGGCATTTGCTTTATCAAACGGAATGCACGGAAGAAGGGATTCTCCATTCCACCCTTATACCGCAGGAAGCCGGGGAACCGGTCCTCATGGAACAATCTGTAACGGATGGCTGGGGTAACGTAGTCCGTCTTTCCCGGGCCAGTGCCAACGGCGGCCTCATCCATGAACGGTACAGTTTTGATACAAAGAACAGGCTGTTGCGGAAAGGGACGGACGGCATGGCCCCGATGCTTTACGACTATGACTCCTTCGGCAACGTGGTGAAAGAGACATGGAAGTTGGCGGAAGAACCTGCCCCGGCTAACTCCCGTATAACAGAATACTCCTATGCCTGTGGACGGAGGGAAGACGGCATATACCGTGTGAAGACCGTAATTAACTACAATAGTTACGGGCTGCCTTACTCGAAAAGCACGTCTACGCTGGTTTCTTTCCTGTCCCCAGTCGTTGCTGAAAAGATCATCTCTTCGGATGCGAGAGGCAATGAGATTCCGGAATGGATGGAATATACGGCTCCCGGCAAACGTACAATCAGGAAACAGGTTCCTGATTCCCTGGTCATTGCAGAAGTTCTTGTCATTGACGGGTATGAAGTCTCCAAAAAGGATTTCGCAAACATGACTACGACTGCGGCGCGTTCCTACACGGCCACGGGGAAAAAGGAAATTCTTACGGATACACGCGGCAATGAAACCACGATCATGTTTGATCTTGCCGGACGTGAAACCGGGAGAACAGACGCTGCCGGCAATACGGTTACGACTGCCTATGATCCGGCGACGGCATTGCCCTCCTGCATCACGGACGCACTGGGGAAAACGGCTTGCTATGCTTACGATTTGCGCGGACGCAAGATTGCTGAATACGGTACGGCAGTGCAGCCCTCTGTTTTTGCTTACGACGATGCGGACAGGCTGATTGAACTCAAAACTTTCCGGGCTCCGGAAGAAACCATTGCAGGTGATCCGCGTGAACGGACGGATGGTGATACCACCGTGTGGAGTTATGAGGAAGGCTCCGGCCTCATGACGGCAAAAACCTATGCTGACGGGCATGGGGAAACCTATTCCTATGACGGGTGGAACAGGCTGGTGGCCAAATCACAAGCCCGGGCGGTTGATGAACAGGGGACTCATCTTATGACGACTTACGGCTATGATGAGTTGACGGGAAATTTGCTCTCTGTCACTCACAATGATGCCACGCCGGCCATAGGCTACACATATAACCATCTCAATCTCCTTACGCAGGTAACGGATGATTCCGGTACGCGCACGTTTTCCTATAACCAATACAATGAAGCGGTACAGGAAAATACGGCAGGTCTGGTGGCCAGCCGGCTTGACTATCAAAGGGACAGTCTGGGACGATTTCCTGGCTATAGTTTGCAATACAAAGATGATGTTGTTTTTCAAACCATTTGGAATTATGATATGTATAAACGCCTTGGCACTGTTTCCCTCAGGCGTGCAGGCGACCGGTTTACCTACGGCTATCATGCAGTTCATGGACTTTTGGAAACGCTCACCTATCCCAACGCCCTCAAGAGATGGTATGCCCGGGAGGAAAAACGTGACTTGCTGACTAAAATAGCCTACCAGCGTCCGGGGAGTACCGACTATTTAGCTAAAGTCGACTATACTTACGATGCACTGGGGCGCCCCCTGGAAAAGAAGGATTACTTTAATACTCCTAATCCCGATCTTACTCATGTTTACACGTATAATGACCGGGACGAACTGGTTGCCGACGTGATGAACCGGGGCGGAACGTACAGCTACTCCTATGATAATATCGGTAACCGGTTAACCTCACAGGAAGGAGCGGAAGCGGCTCCCACCGTTTATCTGTCAAATAATCTCAACCAGTACATTTCCGGTGATCATGCGTCTTCCCGGGAAGGCACGGAAGAAGTTGCAATCGTCTATGAAACAAATAGCCTCAACCAGTACACTTCCATTACCGGCGGAGAAGAAAGGCCTTCGATACGGGAGTACGACGAAGACGGCAACCAGATTAAGGTAAAAACTTCTACAGGCGAGTGGGAGGTAAAGTATAACGCCCTGAACCAGGCGGTCAGATTCACGCAGGACGCCAAGCGGGTGGAATGCCGTTACGACTACCTGAACAGGAGAGTGGAAAAAACAGTCTATGAAGGAGAAATGCTGGTGTCCCGGAAACGGTTTATTTACTGTGGTTTTCTCCAACTTGCGGAACTGGATGCAACCAATGCAACGGAAACGGTGCAACCCGTTCTTCGGAAAACCTATCTATGGGATCCTATGGAGTCCACGGCAACACGAATCCTAGCAATGACCACATTCGACGAAACGGGTACCTATGTGGAAAACCTTTTTTATACGCATGACCTGCTGAAAAATACTACAGGCCTATTTGATGCCCAGGGAGAGTGCCGGGCTCTGTACGAATACGGTCCATACGGCAATGTTGTCAGGATGGAAGGCGATATGGCGGAGGACAATCCGTTCAGGTTTTCTTCTGAATACTCTGATGACGAATTGGGGCTTGTGTATTATAATTACCGATATTATAATACATCGAACGGGCGATGGATTAATAGAGATGTAATAAGAGAGAAAGGCGGCAAGAATTTATATTCCTTTATTCGTAATAAAATATCTATTAAAACAGATTATCTAGGACTTTTATATTACGCCCCTATGATATGTGCAATTTCAGAGATGCATGATGATGGGAAAAATTGTTCATGGACGTGTCAATGTCCTCCAAATTATCGACATTCTCAATATGGTAATACACCGACGGAATACAAGAAACCATGTTGCTGGACAGGGATACAGGCGATGTGTTTCTGTGATCCTAATAAAGGAAATTGTCGTGCTCCAAATGGAGTAATGGTATATGATAATGAAGGAGTTCCCGTAAATTCAACTGTTAAAGATTCGGAAGTAGAATCTCCATCTCCTATAGAGCCTAAAATTGAGCCGGAACCTGAAACAAATCCCTGGGTTATAGCAGCAGGTGTTGGGATTATTATCGGTACTATACTAGAGGATGTGTACTCTGGAGGAGTTGGCATTTCTGATGATCCTGCGACACTTAGCCTTGGCTGGGGATTAATTTTGGGTGGCTTGTGAAATTAAATAATTGCAAGTGTTTTTAGAGTATAAAATTAGCATTAGAGATGTGATATGGAAATACCGGTTAATCTTTTTCTTCTTATCCACGATAATATGGAGAATGAATCAATAAAGGAATTAATATACAAATTTCAAGAAGTACAGGGGTTGGATCCTGATATCTTTATTTCCCGGTCAAAACAAACTGTTGCACTAAGATGGAAATGTGATGATTTTTTTTCAGAAAGAGCTTCAATTATTCATGTTGCACTAGAATATATCTATATAAGGTATTTCGATTTGTTGTTTTCAATGCGCAAACCGTTTGTGGTATGTAGCAATGCCGATTTTCCGTATTTGATGTTACTTGGACCTTTTATTCCCCAGGGTTTTCCGGTGGAGAAAATAGAAAGTGTGGATGATTTTGTGGCTGAAAATGAACTTGTTGTGGGAAGATTAAGAAAAAAAGGAGATTTTGCATTTTATGATTTGTACAATGAACATTGCAATATGTGTTTTTTTATTATTGATAAAATAAAAAACAATAATGAAAGAGTGAATACTTTTATGACAATATTAGCTGTTTATTATCAATCGTGCTATGCCTTGCTACAAGCAGTTTTGTTTAGTGGTGAAGATAAACCAAAAAATTGGGATAAACATTTTCTACATATCGTAGAAAGCATAAAAAAACTTCCAACTCCAGATAACGATTCTTGGATATCCATGATACAAAGAGTGGCAGCTCCATCTTCATGATGTGCCAATGATTTAAGAACATTAGATGTGGCGTTAAAATGTAAGTAATTGTTTTCTTAATTATACATTGAAGAGAATTAAATAATTTTTGTTTTAATGATCTTTATGGAATAAATTAACAATGATACCTCTATATATCATCGGTTTTCCGTCCCTCTATGGAGGGGCGGGAGCCGAGCTTTACCACCAGATTAAGGTTTGGAGACACATGGGAGTGGATATTCACCTTATTCCCACTCAGAAAAACATTCACCGTGCCGAGCTTTATCCGGAAATGGTTGAGCGAGGCGTTACGGTGCATGAGGGGTATGACTGGTCAGCTATTCCGGAAGGCGCGCCCGTCATCAGTTTTTGCAATGAAGAGTTCCTGGCTGCGCTGCCGGATATACGGAAACGGACGAGAAAGACGGTCTTCGTCAATTGCATGACCTGGCTTTTCGGACGGGAAAAGGAAGCCATGAAGAGGGGAGATATTTCCCTGTTTCTTTACCAGAATGACCGGGTGAGGAAGAACATGATGCCGCGCCTGAGAGCCTTGAATGCCGATCCGTCCATCCGGTTCATGACGTTCAAGCCGTATTTTGACACGACTGATTTTCCCTTCATTGTCCAGCGATCCGCGGACTGGTTTGGCGCGGGACACATTTCCCGGCAGGACGAGGATAAATTCAGCAAGGATACGTGGCACATTTACGAGAATTTCGCTTCTCCCGTCCGGAAGAGCGGAACTTTTCTCGGGTTTGACCACCGGAGTGAGGCAAAGACCGGGAAGCCTCCCGGGTGGGTGGAGACGTTCCATGACCAGAAGTCCCTGTCCCAGCAGGAGTTTTATCAGAGGTGCCACATCGTGCTTCAACCCACGGATACGACGGAGAATTGGCCGCGCGTAGGTTTTGAAGCGATGGCGAGCGGAAGCGTGCTGATTGTGGACAAGCGTGGAGGCTGGGAACAGATGGTGGAACACGGAAAAACCGGTTGGCTGTGCGAAAGCCCCGGGGATTTCATCACGTACGCCACCAAAATGGCCTGGGAGCCGCATTACCGGGAGGATATGGCCTCCGCTGCCCGGGAACGCGGCATGGCCCTGGGAGGGCTGGAGGCGTCCAGGGAAAGCTGGCAGGAGGTGTTTGAAGCAATCAGCCGGATACCGGATTAGCATCCTTCTCCCCGCCATGATTGGCATGTGTTCTGTTGCCGTACACGGTCAGATAAGCCACGTGCCGTATTGGCAGAGGTTTTTCTGCCTGTTCATGCTGTAGGCGAGGATGTATTTGAGCAGGTCCGCCTGGGAGTAGCCGTGTTCTGCGGCCGCCAAGCAGATGGAGCCGCTTTTGCCCAGGTGGCAGCAGATGTTCATTTCCAGGATGCGCCGTTCGCCTTTTTCAAAGTCAATCCGGTAGTCGATGCGGAAATAGTCCATGGGGCCCAGGGCGTCCCAGACTTTCTGCACGTCGTTGGCGATGTCCTGTTCCAGGTCGTGCACGGAGACTATCTGGTAGCCCAGGTGGTCATGCAGTTTCAGGTCTTCCGTGATGATGCTGCCCGGTTTATCGGATTTCGGCTGCACGTATCCCAGGATAACAGGCTTTTCACCCCCCAGCACGGGAACCGTGACGTCAATGCCTTCGCAGTATTGTTCCACGAGCACTTCGTGTCCTTCCTCCATGAGGCGTTCAGCACACGCGGAGACTGCCTTCCAGGAGCCGCAGATGCTGTCTTCCCGGATGCCGCCGGAAGCGGCGCCAAACCGTTTTTTGACAAAGTAGGGGCCAGGGAAGGGCGCCTTGTCCGGAATGCCTTTTTCCCTGGACAGCCCCATGCCTTCCGGAACGTTCAGGCCCAGGGAGCGGAACACCATCTTGGTCAGGAACTTGTCTTCCGCAATGGCACGGATGTTGGGCGGAGCGCCCAGGTAGGGAACCTGGATGAATTCGCAGTAGGAGGAGATGAATATTTCAGGCTTGGACATGGCGAACCTGTTCATCAGGGAGAACACATAGTCCACATTTCCTTTGGCAAATTGCACGGAATAGGGTTTGGAGGTGGAGACGACGTCGTAGCCGATGTCCTGAATGGCCTTGTAAATATTGTAGTGATACTGGGGATAGCCTCCATTGCCCGTGTAAGGCTTTTTGGAGAAATCGGGAGCGTCGGGGGCATAGGGGGCCAGATACATGATCCTTGCCGGCTTGCCATATTGATTGAGTTGAATATCCGGTACTTCAAACATGGTTTGTGGCGATTGCGTGGAATGTTTCTTGGATTATGGAAATCGCCGCAGTGTTCAAACAATAGATAAATAATAAGGGACGGCGTACAGCCGTCCCTCCGGGAATGAAAAATTGGCAGAGGGGCTCAGCCTCCTATTTTCTGGCAAAACCCCTGGCCAGGCGCTGGACGTATTGTTCCATGACCGGAAGTTCCCGTTCAATGCATTCCACCAGCTTGAGCTGTGTGCGGCAGCGGATGAGGTTGTGGTCCGGACGGGAGACTTTGAAGTACTGGTCTCCTTCCAGGTAGTCCGTCAGGAACCGGATGCCGATTTCCAGCGTGATAAGTTTTCCGGAAAAGGCAAGCTGGTCTATTTCCGCCTGGGTCAGGAAGCCGTGGGCGGCGGCCAGATAGCCCTCCACAATGGACTGGAACATGGGCATGCGCATGCGCACCTTGTCCAGGTCTTCCTCATCTTCTTCCGTGGGCGGGGTGACGGTGCGCACCATGTCGCCGAAGTCGTACAGGACAAGCCCGGGCATCACCGTATCCAGGTCAATGACGCAGACGGCGTGGTCCGTGTCTTCATCCAGCATGACGTTGTTGATCTTGGTGTCATTATGGGTGATACGGGTGGGGAGCACGCCCCTCTCCTGAAGGTCCAGAAGGCGATCCACATCTTCTTCCCTCGCCTTGATGAAATCCAGTTCCGGAAGGCAGGTAGAAAGGCGTTTCTGCGGGTCCTGCTGCGCCACTTCCATCAGGCGGTTGAAACGGTTCCGGGTATGGTGGAAGCCGGGGATGGTTTCCACGATGTCCTCCGGATTCATATCGCTGATCAAGTCCTGGAAGGAGCCGAACGCAAATCCGGCCTGGTAAGCCTGCCGGGTGTTTTCCACCACGTCATAAGTGTGCGTGCCGGCCAGGTAATTGTAGCAGCGCCAGATGCCGTCACCGGGGATGTCAATATAGTTGCGCCCTCCGCGGGCCGGATAAAGATTGAGGGTCTGTCCGGCGGAGTCCTTCAGGCGGCGCAGTACTTTCCAGTTAATGTGGCGCGTGACTTTCTCCACATTGCGCATGACGGCCCTGGGATCCTTGAACACATAATCATTGATGCGCTGGAGGATGTAGGAGTCTTCCGTCCCGTCGCTTTTGCGGTAGGTGGCCTTGTAGGTGGTATTGATATGGCCGCTGGGGATTTCCTTCCCTGTGACGAATTCCCCTTCAATGGCGAAGAGGTCTCCAATTCCGGCGATGCGGCACAAAAGCTGGTTCGGGTCTGTTGCCTCGGTGAGCGGAGCGGTCATGTCGGATGGTGGGAGAGGATTGGCAGTTGGTTTTTAACGGACGAATTTATAACCTACAAGTTCATCAAGCTTGCTTTTGAGCTGGGAAATGCCGTCCCCGTTGAGGGCGGAGATGGGAATGACGTCCACCTTCGGAAAACGCATGCGGAAGTTGTTCAGGTTTTCTTCCGCGCCTTCCAGGTCCATTTTGTTGGCAACGACGAACCAGGGCTGTTTGGCCAGGTCTTCACTGTACAGCTTGATTTCCGTGCGGAGGTTCTGAAGGTCTTCAATGGGGTCGCGGCCTTCGCTGCCGGCCATGTCCAGAACGAAGACCAGCACCTTGCAGCGCGTGATGTGGCGCAGGAATTCATGCCCCAGGCCGCGGTTATTGTGCGCGCCCTCAATGATGCCGGGAATGTCCGCCACGATGCAGCGGCGGAAGCTGTTGAATTCCACCACCCCGATGATGGGCTGGAGCGTGGTGAAGGGATAATTGGCTACCTTGGGCTTGGCTTGCGAGATGTCGCCCAGCAGGGTGCTTTTACCTGCGTTGGGGTAACCCACCAGTCCGGCGTCCGCAATGCGGCGCAGCTCCATGAAAAAGACGCCTTCCTCTCCTTCCGTGCCCAATTCGGCTTCCGTGGGAGCCTGGTTGGTTGCAGAGCGGAAATGCCAGTTGCCCTTGCCGCCTATGCCCCCCTGGCACAGCGTGAACCGGGTGCCGATTTCCGTCAGGTCCGCAATTTTTTCCAGCTCAATGCCTTCGCCTTCCCGTTCCAGCCACGTCGCCTCCGACATGGAGGAGGCATTACTGCGGTAAATGATGGTGCCGGGAGGCACCTTCCCGATGACGGATTTGCCGTTTTTACCATGTTTTTTAGCGCTCTGGCCGCCTACTCCATCCGTGGCAATCAGTTTGGGGTCATAAAAGAAGGAACGCAGGTCGTTCGTGTGCGGATCCACTTCCAGAATAACGCTTCCGCCGTCGCCGCCGTCGCCGCCGTCCGGGCCGCCTTTGGGCACGAATTTGGCCCTGCGGAAACTGACGAGCCCGTTTCCTCCCTTTCCTGCCCTGGCAAATATGCGGATGTTGTCAACAAACATATTCTTAATATGAACCATTTCCCCCCAAAACGCAAGACAAGTGCAGGACTGTACGGCTTTTCCATGGCATGTGCGGCTGCCCTTTTCCAGTGAACCGGGAAACAGGCGCCGCGGCAGAAAACAGCCTTAACGGGGCGGCAAAGCCGTCACCGGGAAAAAGCGGTCTGGAGAAGGCGTTGCCAGGGAATCCCGTTATTTCCAAACCGGACTGGCGGAGCTCTGATGCCTCCGTTATTTTTTACTGCCGGAAGAGGCGTAAACGGTCTTTTGGATTGAAAATGAGCATCGGCATGGCATCATGCCCGCAAATCATGCCTCGCCTTTCCATCCAACTCCCCGACGGTTCCGAGAAAACCATAGTTCTTCCGAAAAACGGCGAATATTTCGCCCGCATCGGGCGCGATGAGCATTGTGAAATCGTGCTGCCTTTTCAATCCGTGTCCGGGGAGCATGCCCTGCTCCAGTTCAAGGAAGGTGGCTATGTCCTTGAAGACCTCGGCTCCACCAACGGAATCAAAATTAACGGACTGACGCCCATGGGAGGCGCTTCCCTTTACGACGGGGATGAGATATCCTTGGGGGATGCCCGGCTTCGGTTTGTCGAAGAACCTTCCCCCGGGATGTCTCCCGCTCCGGACGAAGGGGAGGAAGAGCAGACGGCCCCTTCTCCCGCCATGCGGAATTTGCAGCACCTGGCGGATCAGGCCAACCGTACGGCGCGGAAGAATTACTTGTGGATGGCCCTGTATGCCGTTTTGATGTTTTTCCTGGCCGTTTTCGCCGGCCTGACCTACAAGCATTACAAGTTGACGGGAGAGTTGCTGCCTCTCCAGTGGCTCGGCATTGAATCCCCCAAGGCTGCCCTAAAATCCATGACTCCTCCACAGACGGAGGCTGCGCCGCACTGAGAGCGGCCGGATTTTCCGCGCCGGTATCAGGAACCGGCAGGGATGTCCCATAACATGCGTTCCGCCTCCGGAAACAGCATGAAGGGAGCCACGGCGCCCTGTTCCAGTTCCAGCAGGTATTGCTTAATGGTCAGGCCGCCTGCATAACCGGTCAGTTTGCCGCTGGCTCCAATCACCCGGTGGCAGGGGATGATGATGCCGATGGGATTCTGGTTGTTGGCATGCCCCACAGCCCGGCAGGCGGATGGACGCCCTATTTGCCGGGCGATGTCTCCATAGCTTCTGGTTTCTCCATGGGGGATGGTTTGAAGAGCTCTCCAGACCGTTTGTTCAAATTCCGTTCCCTGCGGAGATAGCGGCACGTCAAACGTGCGGCGCGTGCCTTGGAAGTACTCGTCCAGCTGGCGGGCCGTGCGGCGCAGCAGGGGCGTTTCCTTCCATTCCACATGCTCCGGCTGCATCAGGCGCCTGAAGAAGACGTGTGTGACAGCCTCTCCATTTTCCACGATGACGATGGGGCCTGCCGGGGTTTGATGAAGAAGAGCAGGACCACGGAGAGAGGGATTTGCCTTCATACCGTAGAATATAGCATGCGGCGGAAGAGGCCTGCGACTCATTTTCCGGGGAGTTTTGCCATCCGGAAGGGAAGAAGGAAAGGAAAAGGCGCCTGCCCGGACGTATTTTGTTTGAAAGGCGGCGGTTCCATGTACAGTATTGCTCCATATGAAGAAAAGCCTGTTTGCCGTACTGCTGACCGCATGCCTCTGCATGTCCGGAAAGGGAGAAGACGTCAAGCCTCCTAAAACCCTTCCCGGCGGTTGGGTTTATGTTTGGGGGGATGAGTTTAACGGCTCCAAAATAGACGCCAAGAAGTGGAAGCCGGAATTGGGCGTGGTGCGCAACCAGGGTTCCCAGCAGACTTATACCGGGCGTCCGAAGAATATGAGGGTGGAGGACGGCTGCCTGGTGCTGGAGACCCATTTTGAAAAGTTTGCCAACATCAATTATAAAAAGAGCCAGGCGGACTGGATCAAGAATACCAAGTTTATGCCCTATACCTCCGGATCCGTCACCACGATTAAGACAAAGAACTTTATGTTCGGCCGTCTGGAAGTGCGGGCCAAAGTCCCCAAAACCAAGGGCATCTGGCCTGCCATCTGGCTGCTTGGCAAGAACAAGTGGGGCTGGCCCGGCAACGGAGAGATTGATATGCTGGAAAACATTTCCCAGCAGCCGGACGTGGTTTACTCCACCTTCCATTTAAGCCCGGACGGCGTATCCAGCAGGGATGCCTCCCGCGGGGGAACGGTGAAGATTGACAATCTTTCCGATGATTTCCATACCTATGTCATGGAGTGGGACAAGGATTCCATCAAGCTGCTGGTGGATGACAAGCTTGTGAAGTCCATTGACCTGAATACCACGAATTACACCAAGGACGAGGGCAATCCGTTCCGTACGCCGTTTTACCTGATTCTCAATTCCGCCGTGGGCGGCACCTGGTGCGAGAAAGCGCCAAAGGACGGGCAGGGTTATCCCGTGAAATTCCTGATTGATTACGTCCGGTTTTACCAGACGAAGGAGCACGCCCTGCAGGCCAAGCAGTTTGATCCGGAAACCGGATTGCCGAAGAAGAAATAAAGTTGCCCTTTTTCCGCCGGGGTCCGGCTGCCCGGGATGCAGCATGGCTTGGCTTTTTTTAAAGTCCCTCCGTTGCACTCCGGAAAGGAATCATGGATGAAGGCGGGGCAACAAAAAAACGGTCCTCCGGGAGGAGGGCCGTTTTTTGCTTGAGAGGGACGCGACGTTCTTCAGAAGCTCGTTCCCGTGGTTTGGGTCAGTTCCTGGAAGCGGGCCAGGATGCGGGCCGTCACCGGGCCGATTTTTCCGGAACCCAGCTGGTAGGCGTCCAGTTTGGTGACGGGAACGCATTCCGCTGCGGTGCCGGTCAGGAAGCATTCATCCGCGCAGGTGATGGTGAAACGGTTCATGGTTTTCTCTTCCGCCGGGATTTGCAGTTCCCGGCAGATTTCCAGCACCACGCGGCGCGTGATGCCGTCCAGGCAGCCGTCCGTGACGGGCGGCGTGAAGACGGCTCCATCCTTCACGATGAAGATGTTGTCACCCGTGCATTCGGCCACGTTGCCCAGGTCATTCAGCATCAGGGCTTCCGCAACGCCCTGGCGCACAGCTTCCATTTTGGCCAGGATGTTGTTGAGATAGTTGAGGGATTTGACCTGGGGGCAGAGGGTGTCCGGACGGTTGCGGCGTACGGAGCTGGTGATCAGAGCCAGTCCGTTTTCATACACGGCGGGATCATACAGGGAGATTTTATCCGCGATGATGAAGACACTGGGGCGTTTGCAGTTGAAGGGATTGAGCCCCAGGTTGCCGATGCCGCGGGTAACCACCAGGCGGATGTACCCGTCTTTCAGGCCGGAGGCCGCCGCCGTATCACATACGGCCTTGGAGAGTTCTTCCCGGGTATAGGGGATGTCCAGCAGGAGGTAATGGGCGCAGTCATACAGGCGTTCCATGTGGTCTTCCAGGCGGAAGACGCGCTTGTTGTAGAACCGGATGCCTTCAAAAATGCCGTCTCCATAGAGCGTACCGTGGTCAAAAACGGAGGTCTTGGCCTCCTCCTGTTCCACCAGTTTTCCATCTAACCAAATCTTCATCGTTGTCTAGAATTTAGAAATTATTTATGCCAGAACAGGATAGCCCCATTTGGAGGGGGGGGGAAGCTATAAATTCACCGCAGAAGATAAAAGTTCCGTCACCTGCGGCTGCCATGGCGCGCGCGTAAAAAATAATATGGAGGTATTCATGGAGCAGACTTGACATTTATTTTCCAGTGCTTTTAGCTCTCGCGCGCAATGTCAGACCCTTCCAAGTTCCGCAACCTCGCTATTATCGCTCACGTTGACCATGGGAAAACGACCCTGGTGGACCAACTTTTGCAGGCGGGGGGAGCCTACCGGGCCAACCAGGCCGTGCAGGAACGTGCCATGGATTCCATGGATCTGGAGCGTGAAAAAGGCATTACGATCAAGGCCAAGAATACTTCCATTCTCTGGAATGGCTATACCATCAACATTGTGGATACCCCCGGGCACGCCGACTTCGGTGGCGAAGTGGAACGCGTGATGAAGATGGTGGACGGCGTACTGCTGGTGGTGGACGCTTTTGAAGGTCCGCAGGCCCAGACGCGCTTCGTGCTCCGCAAGGCCTTGCAGGAAGGGCTGATGCCCATTGTGGTGATCAACAAGATTGACCGTCCCCATGCGGACCCCGCCGCGGTGCATGACCAGGTGCTGGAACTCTTTTTGGAACTGGGCGCCACGGACGAACAGTTTGAAGCCCCCTTTGTATACGGTTCCGCCCGCGACGGCTATTTCATGAATTCCATGGAGGGGGAACCCCCCGTGGACTGTACGCCTCTTCTGTTCAAGATTGTGGAGCACATCCCCGCTCCCAAGGATGCCGATCCGGAAGGCGAGTTCAAGATGCTCGTTTCCAATATTGACTGGGATGACTATGTAGGCCGCGTGGCCATCGGCCGCATTACCTCAGGCACCGTGAAGAAAGGGGATACCGTCTGGCTTCATCAGAGCGACGGCACCTGCATCTCCGGCAAGGTGACCCGCATGTTTGAATATTCCGGTCTGGGCGCCACGGATTCAGCCATTGGCGTGGCGGGCAACATCGTAGGCGTGGCGGGGTTTGAAAATGTGAACATCGGGGAGACCCTGGGCGGTTCCGCAGAAACGGAAGCCCTGCCGTTCGTGGCGATTGACCCGCCCACCATCTCCATGGAATTTTCCATTAACAACGGGCCTTTCGGCGGCCGTGACGGCAAGAATGTGACTTCCCGCGTGATCCGCGACCGCCTGATGAGGGAGATGCGTACGAATATTTCCATCCAGGTGGAAGATACGGACAAGGCCGGCGTCTTTTCCGTCTCCGCCCGCGGCGCCATGCAGATTGCCGTGCTGGTGGAAACCATGCGCCGTGAAAATTATGAACTGTGCGTCTCCCGTCCCACCGTGATCATGAAGAGGGATGAGAACGACCGCCTTACGGAACCGTATGAAACGATCTACGTGGAAGTTCCGGACGAACACGCCAATGGCGTCATGAAGCTTCTTCACGCCCGCAAGGGGCAGATGGAAGACATGGTGTGCAAGGAAGGGACGGGCCATACCTTCATTCAAGCCTACATTCCTACGCGCGGCATCATCGGGTTTGAGTTTGAGCTGGTCAACCTGACGTCCGGCCACGGCATTTTCTCCCATCTGTTCCGGGATTACGGCCCTTACGCCGGGGACATCACCACGCGTACCACGGGAACGCTGGTTTCCATGGAAACGGGCGTCTCCACTCCCTTTGCGCTGGTGGCCCTGGAAGAACGAGGACGTTTGTTCGTAGGGGCCCAGGAAGATATTTACGAAGGCCAGATCGTGGGTGAAAACCCGCGCCAGATGGACATGCCGGTCAATCCGTGCAAGGAAAAGCACCTGAACAACATCCGGTCCGCCACGAAGGGTGACGGCATTCAGCTTTCCCCTCCCGTCATCTTTTCACTGGAGCGCGCCATTGAGTACATTGAGCCTGATGAACTGGTGGAAGCCACTCCCCATTTCATCCGCCTGCGCAAGCGCATCCTGAACGCCAACGACCGCGTGAGGGAATCCCGCAAGGCAGGCAACTAGGAACGCCGGAGAGGCGCCCCCGCCCTATGTAGTTGCGTCCTGATGGCCGGTAAGGTAGAATCAGGGTGATGGATTACAGCCGGATTCCCTGTTCCCCTGTCCCTGTTCACGAGATGATGGAGCTTCTGCGTGAGCTGGGGCCATTCCATTATATGATGAACCAGGGGAATGTGGGGGATGCCCTGATTGCCGCTTCCACGGTTGCCCTGTTTGAAAGGGAGGGACTGGAGTTCAGTTCATGCGGGCCGGAACTCCCTGCCGGAAAGGAAGAAATAACGCTGGTTTACGGCGGCGGGGGAGGTTTTGTTCCTTATTTTGGCATGCTGCCTCATTACGTGCGCCTTTTTTCGGATCCGCGTCTCCGGAGATGCGTGATCCTGCCGCAGAGCTTCAGGGATTGTGATGAACTGGTGGATGTGCTGGATGAACGTTTTACCGTATTTTGCCGGGAACGGGCCAGTTATGACTACTGTCTGTCACGGAATGGAAAGGCCCGGTTTATGCTGGCGGATGACATGGCCCTGGCCGCGGAGCCGGAGATGCTGAAGAAACGGCCTGTCAGGCTGCCTTTTCTGGAGATGGAGGAACGGGCGTGGGGAAAATGCATGAAAAAGGATACCAAAACTTCCCTGGTGACGCTCCCCGGCGCCGGGAAGCTCGCTGTCTGCCTACGGAGTGACCCGGAAAGTACCGGCCATGCTCAATCCCTGAAGGAACTTCCTTTGAATACGGACCTTTCCGCGTATTCCGTACGCGTAATTGATGAAGTGGAACACGCTTTTGCCTATGCCCGCTGGCTTTTGAAGGCGCTGGACCAGCCTGACGTCATTTTAACGGACAGGTTGCATCTGGGCATTTCCGGAGCCCTTCTGGGCAAGGAGGTTTTTCTGATGGATAACGTTTACGGAAAGATTTCCGGAATTTATGAATTGTCCCTGCGGGAGCGTTTTCCCCGCGTGCATCTGCTGAATGAGCTAAGTGAGTTTCCCTGGCTGGACAAGGTTTTGGCTGCTCCGGACATGGACCGCTGCCGGGAGAAAAAGGCTGCGCATGCCCGGCGGACAGGGAAGGCCGCCGCTTTGTTCAAATACCTTTATTACCGCAAGGAGGAAAACGGAATGCTTCGTATCAAGGTCTGCGGCTTGCGGGTTTACAAGAAGCGGCTGGGCTGAGGATATTCAGGGGTGCCGTGCGTTTGCATGGCGGCAAGCTTTATCACTCGCGGCTTTGATGCAGGGGCCCTGTTTTTTACGTTTATAGATACGAAGGCCAAGAATCTTGATGCGGACGCTGGCTGCATCTTCCTTTTTATAGTACAGGAAGTGTTTGATTCTGTTTGCCAGCCGTTGACGGGAAGTCAAGGGTTTGGGCGGCAAATACACTCCCAGGGCAAGTCTTTCCTTCAGTGCCTGAGCCCACGGTTCCCGGGATGTTCCCCATTTTTCGGCATCTTCCAGAATGGACTGGTATTCGTAAAAGATATGTTCATTCCATATCTCCTTATTGAGAATTTCATCCAGGGATATATCGCGTAAATAAAAAATCCCGGAGGCCTTGAAGTTCAGGATGGTCCGAAAGCACTTTTCACATATCCCGCAATTATCCTGATCCGGATTGGAGTGCCAGCACACTCTCAGATTGCGCAATCCTCTTTCCCATTGGCCGACCAATTTTGCCTTCTGGCTCCGGGTGAATCCCCAGCCTTCCTCATACACGCGGAATTGTCGGGAAGAAAGGAGTGGATCCGTCACAAAATTGGAGCCAAAGTCCACCACGCCGGATGAATAGGGATAGGTGCTTCCCACCAGTACATTGCCATAATCCCTTTGCCAGAAGGATGCCATGCCTGTCAAGGCCGCCAGATGAACCAGCTGCCAATGGAACCCCCAGTCAAGCTGGTTGTTCCAGAATGTATCCAGAGGAAAAATTTCAGGATAATTGCTTCCGCAGCGCAGAAGGCGCGTGATGCCCAGTTCCTCAATCGTGGAAAGCGCCTTTTCATAGCAGCGCAGGAACAGGGGTTCTTCGTAAAGTCCCCGGTCTCCCCCCTGTACCAGCAGGCAGGCTTTCACATCCAGAGAATCATACCGCGGTTTCCGGTGCGGGGATGCATGCCTGTACAAGGCGAAGGTCGCATCCAGCCCTTGGGAAAAAAGAGCAACCGCAGAATCGTTCACCGGAGCGTTCCTGTCGTCTATAACCCGGTCCGGACTGATTTCCACAGTGCTAAGATATTCAGGATGCATTTGCGACCAGGCTTCCATGAAATGCTCCAAATTTTGAAGCAGAGTAAGGCTGACGGGCCCTTTCACTTCAAAGCGTCCTCCGACATGCATCATTTCAAAAATGAGCATCCTGATCCATGCGTCTGCAAAATTGTTTTCTGCCGTGGGAGCCTGGTCGAAAGGCGCAAGGTCCACCCACACCCGGCAATTATAACCGGGAGAAATAAAGTCGCAATACAGGCGGGAGGTTCCATTGGGCTGAATGTCGACCTGTTGTTGTGGAATGAGCTGGGAAGTGGCCATGGGAGTTCGGAACTGGCAGCGGCGTATTACTGAGAACTTTGAAACAACAGGGAAGGTTGCTTTCTGATGCAGTGGAACCATACCTGCCGTTTTTCAGATGGGGAAAGAACCGTGGTATGCTTCAAGAGATATAGCATTTCCTGCTGGAAGTGCCCGGAATGAACAATCGTTTTTGCGAGAAAGCGCAGCGGTTTATCCTGAAAAGCCTTTAAGTTGAAAATCTTGGAAAATTCCTCCAAGTGTCCGAGCAGATAGAGCTGGGAGATCGTACGGCGGCATTTCAAGCACGTGCCGCAGTTGAAGGCGCGTTCCAGACAAACGTTGAGGGAGCCGTACGCAGGAGGGTAATTGGTAAGGATGCCTGTTTTTTCATATCTTGCCAAATCCAGGCCGTGCAGGTGAAAACGGACTTGTTCCGTTTCCGCCGCGGAGAGAATGTGGGATTGGAGATGGAATTCACAGTAATCCCGCCGGTCTCTGGTGGTAAAATCCGGATGATTGACATGGTATGTAGCGGAAGTCCAGTAGGAATTCATTAATCCGTTGAGGACAAGCACACTGCCGGAATCCAAAAAAGGGAACCAGTTCAAGTATCCCTCGTTGCCATAAAAATCATACAAGGATGAATCCATCCAGACGAATTCCATGCCGTTTTTTTCAGCAAAATTCCGGCTGAGCTTTCGTCTGCCTTCCAGCAATTCCCGGTTTCCCCAGTGGGATCCGCAGTTATTGTGGAACAGGTGGGTGACGGGTGTGCCCGCCTTTTCCAGCTCTGCAATGGTACACAGGGAATCCACTCCCAGGGAGCCCCCCGTGCCGATGCGGCAGCCGGGGATGAGGGAAGGCGCTTCCACGTGAACCTCTCCCACCAGTTCAACGGGCTTCAGGGAAGGGCCTATTCCCATCAGAATATGGGACAGAAGCCGTATGCCGAAGTGGTACAGGAGCGGGGAGATGGCGGGAAGAACGCGCACCTGGCCGCCCTGCCGGGAAATCCAGGGAAGCAGGGCCACGAGAGCTCCGTCCGCCCTGCCAGGATTCAAGAAATCACGGAAACGGGAGTCTACCGTAAACGAAAGTGTACGCGGCGCCTGTCCATTCTGAAGAATGGGGTAGGAGATAGTGGCTGCATCTCCTTCCAGTTGTACGGAGGGATGGTCAATCGTGATCATGAGCGGTGAAAGAATTGGCGGATTTTGCGTCTCATGCCGGTTTGCGGCATGTCCCTTTCTTCCAGCCGCCGTTCCAGGGTGGTCACCCAGGGCTCTTTCCCCAGGCCGTTAGCCTTGGCATGCTTGAGTATTTCCTGGGCATAGAGGACACGGAAGGGACGGTTGAACTGAATTTGGGAGATGTCTTCATTCATGGCGTTACGCGGCATGCACGCTATCCTGTCCCTGGGCACTCCCATGGCCATGAAGTTCATGATGGTCAGGCGGCATTTGGTGCACACGCCGCAGTTGCCGGAAGCATCTTCACCTTCCCAGCAGCACCTGAGCAGGGACATGGCCTTGTCCCACTGCGCGATGATCCCGGCTTTTTCCGTACGGTCATGGCCCATGCCGTCCGTGACAGGTTCCTTGCTGTGAGAGCCGAGATAATGGTCTGTGATAGGGTTGGAAGCCCAGGGGTAGGAGAAGGAGTCATAGGATCCTTCGCTGCCCGCTATGAAGTAGCCGAACCGGGAAGTGAAAACGCGCATCCCTCCCATCAGCATCGTATGATAGGTCATTTCATAATCCATTTCCATGTTTCGGAAATTGGTCCGGATGCGGTAGAATTGGCGGATGCCGATGTCTTCCAGCAGTTCGCGGGCCTTGGAAAAGGCCTTGTCAAAGTGTTCCTGGTTATTTTCCGCAATATCCGCTCCCTGGAACATGACGCAGGCTGTCAGGTTCAGTGTCTGGGGGCCTGCAAGCCCTTTCCGGTGGCGATAGGCGGTAAAGCAGGCGTCCAGGCCGCCGGAGAAGCAGGAAATGGCTTCTTGCAGCTGGGGGACTGTTGAGTCGTCCCGAACGGCGGCATTGATGGTGACGCGGTTAAAGGCGTCAGGCATCCAGCGGTTCCAGGCTTCCGCGTAGCGGTCCAGATTGACCAGCAGGGAACGGGACAGGCGCCCCGGTCCCGTAACGGTGAATTCCCCTCCCGTTTCCATCATTTTATGGATGAAGAAGATGCACCAGGCGTCCGCCAGGTCATCTTCATCAATATCCACGTTTCCGGTGGATTCAATATCCATGTATTGATGGATTTCCCGGCCTGCGGCTGTGGAGAGAACCGCTTTCAGTGTGGTTTGGTGCGGAGAGTGTACCTCGGGGGGAAGAATGCGGAGTTCGTGAGTCATGCCGGAAGGGAGTCAGTCTTAAAGACAGACGAACATTAACGGATAAGAAATCCGCAGACAATATGTTTTTTTGAGGGAGAGGGGGTAGCGGCAGAAGGGAGGAGAATGGAAGGAAGAATGGGAAGAAACCGCCCTATGTTTTTTTTCTTTCAAACTCCCTGTTAAATGAATGGTTCAGAGGAAATGTTCCATTCCTGCCCGGTTAACGGATTTCTTATCCGCCATCCGCAGATCGAAAAATGCCCGGTTCCTTTCGGGAAACCGGGCATTGCATCAAAGCCGTTGAAGGGCTGTTTAGATCTTGCCGAAGAGGGTCTTGCCGGCGGACATGAGGTTGTCTGCGGCTTCCTGAAGGCGGGCGGCGACTCCCTTTTCACCCTTGGCGAGGTAGGAACGGGGATCGTAGTCCTTCTTGTTACCCACTTCTCCGTCAATCTTGAGCACTCCGTTGATGTGTTCGCACATGTGGGAGACGATCGGGCGGGTGAAGGCGTACTGCGTATCGGTGTCGATGTTCATCTTGACCACGCCGTAGGAAACGGCTTCGCGGATGTCGGAAAGCTCGGAACCGGAACCGCCGTGGAAGACGAGGGGCATGCGGGCCGCTTCGCCGTGCTTGGCGACCACGGCTTCCTGGCCGTCGCGCAGGATGCTGGGCTTCAGCTTGACGTGGCCGGGCTTGTAGACGCCGTGCACGTTGCCGAAGGTGGCGGCCAGCATGAATTTGCCGAGGGGGGCCAGGGCTTCATACGTCATCAGCATGTCTTCCGGGGAGGTGTAAAGCTTGTCGGCAGGGTGGCCGGAGTTGTCCACGCCGTCTTCTTCGCCGCCCACGACGCCGATTTCGATTTCAAGGACGATGCCCAGTTCGGCGCATTCCTTCAGCAGTTCCCGGGAGAGCTTGAGGTTTTCAGCCATGGGCAGGGTGGAAGCGTCCAGCATGTGGGAGTTGAAGAGGGGGGCTTCACCGCGTTCCACGCGGCGGCGGGATTCAGCGATCAGGGGGCGCAGGAAGGTGTCCACGTGTTCGGGCTGGCAGTGGTCCGTGTGCAGGGCTACGAGCACGTTGTGCTTTTCAGCCAGGCGGCGCGTGGCTTCCGCCAGAACAATGGCGCCAAGGGCGGAATTGCCGATGGAGGTGCCGGAGGCGAATTTGCCGCCGCCGATGGAGACCTGGATGATGCCGTCGCTTTTGGCTTCGGAGAAGGCGCGGAGAGCGCCGTTGATCACTTCGATCGTGGTCACGTTGACGGCGGGATAGGCATAGCCTTCCTTCTTGGCCGTTTCAAGCATGGTGATGTATTGTTCTGGTGTGGCTATTGGCATAACGGCGGTATGATAGGTGTTTTTTTTCAGGAGGGCAAGGCTGAACTCCGGCGCGCGCAGGGGGCGGCGCGCTCTTGCGGGACATGGTCATTCACGGATCATTTTTGCCTCCGGCTGCGCCGGTTCCCCGGAGTCCGTCCGGTAGTTGACGCGCAGCGCGTCCAGAAAAGGCTTGTGCCTGTCCAGGCGCCCCTTGAAATCCGTAAAATCCTTGCGGCCGGGCTGCGTCCAGCCCAGCTCTGCGATGGCGAACATGCGCGGAAAGACCATGTACTGCCATTTGGCCAGCGTGGTCATGTATTCGCTCCAGCAGCTTCCCTGCACGCCCAGGATGTTCTTTTCCTGTTCCGGGGTGAGGCCTTTCGGGACGGGATTCATGTTATAGACTTTTTGCAGCGGAATGGTGGAGAAAGTCGCCATTTCATATTCGGGGCCTTCGGGATGCGGCCCTTCCTGCCGGATCAGGTACGTGCTTTCAAAGGGGGTCATGATCACCTTGTTTCCGTGCTTGATGGCTTCCCTGGCAATGCCGGGATCGTGCCAGACCATCAGGGTGGCCGTCTTGGAAAGGCCGCCTTCCCGGATTTCATCCCAGCCGATGATCTGCTTGCCGCGCGCGTTGACGAGTTTTTCCACGCGGTGGACGAAGTAGCTTTGGAGTTCCTGTTCGTTTTTCAGGCCGTTTTTCTTCATCACCTCCTGGGCCTGGGGGGAGTTTTTCCACTGCTGCTTGGGGGCTTCGTCTCCGCCTATGTGGATGTAGGGGGAATCCGGAAAGAGCTGGCAGACTTCTTCCAGAATGCCGTCAATGAATTTGAAGGTGGGTTCCGTGGGACTGAATGTGAAGGGGAGAATGCCCCAGCGCGTCGCCACCCGGGGCTTGTAGCCGGGAATGTCCTTGTTGCCGAATTCGGGATAGGCCGTGATGGCGGCCGCTGCGTGTCCCGGCGTTTCTATTTCCGGCACGATGGTGATGTGCCTGCGTTTGGCATAGTCCACCAGCTCCTTTACTTCCTTCTGGGTGTAGAAGAAGGTGAAGGGCTTGCCGTCCCCCTTGTTGCGGTTGCCGGGAATGGGGCTTTCCGGGCGGGTGGCGCCGATGGAGGTGAGCCTGGGATATTTTTTGATTTCCAGCCGCCATCCCTGGTCTTCCGTCAGGTGCCAGTGGATGGTGTTTACCTTGTAGCGGGCGAGCAGGTCAATGATGGTTTTCAGCTCCTCAATGGAACGGGGGTTGCGGCCGCTGTCAATCATGATGCCGCGCCAGGTGAAACGCGGGCTGTCCGTGATGGTCATGCAGGGAAGGGCCCAGTGGCCGGCGGCATCCTTTTCCAGAGACTGCTTGAGGGTTTGCGCCGCGTAGAAAGCTCCGGCGGGAGATGTGCATGAGACGGTGACACCCTGCGTGGAGACCTTGATGGAGTACCATTCCGGAGACAGGGAAGCGTCTTTTTTCAGAAGAATCTGCACGGCATTGGTTGCGGAGGGGGCCGGGCTGACCTTGATTTGATGAGTGTTGTTGGAGAACCCCGTCACGAAGGAGGCAATGCAGCTCTTGTCTCCCGCTTTGGAAACGGGCAGCGTGTTGTTGACCAGAAATCCCGGTTTGTTTTTTTCCACATCCAGCGCGGATGGAAGGGGGATGATGGCCGGGTCGCCCTGTACGGGTTTGGAGGGCAGGGAGAAGGCGACGGACGCGGACAGGAGGCCGGCGGCCAGAAAAGGGATTTTGGAAAACATAACGGAAAAAGTTTTACCGTGAATAATATATTCCGCTGGCATTTGCAAGGCGGCTTTACGGGATTTGCTTTTCGGATGCGGAAAGAACAGGAAAGGGGATGCCCATTCCCGGTTTTACCCGGGAGGGACATCCCCTGATGGAGAATAGGAATTGATAAGGGAGATTATTCCGGAATGGATTCTCCCCGGATTAGGTCTTCCCAGGTCTGGCGGCTGCGGATGATGTTCCACTGGTTTCCGTCCACCAGCACTTCTTCTGCCATGGGGCGGGAATTGTAGTTGGAGGACATGGAAAAACCGTAGGCTCCGGCGGACAGCACGGCCAGGAGCTCTCCCTGGCGCACGTCCGTCATGTCCCTGTTCTGGGCCAGGAAGTCACCGGATTCACAGATGGGGCCCACGACGTCCGTGGTGATGCAGGATTCGGAGAGGTGTTCCTTTACCGGGATGATTTCATGGTAGCCCTGGTACAGGGCCGGGCGGATGAGGTCGTTCATGCCCGCATCCACAATTTTAAAGGTCTTGGCCTTTCCCGTTTTTTCATACAGGCAGCGGGTAATGAGCGCGCCGGCATTCCCCACGATGAGACGCCCCGGTTCCACGATGATGTGCAGCCCCAGAGGCTGCAGGGTGGGCACGACGGCCTGGGCGTAGGTGCTCAGCGTGAGCTGGGCGCAGTCTTCGTTCCACCATTCCTGCACGCCGGAATCCAGCGTGTCCTGGTAAACGATGCCGATGCCGCCGCCGATGGAGAAGAATTCAATGCCGTGTTTTTCTTTTAGCGCGGCGGCCAGCGGAGCCACTTTCCTGACGGCTTCCATGAAGGGTTTCGCCTGGGTGAGCTGGGAGCCGATGTGCATTTGCAGGCCTTTCAGGTGAAGGTGCGGGAGCTCACGGGCCGCCATATCGTAAAGAGGTTCAATGAGTTCAAAGTCCACGCCGAATTTGTTTTCAGCCTTGCCGGTGGTGATGTATTTGTGCGTTCCCGCCTCCACGTTGGGATTGACGCGCACGGCTACCGGGGCTTTCACTCCCATGGACGCGGCAATGGCGTCAATGGCGCGCAGTTCCGCCTCCGATTCCACGTTGAAGCAGTAAATTCCCTGTTCCAGGGCGTAGCGGATTTCCTGCTCCGTTTTTCCCACCCCGGCATAAGTGCATTTGGCAGGATCTCCCCCGGCCTTGAGAACGCGGAAGAGCTCGCCGCCGGAAACGATGTCGAACCCCGCGCCGTTGCGGGCCATGAGGTTCAGGATGGCGATGTTGGAGCTGGCCTTGACGGCGTAGGCCACTTCCGCGTTAAGGGGCGCCAGGGCTTCCCGGAGGCGGTGGAAATGGTTCAGGATGGTCTGCTTGCTGTAAACGTACAGGGGCGTCCCTTCCTTGTCCGCCAGTTCCTGGAGGTTGACGTTTTCACAGTAGAGCGTGCCGTTTTTGTATGCGAATGAATGCATGGATTATTCCTTGGTTGTGCTTTCGTTGGTTTTCCCGGAGTGGAGGGGGGGGAGGGGGAATCTGGGCGTGGGAGGGTTGTCGATGAGCTGAGCGATCCAGGCGAGGTCCTTGGAGCTTTCCAGCCCCAGCTTGATCAGCATGGTGATGGGTACGGCCAGAAGCATGCCGATGGGGCCCCATACCCAGCCCCAGAAGATGACGGAGAGCAGCACCATGCTGGTGACGATGCCGAACTGGCGCCCCAGCAGCATGGGTTCCAGGCAGCTCCCCAGGGCCGTATTGATTACCAGATACCCGCCGGCCACGATGATGCCGGCCGTGGGGCTGATCAGCAGCATGGCGAGCAGGGTGGGCGGAATGGCCGCGATGATGGAGCCGAAGGTGGGAATGAAGTTGAGCGCAAAGGCCACGATGCCCCACAGCAGAGGAAAGTCCACCTTCATGTAATAGCAGAGCAGGAAGGCGAGCAGGCCTGTAGCCGCGCTGATGAAGGTTTTGATGATCAGGTATTTCTGGACTCCGGCCAGGGCTTTGGAGAATTTGCGGATGCCTGTGTCGCTGTTGTTCCCCAGCTTGTTGATGTTCATCCGGAAACGGGGCGCCTCCCCCAGGAAGAAGGTCATCAGGATCAGGATGAGGGTGGTGAAGGTCAGCATGGAGGCGAGCTGCCCCATGACCCCTGTGGAAAATGCCACGATGCGCTGGCCATTGAGCAGGTCCGGCAGTTCCTGAAGCACCTGGTCCGCCAGGTTGTTCCAGTCATGTTCAATCAGGAAAGCGCGGAGTTCATGAATTTTTTCCACCAGCATGGGCTGGTATTTGTTCGTGACGGTGTTGGCGAGATCCTGCCCCAGGTACTGGGCCAGATAACCCAGTCCCGCCAGAATCCCAAAGTCCATGATGACCGTGAAGGTCACTGCCAGCCAGTGCGGAAAGCGCAGGCGCCCTTTGAAGAAGGACGTTAGCGGATAGCTGACAATAGCCAGAAAGCCGGACAGAACGATGGGGAGCAGCACCGGCTTTCCCGCCTGCAGTCCGGCCGTGATGACGATGGCGCTGGCGAGCATGAGCAGGATTTTCAGGCCCTCTTTTCCGGATTCTTTCTGGGAAGTCATTGAAGGATTGGTTTTAACGGGGTGAGCAATGGTGTCTGATTTCCTGCGGGATTGCAATATTAAAGGCCTTCATTTCCACCGTGAGGCGGCATCGGCTCACCCGGTCCCCCGGATGCATGCTCCCGGAAAAAGCGGTCCATATCTTCAAAGCGGGTCAGCAGGTAGTCCGGCTTCCGTTCTTTCAGCCCCTCCATGTCCGCTTCCGCGGCCCAGCCTGCGGCAAGAATGCGGATGGGGACGGCGCGGCAAGCGTCCACATCCGTGGGGGAGTCCCCAATGTAGACGGCTTCTTCAGCAGAAGAATTCAGGCGGTTCAGCGCCCGTTTAATGCGGTCCGGCTTTACGCCGCCTTCCGGGGAGCCTGTTTCCAGAATGGGAAAGAACCCGTCCAGGTGGAAGAACCGGAGAGAAATGTCTGCGCTTTCCAGGCGCTTGCCGGTGACCATGGCCAGCCGGATGCCACGGTTGCGGAGAGCGTGCAGCAACTCATGGGCGCCGGGGAAAGGGGAGGGTGCCAGTTCCGGGTGGAGTTCACGGTAATAGCGGATGAAAAGCTCCCTGCCGCGTTCGTGGAGCTCCGGCTTTCCGGGAAGCAGCCTTTGAATGACGCCCAGGTCGTCCGGCCCGAACTGGCTTTCTATTTCTTCATCCGTCGCCGTCCTGCCGTCCAGATCCCGTACAGCCCGGCGGAAGGCTTCCCGGCACAGGGGCAGGGTATCCGCAAGGGTTCCGTCAAAGTCAAAAATGGCGGTTTTGATCATCAGCCGTACCCTACATGCCCCCTGAGGGCGGTTCAAGGGGAAAGCCGTGCCGGAATAGTCATGATGACGTTGTCCGTCCGGAACCGGCAGACGTGTCATGCCGCGGGGAAAGGTCAACGTTCCGGGGCCCGGAGCTTTCTAATTCCCTTATGCACGGAAAGGCTCCAAAAGAATATTTATCCCTGTGGAGCGTGATTGCATTGGGAATAGGTTCCATGGTGGGAGCGGGAATTTTCGCCCTCATGGGTCAGGCGACCCTGATGGCGGGTAAAAACGTGTACTGGTCTTTCCTGCTGGGAGGCGCTGCCGCCCTGCTTTCCGGTTATACGTACGCCAAGCTGGGCTCCCGTTATCCCGGTTCCGGAGGAATCATGGATTATTTCAACCAGGCTTTTTCCCACAAGACCCTTTCTGGTGCGCTCACATTGATTTATTTGGGAACGCTGGTCATTACCGTGGCCCTGGTAGCCAAGTCCTTTGGCGCGTACGCGTCCCGCCTGTTTTTGCCGGACGGAATGGTCAGCATGTATTCCACCGCCCTGTTTGCCAGCGTGGCCATTCTTCTGCTGGGGGCGCTGAACATGGGCGGGGCCAAGGCCGTCGGGAAGTCCGAGGTGGTGATGGTGGCGTTCAAGCTGCTGATTCTGACGGTGCTGATGCTTGCCAGCTTCGGTTCTACCGTGCCGGTGGGCGCGGACCCCATTCCGGTGAAGGGGCTGGACGGCCTGCTGGGGAGCGTGGGGCTGACGTTCTTCGCTTTTGCCGGTTACGGCATGATGGCCAATACGGCGGGCAATCTGAAGAATCCGGCCAAAACATTGCCCAAGGCCATTTTTCTGGCGATAGGCATCGTGCTGGTGCTGTATCTGGTGCTTTCCTACGTGGTCCTGTCCAATGTTCCCGCCACTTCCCTGGAAAGCCATACGGAGACCGCCGTCGCGCAGGCCGCCTACCCCGTGCTGGGCGTGTGGGGGTTCATGGCCGTCTCCGTAGCGGCATTGATTGCCACGGCGTCAGCCATTAATGCCACCATGTTCAGCATGCTGGACATTTCCAGGGCCCTGGCCCACAACGGACAGTTGGGAGCCATTTTCAAACGCCCCTTCTGGGGAAACGGCACAGAGGGCTTTTTTTACCTGCTGCTGGGCATTCTGGTGATGACGAATGCCTTTAACCTGGTAGCCATCGCCAATCTGGCGGGGGCATGTTTCCTGATCAGCTATCTGGCTGTGTTCGTAGCCCACTGGCGGCTCCGGAAGGAGACGAAGGGGAACATCCTGCTGATTATCCTGGGATTCCTGCTGATGCTGTTTATTCTGGGCGCCTTTTTCTATCAGATGTTCTTCAGCCAGCCTTACCTGATTCCGCTGATTGTCCTGTTTGTGGCAGCCTGTTTCGTTCTGGAGTTCCTGATTCGCAGGAAGATGGCAAAGACGGCGGCGTCCAAGGCTCCCTGAGCCGTAGCGGTAAAGAATAGGCCCCCGCTCCCGCCTTTAATGCAGGAAGGAAGTGAGGGGACTGGTGGCAGCGGCCTTGGCGGAAACGGCGGGGAGGTCGGACAGATAGGCCATGCGGCCTGCGCGGCAGGCCAGGGCAAAGGCTTTTGCCATGCTGGAAGGGTCTCCGGCGGCGGCAATGGCCGTATTGACCAGCACGGCGTCCGCTCCCATTTCCAGGGCTTCCGCCGCGTGGCTGGGCGCTCCCAGCCCGGCATCCACCACGACGGGGACGACGGCTTGTTCAATGATGATGCTGATCAGTTCCCTAGTAAGAACGCCCTTGTTGGTGCCGATCGGCGCGCCCAGAGGCATGACGGCCGCCGCTCCGGCTTCCTGAAGGCGCTTGGCGAGCACGGGGTCCGCGTTGATGTAGGGAAGCACCGTGAAGCCTTCCCTGACCAGGATTTCCGCCGCCTTGAGCGTTTCTATGGGGTCCGGCATCAGGTACTGGGCATCCGGGTGGATTTCCAGCTTGATCCAGTTGGGAAGGCCGGCCGCTACGGCCAGGCGCGCCAGGCGCACGGCTTCTTCCGCCGTGGTCGCTCCGCTGGTGTTTGGGAGAAGGAGGTATTTTTCCGGATCAATAAAGTCCAGTATATTGGCGGCAGGATCATGGGAGCCCGTCAGGTCCGCCCGGCGCAGAGCCACCGTAACAATTTGGGAGCCGGAAGCTTCCAGAGCCTCTTTCATGCTCTCATTGGAAGAAAATTTTCCCGTTCCCATCATCAGGCGGGAGGTGAATTGGCGCCCGGCTATCTGCAAAGGTGTATCTGTCATTGCGGGAGAAGGGTACCCCCGCTTTCTTTTCCAGGCAAGGGAGAATGGAGAAAAGGGTGCGGGGGGAATAGTGGGGGAGGCGGTTTTTTCAGGGCGGAAAACCAGTTTTCCGGCTGGCTGGAATGTCCAGCATGAACCCGCAGGGCGGGTGAATCCGAAAGATGAAGGAGTCACCCCTTGTCCCCTGGCAGTGCGGCCAGCGGGGAACGTGGGGAGCGGCGGGCTCAGCCGTGAAGGGAACGTTCCTGCCTATTCCCCGCTGAAGGAGACGCCCCGGAGGGCGCGGGGCTTGCCCAGGATTTCCTGATAAAGGATGGCCGTTTTCAGGGATTGGGAGCGGCGCAGGGAGTTTTTCAGGGAGAGAGGGTCGGCCGGGGCAACCGCCGGGAGCGGTTCAGGGCGGCTTTCCTTCATTTCCCTTTCCTGTAAACGGTGCAGGGCTGCCTGTTCCGCATCAGACAGGGCACGCATGGACCGCTGTGCCTCTTCCGTGGCTTTCACGTATTGCTCCAGAACGTTCTGGGCTGCTTGCTGGGCTGTCGGCCGGGTCTGCTCAGGCACAGGTTCCGGTGCAGGGCGCGGCTTGCGGGTTACGGCGGGGGTGGGAAGCTCAACAGGCGGGGCGGAAGGGCGCGGGGCGCGCTGCGGCGCCTGGTGCCGCGCCGGGGGCTGCGGCTGTGGAGTAGTCCGGCGCATTTCCGCAATAACCTCCTTCACGCGTTTTTCATGATGGTCCTCCGTGTCCAGGATGGGCTTTTCCTTTTCCTCCTCTTTTGGTTTCAGGAAATTTACCACCACCTTGATAAGGTAAATGGCCCCCACGATCAGCCAGAACCAGACTTTCAGGTGGTCGTCATCGCCGCCGGAGGCAAGCATGTATGCCAGTAAATCCATAAGGGGGGGGGAGAGGCCACCGTGGAGAGCACCCGGTCTCTACGGAGGCCGGAAAGTTTATTTAATGGAGGAGGGGGAGGTATCCGGCTTGGCGATGGAGTCCCTCATCCGGGTGTCAGCCACTACATTCTGGTAACGGGCATAGTCCAGCACGCCCAGGTTGCCGTTGCGGAAGGCTTCCGCCATGGCCATGGGGATTTGAGCTTCCGCTTCCACCACCTTGGCGCGCATCTCCTGCGTCTTGGCGGCCATTTCCTGTTCCGTGGCCACGGCGGCGGCGCGGCGCACTTCCGCCTTGGCCTGGGCAATCTGCTTGTCCGCTTCCGCCTGCTCTGCCTGGAGGCGTGCGCCCACGTTGCCCGCTACATCCACGTCTGCAATGTCAATGGAGAGCACTTCAAACGCAGTGGCGGCGTCCACGCCCTTGTCGCTCACGGTGCGGGAAATCACTTCCGGCTTTTCCAGAACGTCCTTGTAGGAGGGGGCTGAACCTACCGCGGAAACGATGCCTTCCCCGACGCGGGCGACCACCGTTTCTTCCGTGGCGCCCCCCACGAAGAGGTCAAGGTTGGTGCGCACCGTTACGCGGGCGCGTACCGCCACGGCAATGCCGTCACGGGCCACAGCCGTCAGGCGCGTCTGGCCGGAGCTGGGGTTCGGGCAGTCGATGACGCGGGGATTGATGGAGGTTCTCACGGCCTCCAGCACGGTTTTGGACGTGCCTTTCACGGCCAGGTCAATGGCGCAGGCGCGGTCATAACTCAGCGGGATTCCGGCTTTTTCCGCGGCAATCAGGGCCAGCACGCAGTCCACGATGTCACCGCCGGCCAGGAAGTGGGCTTCCAGTTCATCCGTGCTGATGTCCAGTCCGGCCTTGGCTGCCGTAATGCGGGTGTCCACCACCAGGGGGTAGGGCACTTTCCGGAGCCACATCCCCAGCATGTTGCTCATGGAGACGGGGGCTTTTGCCAGCCGCGCGCGCAGCCATGTTTTGAAGAATTTAGCGATGATGGCGAAGAAGATGACCAGAAAGATGACGAGGACGACTACCAGGATGGTCCCCCAGGCAGTGGTGTTGGAAATGGTTGCTGACAGCAAGTTGTTCATGTTTCCTTCCATACCATATTATCCGGTACAGGCAAAGATATAATTGTGTTACCTATGGTTTAAAGGTATTGACCTTTCAGCGGATTCGTGGCAATGCACTTGGCCGTGCGCACCATTGATTTTGATTATCCGCTGCCGGAGGAATTAATTGCGGACCGGCCCCTTCCGGACCGCGCCGCTTCCCGGATGATGGTCATCCACCGGGACACGGGCCTGATTGAGCACAGGCATTTCAGTGATTTGCCGGAGTATGTGCGGGAAGGGGATCATTTTATCCTGAATGATACCCGGGTGGTTCCGGCGCGGTATTTTTCCAATGACGGGTCTATTGAAATAGTGCGTGCGGAGGTGCTTAACCCCCTGCTGTGGAAATGCATGGTGCGTCCGGGGCGCAAGATGAAGCCGGGGCGCACGGTCGCCGTGGGAGAAGCTGTGGGCACCGTGGAAGGCATTGATGAGGAAGGCTACCGCCTCATCCGCTTTGACCGGGAGGTGGATGAGGAGAAGTATGGCCGCCTGGCGCTTCCCCATTACATGAACCGCGAAAGCGACCCGTCCGACAAGGAGCGCTACCAGACCGTTTACGCCAGGCATGAGGGGGCCATTGCCGCTCCCACGGCAGGGCTGCATTTTACGCCGGAACTGCTGGCGTCCGTTCCCCATGATTTTTTGACGCTTCACGTGGGCGTGGGGACGTTCCGCCCAGTCAAGGCGGACAGGATTGAAGACCACCAGATGCACACGGAGCATTTTTTCCTGCCTGAAGCTACTGCCCGGGCGATCAATGAAGCCGGGAGGGTGTTTGCCGTAGGCACTACCAGCGTGCGCGTGCTGGAACACGTGGCTGCCGCGGAGGGTTTGCCCTTGAAGGAGTGTGCCGGGGCAACGAACATTTTTATTTATCCCCCCTACAAGTACAAGGTGGTGGATGCCCTGATCACGAATTTCCACCTGCCGCAGAGCACGCTGCTGATGCTGGTTAGCGCCTTTGCCGGGAAGGAGCTGGTCATGAAGGCTTACCTGGAAGCCATCCGGGAACGTTACAGATTCTTTTCCTACGGGGACTGCATGCTGATTCTGTAGGTTTACGGCTTGCCGTCCGGAGCGCATTCCCTGTGACGAGAGGCCGCTGGAGGCCTTGGGGCGTCAATTGGGGTCTGTGAATATTGTTCCCGGCTGAGCGTCAGCATGTTTTTGCCGTGGTTCCTGATTTGCCGGAGGGAAACCAGGGAGTGCAGGGTTTCTCCCAGCAGGATGTACATGATGTTGGCGTAATGGCGGTCCGTGTTGTTCCGGCACAACCCCGGGAAGTAGTCCTCCTCCAGCTCCGGCCCATTCCATTTATCCCGGATGAGGCGGCTCCTGCGGGAGTCCGGAGGCCAGCAGGGGTGCTGCCTGTCTTTCAGATAAAGGAGATAGCAGTCTTTTAGCATATCAAGCTGGGAAGCCGTTTCAGTTCCCGCGTGCGGCTTGATGAAAGGCGGCTCATCCTTCACCCCCTGGAGCGTCATGTGGATATTCGTTTCCGCAAGGACGGTCCAGTAAAGAATGGATTCCGCCAGGGAGCGGCTTCTCCCGCGGAACCGCAGGTAGAAGCGATGGCTGAGTTCCAGGATGGACAGGGCTTTGATGTAATGCATCAGGGCCATCAGGCCATACTGCCGGAAAATGAAGTGTTCCAGCTTTTCCTGGAGGGCAGCGGAGTCCATTTCCGTTTCCTTCCGGAGGAGGGTCCACTGTTCCTTGAATATTGAATCTCCCGTCATGAATTTGATAAGGATTTATTTTCAATAAATATGGAATATATTTCTATTAAATTCAAATAAAATAGCAAGCAAGCCTGAGAAATATCAAATACATGCAGGGGGAATGAAAGCCCGCGGGAAAACGTTTGCGGAAGTTGAAGACGCATGTGCTCTTGAAGGGGGGAACGGGACATGAAAAAGCGCCATGCCCGGAAGTGCAGGCATGGCGCTTGTTAAGTGCGGCTTGGGCCGGATCAGAAATTATAACGGTAGCCGAGGGCAGCGCCAATGGAGGTGTCTCCGGAGCGGAGGTCGGCGTTGCCGTCCACATAAACCGCGCCGTAATCGGCGCAGGGGATGTTGAGGCCTGCGCCCAATTGAACGCCGGTGCGGCCGAGCCTGGCTCCCCTGATGGTCTGGATGAGGCCAGGATTGGCAAGGTAGGCCACATTGGCCTGGGCCTTGTCATCTCCAAAGTCCTGGGAGACGAGGACGCGGAATTCACCCATGATGTCGCGCCCGGTCAGGCTGGTGCCCAGAACGCCTTTCAGGCGCATACCGGCGGCAACGCTTCCGGTGGTGATGTCCATGTCATCCACACGGAGCCCCGCGCCGCCCGCCCCGGCTTCATTGAAGCCGTCCACGGAGGAACGCATGATGCTGACGTTGGCGACCGGCTGGAGAATGGCCGTCCGGCGCTTGTTGAGAGCCAGGTCATAGGTGAGTTCGTACATGGCCCCGAAGCTCATGCCCGTGGTGCTGAAGCTGGTCTGGTAGCTCCCCAGGTCATGGCGTACGCTGCGGGTGATGTCCGCATCCGACCATCCGCCGGAAAGAATGAGGGAGTGCCCCCATTTTTTGTGGCGGTAGTGGCCGAAGAGGCTCACGTAATAGGTATCCAGATTGCCGGAGGCGGAATCAGCCCCGTCAGAGGAGTAATCCCCGTAGTTGGCGGAAAAGGCGCCGCCCAGGGTGAAATTCTCCGTGCAGTTGACGTCCAGGCCGGCTGTGCCGCCCCAGGAACTGAGCGTGAAACCGTTGCCTTCGTTGGAGCCGTCCAGGGAATCCCTCCCCGTGTTGGCTTCAATCCAGCCGTTCACCTGGGGGAGGTCCCCCGGGAGGTTGTTGGGATTAAGCCCCATGGTTTCCGCACGGTTGCGGAGAAAGGTCATCTCCCTCCGCAGGCCGGACCTCTGGGCGGCCAGGATGCCGGGAATGGCCGTACCCGCGGAAGCGCTCAGCAGGCGGTTGGCTCTGGAGTAGTCCCCGTCATTCCAGGCGTCGGAAACGGCGCGGTTCAGATAGCCCAGCTCCGTTCCGTCTTCAATCTTGTCACAGTTCCAGAGCAGGACGGCCCCGGCGGCGGAATTGGAGGTGTCAGCCGTGGCAAGCAGGGCATTGTCCGCCTTGCGCGTGCCGGTCAGCACGATCCGGCCGTCCCGTTCTTCCGCATGCAGGTCGGAATAATAGGTTCCCAATGCGCCGTAGGCGTTGATATTGAGATCGGCGCCCACCAGGTTCCCTTCAAAGAGCACCAGTTCAAGTGTTCTTTCCGGAGCGGCGACATTGGATTCAATGTTGAGGGTGGTTCCGTTGCGGTCTCCCTGGACGGTCAGCGTGGCCCCGTCTTCCGTGGAAATGAAGGGCGTATTGTTTTGCGCCAGCAGGGGATTAATCACGAGCGTGACGGTGGAGCCGTTCATGAACTGGCTTGCTCCGTTGAGAAGAAGCGTGGTGTTATGGACGGCCCCGGCGGTTGCCATGGAAAGAGTAAGCGTGCCGGAGGAGCCTACCGTGAGGGAGTTGAGCAGAATGGGGCTGGCGGAATCCCGGACCAGGGAGACTCCGCCTTCCGTAATGTTGAGGTTCAGGGTGTTTGACCCCGCTCCGGTGTAGGTCCATCCCGCCTGCCCGCTCTTGTTGATGGTGCCGTTCCCCTGGAAGGAGCCGGAGAAGACGGAGGATTTCTCCGCATGGATGCCAAGTACCCCATTATTGAAGGCCACGGAGCCTTTCCCCAGCAGGCCGCCTACTACGGAATTGCGCGTGGAGCCCAGGTCCAGCGCGGCGCCTGCGGAGTCCGCTCCCACGGCGACTGCCGCTCCGTCAAACCTGGCGTCTCCGGACAGGGTGAAGGTTCCGCCCTGTACAGCCAGCAGGCCGGAGCCGCTGATGCTGATGTCCGTGTCCAGCTTGTTGCCGTTGCGGACGGTGAGCACGGAATCCGCATTCAGTTGCAGGATGCCGGTTCCGGTGATGGAGGCTTTTTCCGCCAGGAGGCTGGCCGTGCCGCTTATGGACAGCGCGGCGTCATTCAGCGTCAGGGTGCCCTCCTGCCCGTTAAGGCGCGTGGTGGAGGAGGCATGGAAGATGGAAATGCCGCCGCCGTTCAGCGTCATGGCGCCGTAAGCGGAGGATGCTGCCGTCAGGATGATGGCGCCGCTGGAGGAATCCAGATGGAATCCCGCGTTGCCTGCGCCGCCCAGCGTCAGGTTGCCGTCTCCTTTCTTGCTGAGCGTGCCCGTGCCCTGGAGGGCTCCGTTCCAGGTAAGGGGATTTGCCGTATCCAGGGTGATTTTCCCTCCCTGGGCCGCCAGAATGCCGTCTCCCGTGATGGAGTGGATGACGATATTCTGCGTGGCTCCCGCATTCAGGGTGGAGGTTCCGGAATCCAGGGCCAGCGCGGCTATTTCCATCCGGGCCTGGCTGGCGAAGGAAAGCGTGCCCCGGGTGATGTGCACGGTTCCGTTCCGGGACCCGTCAATGTAGATGGCGTCTCCGATGGTGTTGCTGCCGTCAAAGGTGAGGGATTTTCCTTCCGCCAGGGCGACGGTGCCGGTGCCTACCAGTTGCAGGCCGCTGTAAATGGTGTTGTCCGTTCCGGTCAGGGTAAGGGTGGAATGCAGGAGGTTGATGGAGCCTTTGGTGCCCGTCAGCTTTCCTACCTCCGCCGTGACTTCTTCCTTGGCCAGCTGGGATACGCCGAAAGCGCCACCGTTTATCTTCAGTTCCCCGATGGTGTTGGAAGCGCCGGAAAGCACCAGGCCCCCCTGCTGCACGTCCAGGGCGCCGGTGGTGGAAAAGCCGCCGGCCAGCATCAGGTTTTTACCTCCCGTCTTGATGAAGTTGGCGTCATTGCCGATGACCTCGCCCGCGCAGATGGAATCCATGGCCGTGTTGGAAAGGTTGACGGTCAGGGATTTTCCCGCGGTAATGGTGACGTTGTATTCCGCCTTGTCCCCTCTCAGGGAAGGCAGGATAATGGTGGCTCCGTCACCCGGATCAATGGTCATGTTCCGGTTGACGAGAACGGAGGTGAAGAAATCCAGGTCAATCTGGTCCGTGATGGAAGCGCCGTCCACGGACGCATAATAGGTGGGGTCATCCTTGAGCACCCAGCCCATCTCCGCAAGGAGCGCTTTTTCCTGGTCACTGAGGTTTCTCCTCTGGATGCCCGTCCCGATGGAATATTGCATCAGCGCGTCCGGGTCGCTTAAAGCGTCCACATGGGACATGCTGGAGCCGGGATTGAAAATAAAGGGATTGTAGACAGTGAGGCCGCCGGAGCCGATGGTGTAGGAAACTCCGGACTGGTAATTGAAGCCCGCCTCTCCCGGATGGTTGCCCTGGGCATCCGTGATCAGGGAATCCCAGATCGTGTAGTATTCTCCGTATGCTCCTGCGTTGTTTAACGAGTTGAAACCGACATTGTGTCCGATTTCATGCAGGAGGACGCTGATGAAATCCGTAGAGTTCTGGGGCGTGGTATTGCCCGTGCTGAAGCCGTAAACGGGATTGAATTGGAGCCTGAAATCCATATCCCCTTCGTCCAGCGCGACGTCTTCCCCTTCCTTCCAGATGATTTCCGTGGAAGTGGCCGCATTGTAGTTTTCCCCGTCGTATTCAAAATAATTGGAGAAGGAAGCTGCCAGGGTGCCTTCTTCAAGGGCGCCCCAGGAGATGGTTGCTTCAATCTTCCGGGAAGCGGTATTGCGGAAGGTGTCATCCCAGATATTGAGCGTGGTGGTGACGGCGGCTATCTGGGCGTCACTCCAGTCACGGGTCCCCATCCAGTCCGCCGGACCGTCCCCGTTGCCGAGGAGCGTGATGTGGAAGTTTTTGGTAGTGATTTCATGGGTGGCCGCCCAGCCCATGGGGGCCAGGATAGAGAGGCCCGCCAGATATGACAGGATAAATAGGGTGAGTTTCATCAACACGCTTTATAGGTAGCCCATGTTATTGAAGTCAATCAGAAACAGTTGAAAGTAAAATAAAAACAGTATTTTTAATAATAATAAAAATATGGTAGAATCCGGTAAATCCCCGTTTTCCGGGCGCTGAACCGGATGCCTTGAAAAAGTGCGACTGCATTCCGATGCGGCGCAATGCGTTCTTGTGGGGGGAAATCAAACGCGGTAGCGTGGGAACGACCTGCTGGTCAAAGAACATTCCTCAGACCTGACACGCGCGTATGGATCACGATTTTAGCCTCATTTTCACTTTTGTCGGCGGATTAACCGCCGCCCTCCTTTTCGGTCTTATTGCCAGAAAACTGCATTTGTCTCCGCTGGTGGGGTATTTGCTGGCCGGAGTGGTGGTGGGGCCGTACTCGCCGGGATTTGTAGCGGACTCCCATACGGTGGAACAATTCGCGGAGCTGGGCGTTATTCTGCTGATGTTCGGGGTGGGGCTTCATTTCCATCTCAAGGATTTGATTGCCGTGCAGAGGGTGGCTGTGCCGGGGGCCGTGGTGCAGATTTCCGTGGCTACCGTGCTGGGGGTGCTGGTGGGCTGGATGTTCGGATGGTCCACCATTTCCGGACTGGTGTTCGGCATGGCCATTTCCGTGGCAAGCACGGTGGTTCTTACCCGGGTGCTGGAGGATAATCAGAACCTCCACACGCCAAGCGGCCATGTGGCCCTGGGCTGGCTGGTGGTGGAAGACCTCTTTACCATTCTGCTGCTGGTGCTCATTCCCGCGGTGATGGAGGCGCGCCAGAGCGGCGCCGGGGACTTGAACGGCATTCTCGAGAAACTGGGGTGGATGTTTGTCAAACTGACCCTGCTGGTGGGCCTGACGCTGCTTGCCGGGAAAAAGGTTATTCCTTTGGTACTGCGTTATGTGGCGCGGACGGGAGCGCGGGACTTGTTCACGCTGGCTGTGCTGGTCATTGCGCTGGGCGTGGCGGTGTGCTCCGCGGAATTCTTCGGCGCCTCCATGGTGCTGGGCGCGTTTCTGGCGGGCATGGTCGTGGGCCAGTCTGACTTCTGCGCGCGTGCGGCGGCGGAGGCCATGCTGATGCGGGACGCCTTTGCCGTGCTCTTCTTCGTTTCCGTGGGGATGATGTTTGACCCCATGTCCGTGGGGGACTGCTGGCCGCTGGCCCTGGCGACGCTGGGGGTGGTCATGATCGGCAAGCCCCTGGCGGCCTATGTGGTGGTGCGGTGCCTGCGGCGCCCGCTGCCGCTGGCTCTGAGCGTATCCGTGGCTCTGGCGCAGGTGGGTGAATTCTCCTTCATCCTTGCCGGAATGGGGCTCATGTACAATATTTTGCCGCCGGACGCCAACCAGGCCATCATTCTGGCGGCCGTGATTTCCATTTCCCTCAATCCCATCCTGTACCGCCAGATTGGCCCTGTGGTCAAGTGGATGCAAAAGCGCGGCATTGGCCTTGCGGACATGGGCGGGGTGAACAGCATGGCCTTGCCCTCGCCGGACGCGCGGCGCGTGGTGCTGGTGGGGTTTGGCCCCACGGGGCGGATGCTTAAAAGGATATTGAATGACAACGGGGTGGAAGTCGTCATTGTGGAGATGAACATAGATACCGTTACCGCGATCAGGGAACAGGGCGGAGACATCGTTTACGGAGATGCCAGCCAGCGGGAAATCCTGCGCCATGCGGGCATTGAATATGCGGAAAGCCTGATTCTCTCCGCCTCCATCCCGGACGCCAAGGAGATCGTGGGAGTGGCCCTGGAGCTCAACCCACACATAGACGTGATGATCCACACCAAATACATGAGGGATGTGGACGTGCTGAAGGAGGCCGGAGCCTCCCAGGTTTTTTCCTCGGAATCGGAGGTGGCCCTGTCCATGGCGGAATACTTCCTGCGTGAGGGCGGAGCGGACGATGAACAGATCGTTTCCGAACGCCAGCGCATCCGGGCGGAACTGGACCGTGAAGTTCCCGGAGCTCCCGTTGCCGGGCGCTGACCACCGCGGGCGCTACTTCTTGCGGGTGGAGATAATCAGCATCATGGGGCGGCGCAGTTCATCCTGCATGCCGGGGACGGACTCCAGGAGCTCCCGCGGCGGCTGCGGCTCCTCCAGGGCCGTGACCTCGAATCCGTTTGCGGCCAGCGCGCCGAGATAGGAAGTGAGCGTCCTGTGGTATTTGGTCACTTCTTCTCCCAGGAAGACAGCCTGCCGCGGCCCTTCCATGAAATAGCGGTCCACGGGCCAGTGCATGATGTTTCCTGATTCATCATGCTGCCAGTCCTGGGTGCCCTGGGCGGTGAAAACGGGATGCTCCACGGAGAAGATAAAGACGCCCCCCGGCTTGAGCCAGCGGAAGACGTTCCGGCAGACTCCGTTGAAATCCGGCGTGTAATGGAAGGCCAGGGAACTGATCACAATGTCGAAGGAAGCCTCGGGCAGCTGGATGTCTTCCATGGGCATGCAGCGGTATTCAATGATGCCTTCATTTCCCATGGAACGGGCTTTGGCGATCATCTTTGAAGAAATATCCACGCCCAGGACAGAGGCTGCCCCGTGTTCCGCCGCATACCGGCAGTGCCAGCCGAAGCCGCATCCCAGGTCCAGTACGTCCTTGTCACGGAAATCCGGCAGGAGCCGTTCCAGCGTCTTCCATTCTCCGGCTCCTTCCAGCCCCCTCACGGAGCGGTCCATTTGGCTGTATTTCCGGAAAAAGGCGTTATCGTCGTACTTGTTTTGTTTCATGATGGGCGGAAAGTATCTTGTGCGGGAATGAATAAAGTGCTGTTTATTTGGACGGTTTCAGGATGACGGTGACGCGCCCCAGATGGTGCAGGGCGTTTTCTATCTGGTTTTCCAGTTGTGAAGCGATCTGGTGGCACTCCCGGATGGTCAGGGCGGCATCCGCGGAACACACGCACGTCAGGGTTGGGAAATTATCCTCCCGTGCCAGGTCCAGCTTGAGAACCTTGCAGATGTTCCTGTGCTGCTGGAGGATGAGATTCACCTTCAGGCGCACCTCCTCCGGAGAAACGTGTTCCGGAATGGCGTTCGCCTTCATGTCCCGGCAATCCGGCTCAATGCGGCAGATCACCTTCTCCGGCTTGAGAGCATGCCGCACGGAATCCCGGAACGATTTTACTACCTGGTAACCGCGTTCCAGAGGCCAGTCCGCAGGAATCTCCACATCCATGAAATAGCAGGGGGCATGCTTGCCCCTGCCGGCGTAAAAACCGTGAATGCGGACGTGGTGCCGCAGCGCCAGCCGGTGGACGACTGTATCCGGCTCCATGTTGGAAAAATTCTCCTGTGCCGGTTCAATATGGACGATGACGTCCGCTTCAGGCAGTTCATACTTCACAATGCCCTCAATGGACTCAGCCACGTCATGGGCGTCGTCCACGTGCAGTTCCGCGGGCGCTTCCACGTCCAGCTCCACAAAAATGCGTGCGCCGCCGTCACGCAGGCGGATGCGCTTGACCGGATAATCCGGTGCATTCTTCTTCATGGCGGCCAGCACCTGGTGCGTCAGGGCGGAAGACCCCCCGTCCATCAGGGCGTGGATGGAACGCTTGGCAAGGCCGAAGGCCACGGAACAAACAAGGGCCGCCACAAACAGGGCCGCGATGGCATCCGCCTTTTCCAGAAGTCCGTGCCAGACGGAATCTGCGGGAACCAGATGGGCCAGCCATACGCAGAAAAGGCCCAGCAGCACCACGGCGGAAGACCAGATATCCGTGGTGAAATGAAGGGCGTCCGCCTCCAGGGCCTGGCTCTTGTGCTTTTTGGCCACCCGGCGGAGCATTGCGGAGCGGTTCACGTCCACCAGCAGGGAGACGGCTACCACGGCAAAGGCCCACCAGGTGAGGGTGATTTCCGCCTCATTGTAAAACAGGCGGTCCACCGCCTCCCAGACAATCCAGGCGCAGGTGACCAGGAGCAGGGCCGTTTCCGCCAGCGCGGAAAGATTTTCCACCTTCTCATGCCCGTAGGGATGGCTTTCGTCGGCAGGCCGGGCGGCCACCTTCACGGCGTAAAAAGTCATGGCTGCCGCCATCAGGTCCAGGCCGCTGTGCAGGGCCTCGGAAATAATGCCCAAGCTGCCCGTCACAATACCGGCCCAGAGCTTGATGCCCGTCAAAAAGGCAGACCACAATACGGAAGAAAAGGCCGCATGTGATTTTTCTTGGTGCGCTGCTTGTTCCATAAGACAGAGAAAAGGAAGAGGAGCATATCTAAGCCCGTCTTCCTTTCTTAGTCAATGATAACACAGACGGCGTTGAACTTCCCCTCCGTTCCATGACGGAATACAGGTTTTCCCGCGAAAATGCGGGGCCGGATATCGCAGATATTTTTAATGAAGCCGGAACATGCTGGACGTGCGGCAGAAATCCCTTTTTCCTGTGCGGGGGATAATTACGGGGGTTCTTCCAATATGGGGAATACCATTCTGCTTCCCTCCAAAGGACTGTGCAGGGAAAAGGCAGCGGAGGTCCGGCAAAAGCGGTTATCGCTCAACATCCGGATAATCGTGACGTTTTCCGGGAATGGCTCTTAGAAGATCAAATGCAGCAGCGGTTAAACTTGTTGAAATAATTGATATATCTGTTACATCATATTAGAATGCATCATCAGGGGTGATAATATTGATCATGTTATGAAGTATTTTTTATACATTTTTTTAATAGCAGTTTCGGGCGGGACAACTCTTTCAGAGGGGGCGAGGCGAATGATAGACCCTATTGGACATCCTGTGATGGATTTATTGGAACCTCCAAATCCCGGATATTCCGATAGAAAGTATCCTCCCTTCAATGGAAGATGGAGTGAACAAAAGTTGATAGAATTCAATCATCATCAATTTCTTCAATGGAAGCTGATTCTTAATTGTGAAGAATGGACCGACGCGCCCCGCGGAAGAAACCGGAAGCAGGGAGAGTTTTTGAACCTCCTGTCCGGATTTTACCCTAAAAAGGATTATGATGAAACGAACGACGGGGCATGGACGGACATTCAGGAATATGCGTTGAGTATTTACACTTATTTCACTCCGGAAGGGAAAATCTGTGGCCTTGACAATCAGGGTTATCACATGCGTGTGGTGGAAGAAAATAGGGGGCGGAGGTGCGTCACTTTTTATGGTGTCCGGGGAGAAGATGCTCTTTGTACAAATGGTTCTTACCACCGGGGAGAGGTTATTCGCCAGGCAGCGGCGGGGATTCTCAATGGTTCCTTCATTTTCAGGGAATCCTTTTTTGGAAAAGGAGATGATTCAAGAATTGTTGCAGACCAGGATCCTGTAGATGTGGAACGTCCGGCTATTTTTCCGAAAGGACGGATGATCCGTTACCATCAATATAAAGCAACACCCGCCGGGGATGCGGGCGTTAGTTGCCTGGAAGTTCACAAAGGATGGGAAGCGGAATTGACAGCCTCAACAAGAAAAACCTTTTATTTAAAAGGAAGATTCGGTGATTGGAACGATATTAATCAATTGCGGTTATTCCTGCCCGAAAATCTGCTTCAAACAAAATATTATCTGGACCCTTATGATGTAGCTGAAGCTGAATATACGGACAAGTTTGGCCGGTTGACTCGTGGCCTCCAGGGGTGGGCCCGGCGTTGTGCGGATCATTATGAGCGTGGGAGCGACTTGGGGGGAGGCCGTGCTATAAAGGAAATACGGTACTACGACCAAGACGGAAAGTTAAGTTCCGATCATCAGAGGAAGTGTGCGATTATCCGTTTTTCTTATCCGGAGAAGGGAGTTCAACAGATTGCTTATTTTGATGAACATGGCAGGGAACTGAAACAGCTGAAAAAAGAAAAGAAAGGCCTTTTGGAAACTTTGGACAAGGAATCTTCTGATTCCTATACGTATTATTCCATGCTTGATGATGATGTGACCGTGTATGAGGCCGATAATCGGGATGATGGAGAAGAGGTAAAGGATGATGAGGACTGACGGAGACGGATAAAGCGTTCAGCTCGGCTTTTTCATTGGCAGTCCGCTTTTTTCGTCAAGTTAAACGGGAAGAGGTACATTCCCGCAGGAGGCCTCTTTTCCTCTTGGTTGGTGAGGAGACTGCCTATCCCATTCCCCGGCATTGCTCCTGTGTTTCCGTGACCTAAAAAAGTATTGCCAATGCTGGGGAATACGTTATTTTGCGTGTGTTGAGAGTGACTGCCAAGCGGTAGCCGGAGCCCTGAGGGGTGTGCGGCGTGTTCCCCGGCAGAGTATCCGGTCCCTGTAACGTATTTACGGATGGCCGCACCCTGATTCCCTTCCTGCGTGGTATTTGCGAAAGACAATGTGTTCGCCCGGGTTGAAGAACAGTTCCGCTGGTTAGTTTGTCTCTTTTACATTCACTTACTATTATTCCCAATTCTATGTCAGGACATAATAAATGGTCTAAGATCAAGTACGTTAAGGCTAAGGAAGATGCCAAGAAGGGCAAGGTCTTTGCCCGCTTTGCCCATGAAATCATGCTGGCCGCCAAGAGCGGCGGCGGAGATCCTGACCTGAATCCGCGCCTGCGCGCCGCCATTGACGGGGCCAAGGCCGTGTCCACCCCCAAGGAGAATATTGAACGCGCCATCAAGAAGGGAACCGGGGAACTGGGAGGCGCCACCATTCAGGAGATTACTTATGAGGGCTACGGCCCGGCGGGTACGGCTTTCCTGGTTGAAGTGGCTACGGACAACACGAACCGCTCCGCTTCCGAACTCCGGACTCTTTTCACCAAGAACGGGGGCAGCATCGGCACGCCCGGGTCCGTGGCCTACCAGTTTGAACGCAAGGGAGAAGCCCGCATCATGGCGGAAGGCCTGACGGAGGATTCCGCCATGGATCTGGCGCTGGAATGCGGCGCGGACGATGTGGAGCAGGGGGATACCGATAACGAATGGGTGTTTGTAACGGACCCGACGGAACTGAATAATGTATGCGCCGCCCTGCGCGAGGCTGGCCATACGGTGATTTCCATGAAGCTGATTTCCGTAGCGCAGAACATTTCCGTGATTAATGATCTGGATACGGCAAAAGCCGCCCTGCGCCTGTATGAAGCGCTGGACGATTACGACGACGCGCTGAATGTCTTCTCCAATTTCGACGTGGCGGAAGAAATCCTCGAACAGCTTGACTAACGCCGTTGTCTTTCAGGAGACGCCTGTTGTTGCAGTCCAATTTTCTTTTCCATGTCTGATACTCCCCCAGATTTGACTCCGGAGCAGGTTTCTCCGGAGCCGGCGCCCAAAAAACGTGTTGTCCGCAGAGCCAAGCCTGCGGCGGAAACTCCTTCGGAGCCCCAGGCTGCCGTTGGGCTTTCCGCATCCGGACCGGATGCTTCCCCCGCCCCCCGCAAGAGGACGGCAAGGAAAAAGGTTCCGGAAATGGCGGGTGAAGGAATGGGGGAAACGCCTGAACCCAAAAAGAAGACTGTCCGCAAAAGCAGTGCTGAAATTCCGGCGCAGGAGGGTACGGAGGAGGCCCCGGCCAAGCCGCGGCGCGGACGTCCCCGCAAGAAGCCCGTGGAGGAAGTGCCGGAAACGGACGGTGCCCATGACGCGCCCGTAACGGAAGCCCCCGTCAAGCCTGTCCGCAGGCGTTTCACCAAAGCTGTCGCTCCTGAGGGCGATACCGCGGGGGAAGCCAGGGCGGAAGCCGTCGTTCCCATGGTTCCTGCGGAACCGGGAGCCGCTCCTGAGCTGTCCGGGGAAGGCAGGCCGAGGGTGATCCGCCAGAGGTTTGTGAGAAAACCCCGCGCACAGGAGGGGGGGGAGGATGCGAATGGTTCCGCCCCGTCCATCAAGGTGGTGCAGGAAAGCGCGGCGGATTTATCCGCGGACGCCGCCCGTGAAAACCACCGGGGCAATGAGCCGCAGAGACAGCGTTTTGACAGGCAGAACCGCCGTAATAACAATAATAACGACCGTTTCAACAAGAACCGGAACAATCGCCAGGACGGCCGCAATGGCAGGAACGGCAATGACCGGGTCAAGAACCGCTGGAACAATAACCATCAGGAGGGAACCGCACCCCAGAATAACGCTCCCCGTGAGCTGGGGCCGCCGGAGCCTGTGGACGGCCTGTTGGAAATTACAAATAAGGGGTTCGGCTTTTTAAGGAAGCAGGACAATGATTTTGACGCCTTTGCGGAAGCCGTTTACGTTCCGCAGGACATGATCCGCAAGTTCGGCCTGCGTCCCGCCGTGTGGGTGCATGGACAGGCCTGCCGCCATGACCGCGGCATTCTGCTGACGGAAATCACCACCATTAATGGAGACGCTCCGGAGAAGGCGCGCAAGAACCCGCATTTTGAAGAGCTCAAGGCGGTCAATCCGAACAAGCGCATTTCCTTTGAAACCCGTCCGGAGCGTTATACCACGCGCACGCTGGATTTGATTGCGCCAATCGGGCGCGGTCAGCGCGGCCTGATCGTTTCTCCCCCGCGTGCGGGCAAGACCACATTGCTGCAGCACATGGCGGAAGCCATTCTGGAGAATTACAAGGATTCCATTCACCTGATGGTGCTGCTGGTGGACGAACGCCCGGAAGAGGTGACGGAATTCAAGCGTTCGCTGCCCGGCGCTGAGGTATATGCTTCTTCCAATGACGGAAGAGTGCGTGACCACTGCCGCATGGCGGAACTCTGCATTGAGCGCGCCAAACGGCTGGTGGAAGCCGGCCAGCATGTTTTCCTGCTGATGGATTCCATCACGCGCCTTGCCCGTGCCTATAATAACGCGGACAAGGGGAGCGGGCGCACCATGTCCGGCGGTATTGACGCCCGTGCGCTGGAAATGCCCCGCCGCCTTTTTGCCGCCGCGCGCAATACGCGCCAGGCCGGTTCCCTCACCATTATCGCCACGGCCCTGGTGGAAACCAACAGCCGCATGGATGACCTGATTTTCCAGGAGTTCAAGGGAACGGGCAACATGGAGCTGGTGCTGAACCGCCGCATTGCGGAGCAGTACATTTTCCCTGCCGTGGACATCCTGAAATCCGGGACGCGCCGGGAAGAGCTGATTATGCCGGAGGCATGGCTGTACAAGATGAACCTGATCCGCCGCGCCCTGGCAGGGCACAAGCCTGTGGAAGCCATGGAACGCTTCCTGTTTTTCCTGAACAAGTACCCCGGCAACGCGCAGATGCTGCTGGACCTGAAGCAGAAGGCGTAAGCCGCGGAAGCAGCAGGAGAGGGTTTCCTGCAAGGGCCCTTCCTGCCGGGAAAGTTCCAGCCGTTTAAAAGCAAGGGCGTCTTCAGACGCCCTTTTTGCTGCCCCAGATGGCGATGTGCAGGCGGTCTGAAAAGCGCAGGCCGTAGCGCAGGCACCATTCCACCGTTGGCTCCCGCATGGCGTCCAGTTCCTGCCGTGTGGCAGCCAGGGGCATGATGAGGATGCGTTGCGCGGGAATATCGGCCCGGGAAGCCTGCCGCAGGATGGTCTCCACGTCTTCTTCGCACGCCACTACAAATTTGAACCAGGCTTTTTCCGTGTCCGCCAGGCGGCGCAGGATATCCGGCTTCCAGGCCCTGCCGGCATCGTTGCCGGAGTGGGGAAGCTTGGGAGACACGTTGAACTGCGTGATGCGTTCCAGCAGCTCCGCATCCGGCATGATGGTGCCGTTGGTCTCCATTTCCACGGCATGTTCCGGCAGCAGGCGCAGGAGGGAGGGGAGGGCTTTTTGCTGGAGGAGCGGTTCTCCTCCCGTGAGGACCAGGCGCCTGCATGAATAATGGAGCACCAGTTCAGCCGCCGCTTCAGGCGTGATCCGCACGGCAGGGGCTGATCCGTTCCAGGAATACGCCGTATCACACCAGGAGCAGGCCAGGTTGCAGCCTGCCAGGCGCAGGAAGACGCAGGGCGTTCCCTGGGAAACGCCTTCCCCCTGGATGGAATGGAAAATTTCCGGTTGTCCGTGAAGCTGGGCCAGTGTAAGCATGATCAAGTAGGCCTGAGACTATCATATCGGCGCCGTCCGTCAACGCCTGCGGAGGGCTGCCGGAAGAGCGGGAATCCGGATGCAGGGGATGGCCCTGCATCCGGAATGTTAAAATGAACAGGAACAGGTTCAGCCGTTGCTGCGCCGGAAAGCGCCCACGGTGAACAGGAGCAGAAGGAAACCCGCTACAGAGGCGCCGCCCGTGAACAGCTTCCGGAAGGAGGCCTGGTCTTTCTCCTCTTTCTCCAGCTTTTTTACTTCATCCCTAGATGAATGGCGCAGTTCTGCGCGGGCCTCGTCATAAGCCCGGGAAGCCTGTTCCTCTTCTTTCCTGGCTTTCTCCAGAGCTTCCCTGACGGGTTTGGACTGCTCCCGGTATCCGGCGGCAGCCAGTAATTCTTCATCTCCCATGTCCGGGGGGGTGTTTTCTTCCTGGTCATCGGCGGCCAGGGCCTTGTTTTTCTCTTCGGTAAGTTTTTCCTCCGCTTTCTGCATTTGGAGCTCCTGCTTGCCGGCATTTTCTTCCTGGGCTTCCAGAGCGGCGTCCAGGAGGCGCATTTTTTTATTGATGGCGGCGGTTGCCGCGCGGATGCGGTTCATTTGTGCCTGAAGGCCTGCAATATTCTCCTTCTGGGGGGCGGCTCCGGAAAATTTCTTTTTGGCTTTGGCGTCTTCACGGTTCTTGGAGAGTTCACGTTCCGCCTGTCCCAGTTCCGTCTGAAGGCTCCGCTGCTTGTCGGCCAGTTTGGCAAGCAGGGTTTTCATGCTCTCCCTCTTCTGCAGCAATTCTTCCCTGGCGGATTTGGAGTTTTCCTTCTGCCTGTTCATGCGCAGGCGCAGCTGGTCAATCTTCTGGTTATGTTCCGCTACTTCCTCCTGCTGGTCCGCTACGCTCTTCCGGTAGGCGGCATCCAGGGCCTCCTGCTGCTCCTGCCTTTTTTGATCAAGATAAGCCTGCTGGAATTTTTCCACGGCTTCTTCCGCCGTCCGCGTGGCATCCTGGGTTTCATCCAGCTTTTTCCGGGTCTCACTGACGGTTTTCTCCAGAGCCACGGCGTTTTGTTCCATGGCCGTTTTCCGGGCGGCCAGTTCCCTGCCTTCCGGGGAAATGCGGTTTTGATAGTACCAGACGGAAAATCCGGCGGTTAAAATAGTCAGGAGAAGCAGTACGTAGCGCATGAGAGTGTTCCAATGATTCGGGTAAAAGTACAAAAATGGACGTGCCTTGTCAACATGGCAGAAAAAAGACAGCCCGCCTTCCACCGTGGCAGGCGGAAAAACGGGCTGCATGGGAAGCGGTATTCCGGAATTTTCCGGAGGGGCGCCTTTTCAGGTTAAAGATTCAGGGCGAAGGCGGAAATGGCTCCTATTTCTCCCGCAATCTTGTTCAGCAATTCGTCGGAAACGGGCTTATTGGTCTTTAGCACGGCCAGGGCTTCCTGGGTCGCGTGGTCAGCCGGAGCGGCAATGTTGTCAATGTTGATGCCGTTGGAATACAGGGCGGAGCCGATGGTGGCGATGATGCCCGGACGGTCCTTGTAATGCAGGAACAGCGTGGTGCCGCGCAGGTCCGCATACAGCCCGTTGAAGTTGTTCAGGCGGGAAACCATGGGAATGCCTTCCGTCACTACGCCGCGCACGCTGGTGGAGACGTATTCCCCGTCTTCCTCCATGGCGATGTCCAGGGTGATGGAGTCTTCATACGGCTTGTCATCCTTCGGTTCGCGGGCTTTGAAGACGATGCCGTGCTCCCGCAGGGATTCTTCCGCCGCGGCGGGCATCAGGCCCTTTTCCGCGTGCGGCAGCAGCCCTTCCAGGATGGGGGCCGTGAACCACTTGCGGAATACGCGCAGGTTGCCGTAGAAGGTGCATTCCACGCGGCGGATCGGTTTGTTGCCTCCGGCATTGCGTGCCAGGGCGGCCAGAAGGAAGGCAAGCTGGAGATGGGCAGGATTGAGGCCGTTGGGGGATTCCCCGTTCACCACGCAGGAGGTGTCCCCATCGGAAAAGTAGGCCACCATCTGTTCCGCGGCGCGTTTGGCGGCCTTGGTATTGGCTTCCTGGGTGTTGGCGCCCAGATGGGGCAGGATCAGGTCCGCCACGGCGGCGGAGGGCTTCTCCCCTGCGGCGTCCTTGGGATGTACGTCCGTCAGGTAGCCGATGTTCTTGCCGGAGGCCTTGACGGCGGCAACGGCTTCTTCATCCACCACGCCGTAACGGGAACAGTTGATGAGCACGGCGCCGTCTTTCATGCTTTCAAGAAGCTCGGCATTCACCATGTTGTGGGTGGAGGGCCCGCCCGGAACGTGCAGGGTAATGATGTCGCACTGGGAGAAAATGTCTTCAATGCTGGTGGGCGTGACGCCGATGTTCAGGGCGCGCTGGCGGGCCAGGAAGTGGTCATAGCCAAGCAGGGTGGGTTCAAAGCCCTGGAGGCGTTTGACCAGGTTGCGGCCGATGTTTCCCAGCCCGATGATGCCCACGGTCTTCTTGGTCAGCTCGCTCCCCATGTACTTCTTCTTTTCCCACAGGCCGGCGCGGGTGGTGGTGTCCGCCTGGACGATGTGGCGGTAATACGCCAGGATCATCGCCATGACTTCTTCCGCCACGGCGTTGGAATTGGCGCCTGGGGTGTTCATGACATCCACGTTTTTCTTGCGGGCGTAAACGATGTCGATATTGTCGTAGCCGGCTCCGGCACGGATGACCAGCTTCAGGGACGGCAGGGCGTCCATGATTTCCGGAGTGACTTTTTCACTGCGCACGATCAGGGCCACTGTGTCCGGATGGGCGGCGGCCTGTTCTTCCAGGGGCGTGTCTGCGTCCTGGATGACTTCATAACCGGCCGTTTTAAGCGTATTGGCCGCTACGTCAGAGAGTTTGGTAGGAATAAGAACCTTGTTCATGTTGGTGTGTGGTGGAAAGATTATTGTTCAATGGTGTGGACGAACAGCCCGCTGCGCAGCTTGGGTTCAAACCAGGTGGACTTGGGCGGCATGATTTCCCCGGCGTCCGCCACGCGGAACAAGTCGTCCATGGTGACGGGGTACAGGGAAAAAGCCAGCGTCATTTCACTGGCGCAGCGGCGTTCCAGCTCTCCCAGGCCGCGGATGCCGCCCACAAAGTCAATGCGGTCGCTCGTACGGGGGTCTTCAATCCCCAGGATGGGAGCCAGAAGGTTGGCCTGGAGAATGGCGCAGTCCAGGCTTTCAATGGGGTGGCCAGCAGCGAAGGTGCCCGGCCTGGCGGTGATGGAATACCAGTGGCCATCCAGGTACATGCCGAATTCATGCTTGGCGCGGGGAGCGTAGCCCTCTCCGGGGACGGTTTCCACGGGAACCGCGTCAAAGGCGGTTTGGAGTTTTTCCATGAACTCCTCCCGGCTCAGGCCGTTCAGATCGCGCACCACACGGTTGTAATCCATGATGAAAAGGTCTTCATCACAAAAAACTACGGCCATCAGGTAATTGAATTCCTCCTCTCCCGTGTAGTCCGGGTGTTCCCGGCGGCGTCTGGCGGAGACAGCGGCGCTGGAAGCCGTGCGGTGGTGGCCGTCCGCAATGTACAGGGCGTCCACTTCTTCAAAGCTTTTCCGGATGGCCTCCACCGTACCGGGATCGGAAACGGGCCACAGGATATGGGTGACGCCGTCATCCGTGGTGAAATCATATTCCGGCTTATGGAATTTAATCCATTCCCGGATGATGCCGGAAAGGCCCTCGTGCTTCCGGTAGGCCAGGAAGACCGGCTCCGTCTGGGCGGAACAGGCGTCAAAGTGTTCAATGCGGTCCAGCTCCTTCTCCCGGCGGGTCAGTTCATGTTTTTTGATGGTGCCGTTGGCGTATTCGTCCACGGAGGCGCAGCCGACGATGCCCGTTTGCACGCGTCCCCACATGATCTGGCGGTAAATGTAGAAGGACGGCGCGCCATCCCGCACCAGGTACCCCTTGTTCACGAACGCCTCCAGGTTTTCCCTGGCTTTGGCATAGGTTTCCGGGTCATGAATGGCGGCTTCGCTCATGTCAATGTCGGAGCGGCAGATGTGAAGGAAGGAGGCGTCATTCCCGGCGGCCATTTCTTTGGCTTCCCGGTGGTTCATGACGTCGTAGGGCAGGGAGGAAACCTGCGCGGCCAGTTCGCGCGGGGGGCGCAGGGCCGGAAAAGGATGGAGCGTGGACATGGAAATATAAGAAAAGGGATAGGATCAGGAGTAACGGAACCTGTAACGCAACGTCCGTATGCGGGAAACAGGCGGCGGAACGCAGGCCGGGACCATGGCGGACAAGGTATGCAGAGTTGCTTGGAGCATCTTGTGCATGGAAAGCCGTTCCTTTCATGCCTCCGGAGAGGCAGGCTCCCCCCTTTCCCGGCAGGCCCGGGAAGGGGAGAGAAGAGGGATTATTTGAGCTTCAGGATGTCCACGATATTGGACGTGATGGAGCGCATGTCATCCATCGTCAGCTCACCCATGTGGGCGATGCGGAAGGTCTTGTTCTTCAGGTCTCCGTAACCGTTGCCAAGCTGCATGCCGCGTTCGATCAGCACGTTGTTCAGGGCGGCAATGTCAATGTCCCGGGTATTGCTGATCACCGTCAGGGTGCGGGAGAGGTGGTCGCGGTTCGCAAAGACGCTGAAATACTCGTCCGCCCAGGAGCGCACGAATTCCGCCATGGATTCATGGCGCGCAAAGCGGTTTTCCACGCCTTCCTGCATGATGCGCTGAAGTTGGAGGTCCATGGCGTACATGATGGAAACGCAGGGGGTGTTCGTGTACTGGTAATCCTTCTTCTGGATGGTGTCGTAAATGGAACGCAGGTCAAAATAGCAGCCGCGGTTGGGAACGGAAGCGGTGCGTTCATAAGCCTTCGGGGACAGCGTGCAGACAGCCATGCCGGGAGGAAGGGCCAGGGCCTTCTGGGTGGAAGTCACCAGCACGTCCACGCCCAGCTTGTCCGTTTCAATCCGGGAACCGGCAGCGGAGCTTACGGCATCCATGCACCATACCACGTCCGGGTATTTCCTGAGCACTTCCGCGATTTCTTCCACAGGGTTCTGAATGCCGGTGGACGTTTCATTGTGCGTGATGCAGATCGTATCATACTTGCCGGTAGCCAGGGCGGCGTCTACCATTTCAGGAGTGGTGGGCTGGCCGAGCTCACTCTTGAAAATATCTGCGGGAACGCCATTGCCGGTGGCAATCTTGTACCATTTGTCACCAAAGGCTCCCACGGAAAAAATGGCGGCGCGCTTGGCGGTGCAGGAACGCACGGCGCCTTCCATCAGGCCCGTACCGGAAGAAGTGGAAAGCAGGATTTCCTGGTCTGTCAGCAGAATGCGGCGCAGATTATCGGAAATGCGGCGCTGCAGGGCGGAAGCGGCCTTGGAGCGGTGGCCCATCATCGGGCCGCTCATGGCGGCCAGTACTTCAGGTGCTACTTCAGTGGGTCCGGGAATGAATAATTTGGTTGCCATGGTTTTTTAAACAGGGTGCGTGTACTATAGCGTTTTCAAACGGTTTGGCTATTCAAAATTCCTCGGAAACCCGGCTCTTCATGGCAGGGAATGCGGAATGATGGTCTTTCCGGAAATTTCCTCAGGCCATCCAGGCCGTAACGCCCTTTACCAGCCAGTATCCCCCGAAGAAGAGCCAGGCGTAAAGCAGGGCCGCCAGCAGGAAGGGCCGCGCCCCGGCTTTTTTAAATTTCTCAAAACTGGATTCGGCGCCCAGCGCCGTCATGGCCATGGTCAGCAGAAAGGTGTCCAGGGTGTTGATGGCGTCCACCAGCCCGGAGGGGAGCAGATCCAGGGAATTGAAACCGATGACGACCAGGAACAGGAAGGCGAACCAGGGAATGGTGATTTTCCGTTTTCCCTCGTTTGTCCCGTTGGCGGAATCCCGGCGTGCCAGGATGATGCTCAGAATGACCAGCACGGGAGCCAGCATCATGACCCGGATCATCTTGACGATGATGGCGGAATCGGAAATGGACTGCCCCATGGCATTGCCCGCGCCCACCACATGGGCCACCTCATGCAGCGTGGCTCCGGTAAAAAGACCCATCTGTTCCGTAGTCAGCTCCAGCATCCCGGCACGGAAGAGGGCCGGATACAGGAACATGGAAATAGTCCCGAAGATGACGACGGTGGAAACGGCTACCGCCGCCTTGTACGGCTTGCTTTTTACCACAGGCTCCGCGCCGAGTACGGCTGCGGCGCCGCAAATGGAACTGCCGATGGAAGTCAGCAGGGCCGTATCCCGGTCCATTTTCAGCAGCCGCCCCAGACCCACTCCAAGGAGGATGGTAAGGGTAACGACAACCGCATCAATGAGCAGCGCCGCGCCGCCGATGTCAATCACGCTCTGAAACGTCAGCTTGAACCCGTAAAGCACGATGCCGGTTCTCAGAACCTGCTTGGTGCAGAACTGGATGCCGGGGACCCAGGGTTCCGGAAGATGGTTGCGCAGGCTGTTGGCGTAAAGCATGCCCAGCACGATGCCGACGATCAGCGGGCTGAAGGAAAGGTGTTTCACCCATTCAAAATCCGCAATGTAAAAGGCGGAGAAGGAAAACAGGACGATAAGCAGAATGCCGTGGAGCGGATTGGCGAGGTGTTTGGGAGACATGGGCTTTAGAATGATCATCACTGCCGTGGGAAACACCCGGATGAAGGCGTTTTGAAGCAGATGCGAAGGAGGTATACTCCACTATCATGATAAAATCTAATCAGAAATTGTTATAGGCGATTAGATTTTGTTATAATAATTCCGGCAGAATTTAATGAATAACTCATTAATTCTGCTGTGGTCCCCATGCCCGGTGGCAAAATGGAAGGAGCGGCGGATTTCCAATTGGCGGACGTGGATTTTTTTCAGGTCCCCGCGCTTGAGCTCTTCCCGGACCGCGAGGGAGGAAAGAAAGGAACAGGCGGGTGAATGCGCCAGATACAGCTTGATGCTTTCCGTATTCCCCAGAGTCATCAGGATATTAAGCCCGTAAGTGGTTATTCCGTGCGCCTTCAGGGCTTCCTCCACCACCCGGCGTGTTCCGGACCCCGGTTCCCTCATGATGAGGGGAATGCCGGAAAGCTGCGGAAGGGAAAGACCTTCCCGCGGCACGGCGGCGTGAGCGCCTCCGACCAGAATGATTTCATCCTCCATGAAGGGCAGGTAATGCAGGTCCGTCCGCGTTGCTGTGCCTTCCACGATGCCCAGCTGCACGGCGTCATGCTGTACGGCCTGCTCCATCTCTTCCGTATTGCCGCTTTTCAGCCGTATCCTTATCTCCGGATAATGGCGGTTGAACAGGGCCAGCAGCGGGGGCAGCACGTACTGGGACATGGTGGAGCTGGCCCCCAGGCTCAATTCTCCGGAAATGGGGGCATCCCGGCCGGAAGACATGTCTTCCTCCAGCGTTTCATATTCTTTTAAAATACGGCGGGAGTGAGCCAGCAGGCGGGCGCCTTCCGTCGTCAGGGCGATGCCGCGGCCCTCCCTCTTGAACAGGCGCACGTCAAGCAGCCGCTCCAGTTCCTTGATATGGCGGGTCACAGCCGGCTGGGTAATGAACAGCTCCTCCGCCGCGCGGGTGAAGTTAAGCCGCCGCGCAACGGTCTCAAACACTTTCAGCCGGAAATCCGTAATCATGGAATGATGGCATTCAACCACTTCACCCGGTCCCCGGCAAGGTTCTTTCCCGGTTTTTACCGGCTTTCTCCCGTTTCCGGAGCGGTCCCTTTCAGGAATTCCTTGTACTTGTCGGCATCTTCCGGAGAAATGTAATGAACAGGCATTTCTTTCCGGTACTTGCTTTTCCGGTTCCTCAGTTTTTTAAGTTTTGGAAGCGGCTTTCTGCCGTGGAGCCGGTGCAAGACAGAAAGGAGGAAGGGTTTTGAATGTGGATGCACTTTTGCTTGAAGGTCAGATTGTTGTTCTCTGTGGCCGGACTCCGGAAAAGACACTGCGGTCACTCACGGTCTGAACGGTTGCGGGCGGAAGGGACTCCAATGCCTATATGAAACTGCAATCCATGATCATTGTCGGCGGCGCCAGCCTTTTACTGCTGGGCGCCTGTTCGCCTTCATCATACCAGACCACGTTCCCGGAACCGGCGTATGTGAAGGTTTCCACCAATAACGGAGCGTATGCGCCTTATCCGGATAATCCCGCAGGCCAGCAGGAACTGGTATACTGGTATGATTCCCTGACCACTCCCATGACCGTGGTGGCGGAAGTTCCCCCGACCCCCATTGTGACCAAGGGCCCCGGACCGGTGATTCTTGATTCCGACGGTTTTTCCGCCAAACTGTACCGCGACAGGACGGAAGTGAAGAGGAAGGACAAGGACGGCAACTGGGTCACCAGCATGCGCCCCACCACCCCCGCCGACCAGCGCATGAGGAATTATCTGATTGCTTCCAAGAAGGCCCGCTAACCGCGGCTTTCATCAATTAGAACACGTTTAACCGCGTCCGGCCCGCTTTCCCCTTGAACGGGAAGCGGGCCGGAACTATTGTGGGTATCTTTTTCAGGCGGGAGGGAGGCGCTTACAGGTCTTTTAATGTCCATTCATCCTTCCATTCCAGAATAATCTGGTCCCCGTCCCATTTCATGGGCAGCCACATGTGCCGCCCGTCAATGGCGTTTTTGGGCCGCCAGATGTCCGCCATGAAGATGAATTTGCCGGGCTTGCCCTGCACGGGCAGGATGTAGGTGCTCTGGCCGCCGAAGGTGATGCCGGCTTTGGGCCCCACGCACGGGTTCTTGAGTTCCGTCCACGGCCCGGCGATGTTTTTGGCTACGGCGCTGCGGGCGGCGTTGGGCGCCCAGCCGGAGCACCCGGAGGCGATAAGGTAGTATTTCCCGTTGTGTTTGCAGATAGCCGGGGCTTCCATGTAGCGGTTGACGAAGGCCCGGACATATTTTCCCGTATGTCCCGTGTAGTCCGGCGTCAGTTCCGCGATGTGCAGGGTGATGTTGCCTTCCGAAGAATAGATGTGGTAGGCCTTTCCGTTGTCGTCCACAAAGATGGTCATGTCACGGCTCATCTGGCCTCCCGGGTAATCCCTGCGGATGATGCGGACGTAGTCGGGCATTTCCTTGGTGAACTCGGTTGTCCGGTCCTTTTTGTCCAGATTCATGGGCCATTTGCCCGGATTGACGCGCCCGGCCTTCAGGAAGGTGAACGGGCCCGTCGGCTTCGTGGCCGTTGCCACGCCCGCATATGCGGAGCCGTAACCCTTGCCCCTGAGTTCCAGATGGAACCACATCACGTATTTTTTAGTCTTTTTGTTGTAGACTACCTTGGGGCGTTCCAGGATGCATCCTTTGGCGATGGGGTGGGAGTTGTCCCCTTCCACCACTTTCAACGCGATTCCTTCATCCTTCCAGTTGTACAAGTCCTTGGAGGAGTAGCAGTGCACGCCCACCTGGGCGTAGTTCCCGGCGTCTCCCTCCACCTTGTGCTCCCCGTACCAGTAGTAGGTGCCTTTGTCGTAAAGGATGCCGCCGCCGTGGGCGTTAATGTGCACGCCGTTGTTGTCCGTCCAGATTTCTCCGGGCTTGAAAGACGTGTGCTTGACGGGGGCGTCAGCCGTGGCAACGGGGAAAAGGCAATAGGCCAGTCCGGCAAAAAAAGTAAGCAGAAGCGGTTTCATGAGCAATGGTCGCAAGGGGGTTACATGTCTTCCAGTTTCCATTCATCCTTCCATTCCAGCTTGATCTGGTCTCCGTCAAACTGGATGGGCAGCCACAGGTAGCGGCCGTCAATGGCGTTCTGGGGCCTCCAGATGTCCGCCATGAAGATGAATTTGCCGGGCTTGCCATGCACGGGCAGGATGTAGGTGCTCTGGCCGCCGAAGGTTCTCCCCGCCTTGGGTCCCACGCAGGGATTCTTGAGTTCCGTCCACGGTCCGGCGATGTTCCTGGCTACGGCGCTGCGGGCGGCGTTGGGCGCCCAGCCCGTGCAGCCGGAAGCGATGAAGTAGTATTTTCCGTTGTGCTTGAAAATGGCCGGAGCCTCCATGAAACGCCCCGGGAAGACACGCACGAATTTCCCGGTGTGTCCGGTATAGTCCGGCGTAAGCTCCGCGATGTGCGTGGTGCTGTTTTCTTCCGAGGAATAGATGTGGTAGGCCTTGCCGTTGTCGTCCACAAAGATGGTCATGTCACGGCTCATCTGGCCCTTTTCAAAGTCTTTCTTGAACATGTCCTCGGAACGGACTCCTTCCGGCAGTGCGCTGGAGGTCAGGCCGGGCACTCCCTTGAATGTTTTCATGGTCTGGTCCTTTTTGTCCATGTTCGCGGGCCATTTGCCCGGGTTGACGCGCCCGGCTTTCAGGAAGGTGAACGGGCCCGTGGGTTTGTCAGCCGTCGCCACTCCGGCGTAGGCCGCTCCGTAGCCTTTCCCCTTGAGTTCCAGATGGAACCACATCACGTATTTTTTAGTCTTTTTGTTGTAGACCACCTTGGGGCGTTCCAGGATGCACCCTTTGGCGATGGGGTGGGAGTTGTCCCCTTCCACCACTTTCAACGCGATTCCTTCATCCTTCCAGTTGTACAAGTCCTTGGAGGAGTAGCAGTGCACGCCCACCTGGGCGTAGTTCCCGGCGTCTCCCTCCACCTTGTGCTCCCCGTACCAGTAGTAGGTGCCCTTGTCGTAAAGGATACCGCCGCCGTGGGCGTTGATGTGCACGCCGTTGTTGTCCGTCCAGATTTCTCCGGGCTTGAAGGAGGAATGTTTTTCCGGAGTCTCTCCGGTGGAGATAGCGGCCGCGCCGCAGAACAGGCAGAGGGCGGCAAGTGATTTAAGGGTCCTGGTCATGGCTGAATGGATTTGGGCGTGATTAGTGGTTCAGGGGGCGTGCCGTAGAGCTTGTCCCATGCGCGGGAAAGGGCGTACAGGGCATAGCCGGTACCATAGAATTTGTGGTAATTGTACAGGGGATAGTCCCACCAGGAACCGTCTTCACCTTGCCGGGTGAGAATGTCGTTCGCCAGCAGAGACGCATGCCGTTTTACCCTGTTTGGGGGCAGCATGTCCAGACACATTCCCGAATAATAATATCCATAATAAAAAAAGTAGCCGGAGTTCTGGGCAAAACTTTCATGCGGCGTCGGCTTGTGAAGGGCCATGGCCAGCCAGCCGCGGCGGCTCCACAGACGGTCCAGCCCGTCAATGAGCTGGCGCAGGGAGACGGCTTCCGGCTCCCACAGCCTGAGGGCGTAATCACAGGCGGGGGTGCGGGCCAGGCTGCCGGTATGGCGGTTGATGGGACGTCCGGGATAGAAGGCGTGCCCCAGGGAATAGACGTAGGTTCCCGCCGGTGTCCTCTGGGCCTTCAGGAATTTCAGCGCCCGGCGGAATACCTTGCCGTCCAGGGAAAGATGGAATGTCCTGCCGGCCATCCAGGAGGAGATGAGCACCGTTCCCGTCAGGAAGGAAGTGGGTTCCGCCGCAGGACGCCGGCTGTAGCCGGTGTAGGTCAGGTAGCCCCAGCCGCCTTTGGCGGAGGCCAGCTCATTGAGCCTCTCCATCTGGAACCGGGCGCAGTCCATCAGTTCCCGGTAGCGCGGGCTGTTCCGGTCCAGGCCGGCTGCCCGCATGCTCATGGCGTCCAGCACGTAGGTGTGCGCCCAGGTGTTGTAAATGCAGAGAGCGTCCCCACGTTTCAAATGGGGCATCGTCCGGATCAGGTAGTCTTCCGCACGGGTCATGGCCTGCTGCACGGCCGGTTCGTCCCGCAGGGGGCTGGCGTTCAGCCCAACGATGCACAGGGCCGTGCTGGCCGTTTTAAACGTCAGGGGGCCGTCCGGATAGGGGCAGAGGATGTTCCAGGTGCCGATCACCCGGTGATCACCCCAGGAGCCGTCCTTGTTCTGGCTTTTCAGCAGGAAGTCCGCGCCGCGGCGGAATGCCTGGTCAAACTGCACGGCTTCCGCAGGGGGAACGTCCGGGATTTTGGCGATGGGGACGGTATCCGCCTTGCCGCGGGCGGGGGATTCCGCTTCCACTGCGGCAGCGTGCAGGGTGGCTGTCAAAAACAGGCTGGTCAGCAGCAGGCGGAACATGGGGTCAGGGGGCGGGCGCCGGGCTTGGTGGATACAGGGAATCCCGCACGCGGGAAACGGCAAACAGGGCATAGCCGGTGCCGTAGAATTTGTGGTAGTTGTACAGGGGGTAGTCCCACCAGGAACCGTTTTTTTCCTGCATGGGCAGCAGGTCGGCCGCCAGATGGGAGGCATGGCGCGTCAGGCGTTCGGCAGGCACTTCGGAAAGGCAGCGGGCGGCATAATAGTAGCCGTAGTAGAAAAAGTAGCCCGCATTCTGGGCAAAGCTTTCATGCGGGATGGGCTTTTTCACGGCCAGTGAAAGCCAGCCTCCGCGGCTCCAGATGCGTTCCAGGCCGTCTTCCAGCTGAAGCCTGGAAACGAAGTCCGGATCATACTGGATCAGGGCCAGATCACCCGCCGGGGTACGGGCCAGGCTGCCGGTGTGGCGGTTGATGGGTCTGCCGGGGTAGAAGGAGTGGGAGAAGGAATAAACGTAGCTCCCGGCGGGAGTGCGCAGTTTTTCCAGCCCGGCCACCGCCCGTTTGAGGATGCGGGGATCAGGCTTGAGGCCGAAGGCCCGTTCCGCATCCTTGTAGGCGATCAGCACCGTGGCGGTCAGGAAGGAAGTAGGTTCTCCGATGGGGCGTTTGGAGAAGGTTTGGAACGTGTAGTAGCCCCAGCCGCCCTGGACGTCTGCCATCTGGTCCAGCGCTTCCATCTGCAGCGCCGCCACTTTTTTCAGCTCCGCATACCGGGGGGAATCTTCTGGAAGGTCCCGGGCCGCCCTGCACAGGGCGGAAAGCCCGTAGGCATGCCCCCAGACGCCCAGCACGGTGCGCGTGTCCCCGCGTTTCAGGGTGGGAAGCGTGGTGAGCAGGTACTGGATGGCCTTGTCCAGAGCCGTTTTCACGGCCGGGTCCTCTTTCAGCGGGCTGGTGAGCAGGCCGATCACGCACAGGGAGGTGGAGGCGGTCCTGAATGACCTGGGGCCTTCCGGATAGGGGCAGATGACGTTCAGCCCCTTGGTAAGCGTGTGGCTTCCCCAGGAACCGTCCCTGTTCTGGTTGTCCAGCAGGAAATCCGCCGCCTTGCGGATGGAGGCGTCCAGCTTTTCCCGGGAGGGAGGCGGAACGTCCGGCACCCTAGCGATGGGGATGGTATCCCTTTTCTCCTTCTTTTCCTTATTTCCCGGTTGCGCGGGAGCGCAGAGCGCCGTACAGGCGCCCAGGGCGGCGAGAAGGAGGATAGCCTTGTTCATGGGGTCCGTAAGGGCTTACGCCTGCTGGTCCTTGATCGTCACCTGGACGGGGAGGCCGGGTGCGAAGATCTGGCTGGCCGGAACCTTGGGCGTGATGATGATGCGCCGCTTGCCGTCGGCGCCCGGAATAGGGCTAGCTTCCGTGATTACGCCCGGAATCTGCATGTTCGTCACCTTGATGATGACGGGTTCCCCCACCTTGGGCGTGGCGGTGGAATCCGGCAGGGTAGCCTGAACGATCAGTTCCGAATCAGGGGGGACGATGGTGGCTATTTTATCAAAGGCTTCCAGCTTGCCGCCGGGCTTCAGCTTTTCCGCTACCGGAATGGCCACCCATTTGTCCGCCACGTAGCCGCCGTAAAGGAGGATGCCGCTTTCCGGCGCCTTGAAGGCGGCCATTTCCCGGTCCGCTTTCAGTTCATTGTATTTGTCCTGAAGGCGGCGCAGGGAAACTTCCGCTTCCGTCAGGGCTATCTTTTTCTGTTCCAGGTCAAAGTCCGCCTGTTTTTTAGCTTCCGCCAGGTCTGTCTGCTTTTCCCTGACCGCAGTGGCGTAATCTTCCCCCAGGCGGTGGATGTTGCGCAGCTTGGCAAGCTCCGCAACGAGCTTGGCCCCCTGCACGGCAAATTCGCTTTCGCCCAGTTCGTTCTTCAGGCGCTTCAGGATGATTTCCTCCGTTTCTTCCGCCACCTGGTCGTCCTTGTACATCTTGGTGAGCTGGTTCAGCTCCTCCTGCTTGTAGGACATGTGGCGCAAGGCCCGGTTCACGCGTTCCTCCTCTTCCGCCAGCATGCGGGCCTTCCGTTTTTCCAGAAAGTCCTTCTGGTCCTCTTCCGTGCGCGTCAGGGCGGTCTGGTATTTTTGCAGGGCCATGGCGGAGCGCTCCTTCTGCTGGTCCAGGGCGTAACGGAGTTTCAGCACTTCCAGGTTCTTGCTTTTAATGGTGCGTTCGTAGTCCTCAATGCTCCTGTCCAGGATGCGGAAGTCAGCCTGCGCCACGGATTCTCCCTTTTTCACGGAACTGCCCTGGGACATGATGCCCAGAAGGAAGATGTCGGAGGTTCCCTTGGGGGAAAAGGAAATGGATTTGGTGTTCTTTTTGGGCAGCAGGATGCCCGGGGCGATGGAGTCCGCCATGGCGGGGACTCCCATGATGAGAGCGGCCAGAAGGCCGGCGGTGGTGAGGGATATGCGCTTCATATGGAATGGTGAAATCAGGACTGGTGGGCGGAGAAGGGGACGAAACGGCCCTTCTTTCCAAGAAGAACGGTGTGAAAAGTGGTTTTCTTTCCTTTATGTGAGGCAGGCACGGCTTCCGTGCTGACTTCAAAGCCCGCTTTTTGCAGGGTGCGGGCCAGGCGGGTGTCCGGCCGGGCTATGGTGATGACCAGCAGGCCGCCCTGCTTGAGCGCGGCAAAATAGTCGGAAGCCTCCGCTACGGTCAGGTTCATGCGCTCATGCGTGGAACGGCACAGGATGGCGTGAAAGCTCTTCGGGTTCTTGCGGGCCACCTGGAGCGCAGGGGTGAACTCCACGCTGACGCGGGGATCGTGCAGGAAGCCGGGGCGTTCCTTGTCCAGCAATTGTTCATGCCAGTCAACGAGCTGTTTGCAAGGTTCCCCCACAATGAAGCTGGCCTTTTCCCTCTGGACCTGGTCCATCAGGGCAAACAGGGTGAATCCCAGGCCAAGCCCGTCCAGGAGAAAAGCGGGCTGGTTGGCCCTTTTTACCGGGGCTGCCGCCATGGCTGCGGCCGTTTCATTGCTTCCATGGGAAAAACTGGACGCCATCTGCATGCCGTCACGGAGAAGAAAATGGAAGCCGTCCCGTTCCCAGAGTTCAAGAAGGGAACCGTCAGGCAGGTTGGTGGAAGCTAATTTGGTAATGGGTTTCATATGAAATAATGCCGGATACACAGCGTAGGAAAGAACGCTTTTCAGGGCAAGTCCGGACAGCGTGTTTAGGATGGAATACGGTTCAAATTAAAAAAAATTGCACGGAATTCAGGCTTTGCGCATTCTTTTTCTTGATTTACGGACGGAAATAAGCGAGAGCTATCGTTCAGCACAGCTATTTTTCCGATATGAGTAATCCACCTCCCCCCTCCATTCCGGGCGGTACTCCGCCCCCGCCCAGCATC
>OGXN01000097.1_pt1 | contig 116452 bp, 92 predicted proteins | sample 1576281 | NCBI WGS metagenome assembly OGXN01 (sample SAMEA3541494, study PRJEB24748) | human gut metagenome | biome: human gut; feature: human-associated habitat; material: faeces | place: China | collected 2012
ACAGCTGTTGCTGCTAGCATAGTTGCAAAACGTTTTTTCATTGTAATTACCCCTTTCGGTAAAAAACAGAAAAATAAAATAAAATTAGATTTCTGCTCGCTTCCGAAACATAATTACTATGCCATATAACTCGTGTCTGGAGTTTCCACGTTTCCTCACAGTGTAGTTATACTTTACAGTCATAATGCTCTTCAGCTCACTGAATCTATCGTTATGATAGCACAGTTGATTCTAAATGTAAAGCTAATGTGAAAATTCTCACTCCGAAAAACTCTAATTAAATGCTTAGTTTTCATTTTAAAATAGTCAATATTTTTTGATAGCAAAAAAAGAAGGCCCATATTTGAGCCTTCTTTCTACTTTATAATTTTTGAAAACTTATTTATCAATTTAAGATAATATTTTTTAGTTTTCTCAATTATTTAACACTTATTTTACTATTTTAGTCTTTAAACTTACTCTTTTTAAGTCATCTAACTTACTATATTCAGACTATATTAGAACTTGTAGTTAAGTTCTGCACGATAGTAATCTGGTAAGTCATTACCTTTTTGGTCTTCTGCATTAAATGCATAGTAAGCGGAAAGACCAACGTTTTTAGCTAAGGAGTAATCTACACTTGCCATCCATGCTTTGTAATCAGAGTTGTATGGTTGGTTGAAGGTAGAGCTAATTACTGGAGAGTTAGTATCTTCGTTGAAGTATTGAACTTTAGCACCCCATGTACCAGCTTTTTCAATATTGTAATCGCCATAACCGATACCTGCTACCCAAGCACTTCCGTCATCAGCATCTTTAAACTGTGCGTATTCACCGCCGAGCCATACTTTATCGAAGTTCATGTCTAAGGAACCACCATAGATGTCATCATTTAGGTTTTTATTACCGAAAGCATAGAAGCCACCTAGAGTTGCATGTTCGCCAAGTTTGCCCTTAGCTTGTAATAAAGTTACAGTTGCATTGTCATCGGAGGAAGCATCTTCGAAGCTTCTAGTATATTCATTGCCATTAGCATAGGAGTTGCCAAAGCCACCTTCTACGAAGGAACCATATGCTGCTGTAGCACTGAAGTTACCATTGTCATAAGCAAGTGCTGCACCATCAAAAGTATCATCATAGATCAAGCCATTACCCACAAATGCATTGTAACGACCGATGATACCAGTTGTGTTAGCACCGAATTGATGAGCTACGTACGCACGGTCAATGGAGATATCAGTAGAGTTATTGGAGCCATTACCAAATTCATTGTTACCAGATGTTACACGAACTACTGCAGATGTATTGTCATTTACTTGTGCATTGAATTGTACACGTGCACGGTAGTCAAACATAGATTTTTTATCTGCATTAGAGGAACTTACTACACCTTTTTTGTCAGAACCTTGGTAACGAAGACGAGCATCACCAGTTACTTTTACATTACCTACTTTATTTTCAAGTTCTGATACGCGAACGCCTAAGTTATTTAATTCATCAGAGAACTCATTAGCTAAGCGATTGATCATAGCTTGTTGTTCAGCAGTTGCACGGCTTTGGTTAGCCATAGCTTTCGCTACCATTTGAGCCATTTCGTAACGAGTGATATTGTTTTGGCCTTTGAAAGTACCGTCTGGGTAACCATTAATGATACCTGCAGAAGCTAATTGAGATACACTTTGGTATGCCCAATCATTAGGTGTTACATCAGAGAATGGGTTAGCTGCAAATGCAGTTGTTACCCCTAATACAGCAGTTGCTGCTAACATAGTTGCAAAACGTTTTTTCATAATAAAAATCTCCTTTCAGGAAATAAAGAATTTCTCAAGAGATTTCTCCGTTTGCTCTTCTACTCTATAAGTATTATAAAGTATCCACGTTTCCTTTACAGCTTATCAAGTAGTATTGCTACTTCGAAAACTCTTTCTGTATGTATGGTACCATAGTGGTACTGAAAGAAAAATGAAATTACCAAAAGTTCATAGAAAACTCATTTTCATCTTTCAGTTTTCACTTTCCCTTAATATAAGTCCATGCACAAAATACTTTATTTGCTAAAAAGTACACTTCTTATACAAAAATGAAGATTTCCTCACATACTACTCTCTTGACGTTAACGTATTTTATCAACTTATCCCATCTAATCGAAAACAAGTTTCATCTTTTATTTATATTCAACTCAAAATATGGCTTTAAAACCTATTTAGCTTCTATCTTACTTATATTAATCTCTATCTTAGTTCTATTTAATTTCTGTCTTGCTTCTGTCCAATCACTAATCTTCTTTCGTTTTAGTCTTTAATATACTTATATTTAATCTCTATCGTACCTCGATTTAATCACTATCTTACCTCGATTTAGTCTAAGGTAATAAAGCTCAGTGTAGCAAATGTCTCTATAAAGGGCTCTGCTTTCTCCCCTCCTAATGCAATTAACCTAAATTTAGGAAGGCCACTCCCCCTTAAACCAACTATACCTGTTTATAAAATAGCAATTTTATAAAAAAAGTACACATATTACGATTTTATGTAATTGTAAATATAGGTATTTATAGGTATATTATAATTATTGGTCTTAATAAAATAGTTTTATACGCCTTGTGCCTGATGTAGTAACATTTGAGAAAAAGGAGATTTACTATGGAATTACAAAAAGTATTACAAAATCGCATGTCTGTACGTCAATACAATGAGGTAATGCCTACAGACAATGAAATCCAAGACATTCTTAATGCAGGGCTCTTAGGTCCTATTGTTAGATTACACAAGCTACACTTCTCCGTTATAACCAACAAAGAGTTAATGAACGAAGCAGAAGATATTGCTGATACCATGTTTGCAGGGCTAATGAAAAAGCCTTATATGTATGGTGCTCCTGTATGGATTATTTTAAGTGGAGCTAAATACAATGAAAATAGCAATATCCCCTTTAAAATAGAAAATGCCATACAGCGCATGAATGAAAATTTATTCTGGACTGTAGGCTCTATTATCGAAAATATGGAGCTAAAAGCTGTTGAATTAGGTTTAGCTAGCTGCGGTATTAATACTACGGTTGTATCTATGGCCAATCATCCGGAGTTTCGTGCTAAATTAGGTATCCCTGAAGGCTATGATGCATTAGCTTCTCTAGTAGTCGGCCACACAGATCTAAACTTAAACGAGCGCCAAGTAAATCCTGCATTAATTCCTGTAAACTATGTTAAATAACAAATAATATAATATTATACATACAATATGCAATATAAAATGCGGCTTGAGGACAAATGAATGTCTTCAAGCCGCATTATGTATTTAGAAGTATTATATACTTCCCCAAGTAAGCTAAGCCCTAAACTCTAACTTACTGTTTTTGTCTACCAATTAGAATTTGTAGTTAATTTCTGCACGGTAGTAGTCAGGCATGGATGTGCCATCTTGTTTTTCAGCATCAAATAAGTAGTAGCCTACTAAGCTTAAGTTCTTTTCAAGAGCATAACGGCCCGCTACGAACCAAGCTTTGAAGTCTTGAGATTTAGGAGTGATGAATGTAGAGGAAATTACTGGAGCATTTTCACTTTCATCTACATAGCGTAATTTAATATCCCAAGTACCTTGTTTGCTCATGTTGAAGTTACCGTAGCCAACGCCTGCAATCCAAGCATCATTTTTGCTGCTACCATTTACATCATCACTGAAGGTTGCGTATTCGCCACCAACCCAAACTTTATCAAAGTTAAGATTTACGTAGCCACCATAAATATCATTGTCGAATCCTTTATTAGCGAAAATGTAGTAACCACCTAATGTTGCATGATCACCTAATTTACCAGCTGCTTCTAATAAAGTCACAGTGTAGTTGTCATCAGCGCTAGAGCCAGAGAAGGATTTGTTAGCAATCTTGCCATTAACTAATTCAGCATTTGCTAAGCTACCAGCTACGAAGGAACCATAGCTTGCTGCCAAAGTTACATCTTTAGTTTTGTATTGAATTTTTGCTGCATCATATGCATCATCAAAGATTAAGCCATCGCCAATGTATAAAGCTTGACGACCTACAGTTAATGTAGTGCTATCACCAAATTTATGGCTAACTAATGCACGGTCAATACGCGCTTCTTTAGTTTTGTCTGCACCAGTACCCATTTCCACCATACCATTAGTTGCCACACGAACTAAAGCTGTAGTGTTTTCATTAACTTTTGCTTGGAAGTTAATACGAGCACGGTAGTCGAATACAGAGTTTTTCTTAGGGTTAGAAGAAGTTGCTAAGTAGTTGTTAGCACCACTTTCGGAACCACGGTAACGAAGACGGCCATCACCAAATACTTTAACATTGCCCACTTTATCTTCTAAAGCAGATACGCGCACGCCAAGATTGTTTAATTCGCTAGCGAATTCGTTAGCTAAACGATTAATCAACGCTTGTTGTTCAGCATTAGCACGAGCTTGGTTAGCCATAGCTTTAGCTACCATTTGAGCCATTTCAAAACGAGTAATATTGTTTTGACCTTTGAATGTGCCATCTGGATAACCATTGATTACACCAGCTTCAGCTAATTGAGCAACACTTTGGTAAGCCCAATCATTTGGAGTTACATCAGAGAATGGGTTCGCTGCAAATGCAGTTGTTACGCCTAATACAGCTGTTGCTGCAAGCATTGTGGCAAAACGTTTTTTCATTGTCTTTACCCCTTTCGGTACAAAAATAGAATTGAAATATCTTTTTAGTACCCTAATCATTAATAAAAGATAGGACAATGAAAATGAGAGTATCCACGTTTCCTCGTCATCGTAACTGTCTTTATCAAAAATTAATAAGTAGTTTACCTTTATAAGACGCCCTCATAGTAACATACAATTGTCCCCTTGTAAAGGAATATTTTACGTTTTCTTCATTTTAATTTCACATCCTTCTGTTAATGAATGATTCCTCAATTTTTCTCCTATTTTTTATACTTTAATCTATAATTCGACACTATATAAAACTAACTTCTCCCTAACAGTTTCAAATAAACTTAGGCGCTGTATATATCTTCTAAAATATCATCCTATTTCTTTCATATAAAAAAGAAGCACTTAGTTGCTAATTCTTGCAAACTAAGTGCTTTTGTATCATTTTTACAACTTTGATTATATATGGTATACAACCTTGCCGATAACATTTTTAATTGGCACAGGACCAATGAATCGGCTATCACTAGAGTGATTGCGATTATCCCCCATAACAAAGACATGTCCTTCTGGAACAACAACAGGTGCTGTTTGGCTATAGTTCATAGTAGGCTCTTTCGTATAAGGCTCTTCTAATTCCTTACCATTGCGCCATACATGGCCATCTTTAAACTCTAATGTATCCCCTGGCAAACCAATAACGCGTTTTACCCATGCATCATGGCGTTCCGCATCCTTGCTGAAAACAGATAAATAATTGGATACTACATCGGTTACATCATCTTGCCAAGTTCGTTCCCGTTTAACACGGCTGTCTATAATTACTACTTCATCATATACTGGCGTATTACCTCGAATGTGATCCCATTTCGATACAACTAAAAAGTCACCATTGTGAAAAGTATTTTCCATGGACTCACCAGATACACGTGTAATCTGCCCTACAAAGATATGAACTAAAATAGCTACTACTAGGGCAATAATAATGGCATAGAGCCACTCGCCTACTTCATGTATAATTTGTTTCCCAATTGTTCTTTCTTCTGACATAATTTCTCTAGACTTAGTCTAGCTCCTTTCATCACAGTCGATGATATTCTTTGTATCAAGGAAAGCCAATTTGTAATTTTAAACAGTCCTCATCAAATACGCTAAGCATTAATGAATAGTCTTTTTCCCAAATTGACCACCGAATACATCGTGAACATCAGTAATGGTAATAAATGCATTTTCGTCTTGTTCATAAATAATATCTTTCATCTTAGTAATCTCAAGACGCGTCACTACTGAGTATAACACTTTTTTAGGCTCTTTTGAATAGCCCCCTTCGCCAAATAGCACTGTAACACCACGGCCCAAGCGATGCATAAGGGCTTCGCGGATTTCATCAGGATTGTCAGTAATAATCATAACCCCTTTAGATTCTTCAAGACCAGTAATGGTCATATCCATCATCTTATAAGCTACAAAATAAGCAATTAAGGAGTATAAAGAGCTACTCCAGTTATACACAAAGCCTGCAGCCCCTAGGATAAAGAGATTACAAATCATAACGATTTCACCTACAGAGAAAGAGCTCTTTTTATCCATAATAATAGCCACAATTTCAACGCCATCAAGGGAACCACCATTTCGAATAATAAGCCCTACCCCGATGCCTAAGATTACGCCACCAAATACAGCAGCCAAGAATGGATCAATATCTGGCGGTGTTACATTATGCATAAACAAGGACATAATGGAAATACATACTACACCAAACAAGGTGGCAATAGTAAAGCTTTTACCAATTAGCTTATACCCTACATAGAGGAAGGGCAAATTAATTAGCACTAAATAAATACTAAAGGAAATCCCCGTTAACTCAGCTGCCATAAGGGCAATACCAACTACACCACCGTCGATGATGCTCTTAGGAACCAAAAGAACATCAAGGCCAAAGGTATAAATGGCGGCACCTATTACAATCCATATATATCGAATCAAAATATCTTTCCAAGTTAATTTTTGCTTTTGTGGTTTTTCGTATTCTGCCATCAAAAAACTCCCTTCTACTTACTCCTACTTGCAACACACTGTATTGCATCCAATCTATTATTTATGTCCACTTCTTATTATCAACTATATATCAATAAATTTCAATATAAAATTGCAAAATTTCATGATATTTTTATAATTTAGTGGTTAATTTCCTTATTTACCCCTTATTTTCTTCTTTTTGAAGGTATCTCTCACCAATAATCCATGCTGTAAAATCGTCCACTGGTTCTGATGGCAATAACATGCCTTTTGGCAATAAGCGTTTAAGCCCCTTTGGAGGATTCACTTCAAAGTAACGACGTCGTGCTTCCTCAGTCGTATGCGCTTCATCGGTGAGAACCACCTTAATATTATAAGACGAAGCAACCTGTTCTAACAGTTTAGAAACTTTATTGTGATTTGTGCCATTGCCACATACGATGCGGTTAATAAAACTATAAGAACCTAGCCATTGAGCACAAAAAGTAGCAATTTCATCTGTAGGTACAATCATTTTATCGACTAATTCACCTGTAAGGGTCATTAGCGCTATACCCGTCTTTTCACGGCCTGGATCTACGGCTATCATAAGCTGAGACGTCGCTCCATCTACGGCCCGCTTTACATCATTTACGCCATTTACTTCATTTGCTTCAGCTTTATTTGGTTTAGCTTCATTTGCTTTAACTTTATTTACTTCAACTTTATGTACTTCAACTTTATGTACTTCAACTTTATTTGGTTTAACTTCCTTTGTGTCTTGATTCATAGAGAAACTGAAACCTCCTCCCTATCCTAAAAAAGCTGCCCACCTAAGCGGGCAGCCTGACTTAGATATCCAAAAGATTTTAAAATCTTCCATATCTTAAATACCTTATAAATCGTATATTCTAAAATTGCTTTTAAACCTTACACCCTGAATATCCTTTAAACCTTACAGACCGAAATTGATTAACTCACTTTAATTCGGTATATAATGCCTTATAAATCTCTAATTCTTAATTCAATTTGAATCGGCCCTGTAGTATAGGCATCCTCTTCTACCACTGCTTCAAGTCTAACAGGGTGATTGATTTGGCTAATTTGACGGATAATCTCAAATAAGTCACTACCAGGTATAGAGCCTACTTTACCAGTTAATGGATCCGGTAATACACCTTGTTCCTTAGCTTTTGAATTTACATCTTGTAAGAAAGCTAATACTTCATATTGTGCATCAGATCCACCATGAACTGTAGTGGAAGTAATAACAGCGCCCTTTGAAAATACTTGCTTATATGGGAACGCATGAATCTCAGCGAGAGCTGCTTCACCATAAATGATATTAGCAGCCGCTGTAATACGCACAGTCATCGGCTCTTTAGATTCCGCTACTTGCTTAGCCACTTCAGCTAAATTAGAGCGACTCACATAGATGAGAGCTTTAGTCTCTTCCATGCCTAAGCGTCGTAAAATAAGACCATTCGTATCATTTAAAATGTCAGTTATAGCAGCTGTTGTCTCTTCTTCATTGAGCCCTGGACGAATCAACGCACCGCTTAAAATTTCGCCATTTCTAAATAATACGGCCCCCTCACGAACATGAGTAATACCAGCCTCTAATCGCTGCGTTGTAACACGCAAGTCTTCAATATGAGCTTCTAGCTCTTTTTTATTTGCTTCTAAATCTTGTAGTGCCGCGCTAGACTGTTGCAATTTATCATTGGCGGTCTTATATGCCTCTTGTACAGAAACTAGCTCCGCACCCATAGCCTCTCGAGCGGCGCGCACTTCTTCAATTTCTGCCTGCGTAGCCTGAACTTCCTCTCGCATAGCATTAACAGCTTTAGTTTTCTCTTCAACTTCTTTTTTGCCCGCTTCAAGCTCAGCATTTTTCTTAACTACATCATCAGTCAATTGAGCCATTTCAGCTTTTAATTGTTCCATTCCAAAAAGTGCAATCCGTACATTCTCAGAAGCTAGACTCAAAACGCCAATTGTTAAAACAGAAATTAAAATACCTGTAACAATGGTCATAATAATAGATGTATGTTTAGGGCGAAGACCAAAAATGGACATTTTTTTCTTACCCACTTTACTGCCCAATTTATCACCAATGAAAGCAATAGCGCCGCCCATAATAGCAAGGACAAATATTAAACTTATACCAACTAGCATGGGTGTCACTCCTTTCATTTCATAATAAGACTTTCTTTATATATTTTACTCTATTTTTTCAAAAAGAAAAAGGCTCTCAACTTGTAATTTTCAAAACTACGAGTATAACTAGAAAAATGCTAGTAGAAGTTTGAAAACTACTTGTTGAAAACCTTTTCAATTACTTAGATACGCGCCAATTGAGCCATAGACCAGCAATAATCCCTAATGTATCTGGAATCATGGCGGCCAATAAAGGCGGTATAGCGCCCCCTTTACCAAGTGCACCGGTAAAGGTCATAACACTATAGTAAATAAATATAATCAATACACTAAGACCAAAGCCAATTGATGAGCTAGAACGTTGCTTTTGAAGCCCTAAAGGTGCCCCTACTAAAGCAAATACAAAGCTAGCAATAGGAATGGTAAAGCGTTGATACATTTCCATTTCCCATTTTCTATAATTGACGCCGGTGCCTTTTAACGCTTTCACTTGGGCGCGCAATTCTTTAATTGTCATTTCCTCTGGCTCCCGTTGTTCCTGAGAAATTTGCTTTGGATCTTTTGCTACTGGCAACACTTGATCTTTAAAATGCATAGTCCGTTCTACGCCCTTTCCATCGGGAGCGAGATCATATACTACGCCATCGTGCATAATCCAGTATGAGCCATTCCAAGTGGCAGTGGCTGCATTTTCAATCTGCGTCACTTCCCCATTAGTAAAGAGCTGCGCTGTAATGCCTGTAATTAATTTTGTCTCCGCATCATAGCGCTTAGCATATACCAATGTGCTAATGTCACCACCGTCCATATTTTTAATTACAATATGCTCTTGTGCCTGTGGTGCCGCTTGTCGCTTAATTTCATTGCGAATAATGCTTTGATACGCATGATTTGATGCTGGCACAACATATTCATTAAAGACAATCGCCCCTAAGGAAATAATAAGCGCTGTAATATAGACCGGCATAGCTAGGCGTAAAAAGCTAAGACCGCCAGCGCGCATAACTATAATTTCGCTAGTGCCACTTAATCGACCAAATGCTAATAAGCTAGCTAGCAATACCGCCATTGGGAATGTTAACACTACAATGCTCGGCAAAGCCAATATAAACGCCCTTGTAACAGACCACAAGGAGGCTCCATACTCAGTAATAAACTGTGCAATGCGGAACAAAGTGCTGGTACCTACGAAAATACTAGAAAACGCAAAGATACCAAATAAGAAGGGGCCAATAAACGCCTTCAGTATGTATTTATCTAATATACGCATGAATGCCACTTACCTCCCCATTACATTTTGAATTCATCGCCTAAATAGAACTTGCGAGCTATTGGGCTTGATGCAATCTCATCGGCGGATCCTTCAATGAGGATTTTACCAGCACTCAAAATATAGGCCTTGTCCACAATACCCAATGTTTCACGCACATTATGGTCTGTAATGAGTACACCAATACCACGCTCTTTTAAATGTCGTATGATTGATTGTATATCAGCTACGGCAATGGGGTCAACCCCTGCAAATGGTTCATCCAATAAAATAAAGCGTGGTTCTAGGGCGATACAGCGAGCAATTTCTACACGGCGTCGCTCACCGCCAGATAATTGCATACCTTGGCGTGTGCGCACATGACTAATATGAAACTCCTCTAGTAGAGCCTCCACCTTAACATCGATTTCTTGCTTAGTCATCTTAGTCGTTTCAAGCATGGCTCGCAAATTTTCCTCTACAGATAGAGAGCGAAATACAGAGGCCTCTTGCGGTAAATAGCCAATGCCCTGAGCGGCTCGTTTATACATAGGCATGAGGGAAATATCCTTGCCCCCAATATGAATTTGTCCTGCATTAGGCTTTTCAATCCCTACAATCATGTAGAAAGTAGTCGTTTTACCAGCCCCATTAGGCCCTAAAAGACCTACTACTTCGCCTTCATTAACCTGGATGCTTACGCCATCAACTACATTGCGGCCTTTATATGTTTTTACTAAATCTGTTGTTTTAATATACATCCACACCGCTCCTTATTGTTGTGGCGTAATAATTAAAGTACTGCGACCGCCAATAGTCTGTACTGAATTATCTTTCATTTCAAGTTTAAGCTCTGGTGCATTTACCACATTGCCATTTTGAACAGCATGTACATTACCAGTTAAATAAGCAACGCCATCATTTTGCCCAGGTGTCTGTGTGTACACTGCATTGTCTGCACTCGCATCTAAATTATGCTTGCTGCTGTGAAGCGTTACATTCCCCTGTGCAGTAGCTCTAATTTCATTAAGCCAGCCTTCTACAAAATCGCCAGTTAATACGGCATCGTCCATAACAAGTTTAGCATTGCCTGTACTTGTACCATACTCGGTTTTTGTATTGTATTTAACAGTATTGCCAAAAACTTGCTTATTATCCTTTTGTAAGCGCACATTGCCAGTTGCTTCAATAATTTCGTTATTCGTACTATGAAGTTGTGCCGCACTCATGCTTGTATTGGTCCCAATCATGCTGACACCGCCAGTTAAAAATGCTTCCTGTGTCTTCGTATTGTACCAACCTTCGCGGCCTGTCATAGTTTTATCTTCATTAATAATAACTACATTGCCATTAGCCGTCGCCTTGCCAGTACTACCTTCATATTCAAGTGTATCAGCAGTAATCATTAAGTTAGAGGTAGCAGCGGCCCACACTGGAGCTGCCAATCCCATCACTATAGCGGTTACGGCCATAACCTTTTTCATCTTCATGTTAATTCCTCCACTACTTCTTCTCTAACTTAGCATGACCTTTGGCAATCACCTTTTGCAATACAGTGTCTGCCTCAAATGTATCACCTGTTATAGTAGCCTCTTTATTAGTAAATGTAAAGGCTGTTTCAGAGCTTAATTTCTTAGATTTATTATTATAATTTACTGAATCAGTTTTTAGTTCAGCACCATCTTGATCTACAGCCACAACGCCACCAGCTAATTGGAAGGTATTATGGTCAGATGTCATATGACCACGCGGTGCTGTAACTACGAGTTCCTTGCCTTCTTTGTAGAAGTTAGCCTTCATATTGGTAAGGTATACTTCTTTAGTTTTTGGATTCACCTTAATTTGTTCTGCTGTTACAGACCAAGTGAGCTTACCATCCGCTTCTTCAGTAATCGTAGAGCCTTCAAATGTAACTAAATCGCCTTTTGGCTGAGTTGGATCCTCTGGCGTCTCTGTATTACTGATTGTAAAAATCCAAATAAATAAGCCAACTAGTGCGATCACAATAGCAGAGGCGATAATTGTTTTCTTGTTATTTTTCCACATCACTATCAACAGCCTCCTGTGCTACGGTCGCGACCGGTTCACTTTCAATTGTCTCAGTTTCGCTAGCAGATTGAGATGTTTTATCAGTAGCTTGATGCCCTTCACTAGCAGTGTGAGCCGAATTAGCTTCACCTATAGCATCGCCAGCCTTAGCTTGACGATGTACTGCATCACGCACTTTTAATTTTTCCTCAATGTTTTCAATCTGATCTAGTTTCGTATTCCAACGATGTTGGAACCAAAGCCATTCCGTAGGATGCGCTTTAATGAAATCTTCTGTAACGCGCACGGTAGCTTCTGTAAGGCGATGTAAATCTTCTGCCTCATTACCAGTATCTTCAAAATAAAGAGGTGGTAAAATCTCCACTACATGGCCAATACCATCTGCTTTGCGATGAGCAAACACAGGTACTACTGGTGCTTTAAATTTTTGCGCAAATGTAGCCGGTCCAATAACAGCGGATGATTCCTGACCTAAAAACTTAACAGGAAGACCTTGAATATATCCATCTTGGTCAGCTAAAAAGCCCAATAGCTTCTTTTGCTTCATAGCTTTCACAGCGCGAATCATTTCAGAACCGCCCCGAGCAAATACTTCAAGACCTACCATTTCTCTATATTCATTTAACAAACGCGTTACCTGTGCATTAGGTTGCTTCTTAACGATAGTAGTAGATGGATAGCCTTCTGCAGCTAAGGCAGCGCCCATCCATTCCCAGTTACCTACATGAGCTGTTAAGATAACAACCCCACGTTGCTCAGCTAAGGCCTTATTAAGATATTCAAGACCATGCATCTCAATATGTTCGTTAATAAATTCCTTAGTTAAATTTGGCATATACAAAATTTCTAAAGCAGAACGCCCTAAATTTTTAAACAATTCTTCTAAAATGCGATTCGCTTCTGCTTCAGATACGCCTAGTCCTGTCATGACATTTTTTATGCCACGTTTCTTTTGTTTCTTTCCAAATAGCGAATATAAAGGCCCTAAGGTCTCACCAATACGAAGTATCGTGCGATACGACAGCTTGCAGGTTAAGGCACTTAGTTTCTTTAATAACGAGTATTGCCACTCATTTGACATACCGTACGAGCCTCCTTTGATTGCCTTTTTTCGTCACTATACATTTGAAACCAGTGTAAATATCACTACCTTGGTTCAAAGAATTAGAATCATGCATCAATAGTATTCAATCCTTATACACTACGATTACTCAGTCAATTTATTGGCCTTGTTCGTATAGCTCATTTTTATATGACTCCACTAAAGGCTCCCATTGATTCTGATCTTTTAAAATTTTTTCAATTGCTTCGCGCACAGCCCCATGACCGCCACGAGCTTGAGTGATAAAAGCAGCTTTCGCTTTTATTTCAGGCACACCATTGGCCGGTGAAATAGGAAAGCCTACTTTATGAAATACGCCAAAATCATTTAAATCATCCCCCATATAGGCAATTTCCTGAGGGTCTAATTGAAATTCTTCCATTAAATCAATTAAATCTTTGCTCTTATTCTTTGAGCCCATGCGCACAAAATCAAATTTTAATTCTTCTGTACGCTTTGCCACCATAGGAGACACACGGCCTGTAATAACAGCAATCTTTAGGCCAGCTCGACGAGCCAAGGTCAAACCTAAACCATCTTGCGCATGAAAAGCTTTTATTTCTTCACCACTGGAGCTGTAAATAATATGCCCTTCTGTCATAACGCCATCTACATCAAGCACTAAACATTTTATAGCCATTATACAATACCTCGACGTAATAAGTCTGTAATATGAACAATCCCAATAGAATTTTTATTCTGGTCAACTACAGGCAGTACAGTAATTGGACGTGGCTGATTTTTCTCCATAATATGAAGCGCTTCAGCAGCTAATTTGTCCTTTGTAATAGTTCGTGGCATAGTGGTCATCATATCCTCTACAGGCCACTCTAAGAAATTACTACCTGAATCTAAACCACGGCGAATATCACCGTCTGTAACGAGACCAATTAAAAGTCCATCTTCATCGATGACGCTAGTAGCACCTAACCCTTTTTCCGTCATGACAAAGAGTGCATCGCGTACGGACGAACCTTTATACACCACTGGATTGTCTGCACCTGAGTGCATAATATTTTCTACTGTAAGCAATAATTTGCGTCCCAAGGAGCCGCCTGGATGAAACACAGCAAAGTTCTCTGGTGTAAAATGATGACGCTCTAAGAGACATACCGCTAAGGCATCACCTAAAGCCAAAGCTACAGTAGTACTTGTAGTCGGTGCCAAACCGAGCGGGCAGGCTTCTTTTTCTACTTCAACTAATAATGCAATATCAGAATTTTTAGCCAGTGTAGAATTGCGATTCCCTACAACGCTAATTAGCTTTGCACCAATGCGACGCAAGGATGGCAACAGGCTCACCACTTCACTGGTTTCACCACTATTAGAAAACGCCAGTACAATATCTTCCGAGGTCACCATGCCTAAATCACCATGAACACCTTCACCAGGATGCAAGAATAAGGCCGGTGTCCCTGTGGATGCTAATGTAGCCGCCACTTTGCGCGCAATATGGCCTGATTTACCCATACCGGTGCATACAACGCGCCCTTCAGAGGCCAAAATCATAGCTACCGCATCGGAAAAATTACTATCTAAAGTTGTGATTAATGCTTCGATGGCCTGCGCTTCTTCATGAAGCACTTGAGCCGCCTGTTCTAATACATTCATTAGTTGTGCCATCCCTTCTGGACTGTATCCGTTTACAAGTCAAGCTTGTATAGTATGTATGTGTGTGTATCTAATTTCTATTAAGCCTTAACAATTTTATCAATCGCTACGAGTTCACGCAACATAGCTTCTAATTGATCTAAATATACCATATTAGGGCCATCAGATAAGGCTTCAGCTGGATTATCATGAACTTCCATGAATAAACCATCTACACCGGCAGCTACAGCAGCGCGAGATAAGTATGGTACAAACTCACGTTGTCCAGAAGAGCTTGTACCAGCACCGCCAGGTAATTGCACACTATGAGTAGCATCAAAAATAACAGGATAATCAAAGCTGCGCATAATAGGGAAGGAACGCATATCTACAACTAAATTATTATAGCCAAATGTAGCACCCCGTTCAGTAAGCATTAAATTAGGATTGCCAGCTTCTTCTACTTTCTTCACCACATTGATCATATCATTTGGCGCTAAGAATTGGCCCTTTTTAATATTTAAAGCCTTGCCAGTTTTCGCTGCCCCATATACTAAATCTGTTTGACGGCACAAGAACGCTGGAATCTGTAAAATATCAAGTACTTCTGCCGCTGGTTCAATTTGCTCAACAGAGTGAATATCACTAACGATTGGCACTTGAAGTTCTTTTTTAATATGACTTAAAATTTTAAGTCCTTCTTCAAGACCTGGGCCGCGGAATGACTTATAGCTTGAGCGATTTGCTTTATCAAAGGATGCCTTAAAAATATAAGGAATGCCTACGCGCTCGCAAATTTCCTTAGCACGGCGTCCAATTTCTAATGTGCGCTCTGGGTCTTCAATAACACAAGGGCCCGCTAAAAGAAATAAGCCTTTGCCACCACCTAGAGTTAAATTACCAACTTTAACTTCTTTCATCTTATATCTCCTTATATTGTTCAAACAGAATTAGTTTATACTTAACTTTGCTAAAAAGTCTGCAAAATTTAATACTATATGTCTCAAAGCTGTATCATCAACGTTTAACTTATATTATAACCTAAAAAGCTAAAGTTTGAATTAACTTCATGAAAACATTTACAACATCTCATGACTAAATTATCATTGCTTCTCTCTTTGTGCAAAGATTTCATTAACAGCTTGTAAATCCTCTGGCGTATCAACACCTACAAAACGAGCTGACGTCTTAATAACGCGAATAGGAACACCATTTTCTAAAGCTCTCAATTGCTCCAAAGACTCCGTCAATTCTGCCGCTGTTGGTTCCATTTGGGAATACGTAAGTAAGAACTCACGAGTATACGCATAAATACCAATATGCTTTAATGGTCCATTTACAAAGGCATTGCGCGGATAGGGAATCAATGAACGAGAAAAGTACATAGCATTGCCTTTTTTATTGCACACTACTTTAACGGCAGAAGGCTCATTATATTCTGATTCTAACAATGGCGCCCCTACAGTAGCCATTTTTAAATCACTTTCATTTTCAAACAAGCTTGCTAGTTCATCAATTAAAGCAGGTTCAATCAAAGGCTCATCGCCTTGCACATTGATAATTACATCAATATCTTCATACGCTCTTGCCACTTCTGCTAAGCGGTCAGTTCCAGTCAAATGGTCGGCTCTCGTCATCGCTGCAGTGCCACCGAAGCTCTGGACTACATCATATACTCGTTGATTATCAGTTGCTACAATCACTATTTCAGGATGTGTAGCCTTAGCAACTTGCTCATATACACGCTGAATCATCGGTTTTCCAGCAATATCAGCTAATGGTTTTCCCGGCAAGCGCGTCGATGCGTACCGAGCGGGAATTACACAAGCTATCTTCATTATTTATCCTTCTTTCCCACCGCTTGAATTAAATCCTTAAATTCCTGTTCTTGCCCTACAAATTCAATGCCAATAGGTACTACATAAACAGGTAGTTTTAAATCCTTAAGAGCTCTCAACTGACTGAGCTTAACAGCATCTTTTTCCGTCGTAATTAAAGCCGTTATGCCTAATTCAAAGGCTTTAGCATAGATTTTAATTAAATCATCTTCTGTATACTCATGATGATCGCCAAAATCTAAACTATCTACCGGCGTAAATCCTAGACTCTGTAAAGTAGCCTTGAAGGATTCAGGACGACCAATACCACTAATGGCTAGTAACGAATGACCTTGTACCTCTGGGGCTAACTCATCCTGGTTGACCACTAAATCGCCTGCTTCAGCAGCCCATTGGTCTATAGTAATGACACCTAAAGGCTTATGAATCGTTTCAAACACAGGCACCATGGGTGCATATGTGTTTAATTTTTGCTTAATACCATAAAGAATATCTTTTGGCACCTGATCAGTCTTAGTGAGGAGGATAATGTTTGCTCGTTTAAGCCCCTCTAAAGGCTCACGCAAAAGCCCTCTTGGCAATACATGTCCATAACCAAATGGATTAGCCGCATCAATGAGAACAATGTCTAAATCACGGTGCAATTGACGATGTTGAAAGCCATCATCGAGTACGATTACATCGCTCCCTAATTGCTCTGTAGCTATCGTAGCGGATTCTGCACGATGACGCCCAATCACTACATTCGTGCCACCTAAGCCTTTAGCCAGTAAATACGCTTCATCACCGCTCACCGCAGGACTTACTTCAATGTGACCACGGCGAGACACAATAATAGACTGTTCATTATTGGCCGCCTTATAACCACGGCTCAGCACCGATGGCTTACAGCCTTGAGCCTCTAAAAATTGGCAGATGTAGCGTACCATAGGTGTTTTCCCCGTACCGCCAGCAGTAATATTACCAACACTAATTACAGGTACTGTGGCATGAGTAATAGCACTTTGATCTTCAAATTTTTTATTACGCTGTACTACGCCAGCTTCATATAATTTACTCAATACCCCTAAGCCTGTACGAGCAATCGATGATACTGGATCTTTAGCTTGACCACTTATAATGCGTTTAAAAATGACTTCACCTTTCATCCGTCATCCCTCCTCTACGCCTTATATACTAAAAGTTTCTTTACTTATCTAGGACTTCAAAACTTAAATCGTCTTAACTTATAAAAGCTTTTTATCCCTCTTGATAATTTTTATCTCTCTTGATGCTTCTTATTAAGGAATAATATGATGTTTCTCAAAGAGCTTGCGCATTTCTTCCGTATTACGCTGCGTAGCACCACGGTTTTCCTTCATAATAGTTAAACAATTGGCTCCCATTTCTTCGCGTCGCGCCTTATCACCACAAAGCTGTAATAAGGTGGCGGTCAATTCTTGACCATCTCGCACCATTAAGCACGCATCGCGAGAGCTTAACAAGGAGTAAATTTCTTTAAAGTTAAACATATGAGGGCCCACTAAAATAGGCTTACCATGAGCGGCTGGCTCTAAGATATTATGCCCCCCAGTTTTAACTAAGGAGCCACCTACAAAGATAATGTCTCCTAAACTATATAAGCGACCTAATTCACCAATCGTGTCTAACACAACTACAGGTGTCTTCGTGTGAACAGGACCAGTCATAGTACTGCGACAAATAGCTTTTAAGCCATTGCGTTCAGCTAAATTCTTCACATCATTGCCGCGCATAATTTCTCGCGGTGCAATGAGGAGGCGCGCCTCTGGATATTCGTGTAAGATGCGCTTAAAGGAGTTAAGTACCAACTCCTCTTCCCCACGATGTGTACTGCCTGCCACAATAATAGGATGATTGCGGCCAAAGCCAAATTCATCTTGCAACGCCAGCTTCTCATCCGGCGTTACACTGGCATAGGTTTGGTCATACTTCGTATTCCCTGTAATAGTAATATGCTCATGAGATGCGCCGAGAATTTCAATATACTCAGCATCTAATTTGGACTGCATACAAAAATACTCTATCGATGCTAACATTTCGCGCGTAAAAGAACGAATCATCATATAGCGTTTCATACTGCGATCGCTAATGCGACCATTAACCATCATAACAGGGATTTGTTCCTTTTCCGCAATGCGCAAGAAATTTGGCCAAATCTCTGTTTCTACTAATAAAATCGCAATTGGCTTAATAATAGTCAAAATGCGCCGCGTTAAAAATGGTAAATCTAAAGGGAAGAAGATAATACCTTCCGCTTCTGGAATAATCCGATGCGCCATAGCATGACCTGTAGCTGTTACTACAGATACAACAACTACCGCATCAGGAAATTTCTGTTTTATATCTTTTACGATTGGGCTCGTAGCAACAATTTCACCTACAGAAGCGGCATGCACCCAAATTGCACGACGCCCCTCTATCTTGCGCATCAAAGAATCTGGCATATAGCCTGCACTTTGCCTTATACGCTCGTAAAACCCTTCTTCAAAGGCTAAACGATAGAGGATGACTGGAATTAATCCAATCCAATAGATGATTAGCAAAAAATTATAAATCCAATACATCCCTTTATCCTTTACTCTTAAATTGAATGGAGTACAAACTCTTATAAAGACCATCTTGTGCCAATAAATCTTCATGAGTGCCAGACTCAACAACCCGGCCTTGCTTCATAACAATGATTAAGTCTGCATTTTTAATAGTGCTTAATCGATGAGCAATAACAAAGGCCGTGCGATTTTTCATTAAGCGTTCCAACGCCTCTTGTACTAGTTTTTCACTTTCTGTATCAAGCGCTGACGTCGCTTCGTCTAAAATCAAAATCTTTGGATCTTTTAAAATGGCACGCGCAATGGCAATACGCTGTCTTTGTCCCCCTGATAAAGAGCTCCCTCGCTCCCCTACTATAGTATCAATGCCATCTGGCATTTTTTCAATAAATTCTAATGCATTAGCCGCCTTAGCTGCTGCATATACTTCCTCATCAGTACCATCTAAGCGACCGTATAAAATATTTTCCTTAATGGACGTATTAAACAACATAGTCTCTTGTGGCACCAGACCAATTTGCTCACGCAAGGACTTAAACGTTACATCGCGCACATCAATGCCATCAATGCGCAAGGCCCCTTCGCTAACATCATAAAAACGCGGCAATAAATTAGCAATGGTCGTCTTACCAGCTCCTGATGGACCTACTACAGCAATTATACGACCAGCTGGTACATGTAAGTTTAAAGAATCCAACGCGTTCTTCTCGCCATCATAAGAGAAGCTAACATTGTCAAACTCCACATCACCTTTTAATTCAGGTAAGTCTTTCGCATCAGCCTTTTCCTTGACTTCTGGTTCCGTATCTAAAATTTCAAATACGCGGTCACCAGCAGCCATGGATTTTTGAATATTACTATATACCTGGCTTAAGCGTTTTACTGGATTAGATAAGTTAATAGCGTAAATGAGGAAGGCGATTAAAGAGCCCGCAGAAATTACGCCAGTTACAACATTATAGCCACCATACCAGAGAATAACCGTCACCGCAATAGCCGCTGAAAACTCCACTAATGGGCTGAGCAAGCTAGATAATTTCGTCGCCTTCATAGCAGCACTAAAATTTCGTTGATTTTCATGTTCAAATTGACGAATTTCATACGACTCGCGCGCAAAAGAACGAACGATTCGGATGCTAGAGATTACTTCCTGTAACAGAGCTGTAATATCAGCAATGCGGCCTTGAACTTCATGACCAGCAAGGCGTAATTTTTTCCCAAATACATTCACTAAACCTAGTACAACCGGCACGATAATCAAAGTCACTAAAGTCAATTTCCAATCGATGAGTATCATGGAAATTAAGGAACCGATTAAGGTCACCCCTTCTGTAATAAGGGAAATAAGATTATCTACAATAGCCGCTTGGAGTGCACTTACATCATTAGTAAGATTACTCATAATTTGCCCCGTCTTACGGCGGTCAAAATAGGCTTGATCCAGACGCTGCAAATGCTTAAATAAAGCCTGTCTAATGTCGATAATAACGCGCTGTCCAATATAGCTCATCGTATAGGTTTGACCATAGGTAGCAAAGCCTCTGATGAGAAACACCACTAAAATGGCAATAACCACCAAATTCAAAGTAGCTAAATCCTTAGCTTGTAGCACTTCATCTACTACATTTTTAATCAGCCAAGGCACTACTAAGTATGCAGCAGCGGCTATAATCATACAAATTAGGCCGAACACCATACGCCCTGCATACGGCTTTACATATACTAATAAACGTTTATAGCTTCCCATCTAATTCCTCCGATTTGAGCCATTCGCTACGGCACCGATAATCTCTGCCACGCGCGCTACAGCGCCAGGCGCACCTAAGTCAGTTTTCACCGCACTTAAATCTTCAATCATCTGTGTGCGTCTAGTTTGATCATATAATAAAGATTCTAATTGATTGTTAATATTTTCAGCAGTTACATCATTTTGCAATAATTCTGGAATTACTTCCCGACCAGCCACAATATTCGGTAAACCTACATGCTTAACATTAACCAATACTTTAGCTAAGCCAAAAGTCACTGGCGATAGACGATATAGTAATACCGTAGGCAATCCTACAAGCGCTGTTTCTAAAGTTACCGTTCCAGAGGCTGCTAGTGCTACATCACAGCATTGCATTAAATCATAGATTTTTTCTTCCGTAATGGTAACCGGCACTTTATACTTATCAATAATATCCGTCAAATCACTACGCTCAATCGTATGCGCCTTCGGCAAGTAAAAGACTAATTCCGGATGCTTAGCAAGGGCCATTTGTGCCCCTTGAAGCATGCGGTCTAAGAGTGTTAAAATTTCTTGCTTACGACTCCCTGGCAATAATAATACACGTTTAGTATTCGGCGGCATTTTGAAAAACTCCACGCCTTCTTCATAGGTCATAGTGGGCTTTACAATATCCACCAAAGGATGTCCTACAAACTCTACATCAACGCCAAACTCTTCATAAGCTTTCGCTTCAAAAGGAAAAATAGACGCCACTTTAGTCACCGTCTTAGCAATATCTTTACCGCGGCTCTTATGCCAGGCCCAAATGGTAGGGGCAATATAATAAATAACAGGAATACCTAAATCATGTGCCACTTTAGCAAGGCGCATATTAAAGCCTGGATAATCTACGCAAACTAGCACATCAGGCTTTTCGCGAATCATAATTTCCTTTAAATACGTTCTTAATTTGAAGAAACTAGGCAAGGCCTTCACAATCTCTACAAAGCCAATAAAGCCTAATTTTTTAATATCATAAATAATAGACACGCCTGCTTGTTCCATAAGGGTACCACCCATGCCTAGCATGTCCACATCAGGAAAGGCTTGTTTCAATGCCTTTGCTACACTCGCTGCATGCACGTCGCCCGATGCTTCACCGGCAGAAAACATTACTTTCATTAGTACCTCCTATGATAAAAAATCCGCATCAACTAGTCTTTCTTTATTCTTCCTCAGGTCCTGGTACAGAAACAATAACTACACCTTTTTTATTAGCCAAGTCCAACACCTCATCTTGTTCTACAAAGATGGTGCGCTCCGCTTCAATAGCCAATACTTTACAGCCACTTTCAAGCATAGACTCTAGTGTAGTGAGTCCTACGGCAGGCACATCAAAACGTACATCCTGGCGTGGTTTAGCTGTTTTTACCACTACGGCCTCACCACGCCCAAGCTCTCCGCCTCGCTTAATACATGCATCTGTACCTTCAATCGCTTCAATCGCCATGACAGCTTGATGTTTTACTACCACGGTTTGACCAATATCAAGGCCGCCCATTTGTTTAGCCACATCAAAGCCAAATATAATGTCTTGTTGTTGCTCTTTAGTTGGTAGTGCCTTAGTCAATACACCTGGCTTAGGCATTAGGGACTTCATATAAATCGTTTGATCCACTACGTGAATGCCTTCTTTTTGAAGCTCTTCCACTAAGGCCAACATAATCGTATCATCTTTGCGATTCTTTAATTTTGACAATAATTTAATCGCTCTCAAATCAGGGAATTTTAAACCTTTAAATAAGATTTCCTTCGTCACTTTTCCCAGCATAGTTACTTCTGTTACGCCTTCCTTATGAAGGGTTTTGAAAATGCGATCCACCTTAGCTACATTTATATCGTAAAATGCATCAGCCTCTTCTGCTAAGGCTGGTTCCGTATTAGGAATGACAGCAATGACAACAACTTCATATCCCTCTGATTGAGCAGCTCGTAAAAACTCTAATGGCAATTTCCCAATGCCCGCTAACAATCCGACTTTTCCCATCATATCCTCCTAACAAGAACAAGTTCCTGATATAATATCTTGTTTTTTAACTCTACATCTAAGGACCCAACGCGTTTTGTTAAAGCCTCGTATATGAGGAGTCAAAAATATAAAAATCCTATCCTATATTATACCAAATTTTCATGCCCTAATGCATCTTTTCTCTGCCAATGTTCATGAATAAAGAGCCCATGACGAACAAAAACTTTGCCATGGCTCTTAGTTCCACATGGCAAAGAAAAAGAGCCTTTAACAGCTGGTACACACAGGGTGCCCTAAAGCTAAGGCTCTTCTTATCAGTCGCGGCGAGGCCGCATAATTCCACGATCAGCATTACGCAAGAAGCGCAATAAATTTTCAACTTCTACAGACGAATTTAACTGCAATTCCATTTCCTTAATAGCTCGGGATAAGGAATAGCCAGAGCGGAAAATAATGCGATACGCCTGTTTTAAATCGTGGCGCACTTCTTCGGACACACCGGCACGAGATAGACCTACAGAATTAAGTCCAATAACACGCGCTGGTTGACCATCGGCAATAATATACGGTGGCACTTCTTGCACAACTTTAGCCATACCGCCTACCATAGCATTGCGACCAATTTTTACAAATTGATGTACGCCAGCAATGCCGCCGATTACTACGCGATCTTCTACTGTAACATGACCAGCTAGACCTGCACAGTTACTCATAATTACATTGTTCCCTACGATGCAATTGTGAGCAATATGCGTACAAGCTTGGAATAAGCAATTATTGCCTATGCGAGTCTCTTCCCCTTCACCAGTAGCACGACTAATCGTTACACACTCGCGAATTACAGTTTCATCGCCAATATTACAGAAGCTTTTTTCACCTTTAAATTTTAAATCTTGAGGTTCCAGCCCTACAGCTGCACCTGGATAAATTTCACAACGTTCTCCAATAGTTGTCCATCCACCTACAACTACATTGGCGCCGATTTGAGTACCATCGCCAATGGTTACGTTTTCCCCGATTACAGCGCCTGGGCCGATGATAACGCCTTTTCCAATTTTAGCGTCCGGGTGTACCACTGCGGTACTATGTATATTGGAGGTAGCATTTTCCATGCCTACTACTATCATCTATGTCACTCCTTACTCTATTGAGATTGCGACTTCTTCTTATTATATATATAATCGTTCCCAATTCAAAAAAGTGAACTCTTATTTTTGAGAAAATTTCGCGCTCAATCAGAGAATTCTAGGTTTTTACTGCACCAAAACGTTTTATTTAGCAAGTTTACTTCAAATTTATCTGTTTTTCGCCACTATACAAGTGCAAACATGTACTCGCCACTAGCAACTAATTTATCGCCTACATAAGCTTTACCTTCAACCTTGCCCATGCGACCTTTAATTTTTACTACTTCTACTTCCATACGCACTTGGTCACCAGGTTTTACTGGATGACGGAAACGCACTTTGTCAATACCTGTGAACATTGGGGTAAGACCGCGATTTTCTTGTGGGTATAAAAGAGCAATACCACCTACTTGTGCCATAGCTTCTGTAATTAGAACGCCAGGCATAACTGGATTGCCAGGGAAATGACCTTGGAAGAATAATTCATTCATTGTTGCATTTTTAATGCCCACCGCACGTTTCATAGGTTCTAATTCAATAATGCGGTCCACTAATAATAATGGATAGCGATGTGGCAAAATTTCCATAATTTCTTCAACTGTAAGAGTCATGTTAGTCCTCCTTCATTTCTTTTAAGATTTCACGTGCTAAACGCGAATTCAATTCATGACTGGATTTTAAAGCAATAATATGACCTTTAATTGGCCCTAATAAGAATATATCACCTAGTACATCTAAAATTTTATGACGCACTAATTCATCATCAAAGCGAGGCACTGACAGGCACTTTGTATCATCGTAAACGAGTACGTTTTCGATGCTGCCCCCTTTAGCCAAGCCCATGGCTTGCAATTGCTCTAATTCATTCATAAAGCCAATGGTGCGCGCTGGTGAAATATCTGTTTCAAAATTTTCTGAATTTAAAAGAATATCCACTTGTTGGGTTCCCAACAAAGGATGACTATTAATAGATGTAAAGGTTACACGCAAGCCGTCATAAGGTAAAATGACGATGTAACGATCTCCATCATAAATAGCATGAGACCGCTTTACTGCGTATACGGCCCGCTGGGCATCTAAAACATCAATCCCTGCTGTTTTCATCAAATCCACAAAGACAGCGGCACTACCGTCACCGACTGGTGGCTCTGGTGAATCCAATTCAACATAACAATTATCTATTTGTAATCCATAAAAGGCTGCTAATATATGCTCTACGGTAAACACTTTTGCCTCGCCATCTTCAAGAGTTGTGGCTCGATTAGTGCTTGTTACATTGGCAGCAATCGCCTTTACAGAAGGCTGACCTGGTAAATCAGTTCGTATAAAAACAATTCCTGTATTCGCTTTTGCAGGACGCAAAGTCATGGTTACAGGTAAGCCGCTATGAAGTCCAGTGCCTTTGTATTGAATTGGTTTTAACAAGGTTTTCTGCTTAAGTACCATTAGCCTCCTCCTTTCATTCTATTAATGACTTTTCTTACACACTATATTTAATTATAAGCCAAATAGGGCATTTATGTCTATATTTTATAAAAGTAAAAACAAAAAGCCCCTTATTGAAATGCCCCTCTTCATTGTACAAAATACAAGTGAATAAGACATTACCAATAAGAAGCTTATTATTTATTGCATATATTTAATTTTTTGTCCCTAAAAATTAAATAATTTAGCCATAGGCGTTAAATTATTTAATCATGGCACTTACATTATCTAACCATAGGAATAAAGTTATTTAGCCATAGGATCTGGTGGCACATCAATTTTGCCAGCATAGTAACGACGCGTCCATTTCCATCGATTATGAAGCCAGAACCAATCCTCTGGATAGCGGCGAATATAATCTTCAATCCACTCGTTTAATTTGGTCAAGGTCACCGCTGTATCACGGCGTTTATCCTCCGTATGCTCTGCATAGAACGGCGTATACGCAGTGACAATATGCTTGCCTTTAAATTCATCGAAGCGGATGGTTACAGGAATAATCGGCACATCCTTCATACGTCCCATCACAGCAGGACCTACAGGAGTTAGCGTTTCATAACCAAAGAAAGGTACTAATTGCCCTTTATCGCCAGGGTCTTGGTCCATAATGAGGCCAATCATAGAGCCATTCATAAGCTCTTTAATCATTTCGCGCACCCCTGTTTTGTAGGTTACATGCTGATGCATAATCGCGCGATATTCATTGATAAATTTATCGGCATCCCCATTTTGTTTCATAGCCACAGAAATTAATGGATAACCTTCTGAGGCCAAGATACCGCCTAGCAATTCCCAGTTGCCACTGTGAATGGCCATGAGCACAGCGCCCTTACCATCTTCAAGGGCATCATCTAAATGTTGGCGATCCACCCATTCAAACATCTCTTTGTAGCGTCCATCTTTAATCTCAGGATAGCGCAATACATCAATAATCATGCGACCAAAACGAGTTGTACTCTTCTTAGCTATACGACGCGCTTCCTTAGGATCGCTTGTAATATTACAAAACAAAATTTGACCTATCGCTAGTCTACGCCTTTTCGGTGGCAAAAAGAGCCAGCATAGTTCGCCTAAAAATGTGCCAATAGCATACTGTATACTTTGCGGCAATGCACAAATTAAGGCGCTAAAAAGTTTCATAAACCTATACATAGAGTCTCCTATTTTTCATCCAATTGCTGCTTTAATGAGGCAATTTCTTTTTCTAATCGTTTAAGCGTTTTTGCCATATCTGGCAAGCGAGATTCATAGGCTGAAATCTTGAGCCACTCTTTATGAGGGCGCATAGGGAATCCCGCATATGTAGAGTTAGAAGGTACATTGCCAATAATACCGGTTTTACCCGCAAAGGTAACATTGTCACCAATGGTTAAATGACCAGATGAACCAGTTTGCCCTGCAAAAATTACATGGTTGCCACATTTAGTACTTCCTGCAATCCCTACTTGAGCGATAAGGAAGCAGTCTTCACCAATCTCTACATTGTGCCCTAAATGAACTAAATTATCTATTTTAGTGCCTCGTCTAACCATAGTGGAGCCCATAGTCGCATTGTCGATACAAGAGCAAGAGCCTACTTCTACGTCATCTTCCAAAATTACATTGCCCACTTGAGGAATGTGCGTATGCACTCCATTTTCAGTAGCAAAGCCAAACCCTTCACCACCAATAACAGCTTTAGCGCGAAGAACTACGCGTTTGCCAAGCACACAATTTTCATGCACGACTGCACCAGGATAAATAACTGTATCTTCACCAATTTTAGCATTGTGCCCAATATATACATAAGGATGAAGAACTACATTGTCACCAATCACTGCATTATCATTGATAATGCAGTACGGCCCTACGCTGATATTTTCACCTAAAGTAACATTCTTGCCAATAATAGCTGTTTCATGAATTGTGCGTGGCACTACAACTGGAGGATGGTATAATCCTAAAAGTTGAGAGAATGCCACTTTCGCATTATCTACGACAATTTGAGGAATGCTTACTCCTTCAATAGGCGCTTCTACAATAACTGCGCCAGCCTTGCTTTGTCCTACAAATCCACAATATTCTCCTATGGCAAATGAAATTGCCTGAGGCGCCGCTTGTTCTAGGCTGCGTGTTTCCTCAATCACAACTTGACCATTGCCCACTAGCTTACCTTGAACTTTTTGAGCCAGTTCCTCAACTGTATACTTCACTGCGAAAGTCTCCTCTCATTTAGAACGAATGGGTATGAACGATTAGCATATAAATGTGCGAAAGAGCACAGCATTATTGCTGTGCTTGCGTAGGCTGACTTTCGCCATTGCCATTTTGCGCGTTCGCATCTGTATTTGCATTTGTATTAGCATCAGTTGGAGCTGCTGCTTTATTAGGATCTACTTTACCCATCTTAGCAACTACTTCATCTGTAATATCAATACCATTCCCTACGACAACGCCTTGTTTTGTCACCATAGTCAATTCTTGATCTTTAGCTACCACTGCAGCAGCGGCTTGTACGCTATTTTCAAAGTCACTTTCAAGCGCTTGTTGGAATACTTGCATTTCTTGACGAGCTTGCATTTGCGTTTGTGCAAAAGTAGCTTCATCTTGTGAACCTTGTGCTGCTTGTAAACGAGTAAGAATTTCACTGCGTTTTTCATTCATTTTAGCTTGAATATCTACACCCTTTTGTGTTTCTTTCACAATGCGAGTGGAATTAACATAACCAATTTTTTCCTGTGTACCACAACCAGCTACGATGCTAACTGAAAACATAAGAGCTATGCCAGCTAGAATACGTTTTGATTTTTTATTCATTAAAAAAACTCCTTTATTTCGAACCATAGGAAGCAATAATGGCATCCGTTACATCTACAGCATCGGTGCTTGCCATTTTATTCACTACGATAAGATCTAATCCTTTTTCCTGAGCTACTACAGCAGCGCGCATGCGCACATCATCCATAATAGCATCGTGGAGAGCATCTAGTTCACTCTTCTTAGCCGACAACTTGCTATTCCAAGCGCTACTCCATTCTGCCGGCTTAGGCAAATTACTAGATGCCATAATTGATTCAGCTTTAGACTTCATCATATCATCGCGACGAGCAAGTAATTCTTTTTGTAGTCCTTCCGCATACGCCTCTAATTCCTGCTGTCCTTTAGCACGAATAGGTGCGAGCTCACTATCGACTTTAGCTTCTAAGCCATTTAAATTACCTTCTACACTACCACCGCGTTGTGCTAACAGGGATTTTAACTCCGCTTCTTTTGCCGCACGTTCAGCCGCTATAGTAGCTTTTTGCTCTTCTGTATACGCGATTGGCTCAGCAGTACCACTCAATTCCAACTGCAAGTTAACGATTCGCAAATCTGCTTCCGTTGGATTAGTCTGTACTTCGCCGCGATATTTATTAATCAATGCAATCCGTTGCTTTTGAAGCTCCACATTGAGCTCCTGTTCTTTTGCCTTGATTTTGCTAACTAATTCAATATTAAGTTGATTGGTAATTTCCTGGTCTGTACCTAATGCTTGAAGTGCTTTTTGCTGTTCTTGCGCCTTAAAGGTTAAGGTCTTTTGCTCTTCTTTATATTGGCCTTCTAGCAATTCATATTCTTTTTTCAAATTCATGTACTGCTGATAGGATGGATTTAATTTAATAATATTCTCCATATTTACATAGCCAAGCTTAGGCCCACCACTACTTACAGTTTGAGTTGGTGTTTTCAAATGAGTCATTACCAAATAACCAGCGACTAAGGCAACGGCAACAACTAGAGCTAGTAAAATCCACCGATATGTTAGCTTCATTGTACCGCGTCCTTTCTACTATTTTTTGTCGTTAGAATTAGCTGCATTACCTGCATTGGCATCAGTTGTTGTAGCACCTTCGTTTAATTTTTTCTTAACTTGTTCTGTAATATCTACACCACCATAAATAACGGCTTCTTTGTTAAGAACTACAGATAAGCCTTTAGCTTCAGCTACAGATTGTGCTGCATCGTTAAGAGATTTTTGAAGTTTTTCTTGGATTTCTAAGCTTTTAGCCTGAAATTTTTGTTGAAGCTGAGCTTGAAGTTGTGCTTTTTGTTGATCATCCATATTAGCGGATTGAGTTTCAAACTCTTTTTGCAACTCCATTTGAAGCTCTTGGCTTTCTTTCATAGCCGCTGCTACAGCTGGTGTATTTTGGTCTGCAATTTTGCTAGTATCGACTACACCAATATTGCTGTTATTCGCTGCCATAGTAGGCACCGCCATTTGTTGGTACGCAATAGCACCAATACCGAGCAAGAAAATCACTGCTACTACAAAAGAAACAATCTTAACATTCTTTTTATTATTGATAAAACGCATCATAATAAAATAACCTTCTTTCCTTTAATTAATTCATGCACTTATGAATTATATGTACATCTGTTCATATTGCTATGAACAAATTCTTATAAATACCCTATAAGACGAATCCATTTATTGTCATCGTCAATTACATATTCAACCGCTAAATAATTGTTCACATCATAGGCAAGACCAAATTCATTGCGATCAATATTAAAGTCTCGTTGCGCCCGAATATGCCATTTATCGCCAATGGTTTGACGAATCCACAAACGACTATAATGGTCGGATATATTGTATTGATAGCCTACAGTTGTATCCGGCGTTATATGATAGGCATAGGACGGATAAAAGCTCCACTTATACGTATCAGGATAAAAATTCGTCTCCAAATACCAGTCTTGACGCCCCTGTTTAAAGCCGGTGAAAAATTTAAAGCCCACATTATGGTCTTTAGTATTTCCCGTATCTAAATAAGCTTCACCACGCATAATATAACGGGACGAATCGGCTTGAATATGAAGTACTAAATCTGTACCCAATTGAAGCTTTGGCGTCATACTAATATTAAATCGAGTTGACGCACGGCTTTCATCTAAACGAGTTTGAATACTCTGAAGTATATCTTGCTCATGACGTCCTATAAAAGATACTGGCACGCCTTCTAAATTAGCCAAATATGTATCGAAATAGTCTTTAGTAGAGAAAAAGACTGATGTAGGCAACGTATTAGACGAAATCTCCGTAGAACTATGACGCACTACCGCTCCCTGAGGGATTAAATAAATGGTAGCCTTCGTTGTTTCCCCTGGCTTAATATCCACTTGCGGAATAAACTCAGGCAAAGCACCTCCTAGCTCATTGCGAACTAATTGGCTTGTTATAGTATTAGCCCATTCCAAAGAATCTAAGGGAGCACCGAGTAAAATCTGCTCAATGCGTCCTGTTACAAAGGCTGCATCTTTGGCTACGAGCTCCTGTGCTACAGGTGATAAATTGCCATACGATATGGTCGTATCTACTTTTTGTACCACTTTGCCATAAGGGCGTAAGGCCACCATCAATTCACTAGTAGCCCCTGGATTCATCTGTAAAGATTCTACTGTATAGCCATATAAAATGCGGTCGATAATATCGACAGTCACTTTATCATAAGTATCGCGATTCGCTGCCACAGTTTCACTATCGGTACCTACATAAATTTTCTGAGCGGCTATTTCAATAGCTGCGCTCATGCGCCGAGCTAAAGCTGGTGGCAATGCATACGACGAACTAGCTAAGGTTACATTAACCTTTTGAATCGATTCAGCCGAAGCCACTGACAAAGTCATGGCGGCTATGCACATAGCCGCCCCTAACTTGAGCTCTAATTTTTTCATAATTAGAATTGACCACCAAAGCTGAAGTGGAATTTCTTATCATCTTTGCTTACACCATAGTCTAAGCGGATTGGTCCGATCGGTGTGGAAATACGAACACCAGCACCTACAGAGATGTTGAAGGATTTATCATCATCATACCAAGTTACATGTGGTGCATCCCAAGCATCACCCATATCAGTGAAGAGTACGCCTGTTACTTTATTGAAGATTGGCACGCGATATTCAAGCGTTGCATTATACATCTTCTTACCGCGGAATTGATCATCTTCAAAACCACGAAGCGTATCAGCGCCACCTAATGTGTATAAGGCGCTATATGGTACATCCCCTTGTGCCCAGCCAATGCGGCCACGGAAGGCGATAACTTGGTTATTACCGATTTGTTTATAGTTACGATATTCACCAGTGAATTTGTAGAAGTCAAAGTCACCGCCTAAGCCATGACCAGCCCATTGTACAGTAGCGGAAATACGTTTACCACGTTTTGGATCGTAAATATTATCGCGGGAATCATATACTTTTTGCCAAGTAATACTATTGGTACGACCGAAGTTGTTGTCGATGTAGTTATCACCAGCAAAGTCATACTTTCCATTATCCCAAGAGTAACCAGGGAATCTATCTGCTTCTTCTTGTGTTTTTGGACCTACACCAGCGCCAGCAGCATAGTTGTAACCACTATTTTCATCTTCATCGAATTTCCAACCGTCTTTGCGGGATTCTAATGTTAAGTAGTCACGAGTGTATTCACCAGTTTGACGGCCTAAGGAAATATTAAAGCCTTTTTGAGTCTTAACATATTCGGAAATTTCATCACCATCAGAGTTGTAATCTGTATACGTATCTTCGCGGTCAAAAATAGTTACGCCAAGAGAAGTAGCCTTGTCATCGATCCAAGGACGCAAGTAGGATACAGAGTAGTTTTTGTAACCTGCTGTACCACCGAATTCCCAGTGTACTTTAATTTTATCGCCTGTACCGCGCAAGTTTTCTTCCCCAACTTCAACGATACCTACGAAGCCGTCAGAATCAGAATAACCAGCACCTAATGTAATCGTACCAGTTTTATGTTCTAATACGTCAATTTCAATGACTACTTTATCTGGTGTAGAACCTTCTAATAAACGCACGTTTACATCGTCAAAATAGCCTAAGTTGTACACTTTTTCTACAGAGCGACGAACGAGGAATTTATTGAAAGGTTGGCCTTTCTTTTGATTGAATTCGCGCAAAATAACATAGTCTTTAGTTTTCTTGTTACCATGAGGCACAATGTCTTCTACAATACCTTCAGTAATAGAGATATGTAATACGCCATCTTGGTCAACATTAAGATCATTTAAACGAGCTAAAATATAGCCATCGCGATTGTATGCTGCATTAATCCCTTGAATACGCTCCCCTACTTGTACAGTGTTGAGCACTGTATTAGGTTGCACATTTAAGTAATTAGTTAACATTTCACTGCTGTAAACAGTATTACCTTCAAATTGAACGGAACGCACAACAGGGTTAATAGTCACTTTATACGCTACTTTTACCCCTTCTGGCACTTCTGTAATCACAGGATTAATTTCAGATAAATAACCAGATGCACCAAGCGCTGCAATATCAGCATGGATAGCTTCAACAGTCAATTGATCCCCTACGTGACTCTTTAAAAGTGCTACGTATTCATCTTGTACGCTAGCAGGCAAACCTTCTACAGTGAAGCCTGTCATAATTTTACCTACATATGGTTGTAATGCTTCATCAGTTACACCAGAAAAATAACGAGCATCTGGAGTGTTAACAGCTTGTTGCATACCTGCTGCTTGTTGCTGTTCTAATTTAGCACCTTCCCCTTTAGCTACCATTAATACGTCTTTATTTTGTGTGGCCAAGGAAGAGTTATCGAGCTCTTGACGTTTTGCTTCCATTTCGTCAGATTTTTGAGCTTCTTCAATGCCACCACGAGCTGCACTAATCGCATCTTGTGCGGCTGCATCCTCTGGTGTTTCAGCAACTGGTGTAGTCACTGTAGTTTGAATATTGCTGGTAGAAATATCAGATGCACTAACTGCCGTCGCACTTGTTGCCTCTGTGGTGCTTGTAGTTGTTACATCAGCAGCCCATACTGTGGTGCTGCCTAGAGCCGTCAATACAGCTACAGCCAAAAACTTCTTATAGGCTCGTTTGTTTGTCATTTAAAAATTCCTCCTAGATACTGTGTTGGTTTTATAATATGTAAAAGAAACTTGAATCCCTTTTATTGACCTCGTAAGCTTCGTCCCCCCTCACGTACAGCCTCTTGAATCTGCGAGTTGCTTATAACGGGTTCTGCTATAGTGTCCTCCTTTTCATTTTGAGGAGCCGTCTGAGTCGTATAATCTTGGCCACTAGTAGATGCACTAGCTTCGCCTGGATTCATCTCTGATGCTCCGCCAGCCGCACTAAATTGAACAGTCTGTACCTCATCAGAACTAGTTGCATTGACTGAATCTGAGGTATTTACCTTGCTGCCATCAGGCAATGGCTGCACCGTATGTTGATTGCCATGCTGCGAATCATCCATACCCATCCCTGCACCAGGACCTATGGTCGGCTTTACATTTGATGTACCGCTAGTAGTTCCTGCCGGATTCGGAGTATTTCCTATACCATTGGTATTATGAATGGTTGTATTAAATTCCATATCCGTTGGTTGTCCCGCCGGCTTATTATCCAAGGTATTAATAAAATATACACCAAGGACTACTAAAAGAGCAAGTAATACAGCGCCTATAAAAAATAATTTATAGCGTTTTGTAGAATCTTGCTGCTCATCTAAATGCTGCATCTCTGCCTTTGCTAGCATCAATTGCAACTGCCCTTTTGCAGTGGAATCATCAGCATACGCTTGTTCAGCTTTATCAAGCCAAGTCTTTACAGAGCGAATCTTTTTTTCCATTGATTTACTTGTTTGATTCATAACGGCCTCCTTTCCTAACTATATAATCGTTAGTACGAAAGGATTTGTGAACTCATAAAAGCAACTAAATCGTTATTATTATAGCATACTGCAAGGTTTTTATTAACAATTTGTTTCAATTTCATGTAGAGTTTAAAATATTTTATTAAATTTTTACATATTTCGTTAAATAAAAAACAAAAAAGCCAGCTTAGATACTTCCACATATCTAAGCTGACTATTTTTATAAATAAACAGTTTTATTCATTCCAAATATTTTTAGTTCGACTCAGCATGCCGCGCAAACGCTTTATGCCCTGACGATGCAAGCGATGAATATAACTATTACTCGTCGAGAGTTCACCTGCCACCGATGCAATGGTGCGGTCTTCTAAATACACTTGCTCCATTACATGGCGCTCATTACTCGGTAAACGACCAATTGCCTCATTAACAACGGCTTGAAAGGCCTGTGTTTCCACACGATTTTCAATAGAAGGCCCTTCATCAGGTAATTGTTCCCACCAGTCTTCTTCCTCTTCATTAGGATTTGTCCAAAGAATACCGCCTTTACCTTCTTTGCGAAGAAAGTCTAAGATACGACCGCGAATGCGATGCACTGCATAGAGCGAAAATGCTACGCCCTTAGTGTAATCAAATCGCTCTACGGCTTCGATTAAACCGACTGTCCCCTCTTGAACACAGTCCATTACATCCGTAACAGAATTGCGATAATTCATGGCTTCACGAAATACTAAAGGCTGATAATGCTCAATGAGGGCTGTGCGAGCCGATTCATCATCTGCACCACGAAAGGCTTCCCATAAAGCCCGTTCGTCTTCTAAGCTAAGCAATTCAATTTTTTCAAGCTCTGATAAATATGAATCTAGCATCAGCAGCCCTCCTTTCTTATCTATTCTTTAGAACTCAGATTGCCACTGTGCACCAATGTAAGAGTGATCATTACTGTTCATCCAACCACTAACGCTAAAGTGACTATTAATATCGTACTGAATACCATAGGATTGAATATCATTATTTAACCCCTGGCTATAGGTTACCATCAGATTTGGCAATAAATACTTACCAATCTCAATATTGTAATACCCATTAGTAGAAGAGTTTGGATCTTCATTTGGATCCAGCGAGCCCGATGTAATATTAATGCGATCAAGGCCCAAATTATTCTTCAAAGTACCTTCAATATAACCAGATAAAGCAGAGCGCACGCCAGCCGCTAATAATGCACTAGCATCATCAGAGGATAAACTAGAGTCATTACCATTGCTGTAACCAAAGGTTAAGAGCGAAATAATCTGACGCTCTTCTAAATGCGGTTCAGAAGTCAAGCGAAGGTCCATCTGTTCAACTGGTCCATTGACCTCTAGATTTATCTTGTAAGACTGCACTCTAGCCACTGCCTCAGCATGAAGAATTGGCATGAATGTACCATATACAAAGTCAGCCTTAGCTGTAGTAATTTTAAAGGTATTATTTAAGTACTTAAGCGTACCTTCTTTAACTTCAAATCCACCATCAATATCTGGACGAGTTGTTGTGCCTCCAATATGAGCGCCGCCACCTAAGATAATATCATACAGGCCTGCGCTATATAAACGCACTTTCTTTCCCACATTGACAGTCACATCAAGGCCTATTGGGTCGCCTCCTTCTGAGGAGGTCAAGCTCAATGGAATGGCAATAGTATTTTTCTCTAAATCAATATGTCCTGCTACAGTTGGAAGGCCTTCTTTATTTAAGATACCTATTTCACCATTTAAAGGACCTGAGAAATAATCACTGTCTACCTCTAAGCCATTAAATTGTGCCACTGCACTATAATCAGTAAGACTTGTACCTTGCCAATTAACCTTGCCTGAAAGGCCCATATTGCCTTTCCCCATAGTCGCACCACCAATGATTTCTAATTGTTGGCCCTTAAAGATTAGCTGTGTAAATACGCCAGTTAAATCTTTTTTCACATCTCTAAAGTGGATTGTACCATCCTTCACACTAATCATGCCATTAACTTCTGGCTGATCATAGGTTCCCGTAATGTGAACTGAACCTTGTAAAGGTCCAATCCCTTCTGTAATCATCGGTGTCATTAATGGCAATACAGCTAAGTCAGCTTCATTGACATCCAAAGTTAAGTCCATGGCAGATTTATCGCCTGGTGGCAAATAACCAGATGTATAAATAGCCGCCAATGGCATATCACCACTGATGCGCGCCTTATATTCGCCGCGCTGTCCCACTAACTGCTGTACATGAATTACTTTATCATCCATTGTAGCCATAGCATATACGCGGTCAAGGGCAACGCCATTATAGTTAGCATTAACAATCTCCGTAGATAATTCTACATGAGGATTTAACGTCTTACCGGTAACATTAGCCATTAAATGTAAATTACCATCCAGTGCCACCTGATTTTTAAACAATGGTGTTACATAAGATAGTGCTACATTATTGGCCGCTATCTGAATATTAGAATCCCCATTTAAATCAGCTGTACCAGCTGCTGCAATAATACCATTACCAATAGGTAATTCACCTTGATGAATAGTTATTTTCTTATCTTCAAAGCCTATATCCACTACAGCGGTACCCCAAAGGGTGTCACCTACTGCTATATTATCGATAGTTCCCTTTAAAGCTAGATCAGGATTATTTAAGGTGCCACCAATATCTAGGCGACCATTGATGGCGCCTGTCATATTTTCTATGGAAGATTTAGATAATCTCAAGAAATTACTTAAATTGCCATTTTCAATAGTGGCATAACCAAATAAGCGCTGCTGGCCATCTAATGTCATACCGCCATCAATCATAAAATGACCGGATTCGCCTTCATCAAAACTTAGCTTTTGTAAGTTTAATACAGTTGGATCAACATACATATTGCCGCGAATATTTTTTAGCGCCATTCCATTTACGGTAACAGCATTAGACCCTACAGTAGCTTCTAAAATAGGTTTGTCTAGATTGCCCTTTACCGTACCTTCTACAGTCATGTAGCCTGATACATCAGCATAGTCTTTAAGCCAAGGTCTCAAGTAAATGGCGTCCCCAAAGAAGGAAAAGTCCAGTTCATTATTGACCATTTTCCCCTGTCCATAGAAAGTGGCACCATAAGCCTTCGCCACTAAGTCTCGAACGCCTAAGAAATTATCAGCATAGCGGAATCCAAAGTGTACATCGCTATACAACTTACCGGCTACAGAGCCATCCCAAGCATGAACAAAGCCGCGCACTATCGGACTGTCCATAGTGCCACTAACCTTACTGTGCAAGGATAACCAACCTGTAATTTTCGTATCCGTTACAAGCGGAGCAATACTTTCAATGCGAACAGTTTCTGCCACAACATCTAAATTTAAATTCTTGCTACCATTGAGCTCTGCCGTCCCACTAAGGTCATAATAGCCATGGCCATCTTGCAAGAACCCTTTATTTATAGTCGCTACCTGATTTTCTAGACTTACATCTAAATAGGTATTATCAAAGCGAATGCCTGCTACGCGACCACCATCCGAGGCCACTTGAAGATGAGCAGTAGGATTTGACAATGCCCCTTCAATGGTTCCATCTACAGTAGCCGTCCCTTCCATAGGCTGACCAACATAGGAACTCAGCATATGTAATGGAATATCTTTGCCACTTACTTGCAAAGCAATTGTATCTGCAGTAGCTACGCCATAGGCAGTAAACTTCCCCTCCCCAACAGTGCCGTTTAAGTATTTAATAGCATAAGTACCATCAGCTCCATCAATTTGGCCGGCCACTGTATCAAGCTCTAAGGAATCATAGCCTATATTTGAGCCTTCAAACACCGCCGTGAGAGTTGGATTGCTATTTTGAGCATTGCCTTTCACATAGGCTTGACCACTTACAGTGCCATAAATCGGTTCATTAAGCGCCTGCCCAATAAGTCCTAATGGAACATCAGTTCCCACTAAGGCCACTTCATAGTCTTCACTCTTTAGATTGTAATTTGCACGCCCTGTAGCCGTGCCGCCATTGAGATGTAAAGAAATATCTGCCAAATTAACTACATCATTTTCATATGTAAAATTCGTGCTACCATCTTCAACTACGAGACCATCATAATTTACATTACGCGCTTCTACACTGCCAGTAGCGGTAAATGAATCGACTGGACCTGTAATGTGTACAGTCCCACCAACTAAACCAGTAGCGCCCATAGGCATGAGCTTATCTACTTCAATTTGAGTACCACTAATAGTTAGATTTAAATCAGGATTATCTGTATTTTCAATATTAACAGTGCCAAATCCAAAGAACTGTTGACCATTAACGGCTGCTTTAGCATTGGTTACATTAATGTTAGTACCGTCTAAAGTCACATGGGCACCAGCGCCACGAATGGCAAATGGTGAATCGCTAACGGTTGCATTCGCATAATCAGCTTGAAGTCCATCAATATCAAAGCCGCCTTCAAAGCTATATTGACCATCACTGCGCTTAATGGTAAGGGCCACTTGTTTTAAGTCGCCGCCTAAAATCTTAGCCTGCACATTGGCAGGGATAAAATCATTGCCGTATTGTAAGCTCAAGCGATCGGCGTCAATATACATGTTAAAATCAGCATTAACGTCATTGCTATAAGAGCCGCGAACGGTAACAGCCTGTCCATCAATATTAGCCGTAACAGCACCATCAAGCTTTGGATAGTCCCCTAGCTTAACTGTACCATCAATGGCATCAACTACTGTTTTACGACCATTTAGCCAGTCTATATAGGCCTTCCCTTCATCTACTGATATATAACCGCGAAAATCCATTTCACTGTCAGATTCTTTTTCCTTTATCAAGGAGGTAATATTCCAGGAATTATCACTTTGCTCTATAGCATGGATAGTTGGCGATTTCAAAGTCACACTGCGAATTAAGTGCAAGGCTGATGCATTAGTGAATGGCATTTTTAAGGCTTCCACTACATCGAGCGTAACTTCAGTTTCTGGCACATCTGCCACTGTAGCACCTTTAGCATCGCGTATTGTGAGATCCTTAATGTGAACTGATCCGTCCCAACCAATTTCAAAATTATTGTATGTAGCAGTGCCATTGATTGCTGTATTTAGTTGTTCATTTACCATAGGACCTACATATTGCTCGCCTATTGGTCGCATTAATTGAGCGCCCCCAAACAGGGTGGCCGCTACAGCTAAGGCGACTAAGCTTCTACGTTGCCCTTTTGTCATACGCCAACTCAACTCCTCACACACTCACTACACTGAACTTACATACCTAGGACTACCCATGCCCTATACTAACTAGCGCAGGGGTAAAATTATATACTTCACTTCTATTTTACTACTTTTTTCTTATTTAGTCTTTGTTGCTGCATTTTGTACTAAATTAGATAATTGAGCACTTGCTTGTGCTTCATTTACTAAAGCCGCACCACCGCCAATTGGAGTTTCAAGAGGCACACCCATAGCATTTTCCAAAGTAGCTACGGCAATATTATAGTTAAATAAAGCATCTACGTAATTATTGCGCGCAGTTTCAAGGGCTGTTTCCGCATCAAGTACATCAAGGTTAGTACCTACGCCAGCACGGTAACGAAGAGTAGCAATACGGAAGCTTTCTTGACCAGACGCTACAGCTGTACGTGTGCTTTCAATAGTTTGTTCCGCAGACTTCATATTTAAGTACGCTTGACGAACACCAAGATTTACAGAATCCATCATAGCATAATTGGCTTCTTTAGCTTTTTCTAAATTAGCCTTAGCCACTTTTACACCTTCGCTAGTAGCACCGCCGTCCCATAAGTCCCAGGACACAGCTGCACCAATACGCCAATTGTCATTGTCAGTGCCACCCCAATCATCACCAGACCAAGCCTGACTCGCTGTAGCACTTAAAGTAGGCATATAGCCAGCTTTAGCTGATTTTACTTGCTCTTCATATGCTTTTACAGCCATAGTTGTTTGAACTAAGTCTGCACGATGAAGTACAGCATAAGCTTGTGCATCTTGTAAGGTTACATCATAAGGTGTATAACCAAGCGAAGAATCTGCTGTAGCTACAGACGTATTAACTGGCAAGCCAATGGAGTTATTTAAAGTAGCTTCTGCTAAGTTGGCAGAATTTTGTGCCTCTACCAAGGATGTACGAGCATTAGCCAAAGAGGTTTCAGACGAAAGCACATCAGACTTCGCCACAATCCCTACATTGTATTGTTGGTTAACATTTGTTAAATGTCCATCATAATCCTTAACAGATTGCTCTGCAATATCTACTTTATTGCGAGCCATAATTAAAGAATAATAATTAGTAGCAGCTGTTAATTTCGCACTTTGACGCGCCACTTCTAGAGCTGCATTATAGCCTTCACGAGAATAACGTGCTGAATCAATAGCAGCCTCAGCTTTGCCACCAGTATAAATCGGTACAGCTAAACTAAATGTATTAGATGCAGATTCGCCAACTACACTATTACCAGTCAAGGAGTTAGTGGAGCTACCGCGACCACCGCTGTAAGAGTAAGATACCGTAGGGTTCTTAGCAGCAGCTGCTACACCTACCTGCGCCTTAGCTGCTTCATATTGCCATTCAGATTGACGTACACTGCGGTTATTAGTTAACGCTAATTCTACTGTACGAGGCAAGTTTAAAGATACTTTACTTCCCACTTCTTGATCAGTAGAAATTTTATTAGCTACAGCTTCTTGTGTTGTCACAAGAGCTGCTTGTTGAAATTTAGTAAGTTTTGCATCTTTTGAATCATCTGTCATAGGACTAGCCGCCCATACCCCAGTAGTCGTTAAAGCTAATACTACGGCTAAAGAAAGTGCTTTTTTATTTATCATGCTTTTTACCTCCAAAACTAAAATGCTTTTCTAAGCCCGAAATAATTACCACCATTTTCTGCACTCATAGGGCGGATAATTTGAGCAATCATATACATATCATCAGTTAAACGCACTTCGCTACGAATTCGGTAGCGATAGTCATTTACATCCATCACAGCAGCGGATAAGGAAATAGGACCGCCTAAGCCATAGTCAAAGCCTACGCCCACATCGCCGTCAAAAATACCGCCGCGCAACATAAATTTATTAGCCAACATTTGTCCATATGTAAGCTCTAAGTGACTACCATCACCTAGTTGTGTAGCGCCTAATGTTAACAAATGCTTACCTGCAAAGAATCGAATATCGCCATTTACTGCCATATCCTTATCAGTTGTATTATAAAGCAGCTCTAAACCAGAGTCTACCTTAAAAGGGAGCTTTTTTCCAGAGTCCCGACCTTCCACGTCTCCGCCTGTTAGACGATTTAATTTAGTAGTCAACTGTGCGGTATTATGCAAAGTTTCTTTAATATCTTGACTACTTTGTGGATCTGTTACGACCCCTTCCATTGAAGTGGCCATGCGATTGAGACTATCAGTTGTAGTGCGCAAATTGTCAACAATAGCACGCATTTCATTGCCTGCTTGTCCATCGCTATTAAACTGGTTTAAGGACGCATCAAATTGAGTTGTAATATCGTCCATATTGCGCGTAATATTTACCATATTTGATGTAATAGCTTGTAAATTTCCTTGATTGTCAGCTAACATGGCATTCATTTGGCCTGTTAAACTCGCTGTATTATTGGCAATCACCTCTGTAGTGCGCAGTGCATTTTTAAGTGAATTTTGAGTTTGCCCATCGCCAATAATATGATTAATGGATTCCAATGTTTTATTGGCTTCCGCCATGAGCTCAGTTGCTTGCTTCATGGTTTTGTCAATTTCACTTTGTCCATCTCCATATACTGTGTCGCCATCTTTTAAGAAAGTTTTTGACCGACCCGGAGTAACTTGTATAAATTTATCACCTAAAATGCCATCATTGGATAAGGCGAATTCTGAGTCATCAGGAATCTCCGTATCCTCAGCAATTTCCATTGTCAAGGTAACGCCTTTAGACGTTACTTCCATGTCTGTTACACGACCTACAGCAACACCTGAATACTTAATTTGATTGCCCGTCTTCAAGCCTGTGACAGATTGAAACTCACCGTGAATTTTCATTTGCGGCGGCTGAAATAACTCCAGTCGACCTAAAAATATAACACAAGCTGCAAAGAGAGCTATTCCCAATATAGTAAAAAGCCCTACTTTGGCCTCTGTTGACCATTTCATCCTCTTGTCCCCCCATCTACTACGTCCAATTCATCCCCACCGTGAATAAATTGTTGTACTACGGGGTTCTTGGATTTCTTAAATTCTTCTGCAGTTGATACTTCTACAAACTTACCTTTATCTAATAATGCAATGCGATCTGCTACATAAAAAGCAGATTGCATATCATGTGTTACTACAATGGACGTGCAATTTAAATGCTTTTGCATGCCCCGAATTAATTTACTAATTGTTCCTGACGTAATAGGATCCAGTCCTGACGTCGGTTCATCATATAATATAATGCTTGGATTTAAAGCAATAGCGCGCGCCAAGCTAATTCGCTTTTTCATGCCCCCTGACAATTCACTAGGCATATATGTCTCTGTACCAGGTAGACCTACAAGTTCTAACTTCTCTGCTACAATATCTTTAATTTCTTTGGAAGTTAACTCTGTATGTTGACGTAAACCAAATGCTACATTTTCGCCCACTGTCATGGAATCAAATAGAGCGGAATACTGGAAGACCATGCCCATTTTTTCGCGCACTTTGTTAAATTCATCTTCCCCTAAACCAACAACATCTACACCATCTACTAGGATTTGACCACTATTAGGCCGTTGTAAGCCAATGACTAAGCGTAAAATTGTACTTTTACCTGCCCCACTGCCACCGAGCACTACTAGGGTCTCTCCATTTTCAATTGTCAAATCTACATGGTCTAAAATAACCCGATCTTCATAGGCTACTACCACATCTTTTAACTCTATCATCAATCTATTTCCTCAACACTTATTATGCTATCTATCTATTAGCTTAATATAATAATACCGATAAGAAATAATTTAATACAAAGACTAAAATAATACTCGTCACTACAGAACTCGTAGTGGAATTCCCTACTGCTGCAGCGCCCATTTTAGTATACATGCCCTTATAAGAACCTACCAACGCAATAACGGCGCCAAACACGCTAGATTTAATCAAACCAAAGGTCAAATCACTTGTCACTGCAAATAGTTGAATGGAATCGGTATAAGTAGCCCCGGCTAAGCCTTTCACTACAGTAGCCACTACATAGCCACCACCAATGCCGATGAGTACACCATATAAAGCTAAGATTGGCACCATAATCATACAAGCAATCATGCGAGGTACTACTAGATATCCAATAGGATTTACAGCCATAACTTTTAAAGCATCAATTTGTTCGGTTACCTTCATAGTACCCAACTCAGCTGTAATAGCAGCCCCTACACGACCTGCTAATACAACCCCAACGAGCACCGGTCCTAATTCACGACCCATAGCTATAGCCATAATGCCACCAACTGTACCTTGAGCGCCATAGCGAATTAAAATATCAGTAATTTGCAGCGTCATTACAGCCCCTGCAAACAGTAAGGTCAAACTTATGATGGGTAGTGAATCAACCCCTAAATGAGCCATTTGATACACGATATGTCGCCAATTAGCATGTTTCATCTGTCTAATTGTTTGTCCAATTAATATGGTCGCTTCACCACAGCGAGCTAGACAAAGTATTACAAAACGGCCAATAGCTTCTAAGAAACGCAAAGCCAGTCCTCCTCAATAATTCCTCATAGATAATCTACATTTAAATGTACACTATAATTATTACCAATTTATGAAATCACTATTAATAAATCGTCCTATAGGTCAATAAAAATGATTTATAATATGTACAAATACTACCCCTCATTTTAGCACAAAACCCTATCCCTTGTCATCAGTACCACAAGGAATTATAAGGATTTTTTTATAAAAAAACCTTACTTCATGAAAATCATAAAGTAAGGTCTCTTATTAATTATATAAATTTCTATTTAATTACTTAGCAGGCTCTGATTCGGATGGCTCATCTTGAGATTCATTTGCAATATTTTGATTATTTGCATCATTTTTTACAGTTGCCTCTTTTGAATTCTCTGAATTTTTAAATCCCTCTGAATCCTTTGAGTCTTTTAAATCCTCTGACTCCTTTAAATCTTTCGAATTTTTTGAGTCTTTTGAATCTTTTACATCTTTTTTAGCCGCTTCTTTCTTAGCTTGCTCTTCCTTAGCTTTTTCTTTAGCCTGAGCTTTTGCCATTTTTTCTTTCACTTTATCTCGCTCAGCTGGCAACATAATGTTAAGAACAAACTGACCATCACCACGAATTACATATTCAGTGTCAATTTTAGCCGTATAATGCTCTTTATCATCGTCATCAGGATCTACACCTGGTAAATTCCCCTTAGTCTTAGGCTTAGCTACTGTGCCTGGAATTGGATTGTCTTCCACATTCTCAAGTTTTGCTTTCTTAACCGTTTCACCATCACCAGAATCTACCATGCTAATACCGTCTTCTAAGATCTCAACTACAATCTGATTATTGGTATCGGCCTTGCGCAATTCCTTATAAAACTCATCAAAATCCTTATATGTTTTTAAGCGACGAATAATCTCATCAGTTAAATTATATTTTTGCTTTTCCAATAAATATGGCAATGGCACAACGCCCCCACCACGCACTTCAAGAGTGGCCTTACCTAATGGTTGATCTTTAGGAATTGTATAAAAAATTTCCTTCTTAACTTCTTCCCCTCTAAATGGTTGCAAAGTCACTACAATAACAATCGTATCTCCAGGCGATGCTACACCTGGCGTTAAACTTGCATCTTTAATAAGGGCCGTTCGCGGTGTTTTTGTTACATCCGCTTCCACTTCAATGCTAGCAATATCATAATTAATAAAGCGATTATTCATTAACACATCGACAATATTGTAAAATTCATCGACACTTTTTACACCAATGGACTCAGAAGAGTAGAACATATTCGTGCGCTCCAATGGAGGAATCTCTCCATTGCGCGGCTGAATTTTAACGGCTACTGTAGCCGTTCCTTCGCCATTGCGGTCTAAGGTTTTATTTAAGAAACTATATACAGATGTGGCCGCTAAGGTAGGGCTCAATTCATTGGCATCTACGATTTTAACAGCGGCTACTTTTTCGCGGTTCATATCTAAGTCGCGAATAGTAATAGCCATAGGAATGCCGCTCATAAACTGCCCCGTCTTACCAGCAATGCCAGCGCCACGATCTTCAGTAACAGCGCCTACTTCAGCGCCCATAGAACCTAGCTTAAAACCAGAGTCTACGCTCTTTACCACTGTAAAGATAGATGCATTATGCATGAAGTAGCCCACAGAGCCACGCTTTAAAAATGGATGCCCAAAAGCTACTAAATGATCATCATCTACATAAGTCACTGTGCCAATAGCACCCAGTTTTAAATCACCATCGACTAATAAAGCTGCCACAGAACCACCAGCCTTTAATGGCTTAGGTGTATCATCACCATCAGCAGCGGCTGTATCATAAGTACTGTATTGGTATTCTGGCAATTTATCCTTCATAAAGCTTAAGGCATTGGCATCAAAACCATAGGCCATAAGTGGTGTCCCTAAAGGAATTAAATGGCTATCCTTCCAAGGATTGGCTACATTTTGTTCATAAGGAATATTCCATAGCTTTACCATGTCCTGAATTGGGGTTATCATGCCAATCGTACTATCAGCAAAGCCCCAGCCATAGGCTACAGCACCAACTAGTTTATTGTTAATATATACGGGGCTGCCACTCATACCATGAACGATACCACCAGTCTCATCGATGACCGGGCCAGAGAATTTAGCTAAAATCAAATCGCCTGATGGGCCACGATCCTTCATAACGCCTAAGACTTTTACATTGAAGCTAGCAATATCGCTACCCTCTACTACGGTGTCGGCATGACCTTCCATGCCTGTACGCACTTCATTAACAGGCAAAAAGTCAATGGCCTGTCCGCCATAAGGCAAAATGCTTAAGGCGCTAAATAAGAAAAGCGCCAGTACACCTTTCTTATACCGGCGCGATGAACGAAATAACTTCATTCATATCTCCCTTCTAATTACCGTTAACTACTGCAACGACTTGGGCTTGTTTAATTTGGTCGCCTTCATGTACAGATACTGAAGAAACAACACCATCTACAGTAGCACGTGCCGCTGGCATAGGACCTGTTAACGATTGGATGCTCACGAGAACATCACCTTGTTTTACTGCAGAACCTACGGCCACAGTCGATACAACTTTGCCGGTCAATACGGACTCTTGATTGACAGCAGCTGCTGAAGCCGTAAATACAAAGCCCGCCATCATTACCGTTGCAAGCATTGTCATGAGTGTATATTTCATATATTTTTTCATGTTTATCCCTCCTTAAAAACCTCTCATGCTAAGAGGTGATAAACCTATTATAACATGAAACAAATTATTTTGATAATTTAAAATAAAATATTTTTCCTTTTCCAGTACCACTTTTTAACCTAATACTAAAATTTGCTCATATTTTTTAGGTGTACCAGGCGCCCCTATATGTAAGTACTCATTGCTATACATATCCACTGAATCTTGTCCTGTTAATTCAATGCCATCTACTGCACCTAATTCCTTAAGCATATGCGCCCCTTCATCAGTGCTCACACCAGCAGATAAGCCTTTGCTATTATCTACAACAAGCACAATGAGGCGACCACTAGAATCAACACCAAGGAAACTACGCCCACCGAGACGGCCATCATCAATGCCTAAACTATTGCCACGAACGAGAATCTTCTGTCCCCCTTCAAACACAACAGCTGCGCGATTACTAATCTTAGCTACTTCAGGTTGTAAAGCAATCGTAACGGTGTCACCCACCTTTAATTGTTCTAATTCCTTAGCCATCGTGCCATGACCAGACAATACAATAGCCCCTTTAGGCAAAGCAGAATCATTAACAGTCTTGGCTACTACCTTATCATTTTTAATCGTCACTTCTTGACCGTATATATTAGTATGGGTAGATTTGCCGAAATTGGAAGTGTATAGGAGCAATTCATTCTCCTGTCGCTCACGGTTTACGCCACTAATGGTAAATTGGTCCTTGGCAGTTTTAACTTCTATAATCGGCGTCGTAAAGTTAATGCTATATCCCTTGCCTGGTACATATTTTACTTGTGATTTAGGCTCCCACTGCGCCGCTACTTCATTTGCTTTATTCGCCTTTACTTGGTTAGTAGTACGCTCATTAGTGGCTTTTTTTAATCCAATAGCCACTACATAAGGAGATTGTACATTCTCCAGGACTTTTCCCGCTGCTCCTGCATCGCCTACACGCATAGGTACATCAGCGTTAGCTTCTACAACAAAGGCTTTCAAGCGTCCATTTTCACTGCTAGTATCCCACTTAGAAAACTCTACTCTATCGCTTAAATTACGAGTCGTTTTTTGATTGTAATCAGTAAACAAATCCACCACGAGGCGATCTGGCGAAGTGAGTGTAAAGATATGGTGATGCACGGACTGATTCACTGATAAAGTGACATCTAAATCCTCATCCTTTGTATCTAACGCCACGCCTCGTAAAACACCTGTATCGCGGCGATTATACGCCACTGGGCCGGAGGCCTTATTGCTCGTATTAGGCAAATGAATCTTCACCTGTTGACTTTTATTATTATATATAGAGCTCCATCCGTCTGGTAAGCCATTCATATCAAATACAACGCGCGTATGTCCCGTTTCATTTAATGCTCTTAAATTGGTCACATCTGCAGCTAGCGCCAAAGGCATGCTCATGATTAAACTTAATGCCGTTGCCATCCATGCTTTTTTCTTGCCAGTCATAGCGCCTCCTTATTATTCAAAACAGTATACTCTATATATTATAACATGAAACTGAAGGTGATTTGAAATTACCAATTTTTCTATGTCAACTATTATAAAATAGATAAAAATTCTACGAATAACTAAAATATAAATACCACGAGCAGTTAAAAATAAAATTACCACAACTAGAAAAAATATACCACGACTAGAAAAAATACCACGACTAGAAAAATAAAAATACCACGAAGCCCTTGCACTAGCCTGTAAAACGCCTCGGCTTACAGCTGCAATACACTTCATGGTATTTATTTTTAGTTTATATATTATTGCAATTCTTCTAAACTATCTTGCAATTTATCCATTTCTTGCAGTGCACGACCTGTGCCCTGTATAACAGAATAACGTGGATTATCTACTAAGTATGCGGCCACACCTATGGAGCGCGTCACCAATCGCTCTAGGCCACTAATAAGAGCCCCACCACCGGTGAGCAAAATTCCATGGTCTGCAATTTCTGCCACTAACTCAGGTGGCGTCTTTTCTAAAATATCCTTAATCCCTTCAAGAATAATGCCAATCGGCTTTTCTAATGCCAATTGCACTTCCTTAGAAGTAACTGTAATAGTTTGCGGCAAACCTGACACCATATCGCGCCCACGCACCTTAATTTCTTCTACTGGTGCTTTACGATCTACAGTACCCACTGCAATCTTAATCTCCTCAGCCGTACGATGGCCAATAAGCATTTTACGGCGTCGTTTAATATAGGCAATGATAGCCTCATCAAATTTATCGCCACCCATACGAAGAGATTTACTTACTACGATACCCGTATTGCAGAGTACTGCTATATCAGTAGTGCCACCGCCAATATCTACAACGATAGCGCCAGCAGATTTAGCCTTATCTAACCCTGTTCCTAAAGCAGCGACTAAAGGCTCTTCAATCAGAACTGTCTTTCTCGCCCCTGTCTGCAGAACGGCTTCTATAACAGCACGCTTTTCCACCGGTGTAATGCCCGATGGTACACAGACTACAATACGCGGTTTAAATAGAGATGAAGAAGGCAAGACACTTTTAATATAGTAACGGAGCATGAATTCTGTCATGTCATAATTGGTAATGACACCATCTTGCAAAGGTCGAATGACTTCGATTTCTTCTGGTGTGCGCCCTAACATAACGCGCGCATCATCACCAACCGCGACAACTTCATGAGTACGAGAATTCCACGCTACATAGCCAGGCTCATCAAGAACTACCCCTTTGCCCTTCACGTAAATAAGTACATTAGCTGTACCTAAATCAATACCAATATCATAAGCCCACCATAAAGCAATGCGCTCAAAAATAGAGATATTATTTTTTACCATTTTAGAACTTCTTGGCGTAGTCGTAGCAATAGGCTGTGTGCTCTTTTTTCGACGTGCTTCGCGTTTTTTCTTCACTTCAGCACGGTCGACTTTTTTCTTACTCGTCCACCCGAACAATGTCAGCACCTAACCCTTTTAATTTGCCAACCAAATTATCATAGCCTCGATCAATATGAGACAATTGAGTTACTTCCGTAACGCCTTCGGCAGCAAGGCCTGCACATACTAAAGCAGCACCAGCGCGAAGGTCTGTAGCACGCACCTTAGCCCCCTTAAGTGTAGGCACACCATCTACAATGGCACGGCGCTCTTCAATGCGAATTTCAGCGCCCATCTTCTTAAGCTCATCCACATGCATAAAGCGATTTTCAAATACCGTTTCCATAACGGTACTCGTACCTTCAGCAATTGTTGTAAAGGCCATAAATTGTGCTTGCATATCTGTTGGGAACCCTGGATATGGCAAAGTCTTAATGTCCACAGCTTTTACTTTTCCATCAGAGACTACACGAATGCCATCTACATCTTCATATACAGCCACACCAGCTTCTTTTAATTTTGCAACCACTGGTTTTAAATGTTCAGATAAGGCATTTTCTACATACACATCGCCGCCAGCCATAGCTGCTGCAATTAAGTATGTACCGGCTTCAATGCGGTCAGGAATCACCGTATGAGTCGCACCCTTTAATTCCTTAACACCTTGGATGCGAATTACATTAGTACCAGCACCGCGAATGTCAGCGCCCATACTATTTAAATAAGTTACTAAATCAACGATTTCTGGCTCGCGAGCCACATTCTCAATAATAGTCTTACCTTCCGCCATAGAAGCTGCCATGATAATATTCTCTGTAGCCCCTACACTTGGGAAGTCAAGGTAAATTTGAGTGCCTTTAAGACCATTAGGTGCTGTAGCCAATACATAGCCATCTCCCATTTCAATCACTGCACCAAGAGCTTCAAAAGCTTTTAAATGCAAATCAATAGGACGACTACCGATAGCGCAGCCACCTGGTAAAGAGATGCGCGCTTCACCGCGGCGAGCAAGTAAAGGGCCCATAACCAAGAAAGAGGCTCTCATGCGACGCACCAATTCATAAGGGGCTTCAGTGGCTGTAATGGTACTAGCGTCAAATACGATTTCATCAGTATTTTCATGACTTACCTTTACACCTAAAGAGGAAATAACCTCACAAATTGTATGCACATCCTCTAAATGAGGAACTTCTACTAAACGACTTGGCGTAGATGCCAACATGGTGGCTGCAATAATAGGCAATACCGCATTTTTAGCGCTACTAACGCGTACGCGACCATTCAACGGTTTTTTACCATTTATAATGAGCTTTTCCAAAACATTCCCTCCAACTACAAATCTATTTCAAGCTTTTATCTTGTTATTATCTGATACAAATCCTACTCTATAATATACTATAAATAGACCCTTCACTTCAAGAGTTACGCCCACTTCTCTCAATATATTTAGCACTTTGTATTCACATAAAAGACAATTGTCAACATATCTTTCCAGCTTATTGTAGCATATGGTCCAATTTACTATAGTGTGCGTTCCAACTTACTGTAGTATTCGTTCCAACTTACTATAGCATCCTTTTCAATTTACTATAACATATAAATAAGCGGCTCAGAATCCTACTCTTCTGAGCCGCTTTGTATACTCATATACTATAAGTTACCTATAGATGGTACAACTTATTTAGCTTTCATAGATTTTAATTTTCTATCTAAGCGATGAATTGTATCTACGAAGCGAACTGTACCTGTTTTATAACGCATTACCACTGATTCAGTGCGGGCGCCACCAGCGAAATATTTAATGCCAGAAAGGATATTTCCTTCTGTAATTGCAGTAGCAGAGAAAATTACATCTTCCCCATGAACTAAATCGTCAATGGTGAGAACTTTATTTAAATCAGTAATCCCCATGGCATGACAACGACGAACTTCTGCCTCGTTTTCAGGTAATAAACGAGCTTGCATATCGCCACCGGTACATTTTAGGGCTGCTGCAGCAAGAACGCCTTCTGGCGCACCACCAGTACCAATAACCATATGAACACCAGAGCCTTCAAGACCACATTCCATAGCTGGGTTTACATCGCCATCAGTAATCAAACGAATACGAGCACCAGCTTCACGGCATTCGCGCATAATTTGTTCATGACGTGGACGATCAAGCATTACTACAGTCAAATCATCAATGCCGCGTTCCATTTTTTCAGCTACGCGGCGAAGGTTTTCAGCTACACTAGCATTTAAATCAATAACACCTTTAGCTCGAGGGCCAACGCAAAGTTTTTGCATATACATATCAGGTGCATGGAGCAAACCACCTTTAGAGGCAATGGCAAGAACTGCAATAGCACCATTTTGTCCCTTTGCAATAAGATTTGTACCTTCAATAGGGTCAACAGCAATGTCAACTAATTCGCCGCCAGCCCCTACTTCTTCACCGATGTAGAGCATAGGTGCTTCATCAATTTCACCTTCCCCAATTACAACAGTCCCTGAAATTGGTACTGTATCAAATGTTTGACGCATAGCGTCTACGGCCAATTGATCGGCTCCATCTTTTTCACCGCGCCCTAATAAACGACCGCTGCGAAGCGCTGCTGCTTCTGTTACACGTACAAATTCCAATGCTAATGTTCTATCCACTGTTTATACCTCCTTAAAATAAGACATTTACACGCGACGGGCTTGAGCCCCTTGGTAAATGCTATATGCAATTATATTTGCTTATCAATTTTTAGGCAATTATTTATTGGCAGCTTCCCAGTCAGCTAAAAATTTAGCTAACCCAGCATCCGTAAGTGGATGTTTAAGTGAGGCAGTCAACACTTTATATGGTACTGTTGCAATATGTGCTCCAGCTTTAGCACATTGAATCATATGCATTGGTGTGCGCACGCTAGCAGCGATAATTTCAGATTTAATATCATGAATCATAAAGATTTCAGCAATATCTTCGATAAGAGTGATGCCATCCATGCTCATATCATCAATACGACCTACGAAAGGACTAACAAAGCTAGCACCAGCACGAGCTGCTAATAAAGCTTGGTTCGCATTGAAAATTAAAGTTACATTAGTCTTGATGCCTTCTTTAGCAAGAATAGCTACTGCTTTTAACCCTTCTTCAGTCATAGGCACTTTAATAACCACATTGGAGCCTAATTTTACTAGCTCATGAGCTTCTGCTACCATTTCTGGTGCTGTTGTAGAAATAACTTCAGCACTTACAGGACCTTCTACAAGCGCTGCAATTTGTTTAATTACTTCTTTCAAATCGCGTTTTTCTTTAACAATTAAAGATGGATTGGTAGTTACACCAGCAATAAAGCCCATGTCATAGGCTGCTTTAATTTCATCAAAATTAGCAGTATCGATAAAGATTTTCATAAGATCTCCTTCACTAATAATTACTATATTGTCTACATAGCATTATATTAAACTATTATATTAAATTATTATTCTTCATCAGCTTATTTAGCTGGAGTAAGAACTTCTACACCACCCATATATGGTTGTAATGCTTTAGGAATGCGTACAGAACCATCAGCTTCTTGATTATTTTCAAGAATAGCGGCTACAGTACGACCTACAGCAAGGCCAGAACCATTTAAAGTATGTACAAATTCCGGTTTGCCTTTTGCTTCGCGACGGAATTTAATATTCCCACGGCGCGCTTGGAAATCAGTCATATTGGAGCAAGAAGAGATTTCACGGTAGCAACCTTGTCCTGGCATCCATACTTCTACATCATAGGTCTTAGCTGAACCAAAGCCAATATCGCCAGTGCAAAGAGTGATTACACGATGTGGTAATTCTAATAGACGTAATACTTCTTCTGCATTATCAGTCAAAGTTTCAAGCTCATCAAAGGAAGTGTCTGGATTAGCAAATTTTACCATTTCCACTTTATTGAATTGATGTTGACGAATAAGACCACGAGTATCGCGGCCAGCAGACCCCGCTTCTGCACGGAAGCAAGCAGTAAAAGCTGTATAATACTTAGGTAATTCATCTGCATTTAAAATTTCACCGCTGTGTAGATTTGTCAAGGTTACTTCAGCTGTTGGAATAAGATAATAATCTTCCTCTTCAACTTTGTACATATCCTCAGCAAATTTAGGAAGTTGCCCTGTATTAGTCATCGTCTGACGAGTAACTAAATAAGGAGTCATCATTTCTGTATAACCTTGTTTGTCCACATGTAGGTCAAGCATAAAATTAATCAATGCACGTTCTAAACGAGCCCCTAAACCTTTATAAATAGTAAAGCGTGCCCCAGACTCTTTAGCGGCTCGTTCCCATTCTAAAATGTCTAAGCTTTCGCCTAAGTCCCAATGAGCTTTAATTGGGAAATCAAATTCTCTTGGTTTGCCCCAACGACGCATTTCAGGATTGTCATTTTCATCGGCCCCTACAGGTACAGACGCATCGCACATATTCGGAAGCATTAAAGCAATATTCTCTAATTTTTCCTCTGTATCGCGCACTTGGCCATCTAATTCAGCAATTTTATCGCCTACTTTTTTCATTTCAGCAATTTTATCATCAGCATTTTCTTTATTCCGTTTTAACACACTGATTTCAGCTGTTACAGAATTACGCTCAGCTTTTAACTGCTCTACTTCTTGAATTAATTCCTTGCGCAAATCATACAATTTGGCAAAGTTTTCTAAATCGCCAGTTGTATGACGATTATCTAAATTTTGTTGCACTAAGTCTAAATTCTCTCGAACAAAACGTAAATCTAACATAGTCCTAACCTCTTACATATTGACAAATTTACTCTACAAAATAACATTTATTTACACTTCATCATACCACAAATACTAATATTTTACCACGCTAAAGACAGATAAAGTAAAAAAGCCGAGCCCCGAAGGGCTCGACCTGTATTAATTATTATTCTTCTTCACTATTATTGCTAGCAGAACCATCTTCTGGTTTCATCAATGGGAAGAACAATACATCGCGGATAGATGGAGAATCTGTTAAGAACATTACCATACGGTCAATACCAATACCTAAACCAGCTGTTGGTGGTAAACCATATTCTAATGCATTAACAAAGTCATGATCCATACGATGTGCTTCATCGTCGCCAGCTTCACGTTCTTCTAATTGTTTTTCAAAACGTTGTAACTGATCGATTGGGTCATTTAACTCGGAGTAACCATTAGCAATTTCGCGACCATATACGAAAGCTTCGAAACGCTCTGTAGTTAATGGTTTTTCACGATTTTGTTTTGCAAGTGGTGAAATTTCTACTGGATGACCATAAACGATAGTTGGCTCGATTAAATTCTTTTCTACATATTCTTCGAAGCAGTAGTTAAGAATTTTACCAATGCCATCAGCTTGTTGGTATTCCACATTTAAGCGATCGGCAATAGCACGTGCTTCTTCGATTGTTTCAACAGCATCGAAGTCTTCACCAGTGTATTTTTTAACGCCTTCTTGCATAGTGATGCGATTCCATGGTGGACGGAATTCAATTTCAGTACCTTGGTAATTAACTTTTGTAGAACCAAGAACTTCTTTAGCACAGTATGCAATGATGTTTTCTGTAAGTTCGATTGCATCATTTACATTACCATAGGCTTGGTAAGATTCCATCATAGTAAATTCTGGATTATGACGGTTATCAACACCTTCGTTACGGAAAGAACGGTTAATTTCGAATACGCGTTCTAAACCACCAACGATGAGTCGTTTTAAATGTAACTCTGGAGAAATACGTAAATAAATGTCCATGTTAAGTGCATTGTGATGCGTAATAAACGGACGTGCTGCAGCACCACCTGGAATTGCATGAAGCATTGGAGTTTCAACTTCCATGAAGTGGTTTTTATTTAAGTATTCACGCATTTTAGCAACGATTTTAGTACGTTTTACAAATGTGTCGCGAACATCAGGATTTACAATTAAATCAACATAGCGTTGACGATAACGAAGTTCTGTGTCTTTTAAACCATGCCATTTTTCTGGTAGAGGACGAAGGGACTTAGAAAGAAGAGTGAGCTTATTAACCTTAATAGTAATTTCACCCATATGAGTGCGGAATACATGGCCTTCGATGCCCACGATATCACCCATATCGAGCATTTTAACATACTTATAATTTTCTTCACCTAATTCATCGGCGCGGAAATATACTTGAATATCTCCAGATAAATCACGAAGGTTGGCAAATGCAGTCTTACCATGGGAGCGAATTGTCATCAAACGACCAGCAATGGTTACAGGTTGACCATCGAAGTTTTTGAAGTCGTTCTTAATTTCGTCAGCATGATATTGTACAACAAAACGTTGCCCAAATGGATAAATTCCATCAGCTTCGTATTGAGCTAACTTATCACGTCGAACCTCGATCTGACTGTTAAACTCTCTTTCTTGTTCTTGTGCGGTTAAAACACGTTCTTCACTCATAAGATTTCCTCCTAACAAAGTATAAGTTTTTATGGCTTAATTGATAGCTAAAATCTTGTAAGCTGCCACACCGTCAGGGGTGTTAACTTCTACTTGAGCGCCTTTTTTCTTGCCCAAAATTGCATTGCCCAATGGAGATTCGTTAGATATGCGATTATTGAATGGATCTGCTTCTGAAGAACCTACAATAACATAATCCACTTCTTCATCGAACTCAATGTCGAGCAATTTGACTTTGCTACCAACAGACACAACATTTTTACGGGTATTTTCATCAATGATTTTCGCCGTATTAATTTTATTTTCTAATTCAATAATATGACCTTCAATGAATGCTTGTTCATTCTTTGCATCATCATATTCTGAGTTTTCACTAATATCACCGTATTCAATTGCAATCTTGATACGTTCAGCCACTTCAATCCGTCGTACAGATTTGAAGTAAGCTAATTCTTCCTCCAACTTCTTTAAACCATCTGCGGTCAATAAAGTTTCTTTAACTTCTGCCATCAGTTTATAACCCCTTTAAATTTAAGCTTAGAATAATTATACCAATAATTAATCAAAAATACAATCATGATAAATGTAATTATAAAGAAAAGTGCCACTTTACTGACACCTTGCAAATTCATGTATTTTGTATTGTCTGATTATTTACAGTATTATAACAGTCTCGTATAGTAAAGTCAACAGACATTTGTCTAATTTGAATCAAATTTTGTCCTCTCTCATCGTACTCAAATAGTTGCGTTTATAACATTCTCTTATTACTCAATAAAAACAGCACAGTACGTCCCCTTGTACTGTGCTATTTATCTATTTATAAGCTAATAAAGCTTCTTCATATTCATGCAAAAGCTCATTAAACGATGTTACGGTATGAAGTACATTAATACGGCTGCGCCAACGGGCTGACTCTGGTAAGCCTTTAATATACCAGCCAGCATGAGTGCGTATTTCTCGCACACCTGTATCTACGCCTTTGTATTTACAAAGCAAATCAAAATGCCGTTTTAACATATGCAGTCGCTCTAGCGCTGTAGGCTTTGGCAACAATTCGCCAGTCCGCAAATAATGATTGACTTCATTAAATACCCACGGATTCCCCTGCGCACCACGACCAATCATTATCGCATCACAGCCAGTCTCATCTAGCATTTGCTTAGCCTCTTCAGCAGTTGTAATATCTCCATTGCCAAGTACTGGAATAGATAGAGCTTCTTTGACTGCGCCGATGTATGACCAATCAGCCTTGCCCATATACATTTGCTCGCGCGTCCTACCATGAACTGCTACAGCAGCTACACCTACAGACTCCATGCGCTTTGCAAAATCCAGCACATTAATATGCTCATCATCCCAACCTATACGCATTTTAACGGTAACAGGTACTTTCACAGCATCTACAGCAGCCTTTGCCACTGCCATAGCAAGGTCAGGTGTTTTCATCAAGGCCGATCCATCACCTGAACTCACTACCTTTTTCACAGGGCATCCCATATTAATATCCACTATATCGGCACCAGCTTCTTCTACTACGCGCGCTGCATTAGCCATAGCATCTGGCTTGGAGCCAAAAATTTGCATAGACACAGGATGCTCCACTGCTTCCATGAAGAGTAACTCTTCCGTTCGTTCATTCTTGTATTGAATGCCCATGGCACTTACCATTTCAGTGCACACTAAAGCAGCCCCCTGCTCTTTAGCTAATAAGCGATACGCAATGTCACTTACGCCAGCCATGGGAGCTAAAATAGCCTGCCCCTCAATAGACACATTTCCAATATGCCAAATTTTATTTGTTTCGTTCATATAATAATCGTAATCCTTCTAAGGTTAACATCGGTTCAATGTGGTCAATAATAGTCGTCTCTGTACTAATAAGAGGCGCTAATCCACCAGTAGCAACCACTTTGGTCTGCTCTGGAAGTTCCGCTTTCATGCGTTTAACAATACCTTCTACTTGTCCTACATAACCAAAAAGTACGCCTGATTGCATAGAGCTCACAGTTGTGCGGCCAATGACATGCCCAGGATTCTTTAGTTCAATGCGAGGCAGTTTAGCCGCTCGTTGGAATAAAGCTTCCGCTGAAATTTGAATCCCCGGTGCAATGGCACCACCCATGTAGTCTCCATTTTCTAATACTACACAATAAGTCGTAGCCGTACCAAAATCAATAATAATGATCGGGCCACCATATTTTTCATAAGCTGCCACAGCATTAACAATGCGGTCAGCGCCTACTTCACGAGGATTATCATATTTAATAGCCATCCCCGTCTTTGTTCCAGGACCTACAATAATAGGCTTTACATTAAAATAGCGTAAACATACGCGTTCTAAAGTCGGCATTAATGGTGGCACAACTGAGGAGATAATAATTGAATCAATCTGTTTTGCCTCTACTAATTGATCATGGAAAAATAAATTCATAATCAATACGCCATATTCATCAGTAGTGCGCATTTTATCAGTAGAAATGCGCCAATGACCTACTAACTGCTGCTTATTATAAACTCCTAGTACAATATTGGTGTTCCCCACATCAATAACTAATAACATGTTATCCTCCAACTTTTGCTGGTCGAATAGATACATCGCCAGCTACGATTCGTTCAACTTGACCATTCGGTCTTTGTACTAATAAATTGCCATCTTGATCTAAATCAATGGCTTTACCTTCAAATGTATTGCCTGGTGCTCTCACTTCAACCTCTTGATTAAGTGTAACACTAAAGGTTTTCCATTCTTCTAAAGTACTCTGAAAGCCCTCTTTTAATACCTTATGATATTGATCTTCCAAGCACTGTAATATTATTGCAAACGCCTTTCTCCGATCAACCTGCACACCTTCAATGGCTAACGAGGTGGCAATATCCTTTAGCTCCTCTGGGAGTTCCTCCTCTGTAGGGCTAATATTAATTCCAATGCCCATGATGATATAAGCAATCTCCTCCATAGTGCCACTCATTTCTGTTAAGATGCCCACTAATTTGTGATTGCCTACTAGAATATCATTAGGCCATTTAATGCCTGCAGTTTCTAATCCTAATTTACGAAATGCTTTGATTAAGGCAACAGCTGCCATCAAAGTGCATTTAGGAGCTTCAACTGTTAAAAAGGATGGTCTCAAAATTAAACTAAACCAAAGACCCTTTCCATACGGTGAATACCAACCGCGATTAACTCGTCCCTTCCCCGCTACTTGTTCTTCAGCTACAACAACAGTTCCTTCTGGGGCCCCCTCCATAGCTAGCTGGCGGGCCTTGGAATTAGTCGACTCTAATTGAAGTTCATATTCATAGTGACGACCAAAGGCTTTTGTAGTCAAATGCGGTTCCATCTCTAAAGGTCCTACTAAATCAGGCTCTTTGATTAATCGATAGCCTTTTTTAGTAAATGATTCAATTTCATATCCATGTCGACGTAACACTTCAATATGTTTCCAAATCGCCGTACGCGAGATCTGGCAAGTATCAGACATAATCTGGCCTGATACAAACTGACCCTTATGCTCTTTCAATAATTCTAAAATAGCATCTCGCATGGGAACCCTCCTTTTAAGAAAAAGAGCCGCCTACCGGCGGCTCAATGCCAATCGGCGTATACCGATAAGGCTGTACTAATATGATGATTTATCAGTAGTATTTTCGCCTGTATTAGGTTCAACTGATGGTTTTACATCACCACTTTGAATAGAGTCTGGCACAATAATACCAGCTGCCTCTAAAGCACTTTTAGCTTCTTTTTTTGCTTCATCTTCTGGCTCTGTTTGATTAGGATCATCCAAAGTGCCATACTTGTAAAGATTTTCAATTTGACCATGGTCAATTGTTTCTTCTTCAAGTAAAGCATTTGCCATATTGTGAAGGAAGTCAATATTATCAGCTAAAAGCTGCATTACATCATTATAAGCTTCGGAAACAATTTTATGCATTTCAGCATCAATCTTAGCTGCTACAGCTTCACCATAATTGCGCTCATGGCCAAGGCTGCGACCTAAGAATACTTGTTCTTGATGTTCACCGAATACTAAAGGACCTAACTCATCACTCATACCAAGACGTGTAATCATATGACGTACAATATTCGTTACTTGTTGTAAGTCGCCAGACGCACCACTACTAATTTCTTTAAGTACCAATGCTTCCGCACAACGACCACCAAGGGCTACGCGAATGCGCGCCAACATTTGCCCGCGCGTCATATAATTTTGCTCTTCCACTGGCAACATCATAGTGTAACCACCAGCACGGCCACGTGGAATAATTGTTACCTTATGAACAGGATCAGCTTCTGGCAATAAGTGAGCCACAATAGCATGACCTGATTCATGATAGGCTGTTAAACGACGCTCTTTATCACTTACTACATGACTGCGACGTTCTGGACCATAGGATACCTTTTCACTAGCTTCCTCAAGATCTGCCATGGCAACTTTCTTACGATTTTGACGAGCTGCTAATAAAGCGGCTTCATTTAATAGATTGCTTAAGTCAGCACCAGTAAAGCCTGGTGTTTTCTTCGCAATAATTTGTAAATTTACATCATCAGCTAACGGCTTATTTCGTGCATGCACTTTAAGAATTGCTTCACGGCCGCGGAAGTCTGGTTTATCCACAGTTACTTGACGATCAAAACGACCTGGACGAAGTAAGGCAGGGTCTAAAATATCAGGGCGGTTAGTTGCCGCAATAGTAATAATCCCTTCATTTGCTCCGAAACCATCCATTTCAACAAGCAATTGGTTCAAGGTTTGCTCGCGTTCATCATGCCCGCCACCAAGACCGGCACCACGTTGGCGACCAACAGCATCAATTTCGTCAATGAAAATAATACATGGCGCATTTTTCTTAGCTTGACCAAATAAGTCACGCACACGAGACGCACCAACACCAACGAACATTTCTACGAAGTCAGAACCACTGATGCTAAAGAAAGGTACTTTTGCTTCCCCTGCTACAGCACGAGCTAATAAAGTTTTACCTGTGCCTGGAGGGCCAAATAATAATACCCCTTTAGGAATCTTAGCGCCAATGGCGTTAAATTTCGCAGGATTACGTAAAAATTCTACAACTTCTTCTAATTCTTGTTTTGCTTCATCTGCACCGGCTACGTCCTTAAAGGTTACATTTACCTTACCTTCACCCTGCATCTTCGCACGACTTTTGCCAAAATTCATTACGCGACCACCGCTACCTTGGGTTTGTTGCATAATGAAGAACCATACGCCAATCAACAAGAATATTGGCAATACAGAACTAAGCAATTGCATCCACCAAGATGGTTGTTCTGGTGGTTTTGCTGTAATCTCAACACCTTTATCACGTAAAGTAGTTAACATTGTAGGATCTGATGGTGCATACGAACTAAATTCTGTACCATTTTTCAAAGCCCCTATAATGGCGTGATTATCAGTAATTGTTACCTTAGCTACCTTATCTGAATTAACTTGATTCATAAAGGCTGTATAGCTAATTTCTGACCTAGTCGAATTCGAACCGGCAAACGAATTAATTACTGTAACTGCCGCTACAATAATCAACACGTAGAGCAGTGCGTTTTTCATAAATCGGCCCAATCTCTTACCCCTTTCAAACAATATTAAAATGTTATGATTTACTCGCCCTCAAGGGCTAGTAATTTCATAGTAAAACACTAAAAATAGTAAAATATATCTGTGCAACATATTAACACAAATTTAAGCGATATACAATCTATTTACTTAGTCTTGATATACTTTCTCATCTAAAATACCAACAAATGGTAAATTTCTAAATTTTTCAGCATAATCAAGACCATAGCCTACTACAAAATAATCAGGAATTTCAAAACCTTGATAGTCCACCTTCACTTCAGCTGTACGGCGATCAGGTTTATTCAACAAAGCCACTAAGCGAACTGATTTAGCATTGCGAGACTTAAGATTTTCCAATAAGTAATGAAGTGTATTGCCTGTATCTACAATATCTTCTACAACGATAACATGCTTGCCCTCTACTGGTTTATCTAAATCTTTCATAATGCGTACAACGCCACTACTTACAGTGCTGTTGCCATAACTAGAGCAAGAAATAAAATCTAAGCTTACGTCACCTTCAACATAACGTGCTAAGTCAGCAAAGAACATAACCGCGCCCTTTAACACGCACACGAGAACTACTTCTTCGCCTTTATAATCATCTGAAATTTGCTTAGCTAATTCTTTTACACGTTGCTGTAAGGCCTCTTCAGAAATAAGTACTTCCTTAATTGAATCCATCATATTAGTTCCTCCTCTATGGAACAAGCCCAATACTTTGTTGACGCTTCGTCCCACACAACTATGGGCTTAGCTTTCATGCGATCTAAGCTATCTATTACTGCGAAATCAGCGCAACAAAACCACATACTAGGTCGTTGCTCTCTTGGAATTTTACGATCGATTAACCAATCCTTTAATTTCTTATGGCCCCAAATACGCCCTGAAGCATCACGTAATGCTACGCGATCGCCAGGCTGCCGCAACCTTACTATAGGTCCCTGTTCGGCCATTGACTGGGGAATTAAAATGCTTTCATTCCCTACAAGAGGCAATGCCTCCTGTTCTGGACCTTGCCAATGTACCAAACGTTTAGAGCCAATCTTATAAGCCATTCTATTTTGCTTTATCGTAAAACGTCCAATCTGTATTATACCATATTGTGCCGTAACCTTCACCTGTCCAAGGTTAATTTGTTTCGGTGATGTGCCTGCTGTAATTTGGCGCAATTGCTTCACCTGCGCCATACTAAAAGTCCCTCGTGGCTGAATGCATTCCATAATATAGCGCCAAATCCTATAATATAAAGCATCTGGCAAATCATGAAACTCAGCTCGTCGCAAAATCCAAACCTCAGACTCTTTACATTCTGTATGACTCCCTTGCGGTACAGCTAGCACGGCCCTTTTAGATATTTGTTTATGTATAGCTTTACTTTTCTCGCCTTTATTAGGCTTAATGGGCATATACTCAACAGGCCCTTCAATCAATATACTTTGCATGGCTTCCATGGCCTGGTCTGTTAAATATGTTTCATCAGCTTGCATGGCCTCACCTAAACGACCTAATGTTTCTGTCAAATTAGGATTATATTGCCTCAAATAAGGGATGCCTTCTAAGCGCAATTTATTGCGCCTATACAGGGGCTCATCATTTGTCTTATCTAAGGCAAACTGTAAACCTAGCTCATTGACAAAATCTAATATGTCCTGCTTAGTCACACCTAAAAAAGGGCGCCACTTATAATCCATTACAGGATACATACCAGTTAACCCTTTAGAACCACTGCCGCGCAATAGATGTGACAAAATAGTTTCTGCTTGGTCATCTAAATGATGTGCTGTAGCTAAATATTCATAGCCTTCTGTAGCCATTATCTGGTGAAAGAATTCATAACGAAGCTCACGACTGATCGTTTCTACTGATTTCTTAGCCTTATCCGCTTCTTGCTGTGCATCTATAACTTTCACATATACTGGCAACTGTAATTGTGCTCCATAGCATTTTACCAGCTCTACCTCAGCCTTACTTTCAGCTCTAAGGGAATGATCTACGATGGCAATGCCTAAGCGGAGATTCGTATGAGGCTCTTTATTTTTAAATTGAGCTAGCCAAAAAAGCAAACCTACTGAATCAGGGCCTCCAGAACAAGCGATTAGAACACTACTATTAGACGGCACGGTTTTATGAGTGCGCTCATACTGCACTATTTTTTTGTGAAATACTGCGCCTGTTTCCTCCACAGTAAGACCTCCTTATCGGTCTTTAGCAATAAGACTATCCTCAATACCTTCCATACCATCCCGTTCGCTTACGAGAACATAAGGGATTTCATAGGTATCCATAAAAGATGTTAAAATCTCGGCACCAGCTACGATAATATCAGCTCGATTAGGATCTAATCCAGGCACGTTTGAGCGTTCTTCCACAGTCATAGCACGCAAATCCATAATCATGAGCTCTACAGCTTCACGAGTAAGTTTATGATCTTGTACTTTTTCAGGATTATACGACGCCAGTTTTAAATCCATAGCCCCTAATGTTGTAGCCGTGCCTCCAATAGCTACAAAATCGCCAAAATTCCCCTTTATTGGCAAAGGATCAAACCATGGTTGTGTTTCTCTCCATATAGCCTGAGGGTCTTCTTCAGAACATGCTTGTAAACGCACTGCTCCAATGGGGTAAGAGCGACTCCAATATACTTCATCTAAAAAGCCCAAAGCCACTTCAGTACTGCCTCCACCAATATCAATAATGGCATAATGTCTGCCATCTTGTAAGCGCTTACCTACAGCGCCTACAAAACCATATTGAGCCTCTTCTTCACCAGTTAAAATGCGCGCCTCCATAGGGCAGATTTCAGCAGCCTCTTCCATAAAGGCTTCGCCATTAGAGGCTTCACGAATTGCACTTGTGGCTAAGCCAATAATTCGAGTAGCACCAAAATCTTGAATTAATTGGTGAATCTCACGTAATGCATCAAGGCCACGAGCCCAAGCTTCTTCAGTAATTTCACCGTCTTCATTGCGCGCGCCTAAGCGGGTACGCCAAAGCTTTTTAGGCAAGTTCATCCATTCTCCTTGCTTATATTCGCCCAGTAACAAACGAAATGAATTTGAACCTAAATCTATAATAGCTACTTTAGTATCTTTCATGACACACTCCTTATAGAAAAATTCCACCGCAAATAATATATAAAATTCTAACTACAGTAATTTATAAAGCTCTAATTACAGTAGTATATAAAGCTCTAATCACAGTATAATTGCTAACCTAATATAAGTGGCCCCACTACTTTTATAATGTAGCTCATGGCCCTTTGGGAAATCAATCACCACAAACAATCAATACCTCATGATAAACCAATACTATCTCATATACGAATTAGTTCAGCTGAGCCTGGTAAAAAAAAGATGATGCCGTTACGCATCATCTCAGTTTTATTAATCTCTGCGACCTCCACGACCGCCACGTTTCGATTCTGTATTACGTTTTAAATCAGTTAAGCGTTCTTCACTATCTTTCAAGAAACGACTCATTTTATCTTCAAAGGAAAGACCATTGCCCTTACGGCCAGAAGCATTGCGACGATTGCCATCAAATGAATTGCGGTTATGACCATCATTATTGCGTGGACGGAACTCACGATTGTCTCGCTGTTCAACTTTAGCTTGAGCAGCTGGAGCCTTAGGCTGAGCTTGCTTAATAGATAAGCTAATTTTTCCCTTTTCATCAACACTAAGAACTTTTACTTTTACTGCATCTTGTTCTTTCAAGAAGTCTTGAATATTTTCTACATATTCATTAGCTACTTCTGAAATATGAACTAAGCCTGTTTGTTTATTCCCTAAATCAACAAATGCTCCAAATTTTGTAATACCCGTAACTGTGCCCTCTAGAACACTACCAACTTCAATGGCCATGCTAACCCAATGTCCTCCTACTTCTAACAATATATTTGCATTAAATTATGCACGTAATCTAATTATATAGGTCTCTGAAAAACCTTGTCAACAATTATTTAACGTACGGAACTTCCCCCGGCTTCACCAAGCCTAACTCCTCACGGGCTACCGCTTCAATAGCTTTAGGATCTTGCAATTGGGCGTTTTCCTGTTCTAATTGTTCATTCTTCTTTTTTAACTCTTCAATCTGCACTTCCAAGGCTTTTTGCTGCTGTAAAATTTGAAACCATTCATACCCTGTACGCGTTAATGCAATAACACCTAACACGATGATAATAATTTTAACCCATTTTACGCCTAGCATAAAACGACTTCGTCGAATTTCATTTGTGCTAGCTTTTTTCTTTTGTGCAGAACTGTCCTGTTGAGTCACTTGATTTTGCGTGTCCGCCATATAAAGTACCTCATCCTTACTATTTGCTACTAGGTTCTATAATTCCTTATTATTTGCTATTAGAATCTTATGCCTTAATTCTTTACAGCTATTTCCTCAGATAATTAAGGAATTGAGCAGTTAAATGCATAAGCAACTAAGTAAGTTACTGTAGTCATTCAATTGCGCTTTTATTATAGCACAAGGCCCTCTCATTGAGTATAGAATTCATTTATAAAAAGATTATAACTCTTTAATTCGTTCTTTAATAGACTGATTCCCTCTTGAAAAATCAGGATATAGCTCCTCTAAAGGCTCTAGCACAAAGGTGCGGTCCCACATATAGGGATGGGGAATCGTCAATCGCTCCGAATTATACTCCACCGCCTCACCATCACTAGTCTCGGCCCACACAATATCTAAATCTAGTGTTCTAGGACCCCAATGAATATGCCGTTGGCGATTGGCTTCCTGCTCTAACAGCTGCATATAATCCAGTAATTCCTCTGGCTGCAAGCTTGTAATGATTTGCACAACACCATTCAAAAAAGCACCTTGGTCTGTATTACCCCAAGGCGCCGTTTCAATCCAAGTAGACGGCTTGACCATTATAATTTGAGTATGCTCTTTCAAGCGCCGAACAGCTGTATTCAAATACGCCTCTCGATCACCTAAATTAGAACCTATACTCAAATAATATGTCAACCGATCTTCAGTTGTATGTATAAAACTACCGTTTTGACTCACTACATTTGACCTCTCGTAATGGTAACTTCCACATAATCGAGCATGCCTGGAATCGGCACAGCGGGCTTGCGCACAGAAACTGCTAAGCCCACAATACCACGATAAGTATTCCAAAGCTCATCCGCAATTAAAGTGCCCACTCGTTCTAATAATTTTTGAGGAGTCCCAGTCACAACTGACTCTACGGTATTATAAATTTCTACATAATTAATAGAGTCTTCCAATAAATCGGACTGTCCTGCTTTCGTCAAATCAGTAACCACAGTAACGTCCACAAAAAAGCGCTGGCCTTGAGTTGTCTCAGATTCTAAATTGCCATGATAGCCATAAAAGCCCATATTCTTTAGTACAATTTTATCCATCTTACACACCTCTCAACAATGCATCGGCTACAGCTAATGCTTTTTTATGCATATCTACATTGTGCACGCGCACCATGTCTACACCTTGAATTACACCAGTAATACAAGCAGCAACTGTACCTTCATCGCGCTCATCAGGGGCACAATCATTTAAAATGCTACCGATAAAACGCTTGCGACTCGCCGCCAATAACACAGGGAACTCATAGGCTGTAATCTCACCTAAGCGCTGCATAACTTCAATATTTTGCTCTCCGGTTTTTCCAAAGCCAATGCCTGGATCAAACCAAATATTTTGAGGCTTAATCCCTTCCTTTAAGGCAAGGTCAACAGACGTAAAGAAAAAGGCCTTCATATCTTCAATAATATCACCATATTCAGTGTTATTTTGATTGTGCATAATAATGACTGGCACATTGTGCTTCGCTGCTACTGCGGCAATATCGCGATCGTAGCGAAGTCCCCATATATCATTTAATATATGAGCGCCATGACTCAATGCATAATCGGCCGACTCAGCTCTATAGGTGTCAATGGACACAGGTACAGCAGAAGCGTCCACCACAGGACCAAGTAATAATTTTAAACGGTCAATCTCCTCAGCTACTGAAATCTGTACATGACCTGGACGCGTAGACTCCACGCCTAAATCAATTACATCAGCGCCAGCTGCTACCATTGCTTTTGCCTGCGCGGCTGCAGTTTCTGGCGTATTGTACTGTCCACCGTCAGAAAATGAATCTGGTGTACCATTTAAAATCCCCATAATCAATGTACGATTATTGAGTTCTAATTTTTTTCCATCACTCCATTGATAGCTGCGTCGTTTGAGCATCGATAGTTCCTCCTAACATGGCTAAAGCCTCTTCACGAAGTGGCCCTGCCTCTCCAAGCACGCCCCGGCATTCCAAAGTTTGTACTACTGTACCTTGTGGAAATTCCCCTTTTAAAAGCATGCACATATGAGTGCCGCGCATTCTAACCAACACGCCTTCAGCACCTAAATCCTGCTCAATAGCCTGAGCTAATTGCATGGTTAATCGTTCTTGTAATTGTGGACGATGCGCCAACACACTAATGACATCGCCAAACTTGCTTATACCTGCTACACGACCTTCATGGGGCTGATAAATAATATCAACAGTACCAAAAAAAGGCATTAAATGATGTTCACATATGGAATAATAATTTATCCCTGTAATAGCGACTAAACCTTTTGACTCAGATGTAAATAAATCGCCCCACACAGCCTCAGTAGACTGCCCTACACCAGAGAACAAAGATTCATACAAAGCAGCCACGCGACTCGGTGTTTTATTCATTTCATCTGATTCAATATCTATGCCCAATGCAGTTAAAAATTGGGCAATCCCCTCTTGGGCCTGCTGATTCATAATTAATCTCCTATATCTGTGAAGGATGTGAACTAAACAATTTTAGTTGTCCAAGACTCCACATTCCATTCATCAGTAATCCAGGAACGATAAAATTCTGGCTCATGACTTACTAGTAAAATCGTTCCTTTAAAACGACGCAATGCTTCACTTAATTCTTCCTTAGCATCTACGTCCAAATGATTTGTCGGTTCATCCAAAACTAATACATTATAGGACTCTTGCATTAATTTACATAACCGCACCTTAGCATTTTCCCCACCGGACAAAACACGCATCTGACTGGTAATATGCTCATTTGTTAGCCCGCAGCGAGCTAAAGCGGCCCGCACCTCACTATTAGTCATTGATGGATAGGCATTCCAAATGTAATCTAAAGCAGTAACATCATTATTAGCTACATCTTCTTGTGCGAAGTAACCGACCTGCAAGAAATCACCGCGCTCTACTTGTCCAGAGAAAGCTGGTATCATGCCTAATAATGTTTTAAGTAATGTAGTCTTACCTAAGCCATTCACACCGCGAACGGCTACCTTTTGACCGCGCTCTAAAACGACTTTTACCGGCTTAGTTAATGCTTCATTATAGCCTAAGACTAAATCTTCTGCTTCAACAATAAAACGACTTGGCGTGCGACCTTCTTTAAAACCAAACGATGGCTTCAAATGCACCTTAGGCTTCTCTAGCATTTCCATCTTCTCTAAGCGCTTAGCTCTAGAGTTCGCCATCCCCCTCGTAGCAACGCGTGCCTTATTGCGAGCAATAAAGTCTTCCATGCGCGCCACTTCTTGTTGCTGACGTTCATAGGCTTTGATAGCCTGCTCTCGTTGCACCTCATAAGCAGCTAAGAATTGCTCATAATTCCCTGTGTAACGAGTTAGTTTAGCTTGCTCAATATGGTAAATCACATTGACTACAGCATTTAAAAATTCCATATCATGGGAAATTAAGATAAAAGAATTTTCATAATTTTGCAAATAATTCTTTAGCCATTCAATATGCTCTACATCCAAGTAGTTTGTAGGCTCGTCTAAGAGCAAAATAGTTGGCTTTTGCAATAATAGCTTAGTGAGCAATACTTTCGTGCGCTGACCACCGCTCAATTCATTAACTAAACGGTCTAAGCCAATATCTACTAAGCCTAAGCCTTGCGCTGTACGTTCAATAGTCGCATCAATTTCGTAGAATCCGCGCTGCTCTAATTCCTCTTGCCATTCGCCAGTCTTTTCTAAGAGCTCATTCATGCGCTCTTCAGTGCAATCAGTCATTTCATTATAAGCAGCTTGTAAATCCGCCTCTAACTGAAAGAGATCACTGAAGGCATCGCGCAACACATCGCGAATCGTCTGCCCATCACTGAGTACACTATGTTGGTCTAAATAACCCACTGTGCCCTTATTAGACCAGGCAACAGTTCCTTCATCAGGTAAAATATTTCCAATAATAATATTTAAAAAGGTAGACTTACCTTCACCATTAGCACCGATTAAACCTACATGTTCCCCTTTTAACAAGCGAAATGATGCATCATCTAAAATCTGACGAGCACCAAAGCCATGAGTCACATGAGACACAGTTAATACGCTCATTCGTCATCTCCCAACTACAACACATAATGGAAAAGCCGTCTTTAAAGACGGCTTCTCTTTAACGATTCTATTTTACATTGATTTTATAGGACTGTCAAAAAGCAGGCGTTCGCCATATAAAATAGCTGTTACAGCCATAATCTTAGCGCCTTTAATAATTTGTTCAAATGCTTTCTGAGATCCAGCCGCTGCTACAAATTCCGGCGTATGCAAACCTAAGTGCTGCCCTATTTGTAGGCTAATCTGAATCGTGGGAATCTCCTGTGATACATTGCCCATATCCGTGCTGCCTTCCGCAACATCATCAGGCAATATGGCAGGCTCTTCCCCCATAGCACTCATAACGTCCCTGGCTACGGTCTGTAAAGACAGGTCTTCCACCAAGTCTTTAAACAAAGGCTCATAGTGGTGATATAAAACCTTAGCACCATGGTCTTTAGCACAAGTCTCAGCTCTTTTCTTTAGCTCCGGCAAAACAATGTTCTCTAAGAATGATACCTTCTTTGCTCGCACAGTCATACGCAAAGTAGCGCGCTCTGGAACGATATTAGGGGCTACACCGCCTTCCGTGATAATCGTACCAATAAGAGCTTCTTCGCCCCAAGTTTTCATTGCACTTGCTACACGCCCATAATAATCCACTAAACAGGCTAATGCATTAATCCCCTCGCCTTGTGGATCTGCAATATGAGCAGCACGACCTAAAAAGGTGATTTCTAAAGGATGACTGGCTAAGGACGAGCCGCCTAATTCATTGGCATCACTAGGATGAGTTAGAAGGGCTCCATCATAGCCTTTAAATATACCGGCCTCAGCCATGTACACCTTGCCCCCAATAGTTTCTTCTGCAGGGCATCCAAAGAACGTAGTGACACTATCTGGCACTGCTGCTGCAAAACCAATGGCCGCCCCCATACTCATAGGGCTAATGAGATTGTGCCCACAACCATGACCTAGCTCAGGTAAAGCATCATATTCACCTAAGAATGCCATTTTAAATGGCTTATGCCTACTTTGAGCCAAAGACTGGCCTATACGATTCTTCGCTATAGAGGAATCACTAGTTTCTATATGAAAATCCCGTGCCCCCATATAGGAAGTATCTTCCGCTATATATGAAGCATCTCCTGCTATATATGAATCATCTTCTGCTATATGTGAATCAGCCTTTACTATTGGGGAATCCATCTTCTCTATAAAGGTATCATCATAGATGATATCCGAATTATATTTTCCATAATCTGCCCGTAAAGAAGTTCGCAGCTCCGGAATCTTACCTTCACTCACATCTTCTTGAACAGTAAAACCCTGTTTAGTCATAAATTGACTAATTTTAGCTACCGCTTTAAACTCCTGTTGTCCCAATTCGGGATTCTCATAAATATAGCGGGCCAATTCTATGAGTTCATCTTTAATGCTATCAATACGTTCACAAGCGCAACGAATTTGCCCTTTAATGATCTCATTATTTGTGAGATTTAATAACTTACTTAATTCATTCATCCTCTAGATTTCCTTACGATTCTTATATTTTATGTCTATTCATCTTATGGCACTAATAACAATGTATTCGAAATTGCCCGAAAACTTACATACTGCCCTAAGGGAAGAGCCCAATGTGGCGTTCCATGGCCTGTAGGCGCATAACAAACGAAGGGCTCATCAGCAGAATCTGGTCTATCTTGCTCCATATACTCCAAGACCTTGGCGCCAATATCATATACAGGGTCCCCTTCATCGCCTTCACAAGCTGTAAAACTACCAATGACAGCCCCCTTCACAGTTTTTAATATACCTTGCAAACGCAATTGTTGAAGCATTCGATCAATTTTATACGGTGGCTCACCAATATCTTCGATAAATAAAATAGCCTCCTGCCACATCTCCTTAGTAGGCATATAGTCGGTTCCACCTAAACTACAAAGGATTGCTAGATTACCACCTAATAAACGCCCTTCGGCCATTTGCGCCCCAATATAACCTCGTGGAGGTGCCGGTAAAGGCTCTACTACAGACATGCGGCCTTCAAGCAAGTCAAATAAATGATCTAGATCAGCTTCACGACCTGGTTTAACCCAATCTACGCCCATAGGGCCATGATATGTTACAAGTCGACTATGGCGATGTAAGGCTAAATGCAATGCAGTGCAATCGCTATAACCAACAAAAGGTTTACAATGCTTTCGAATGGCCGCATAATCAAGCAAATCTACATATCTTACACAGCCATAACCACCGCGCAAAGCAATGACTGCCTGACACGCCTCATTAGTCATAAATAAATTAAATTCTCGAGCCTGCTCTTCTAGTGTACCGCCATAAAGGCCTGTGCCATAACAAGTACGCCCAAAGATTGCCTTATATCCTCGCTCCTGAGCTATCGCTTCTATACGCTGTAAATCTTCCTCTGAACTAGAGGCTGGAGCTAGAAAACCTAATGTCATGCCCCGCTCTATTTTATGAGGCTTTACCCATTCCATAAATACTCCTTACTTTCGATACGCCGATTTAAAATCAACAATGCCCAAACTAGACCAGAAATACCCACCAATCGAATCATTGGCAACATAAGGGGTTGTAGTAAAGTAAATAGGTATAACCACGGCATCATTAAATAGAAGCTGCTCCGCTTCATGCATAAGTCTTTGACGCTCTGCTGCATCGGTAGTGCTGTGAACTTGTGCCATGATTCCATTATAGGCATCACTATGATATTGTGCATCATTGGCTTCATCGGAAAATACATCTAAGAAAGTTTGTGGATCCACATAGTCCCCCACCCAAGAAGCGCGCGCCACTTGATAGTGACCTTCTTCACGATTCGCCATGAACACCTTAGTCTCTTGATTTTGCAATTCTACATCAGCCCCTAAGGTATCCTTCCAAATAGCCTGCACCGCTTCAGCAATGGCTTTATGCATTTCATTCGTATTATACAAAATCGTAACCTTTGGCAAAGGATTTTGCGGTCCATAACCAGCCTCTTTCAATAAGGCTTGAGCTTCGCGTATATTATAGGCCACTAAATCACCACCAACTTGTCTAAAATCAGTCTGACTTGCCTCATCAATTAAACCTGGTGGCACAAAGGCATAAGCTGGCGTTTTACCGCCATGTACAATAGTGTCCACTATAACTTGACGGTCAATGACTAAGGAAAAGGCCTTCCGCACCCGCGAATCATCAAATGGTGGTGCTGTAACATTAAATACATAATAGTATGTTCCCAAGGAAGGCGCTACTTTAAATAAACCGGCCTCAGTCAATCGCTTTTGATCAAGAACCGGCGGCTCTACCATCATGTCAACGGCGCCACCCTCCGCTAATGTAAGACGCGTACTTTGAGATTCACTAATTGGCCAATCCATGGCCGTTAATTTTACAGCCTGTGCATCCCAATACTTATCATTTTTAATAAAATTAAGTTCTGCACTATGAATCCATTTAGTCAGCACAAAGGGGCCATTGCCAATTAATGTTTCTGCTTTTGTAGCCCAAGTATCAGGTGCTTTCTCCACTATATCAGCGCGTACAGGATAATAGGCATGAAATGCCGTAAGACCTAAGAAATAAGGCGCTGGTGCTTCCAACACAACCTGTAAGGTATGATCGTCTAAAGCCTTTACGCCTACCGCATCAGCAGTGGCTTTATCTGTATTATAGGCTTCACCATTTTTTAGCACATACAACATATATGCATTGCCAGCTGCGGTTTTAGGATTTAATACACGCTTCCAAGCATATTCAAAATCTTGCGCTTTTACAGGCACCCCATCAGACCAAGTAGCATTAGGCCGCAAATGGAAGGTATAGGTCAATCCATCTGGCGATATAGTCCAAGACTCCGCCATAGCAGGCTCTGGCAAATCCTTTTCATTTAACCTAGTTAAGCCTTCAAAAATAGCTAATTCTACAATGGACTCTGGCAAGGTTGATGATTTAGCCGGATCCAATGTAGAAGGCTCTTGCTCCAAAGCTAAGCGCAAGGTATTAGGAGGAATTGTTTCACTGCGACTACAGCCCACCAAAAGGAGTGCCATTAGCGATACGACTAAGAGCAACACTAGTGTGTGCTTTGACTTTAGTAAGTTTTGTACCATCATGTCCTCCTTATTTTTTATCTATTGCATCTAGCTCTAAATACAGTTTAATTGTGCGACCTAATAGGGCACCTAAATTAATACCCACTGCATTAGGCACATTTGAAATAAATACACCTATACCATACATCTGAGATCCTAATGGCAATAAACCGCCATCATGTTCCACATCATCTAAGGACCCTGTTTTATGGTAAAACACCTGTTCTTCATCCCAATAAAAAGGAAGTTTATCTCTAAACTGTTGTCGCCCTAATATTTGCCACATCTCTGCCCCTATACGAGGTTCCTCACGATATAAATACAAGGTTTCATAGAGAGTAATTAAATCATCAACAGTCATCTTATTCTCACGGCCTAATTTACGTGCTTCAAAATCCATCATTAAGCGCTCTAGGCGAGTCTGTTTTAAGCCTAAGGACTGCGCATACTCGTTAATTGTATCAAAGCCTAAGCGGTGTATGAGCAAATTCGTTGCCCAATTATCGCTGAGCACCATCATAAGGCGACAGAGCTCTACATAAGTAAATTCATGGGGCCCTATCAATTCTTGTAAAGCACCGCCACCAGTAACACAAGGCATCTCATGAAGACCTACTACTTCATCTAATTTAAGGCGTCCCACTCGCGCTTGATGAAATAGTGTTGCCATAATCAATACTTTTATCATACTAGCCGAAGCATGTACATCTGCTGCCTTATGGGCACATATATATTCAATGCCTCCTTGCGGTAGTAAACGAGCCACTACATAAGACACCTTGTCCTGCGGTGCATACTCTTGAATGAGTGCATCTAATTCTGACTGCAAATCCCTTGGACGAGTATTCGCCCTTAAATTTGTATCTAAATTAGCCACCAATTTTCTTTCATCATTACTCATTAATTTTGCCCCATCATATATCAATATATTACATTCTAATGTTTAAATTTAATATAATAACTTTACGTCATCAGGTTCAAAACACTAATTTAATATTAGCCCATGTAAGCCTATGCTTATTTATCACTTAATTATCACTAATTTATTACCCAATTATTATTTACTACTCACTTATAACTTATTTATCGCAAATTCATCGCTAATTTATCACCGTTTTATCGTTGCCAGCAAGCCACTCGCTGAGAGCCTTTGGAGCGTAATTCAGGCCCCTTTTCTCGACAAATTGCCTGTGCTTCTGGACAGCGTGGTGCAAATGGACAGCCTACAATTTCATCTAAAGGACTTGGCACTTCACCGCTTAATACTGGCCCAATAGGCATGGGTGCTGCTAGCGGTGCATTTAAGCGAATTAAAGCCTGCGTATAAGGGTGCAATGGATTTTCATATAAATCTTCCGTAGTCCCTTCTTCTACTACATGGCCTAAATACATAACGGCAATACGCTGGCTCATATAGCGTACCATATTTAAATCATGTGAAATAAATACATAGCCTACCTGCTTCTCTTCTTGCAAGCGAGCTAACAATTTAATAATTTGTACCTGAATGGACACATCAAGAGCTGAAATAGGCTCATCACAAATAATACATTCCGGTTCACTAATTAAAGCCCGGCCAATGCCTATGCGTTGCCGTTGTCCACCGCTAAATTCGTGAGGATATCGCTCCCCTTGCGCTTTAGACAAACCCACTTCCTGTAAAATAAGCTCCACTATTTCATCTTGTTCTGCCTTAGTCCCTCGATTCTGCACCGTCAAAGGCTCTCTTAAAATCTCACGCACAGTCATGCGCGGGTTTAAGGAGGCGTAAGGATCTTGAAAGACCATCTGAATATGCTGACGAACAAACTGCAAGTCTTGTTCCGTTGTAATTTCTTTATCTTTAACCCAGATGCGCCCTTTAGATTTAGGATATAAGCCCATCAAAGTGCGGCCAAATGTAGACTTACCACACCCAGATTCTCCTACGATGCCTAAAGTTTCACCTTGCTTTTGGTGTAAGCTAACAGATTTTAAGGCCCGTACCATCTGAGGTGTTTGACTAAAAACATGTGACTTTCCTAAAAAGTATTTTGACACATCTTCTGTTTTCCAAATAAATTCACTCATATACTTACCTCGTATTTTGTATTAGCGCTGTACATGAAGCCAACAGCGCACTTGCCGTGATGAACGCGCCTGCTCTTTATTAATTAATTCAGGCATTTTGCGAGCGCATATATTCATAGCCTTTGGACAGCGCGGATGAAAGGCACAACCAATTGGCAGCTGCAAGCTATCTGGTGGCTGCCCACCGATAGCGATTAACTCGCGCTTATCCTTCGTCGGCAAGGAGCCTAGTAGCCCCTGTAAGTAGGGATGCTCTGGCGAATTAATTAATTCTACTACAGTGCCTGTTTCTACAATCTGACCTGCATACATAACGGCAATACGTTCACACACTTGGGCGATAACGCGCAAATTATGAGAGATAATAATCATACCCATGTGCTCTTTTGCTACAATGTCCTTTAATAGCAATAAAATTTGCGCCTCTGTTGTTACATCTAGTGCTGTAGTCGGTTCATCAGCTAATAACAATTTAGGTCGCCCTGCTAAAGCCATGGCAATCACTACTCGTTGTCTCATCCCACCGCTGAGCTCATGAGGATACTGTTTCATTCGCCGTTCTGGATCAGCAATGCCTACCTTCTTCAATAAATCAATGCAAATTTCATTGCCACTGCGCTCATCACGAGTACCATCGTCTAATTCCCGGATGATGGATTCTTTTACTTGTGTTCCAATAGTCAATAAAGGGTTTAAAGCTGTCATAGGATCTTGAAAGACCATGGCCACAGTCTTCCCACGCAATGCTTGCCAAGCGGCTTCATCGTTAGGTTTCATGACCTGCTGATTAATCTCCAAAGCATCTGCCTTCACTTGAGTGTAACTTGACGGCAGTAAGCCCATGAGGGATTGTAAAGTTACGGACTTACCACAACCTGACTCCCCAACTAAGCCTAACACCTCGCCTGGTTTGACCTGTAAAGAAACACCGCGCACAGCTGGCACTGGGCCGGAAAATGTATTAAAGGTTACCTCTAAATTATCTAATTTTACTAAGCATGGCTCCTTCACTATTGTATTTATAGTCTGATTCTCCACCACAATCGCAGAAGTCTCACGAATCGTTTCAGAAGTGATGTGTTTCATCATTTTACATCCTCCTTAGGGTCTAATGCATTGCGAAGGCCATCGCCAAAGAAAGTAAATCCCAACATAGTTATACCAATGGCAATAGCTGGCGCAATAAGCTGAAATGGATAAGACCGCATAGAATTAATCCCCTCCGCAGCTAACACACCCCAACTAGCCATAGGTGCACTCACACCGAGACCAATAAAACTCAAAAATGCTTCCGTAAATATAGCTTCTGGAATCGCTAAAGTCATAGTAATAACAATGGGTCCTAAACAATTAGGCAGCATGTGACGAAATAGAATGCGCCACTTAGATACGCCCATAGCCCGCGCTGCAAGAACATATTCTTCATTTTTTAATGACATAATCTGGCTACGCACAATTCGTGCCATAGTCAGCCAATAGGCAATCCCTAAAGCAATGAAAATAGATGTTAGGCCCGGCGATAATACAACCATAAGCAAAATAACGTAGAGCAACAAAGGAATTCCATATAAGATATCAACCAAGCCCATCATGAGGCGATCTACCTTGCCTCCCATATAACCAGCTATGCTTCCATATATTACACCTATAACTAAATTAATAGCTGCTGCTACAAAACCAACCGACAAGGAAATGCGCGCCCCATATACAACGCGCACATAAATATCGCGCCCCAAAGTATCCGTGCCAAACCAATGGTCTTGAGATGGCGCCTGATTAGCTAAGGCCAAATTTTGATCCGCATAAGTATAAGGAGATAGCCAAGGTCCTACAATGGCCAATATAATCATACCCACTATAATGCAAAGCCCCAATAGAGCTAATCGATTTTGTTTCAACCGTTGCCACGGCGAAGGGCGTTTAATGTAGGAGGTTTCATCTGTAACAAGCTGCTCTAAAGGCATAAAATCGTCTATTTCGTATGAAAATTGCTTTTCATTGACTGAACTCATTGTGACTCCTCCTCTCCCATAGTAATGCGTGGATCCACTAAAGGATATAGTAAATCCACTAGCAAGTTAAAGGCTACAACTAATGCACTATAAAAAATAGTCACACCTAAAATTACTGTATAATCGCGATTATAAATTGAAGTAACAAAATATTTCCCTAGCCCTGGAATGGCAAAGATGGTCTCCACAATAAAGCTACCTGTCAACAAGGCTGCTGCCAATGGACCAATATAGGTAAGTACAGGCAAGACTGCATTGCGCAGCGCGTGTTTTAAAATAATGGTACTCTTTTTTAAGCCCTTAGCACGAGCTGTTTTTATATACTCTTGTTTCATAACTTCTAGCATGGTACTTCTCGTCAAGCGTGCAATGAATGCCATAGGCTGCGCCCCTAAGGTAATAATGGGCAATACCATATATGCAGGCCCTTTCCAAAGAGCTACAGGGAAAATAGGCCACACAAAACCTAGCCAATACACCAATACAGCACCAATGATAAAAGTAGGCACCGATAAGCCAATGGTAGACCCAATCGTAATAATGTAGTCAAGCCAAGTATTTGGTTTTAAAGCACTCCCAACACCGGCTATGAGCCCTCCTACTAAGGCAAAAGTCAAAGCCCCTAAACCAAGCTGTGCTGACACGGGAAAACTTTCGCCAATAATTTCATTAACACTACGGCCAATATATTTATAAGACGGACCTAAGTCTAAACGAACTACATGGCTCATATAATCTGAATATTGTTTCCATAAAGGATCATTTAAATGATAGGTGGCTTCAATCGTTGCCTTAATTTGAGGAGGCAATTTTTTCTCTTCTGTAAAAGGACCTCCTGGTATAGCCCTCATTAATAAAAATGTAATGGTAATAATCGCCCACATAACAACTATAGCGCCTAGTAAACGCTTACCTATATATTGTGCCACTCTCGTCACGCTCCTTTTTATACATATTCACTTTCTTATTATACAATACTCCAAGCATAATACAGTATACTTTCTCGATTGTATTCTATATACAATTCACAAGATTTCGTCTATCTGTCCTATTTAATTTTATTTTTCTGTATATTTACATATGACACTTTGTTATTTAAAATACTAATAGAAAATAAAACTTTAGAAATGAGGCGTATTATGAATTCAGTAAAAAATCCAGTACCAACGGTACTATCTATTCAAGACATGAGCTCCATTGGGCGTTGTTCCCTAACTGTAGCTCTGCCCATCATCAGCGCACTAGGCTCGCAAGCAGCGCCACTGCCTACAGCCTTGTTATGCAATCATTTAGAATATGAGCATTATGAAATGGTGGATTTCTCTGATCATCTTCGCGCCTTTATGGACTGTTGGGTAAAAAATGACATTACCTTTGATGCCATTCAGAGTGGTTTCTTAGCCTCACCTGAACAAATCCACATTGTCATTGAAGCCATTGAGCGCTTCGGCAATGAACATACACCAATTATCGTTGACCCTGCCATGGCTGACGATGGTCATCTCTACTCTGTATATAATCAAACCATGATTGAAGAAATGCGCAAGCTAATTAATCATGCCCATATTATTAAGCCAAATTACACGGAAGCAACCTTCCTTCTAGATTTACCTTATGAGCCTGAAAATGTAACAGATGAGACAATTCGCCTCATTTGTGAACGATTACATCGCCTAGGACCTCGTCATGTCATAATGTCTGGGGTGCCTCATAAAACTCATGCCGTTGTAGCGATTTATGATGGTGAAACTGATTCCTTAGAGTTTATCAACACGAAACTAGTCCCTGTTAAAGCGCATGGCACAGGCGATATTTTCACCGCTGTATTAACAGGTTGTTTATTGCAAGGCTATTCCACTCATGACAGTGCCACTATAGCCGCTAATTTCACCACTGACGCAGTAAAATACACGCATGAAACCATTGGTTCCATGCGCAATGGTCTTTTATTTGAACCACTGCTTGGCGAGTTGACCAAGCTTGTTAAACGGGAGGTTTAATAATGAAATTTTCTATTCGCGATATTGTATATATTGGCATGCTCACAGCCTTGATGGTATTGGCTACCTTCCTCTTTATTCCACTACCTACTGGTGGCATGGTTCATATGGGGTCTGCTGCACTCTTTACCATTTCATCTTTATTTGGCGGACTTTACGGTGGTATTTCTGCAGCCTTAGGATCCGCTATTTTCGATATGATTTCTGGCAAATATGTATATACCCTATATTCCATCGTAATTAAAGGTATTTGCGGTTTATTAGTAGGCTATATTGTAATCGGCCTGCGACCTCAGAAAAAACCTTTAAATAAAGCAATAATCATCCGCATCGTGCTTGCTATTATTTTAGGTGCTATATGGACTGCTGCAGGGTACTTTGTAGCTTGGGCCGATGTGTATAATAGCTACGAAATGGCTTTTGCTCGCCTTCCAGCAAGCTTCTTAACTAGTGGAGTAGGCTTTATCGTATCGATCTTCCTCATTCCAGCTATCTGGAGCATTCGAAACAAGAAAAAATAATCCAAATAAGCAATGACATGCTAGTCATATATAGTCTTAAATGATCTATATAATTTTAAATGAGCTATATAGTCTTAAACGATTTGCATATAGTTTTATATTACCTACATATAATCTAAAATGAACTATTACAGAGAATAATTCTTAGTATATTGTCGACCTCTTGTCATTCCTATACAAACAGAACCAAGCACAGCTAACTAGCTGTGCTTGGTTCTTTATTTTCTATATTATTCTACTTATGCCTATGCCATAACACCCCCGCAATATATGCCATAAAAGAGCCCCTAGTATATGCTATAAAAGAGCCCCTAATCTCTGCCATTATAGGGCCCATAATAGAGACTCTACCACTTCTTTATCTGTTCTTCATTTTATGCTATAATTATAGAATTAAAAATAGATTAGTAAAGGACGATTGTATGGATATATGGATAAATTTCGGCCTAGCATTGCTTATGGGCATTATAGCTTTTGGCATTACTCGCTGGGCATATAACAACAATATAAAGCTCCTAGCACTACACGGTCGACTAAACCGCCTACAATTTTTAATTGGGCTCATCGGTCTGACACTTGTGTCTAGTATCTTCAACAATTTAATTTCAACTTTAACAGAAAATGTAGTCGTACTCGCCTCATATTATGCCATTCGCACATTAACCTTCTTTGGGCATTGCATTTTGCTTACCTTTTTCTATGTGCTCTATGCGCGGCGCTTCCAGGATTTAAACATACACGGCATCGTCGGCATTCTTTGGTGCTTATTAATGGCCTTTACCTATCCATACAGCAATATTAAGTCCTTTAACTTTTTCTTTTTACTCATCACCTGGAGCGTAAATGCCCTATTACTCTTCATCCCTGGCAGTAATAAGCCCAATATTTACGGCTTACCCGCTACCTGGCCAAGTAATCCAAAGCCTAAACGACGCATAAGTCGACGTAAAACTGTGTAAAGTAGTAAAACCATAAAACATAAAAAACTAAAGAGTATAAAACAGCAAACACCGTATAAAATCGTGTAATGTGTAAGTAAACCGCTCACCTTACTTGCTTCGATTCTGGGCCCGTAAGGTCAACACTAATTCAGCAATTGATGCACTTAAAGAATCCATCTTCTGCTCTAAGCGAAGCAATAAATACGAGGCTACCACCATAGGAAAGCCGTAATTTGCCGCGGCTGTCAAAAGGTCTTCCATAATAACACCTCCTCTGTAATATACATTACAGAAAGAATGTACTGTCAACCTAAGTAAATAAAAGACTATCAAACAATAACATATGTATCAAAAAAAGGCGCCCTCAAGGGGCGCCTTTCTTATTTAATTGCTATTAACTTGTCTATTAATCCATAACAACCTGTCTATTTAAACAGTTTAACCTATTTCATCAAATTAGCTTGTTTTATCAACTAAAGTTTATTGAATCAACTTTAATTGATTCAATCAAGTTTAGGCATTTTAACGAATTAATAAAATCCATTCCAACAAAGTACACACAATATAGGCAATAATAAATTTTACCTTTTGCTTTCTATCGCGATCTTCATCGGCAATACGCAAGCGCTGTGCTAAAAATCGTTTGTCTCGAATCTGCAAGAGTAAATCGCGAATATTAGCCTGGCAAGCCTCATCATTAATCGCTCCATTTTTCTTGAGCGAAGCCTGTTGAATCGTAATACGGCGCTGTAGTTTTCGCATTTGAATCTTAATATTATTGTGCACAAATACACTTTGCCACTTTTTGCGCGAATCAAAATACATATAAATATAGCGCGGAATATTCATAACAATAAAGCTGATACACAAAATCCCTAAAGAAATAAGGAAATATGTGGAGAAAGAAAATTCAATCGTTTCAGCTGGCAAGTAATGATGTAAGATTACAAAGCTAATCCATACACCAATTGGCAATAACAGGGCTGCTGCCATATCCACCGAACGAACCCAACTAGTCTTAACCGGTATGTCTTGAATCGCGTGCGTTTCTACTTCATCGCGAAACGCATAATACTCAAGCTGTAAGGCCGATTGCTCTGACTTCGCATTGATTAGCAAAGCTGGTCCTTTAGCTTCAGGCGAGCGCGCTGGCCAAGGAATCAGACGGCGAATAGGACTATCTGGAGCTAAATCAAAGCGAATTATGCCCTTCTTCTCAAAGCGCATAGTGGAACCATCATCACCGATTTCAAAAGGATTGAAGAAGGTCCCTAATAAGCTAAGACTCCAATTACCTAAGGAGTGAACTATGGTATTTAAAATAAATCCACCCATATCCACATCCGACATATTCAATTTTATAGAAAAACCCGTTGCATAATCATCAAACCATAAGTCTTCAATAGAAAACTCTACGGTAATAACATTGCCTAAAGTCGTAATTATTCCTAAGTACACTTTATTATTGGGTTCAAATTCGAAGGTAACAGAATAAAATAACCAATGATTACGTAACTGCGCTTTTATAATCCGATTTATGGCATCCTCTTCCACACTAATCATGCGGTGGTCATATAAATGACATTCTTCCTGTGCCTCTACGGGAGCTGCCTCTGGTTCAATTACGGCAGGCTCAGGTAACGCTTGTTTACGATTCTTAGCGGTCATTGCTTCTGCTAATTCCAATAAACGTGTTACTATTTTACTCATGAATCCCCCTATGGGTTTAATACGTTCTTAACATTCCAATTATACCACAGTAGGCTTTATTTTCAAACTTAGTCAAATTCCTCAAGAAATAGGATGATTCTTGACTGCTCCAATAACTATAAACGACTTTAAATATTAACATCTATGATAACATATATGCCATCTAAAATATATGTACCATGAAGTATGGGACTCATTAAAATTAGACCTAATTAATAAGATCTCAATTACCTATGAAGCTCTCTAACTGCCCCATTAAATATAAGTTCAATAATTCTGAGTCCTTAATATATAAACCCATAAAATAAGAGGCCCAGTTCCCTAACAATAGAGAACTGAGCCTCACTAATTATTTCCTACCTTGAATTTTACAAGCCATAGGACTAAGCAAAAACAAGATTATGAATATGAATGCTCTTACAATGTTTCCATCGAGAGCTTGCGATAAGCGTAGAAAGCGCCGCCTTTAGCCATGAGTTCTTCATAGCTACCATCTTCAATGATGCGCCCCTGGTCCATAAACAAAATACGGTCCATTTTTTCTAAACCACCTAAGTGGTGCGTAACGCATACGACTGTTTTCTGAGCCATTAATTTCAATAAAGATTCTTGAATTTCCTGACGTACCACTTGATCTAAACCTTCTAAAGGCTCATCTAACAACAGTACCGGACTATTCCGTAACCATAAGCGAGCTAAGGCAATGCGTTGCTTCTGACCGCCACTAACGCCCATGCCACCGCTACCAATAATAGTTTTTAATCCATTTGGCAAGCTCTTAACCCAATCAAAGATAGCGGCAAAGCGCAAGGCTTCTTCTAATTCTTGTTCAGTGGCCTGAGGTTTCGCCAAGCGAATATTGTCTTCTATGGTCGCATGGAATAAGTAACTATCTTGAGTTAAGCTGCCATAATAGCTTCGCGCCTCACTAATAGGAATGCTACGCAATTCTTGATTTCCTAAAAAAATTTGGCCATCATAGGAATAAAAACGCTCTAGCAGAGTCAATAGTGTAGTCTTACCAGAGCCACTAGGTCCTACAAGAGCCACCTTTTCCATTGGTTTAATCTGCAAAGATAAATCAGAGTATACCCTCTGACGGCCTTCAGGATAGGCAAAATGTACATCTTTAAACTCTAAACCTACGGCGCTAGGCGCTATCCCACTAGGCTGTGCTTCATCCACTACAGCCGGCTTCTCTTGTGCTAAGGCAACCAATCGTCCTATAGCAGCCTTACTTTCACGGCCATGATACCAAGCCACTGCTAAAGGCACCAGCGCTTCAAAATAAGATTGTAGGGAAATCGCTACAACAGCAATAAATATACCTTCTTGCTGACTTCCATGAGCTAGTGGGATCATAATAACAGCCCCTAAGACCATGGTAATTTGCGTCAAGCCGAGAAGCAAAGTATCACCTATATTAACGCCTCGTTCTACAGTTTTCTGCGCCCTACTTAAGGTCTCAAATTCCTTGCTTACACGCGCGCTCACTGGACCTTCTTGCTGGTATGTCAAAATATCCATAATGCCCGCCAAGCTCTCTACAATAGTATTTTTTACATTGCTGCGATAGCCCAGCGACGCATCAATAGCCTGCCGATTATGTAAAAATACGCCATAAGGTATTACTATAGCCCCCAGTACAAAGGCGGCTGCTAAAAGCCAAACTAAATCAAAAGAGAAATGAGCTAAAAAGTAGAAGCCAATAATGGTTAATAATACAGCCCCTACAGGTGGAATAATAACGCGCAAATAAAAGAATTGCAATGTTTCAATATCAGCCATAATACGGCCTAATACTTCACCACTAGTAAAGCGATTTAACACTGCTGGCACCAAAGGTTCTAGTTTTTTATAGAACCACACCCGCAAACCATACAAACCTTGGAACGCCATATGATGCGACACATAGCGCTCAATATAGCGACACACTGCCCGAGCAATACCAAAGAACCTAACCCCTACAATGGCTAAACTTAAGGCCGCTAATTCAGGTTGAAGGGCCGCTTCTGTAATGAGCCAACTAGACGTGGTTAATAAACCAACATTCATAAACACTGTTAAAAAGGAAAATAATAAACTGAGCCACAAGGAATTTCTAGCTGGGCCCAATACGGAGAATAAACGTTGCATCCAGCCCGATTGATTTGATGATGCAGATCTTAATCCCGTACGCTCTACATTTACAGAATCGCCTACAGCAGATATATCTATAGTAGACTCCTTCTCGACTGATAGATCTATAATAGGAGCCTTCTCGGCTGATAGCTCTATAGCAGACTCATCCTCAACTGACAAACCTGTGGAAAAAGCTTTCTCAGCTGACAAACCTAAAACAGAATCCTCCTCAACTGACCTCTCTATAGTAGAAAGACCTTCAGACGACAAATCTTTAGTCGAAGTATCCTCAGATGGCAAATCTATGCTTGTAGCGAGTTCACCAAGCAATTCGCCCGTTAATGGACGCCCCATACCTGCTTCCACCAAGCTACTAAAATAGCCACCAGCACGGACCAATTCATCAAAGCCACCGCGTTCAATGATGGCACCTTCACGCATAACTAACAGATTGTCAGCCCAACGCATTGTCTGTAATCGGTGTCCTACTAAGAGCACAATGCGGTCTTTCATTAATACTTTTAAAGCCTTAGCTAAGGATTGCTCCGTCGCTACATCAAGATGTGCCGTAATCTCATCAAGCACTAAAATAGGTGCTTGTTTCAAAAAGGCGCGCGCCAAGGCAATACGCTGTCTCTGACCTCCAGAAAGACCTACGCCGCCTTCCCCCACTACAGTATCTAAGCCTTGTGGCAATTCAGCAATAAACTCCTGAGCCTCCACCAATTGTAAAGCTTCTTGCACAATCGCTTCATCCATTGGTCGATTAAAAGTAATATTCTCTCGTAAAGTGCCCTTAAATAAATGAGGTTGCTGTGGTACAAAGGTGACTAAATCACGCCAATGGTCGCTATTTACAGAAAGTAAATCAGTTGTGTCTACTAAAATTTGCCCACTAGAAGGTGCCATTAAACGCATCAATAAATGAGCAATCGTACTTTTCCCTGCTCCACTTTCACCGACAAGCATGGTCACTTCACCACGTTTTAAAGTAAAATCAATACCTTTTAACGCGAATTGCTCACGCCCTATTTGATCAGGTAATTGTGGATATTCGTAAGTAATGTCTTTAAACCTAACTTCTCGAATAGACTCAGCCTCAGAAAAGGACTTTGCGCCTGAAGCCGGCTCCTGAATAGGAAGTGCTAAGAAATCATCTATTTTACTTAAGCTGACTTGCCCCGCCATGCCGGTATGGAAAGCCGCCCCTAATTGCCTTAAAGGCGCATAAAACTCAGGCGCTAATAGCAATACAAAGAAGGCTGGCAAGAACTCTTCATGACCATATAGTAAGGCAACCCCCATGTAAACCGCTATCAAAGCCGTACTGATGGTACTTACTAATTCCAATACTAGGGCTGATAAAAAGGCAATGCGCAACACCCGCAAAGTGGAATCTCTAAACTCAGCCGATAAACGCTCAATTACCTCAATCTGCTCTTCCGAACGGCCAAAGAGCTTGAGCGTTACAATTCCTTGAAGTACGTCGAGAAAGTGACCACTTAAAAAGCTCATGCGCTCCCATTGTTCCTTATTCATCTTCTCCGCTTTACGGCCAATTAAAATCATAAAGAAAGGAATGAGCGGAAAGGTAATAAACAATATGATGGCTACCCAAGGGGCTGCATCAATAATGGCTATAGCCATCACTAAGGGAATCATCATGGCATAAAGCATTTGCGGGACATAACGGGCAATATAAGACTCCACATTTTCAAGTCCATCCGTCAATAAATGAACTACATCGCCATGCCGTTCACCCGTAAAAGGTCCTAAACGCATCAAATGAGACCAAATGCGTTTGCGCAAATCCTCTTTAGCTAGGCTCGCTAAATCTTGTGCTACTTCTTCCTGACTAAATGTAGCCACTAAGCGCACTAAAATAGCGCCTACTAAACATAATAATGTGCTACCCACTTCGGCTAGCGGTTTGCCTAAGAAAAATGTTTCATTTATTAATACAGCAAAAAACCATGCCTGTCCCACTATGGCCAAGGTTCCTAGTAAGCTAAAACACCCTAATCCTATCGCTTTATTTTTAAAACGAATGAGCTCCTCCCGAGCTGTTTTAACTATCACATAAACCTCCTATATTAAACTGACTCATTGAGTCAACATTTCACTCATAAAAAAATGCACATGCGTCACATGTGCACCTTTTTATTTGAATTATCTAAATTGTTTTGGTACAAACCAAGTGTCTTCGCCTTCTACTTCAGCATCAGCACCATCATCACTAATGATCATAGTTTCTGGTTTGCCTACAGACAGAATCTCGCCAGTAGCAGCATCAAGCGTAATATCTACTTTTTCGCCATTGCGATATACCGCAACTACATAGACAACTTCGCCATTTTCAGCTTTTACTTCCCAGCCTTTACTTAAGGCGCCATCACCGATATGCGCTACAGCAATTGCTTCTGCTTTCTTAGGTTCCATTACATTAAGAGGATTGAAGATGCGGTTAGGAATATCTTTCTCCTTGCCATCTACAGTTTCCTTGATGATATTGGATGTAATAACATCAATTTGTAATTTATATGTATTTTTTAATGTATAACCTTCAACTACGTATGCAAAGCGGCCTTTATCAGGTTTTAACGAAATGGAGTGAACAGCGGAATTTGGATATTTTGCCAAGAAAATACCAGCCACTTCGCGCATGCTTAATACCATAGATTGACCTGGTTGGCGAGCTACTGTTGTAGGTGTTACATCTACTGCATCAGCTGCGGAAACAGTTCCTACTGTAGTAACGGAAAAGGCACCAACTGCCATAACCCCTGCCAAAGCGAGGGACGTTAGTTTTTTATTCATTCCTTACCTCCTAAATAGTAATATACATTAAGTATATCACAGCTATTAGTTGTTCTCAATCAATTTTTATAGCTCACGTAAGTTATATTGATAAGAAGAATTACTTAGGCTCTTCTTCTCTAATAGACTCTACTGATTCTTCTGTCATGACTGGCGCTACATTATTTGTCTCTTTTGCCTCTCGCGCCTCATTCATAGCCTCTTTATGTAAATGAGTCTTCTCTTCTAGTGCTTTATGCTTTTGCTCTTTAGAAGCCAAACGTTTCTGCACATCTTCGCGCACTAGTTTATATACGGTAGCTCCCAAAGGTACACTGAGTAAAATACCTGGTACACCATATAAAGTACCGCCTACTGTAATAGCCGCAAATACCCAAATACCAGGAAGCCCTACAGAGCCACCTACAATTTTAGGATAAATAAAATTACCTTCAATTTGCTGCATCACAACTAGAATAATTACAAAGATTAAAGCATCCATTGGACTGACCGATAAGAGCATGACAATACCCATGAAGCCCCCAATATAGGCCCCTAATAAAGGCACTAAAGCCGTTAAGCCAATTACACAACCAATAGTTAATGCATAAGGCACAGAGAAGATCGCTAAGCCAGCGCCTACCATAACACCTAAAATTAAAGCATCTAAAAACTGACCAATAAAGAAGCTACTAAACACTTGACTCGCTACGCGCCATACATGAACATAGGAGCTAATTCGATGCTCTCGTCCATACGCACGACTTAAACGGCCTAGCTGACTACGCAATACTTCTTTATCCAATAATACATAAATAGCAAAAATTAGCCCCACTACAAAGCTAAAGACCCATTCCACAGTATCACTCATAGTCTGAACAATATAGCGACCACTGTCAGCACCAATCTTTTTCAGATTATCGGCAAAGGTTTCTGGTGAAATAGAGTCCATCACTGTAGAATTGTGCAAGGCTGGCGTATTAGCAATAAAGGAACTTACCAATTGGCTCCCCTCTTGATATAAGCCAGGCACAGCTTGAACAATAATCGTCAAGGAGTGAACTAATTGTGGAATGGCCATCCATCCTACGATGAATAAAGCCAATAGAACAGCTAAAATAGCTAATACAATACATACAGGGCGGCGCGAAGCTACTACCCATTTATTAGTACTTTTAGGTGCGTAAATTTGCTCAAATCGTTTAACAATAATATTTAACACGAACGCAATTAAAACACCCCATACGAGCGGCATTACCGCATCAAGCACGATTCGTGCATTAACTAAAATAGAATCAAACTTGATAGCAATTAAAAATACTAAGCCCGCCAAAATAATTAACGTTGCAATATGTTTATACTCTTTTAAAGGATTCATCGCTCAACTCAATCTAAAATTTTAACTAATAACCACACAGAACCTACATTATTTTATGCAAATAATGTATCAAGGCCTGCTTCATCTAAAATAGTACCTACTGTGAATGGTCCGAAAATGCCAAATCGTGCACTTACTTCATCAAAGCGCATTTCATTGACGATTTTCTTAAACTGTACAGGATCATCAGACATTAAAGTAATGCCCCATTCCCAATCATCTAAGCCACAAGCGCCAGTAGTAAATTCTTTAATAGTCTCTTCGTATTTCTTGCCGATTTGACCATGGGAACGCATCATGCGACCGCGTTCTTCACGACTAGTCATGTACCAGTTATCCGTCAAATGACGTTGCTTGCTCATAGGATAGAAACACATATATTTTAAGCGCGGTACTTTAGGATACAAGCGAGCTTGTACCTTTGGATGATTGATGTCCGTGCGCATATAATTACTTACTTCGATAACAGCCACAAAAGATGCGGTAGGAATTAACACAGCGCCAATAGCCATTTTACGAAGGGCTGTTTCACGAGCAGTAACTTCTTCAAGGGTAGGCTCTAAGAACCAAATTAAAAGGTCCCCTTTTTGACCTGCCACATTGTATAATGCATAGCTAGCTTCATGTGCTTCATGACGAGTTTCTAATTCGCCAATAAATGCTTTAAATTCTGCTAACGCAGCCGCTTGCTTAGCTGGTTCCCAGGATTGCCATTTTTGAAAATCAATGCGATATGTAGCATGAATGCTGAACCAGCCTTCATAAGTAAGTACTGCTGGTGATTTTTCATCGCTACCATGACCAGCGCTATGTGGATGAGCCTCCCCTAAATTAGAGTTATGAATGCCCATACCATGATGATGTTTTTGTTCTTCCATAATGAAACCTCCTCATCTGAGTTGATATAAATTTATTTGTATTAATTGTTTTGTTAAATGCTATTTGCCAAAAGCGTGTATCAATAGCTTTTAGATTATATATATCAAGTAGTTTTGCTAAGCCCATTAACTACTTGATTTGATCCATAGCTTTTGCTAATTGCATGTATCGAGTAGTTCTGCTAAACCCATTAACTACTTGATTTGATCCATAGCTTTTGCTGATTGCATATATCATTTTTACCGATTAGCAAATTGCTTATCTACTAACGCCTTTGCTTGGCGCACGCCATCAGGCATACCGACGCCATCAAAAGGTGTACCAATCATATGTAAACCTGGATACGCCTTGCTAGCATACGCCGTAAGACGCGCAATCATGTCTCGATGCCCCACCTTGTATTGTGGCATGCTCTTATTCAAGCGCGTAAGCTCTGTCCATAAAGGTTTCGCCGTGAAATTCATAATCTTTTGAATTTCTTCTAATGCTAACTCTTTAAGCGCCTCTTCTTCCAAACGCTGTACTGTATCATCGCCAGGTTTGCCCATGAACACGCGAAGCACCACGCGATCCGCTGGCGTCGTTTGCGGCCATTTAGCACTGATATACGTACAAGCAGTGAGTGGCGTAGCGCATTTGCGAGTAATAACAAAGCCCGTACCATTTAAATCAGCATCAAAAGTAGCTCGATCAAAGCCCATAATGGCAATGGCGCAGGAAGATAAATCCATGGAAATTAAGTCCTTAAATTTAGGGTCTTCACTGAACCAAGCACCATAGCTTTGTGGTGGCGTAGTAATAATCAATTCATTATACGGCGCTTTCACCGTACCACCAAGAACATAGCCAGCTTCTACTTTTTCAATAGATGTCACATCAGTATTCTTATACAAAGTTACATTCGCTGGCATTTGCCCTACCAAGGCATCAATGATAGATTCAAGGCCACCTGTCAATTGGCGGAATTGGCCACTTGGCTTAGTACCAGATGCACCGCGTTGTTTACGAGCAGCCAACATGCCTTTTACCATATTGCCATATTTTCGCTCCATTGCATGGAACTCAGGGAAGGTGGCATCTAAACTTAATTCGTATATATTGCCCCCATAAATCCCAGACAATAAAGGCTCAATCAATTTATCCATCATCTCATTACCTAAATGGTAACGGAAAAATTCCCCGATTGATACATCCCCATCTGTTGGATAGGGCTTTTTGAAATAATCCTGCATAGCGCGGAATTTACCAGGCCAAGAAAGCAAAGTAGACTTCGCAAATGGTACAAACTCCGTAGGAATCCCCACAATCGCTCCACCAGGAATAGGGAACATGCGATTATCATTGTAAATAAAAGCCTGCCCTGTTGCATTGGTTACAATCGTATCACCGAGACCGAGTTCAGTAATCAAATCAGTCATAGCCTGCTTGCGCGCTAAATACGAATCAGGCCCCACTTCTACCACATAGCCATCAACGCGCTTGGTCTTTATCTTACCACCAAAGCGACTTTCTCGTTCATATACATCGATTTGCCAGTTTGGCTGTGCTTGACCTAAATAATACGCCGTTGCTAGACCGGTCAAGCCACCACCAATAATTGCTACTCGATTCATTATTTCACCTCATTACTCTTCGCTAGTCGTCGCACTGCCTGTGTCATGGCCTCTACAAATAAAGGATTGCCATTAGGCATAGGAACGCGAGTATATTGTAAACCTAAGTGTTCACAAAGGTCCTTACATACAATATCATTGTCATATAATACTTCTAAATGATCGCATACAAAACCAATCGGCACATATATAACTGTTTGCGCCTCCGTCTTGGCAGCCACTTCTTGAGTCACAGCCTCTACATCAGGTGTTAACCAGTCGCCGCGCACTCCAGCACTTTGCCAAGCCATATAATAATGGTCTATACCTGCCGCTTCGGCTATGCCATGGGCAGTTGCTTCTACCATTTGAGGGTATGTATCGCCCATATGGATTACATGGTAAGGCAAACTATGGGCCGTAAAAACCACTGCCACCGATTCCGGATTGGTCACTTCCTGTAAAGTGACTTTCAATGCATTCACCCAATAGGCAACAAATTGTGGTTCTTCATTCCACGCCTGCACTTCATGGATTTTCATGCCATAGCGTTTGGCCCGGCGCTGCGCACGCTCAAAATACGAAGCGGTAGCAAAAATAGAAAAATACGGCGCCATCACAATGGCAACAGCTTCCTCTATGCCGGCTTCAGCCATGCGAGACACAGCTTCTTCTATACTGGGCTCAATATGTTTATTGCCAATAAAGAGCTCAAATTCATAGCGTGTAGAGCGTTCATTAAGTTGCTTCACTAACTCCTGCGCTTGCAGCTCAGTTAGCTTTGCTAAAGGGGACAAACCGCCAATAGCAGCATACCGCTTAGTCAGGGTTGTTACCTCTTCTTCTGTAGGCGGATAGCCACGGCGAATATTAGTATAATAAAGCAAAATGTCTGCTTCCGACCGCGGCGTCCCATACGCCATTACTAATAGGCCCATTCTCTGTTTCATATGGCCCACCTTATTTGCTCGTCACTTCATGCACATAGTGCACAATCCGCTGCAACACCTCTGGATTGGCTTCTGGCACTACGCCGTGACCTAAATTAAATATATGTCGACCATGGGCTTGGCCTTCTTGTAAAATGCGATCAATTTCAGCCTGAATAACATCCCATGGGGCAAATAAATAAGACGGATCTAAATTACCTTGAACCGTTTGCGTAATCCCCATTTTAGTAGCGTCGCTAATCGGCGCACGCCAATCTAAGCCAATTACATCTAATGGCAATTCCTTCCATAAAGGAAGCAAATGATATGTGCCAACACCAAACATAGTAATAGGCGTAGTCGGATGTAATTCTTTTAAGCCCTTAATTAATCGCTCCATAAATGGATAAATGCGTGCCTTATATTCTAAAGCACTTACGGCACCTACCCAGGAGTCAAAAATCTGTACAGCACTAGCACCAGCTTTAATTTGAGCATCTAAATAGGTAATACTCATAGCTGTTAACTTTTCCATTAAAGCGTCCCAAAGCTCAGGTTCAGCCACTAACATTTGACGCGTCTTCTGATAATTCTTAGAAGGGCCTCCTTCAATCATATAGCTAGCCAATGTAAAAGGAGCGCCACAAAAACCAATAAGCGGCACTTGCAATTGCTCTTGAGTTAATATGCGGATTGTCTCTAAAATATGAGGCAATGACTCGCTTGGCTCTAAAGGACGTAAAGCCTCAATGTCCTTAGCGTGGCGAATCGGATTGTCAATCACAGGCCCTATACCTGGCTTTAACTCCACCTGTACGCCAATCGGCTGCAATGGTGTCATAATATCCTTGTATAAAATAGCGGCATCCACATTATATTCTTCCACTGGTAAACGTGTAATGTACGCACACAACTCCGGTTGCTGTGTGATCTCAAACAAAGAATACTTCTCTTTAATACGGCGATATTCGGCTTGACTTCGGCCTGCTTGGCGCATGAACCACACAGGGCAATGCGAAGTCGTATCCCCTTGGATAGTTTTTAAATATGTCATATTCATTAATGTGTCTTCTTTCTACTAGATTCTAGTCATATACTTAAGTTTACCATTTTATGAGCATAAATGAAAATGTTTTTATGCAATTTACTGCCTTTTTAAACAGTATTTTTTCTAATTTTATAAAAAAATTAAGACTGTGACCGAGCACATTAAAAAAAGTGCAAAGAGCCACAGTCTTTTTATTCTATTTTTATTTATTATTTATCTTTTTTTCACAAATACTGAATCAATGCTATAGCGTCCTGGCCCAGCAATGAAAAGCAAAATGGCACCAAACATCATTTGTGATGGGTAGTCCCATTTAAAGAACCCACTGTCAAAAGCCGCCAAGGTAGCCACTAATAAAGTGCCAATAATCATGAGCGCGCCTAAGCGACTCAAGAAGCCTATAATGAGTAAAAATCCACCAATCATTTCAAAGGCTGCTGCCAATGTCCCTAATAATAAAAATCCATCAGGCACACCAAACTGTGCTAAAGTCGATCCAATGGCATATAAAGTCTTGCTGCCTCCAGCAAATTTAAAATACCCATGCGCCATCATAGAGGCACCGAAAACAATACGATAAAATAAAAGCCCCGCATCATGATAGCGGAATAAATTATGGAATAATAAGTTCATACACATATCCTCTCTATATAAACTATGTAATATGTAAACTATATAAATTATATAAACTAAAATAGCTCTATACAAAGCTCATACGTAATTGCACAATTACTAGAAAACTGCCATGACAAGTTGTTATCACGGCAGTTTATCTCTAAGAATTCAATTATTTGTACACTTTAGCAAAACTGCTAACTTTAGGCCATAAAGCAGTATCATCTGCACTACCTAAACCAATAACGCGAATGGACGTGCCAAAATATAAATTTTCATACACTACAATGTGCAATGTATCAGAATATATTTTAGTTCCTTCAATCGTGTCCATGCGAATCACCCCTTCATAGGTGCCATTCTTTTGTTCTGTCAATGGTGTCACTACCACATAAGGATGCTCCACATTGGCTCCGTTAGCATTGATAAACTCTGCCACCTCTTTCGTATAGGTAGGCAACTCTTCTTTCTTTTTCTTCAAAGAAATTATTGGCATAGATGCTTGAATACCCATTTTTTCAAGGCCTGCTTCACCTAAACGAATATCAGCCACTACAGCATAACGGAACTCATTGTTTTCCTTATAACGCAATTGATACACATCAGTGGACAGAACGCCTAAATCCATCAAAAATGTATTGATATCCTGCTTATTGGTCAACAAGGACACTTGGTCCCCTTGATATAAAGTAACCCCTGCTGGCACTTTCACAGATTTAATATCTACAACCTGCTTATTCGCAGCCCAGGCATTTGAATTTAATCCTACGGTAAGGGCCAACAGTAATGCGGCACCCCACAATTTACATTTCATGCTTACACTCCTTTAATAGTGTTTTTATAATTTGCCTATGTGGCATTATCCTTTTTTCTGCATCTTAGCCCAGCTATCGCGAAGACCTACAATGCGGTTCATCACAATATGGTCAGCCGTGCTATCTTTATCTGTTACAAAATAACCTTGGCGCAAGAATTGGAAGCGATCGCCCACTTTAGTGTCTTTGAAAGCTGGTTCCCCTTTCCCATGATGAATGGTCAAGGAATCTGGATTCAACTGTTCTAAGAAATCTTTGCCGGCATTTTCTTCGTCTTCTGTATTTAATAAGTAATCATACAAACGAAGTTCCATATCTACAGCCGTAGACGCTTCTACCCAATGCAAGGTCCCTTTTACTTTGCGAGTGCAACCGCTGCCGCTCTTAGTTTCTGGGTCATACGTACAGTGGATTTCCTTAATGGAGCCATCTTCATTCTTAATCACTTCATTACACATTACAATATAAGCACCTTTTAAGCGTACTTCTTTGCCTGGTGTCATGCGGAAGAATTTTTTAACTGGCACTTCCATAAAGTCATTTTGCTCAATATATAATTCGCGACCAAATGGCACTTCACGATACCCCATGTCTTCATTTTCTGGGTTATTTTCGATAGTCACCATTTCTGTTTGCCCTTCTGGATAATTAGTAATCACCACTTTAACAGGGTCAATAACAGCCATTTGACGAGGTACTTTTAATTTTAAATCTTCGCGAATACAGAACTCAAGCAAGGCGATGTCTACTACACTGTCTGCTTTAGCTACGCCAATGCGTTGGCAGAAGTCACGAATGGATTCTGGTGTATAACCACGACGGCGAAGACCGGAAATCGTCGGCATACGAGGATCATCCCAACCGCTCACCAAGTTTTTTTCCACCAATTGACGAAGCTTACGTTTACTCATAACCATGTTGGTAATATTTAAACGGGCAAATTCAATCTGTTGTGGCTTTTCAACATCAGGCCATTCTTCTAGTACCCAATTATATAATGGGCGATGCACTTCAAACTCAAGTGTACATACGGAATGCGTAATGCGCTCAATGGCATCTTCTACAGGATGCGCATAATCATACATAGGGTAAATGCACCATTGGCTGCCCGTACGATGATGGTCAGCATGTAAAATGCGATATAATACTGGGTCACGCATAACAATATTAGGGGACGCCATATCGATTTTAGCACGCAATACTTTCTCCCCGTCTTTATATTTACCTTCTTTCATTTCTTCAAATAAACGAAGGTTTTCTTCTACGGAGCGATTGCGATATGGGCTGTCAGTACCTGGTGTAGAGAAATCACCACGAGTATTTTTAATTTCCTCTGGAGTTTGATCGTCTACATAGGCACGGCCTTTTTTTATTAGCTCTTGAGCATACTCATACATTTGATCAAAATAGTCAGACGCAAAGTACTCACGGTCTTCCCAATCAAAGCCCAACCATTTCACATCTTCTTCGATAGATTTTACATATTCCACATCTTCTTTTACAGGATTCGTATCATCAAAGCGAAGATTAGTTAATCCCTTGTAAGCTTCACCTAAGCCAAAATTTAAGCAGATAGATTTGGCATGACCAATATGTAAGTAGCCATTTGGCTCAGGAGGAAAGCGCGTATGGACACGTTTGCCATACTTTCCTTCTTCATTGTCTTTATTAATAATGGCCTCTATAAAATTAACGGTTTCATTATTTGGTGTTTCCACGAATAATCATCCTTCCTTTATTTACTCTATCCGCTTATTTTACCATATTCCGCAAGAATTTTCACTATTCAGCGTCTTTATAATTTACTTCTGGATTAACACAAGTTTTTAATGGTTTGCCTGCCAATCCTAGTAAAATATTATCAGCTGTGAGCATCGACATATCGCGACGAGTCCGGTCAGTATACGACCCAATATGTGGCACCACTAATACTTTGCCTGTTTTAAGTAATGGATGGTCTCCTGGCAATGGTTCTGGATCGGTCACATCAAGAGCAGCGTATTCAATTTCACCTTCATTCAAGGCCCATACGAGGGCATCAGTGTCCACAATTTTGCCACGCCCTACATTGACAAACAATGCATCATTTTTCATTTTCTTAAAAGCTTCTTTATCAATCATATGATATGTAGATTCATTGAGTGGCGCCATAACGAGGACTACATCACTTTCTCTAAAGAGCTTATCCAAAGACACATAAGTTGTCATATACAAGCGATCATCATTGCGTGGGTGACGATTATTGTAAAGCACAGTCATGCCGAATGCACGAGCACGACGTGAAATAGATACGCCAATGTTCCCCATGCCAATAATACCCAAGGTCATACGGCTTAAATCGCGCCCTTTAATAGGTGCTTCCCCACGCCCCCATTGGCCGCTCTTTACGAAAGCATCATTTTCTAAAATACGACGGCTTGCTGTTGCCACCAAGGTAAAAGCTAATTCAGCTACAGTTTCAGTCAACACATCAGGCGTGTTGCCATAAGGAATCTTAGCGGCCGTTAAGTCTTCAATATTTACATTATCATAGCCTACTGAAGCCTGTGCAATAACCTTTAGGTTCGGAGCATCGGCTACTAAATCAGCATCTACTTTAACGCCATTGACAGACCAAAGCGCATCAGCTTCTTTAAGCCACTCTTTTAAAAGGTCTCGTGGCATGACACCGGACTGCTCCCATTGTTTAATGGTTACATGCTCACCTAAATAAGCGAGCGCATCTTTTCTTGCAAAACCTGGAACTACAACTACTGGTTTACTCATATTAATTCCTCCTCATATAAGGATTGACAACTTTTTAGTACTATTTTTATTATATCATCAAAATCCTACTGATTTGTTAGAATTTTTATCCTTTATAGATATATTTTTATATTCTGTAGCACATATGTAAAAATATATATCAAATAGACTCATGTATTTTATTCTCAATTGAATGTATTGCTTTATCATTTTTATGTTTTATGTTATAGTTAAATTAAATAATAAACATAAATTCATAATTTAATTACAAAAAAATATTAATCAGGGTTTTTATTTTTGAAATGAGGCTTCTATTATGGCAATTATTGATTCATTACCGGAAAAAGAGGTAACTCTGAGAGAGTTTAAAACTGCGTTAAACAAAATTATGGCTGATTATGATGCAAACAATCCTGTAACCATTACTATCAGCGAACATGGAACGAAGAAAACATTTTCTCTCGTCCCTAAACGCATGCGCCGCCGCTCCAATGGCGAAGCATTTTCTATTAAAGAAATTCCTTTTAGCAATTTAGAAACTACCAAAGAACCAGGTACCTATATTGCAATCGATACCTTTAATATTGCCGAAAATACGCCAATTCCATTTGTTTATGGCCTTTACATCGACTTTGATTTAGAACGCGACCTTCGCTTCTTCAACGATCGTGAAAGTTGTGAAAAATGGTTGAGCAAAAAAATTAAACTCTTAGAAAAATAAACAAGTCTTAAACCTTTTAGTCAATGCCTACACAGTAGGATTAAAAACCTTGAGAACCAAAAGAGAAGTAACAGAGAACAAGCCTTATACACTATATGAAATGAGGAATACACTATGAAAATTGCAAGCTTTACTACACAAAGTGGTTTTAAACAATGGGGCATCATCGACGAAGAGTTACAAACAATTTTAGGTAGTGCTGACCTAGAAGAGGCCTATTTTACCTTTTTACCAGAAACTATTGAAGAGCTAATTAGCCTCGGTGACGAAGGTCTCCTAAGCCTTACTACAGCACTACAAAAGCATCGTGAAACACCAGTAGCGATTCCGTATCACTTAAATGAAGTATCCCTAGAAGCTCCGATTACACCGCATCGCAATATTATTTGCATTGGTAAAAACTATCGGGAGCATGTGGCAGAATTTGATAAATCCGCCCAAGAGCCGGAGCATCCTGTGTTCTTCACTAAATTGCCAACCACGGTAATCGGCCCTAAGCAAACAATTCCGCTTCATCCTAATGCCACCTCACAAGTGGACTATGAAGGTGAATTGGCCATCATCATTGGCAAGCGTGGCTCACAGATTCCTGAAAATGAAGTGTGGGATCATATCTTTGGGTACACCATTCTAAATGATGTAACAGCTCGCGATTTACAACGTCGTCACGAACAATGGTTCCTCGGCAAGAGCTTAGACGGCTTCGCTCCTATGGGTCCAGCCATTTTAGTAGGCAACAAACAGCCACAACATTTTGAAGTGCGCACCTATGTAAATAGCGAACTTCGCCAATCAGGTTCTACTGAAGATTTAATATTCTCCATTCCAACTATTGTAAGCACCTTAAGCCAAGGGCTTACATTAGAACCAGGCGACATTATCTCCACTGGTACACCATCCGGTGTGGGCATCGGATTTAATCCGCCTCGCTTCTTACAAGAAAACGATTCCGTATCGATTACTATCGAGGGCATTGGCACCTTAGAAAATCCTGTAGGATATAAATAAAGTTGAAAGTCTTACAGAGTGTAAAGAAATTTAGAGCATCCTGTGGAGTAAAAATAAATTAGATAATCCTAAAGTGCATAAATAACAAAAGAGAGAGTCTAAGGACTCTCTCTTTTTTATCATTCTAATAAGATTTTTATAAGATTTTTATAAAATCTTAGGATTTTGCTAACTATACAGAATGCCATATGCGAGCCTAAATCACATCAATTTTTGGTCAATATATAGCCCATAAGGTAAAAGAGCGACTCCCGAAAGAGTCGCTCTTTTTATTTCAGATTATAAGTATTTACTTATTTCTCTGCGTTAATAATTAGCTTATTTAGCTATGCTAAGTATTAACTTATTTGCCTCTGCTAAGCATTAGCTTATTTACCTATGCTAAATATTAGTTTATTTACCTGCGTTTTGAACAAGTGTATTAACTAATTGAGTTAATTCTTCAATCTTAGCATTTTGGCTGTCCACAACAGTTTGTAAATCTTTAATTTGTTGTGCCATAACTTTACGAGCTGGGTAGTTTTCAGTTTCACCTTCACCTACACGTAATGTTACACCTGCATTTACCATGTTTTCGCCGCCACCTAAGGAAGTACCAATGCTAAACATAGTATCACCATTAGGACGATAGAAGGCACCAAGAGCTAATGCATTAGCACCACGGTAATTACCTACACCAGCGGATACTTCCCATTTAGCTTCTGGGCTAAATTCTAATGGATGTAAGGCAGCAAGAGCCGCAGCACCAGCACCTACACGGTCTACACGACGATCAAGTTTGCTAATGCGGTTGGACATTTGATTCATACCATTACCAATATTGTTAATTGTATTATCAAATTGACCTTTGTTGATAGCATCGCCAGGATTTACAGCTTCACCAACATTTGTGATTGGATTGCCACCCATATCAATGCCTTCACCGGAGATGTTAACACCATCTTTGCCATCTTTACCTGGAATGCTAATGCCTTCACCATTGATGATAGTTTGGTTATCGCCTTTACCTACGGTAATAGTATCGCCTTCAATGGTCACATCGCCAATATTGGCTTTTTCAGTAACAGTTAACTCTTTAGTAGTTACAGAGTTTAAGCCTTTGAGGTCTTTAGATAATTTAATATCTAAGCCATTAGTAGAGTTACCTTCGTCATCTTTTTGTGTCACTACACCAATATTGCCATCTGATAAATTATCAACAGCAGCGCCACCATTGAGATGTAAAGTTTCACCGCTCTTAACAGTTACTTTTTTACCTTCTCCTTCGTCGCCAGCAAATACACGGCTAGACTCTTTTACTGATGTATTAATTTCATTAATTTGGTTAGTCACTTGGTTAGCCAAATCATGTAATTGACCTTCTGTAGCTGCACGATCTGCTACTATATTTTCACCATTGTCGCCAGGAGCCCAAGTTGTATTATCAAGGCCTGTAATGTATTTATTGCCAACAGTTACCTTATCTGCACCATCACCAATGACAACTTGACCTTTACTACCGTCAACAACAACTTTATTAGTGCCATCACCAGCAGTTACTTTAGCACCATTGCCATCAACAGTTACTTGCTTAGTCTTATCTGATTCAGAACCTAGAGTAATAGAATCGTTAAGATTTACTTCATTAGTCTTTGTATCTACAGTGATATTTTTACCTGATTGTGCTTTGGAAGCATTGATTGTAGTGTTAACACCTTTAATAGCATCATCTAGCTGGCCTTTATTGATAGCATCTGTCGCGTCTGTACCATTAGCTACATTAGTAATCTTATTGCCGCCATTATTTAAGCCATTTTGAGTTAATTCAACTGTTCCTGAAATTGTAGGTGTTACAGGAGCTACTGGATTACCATCTTTTGTATATGTATTATTCTCTTTGTCATATACAGCGCCAGTTAAATCGATGTACCATTTGCCATCTTCACCTTTAACTAAGGAGTTGCCTTTATCGTCTTTTGCTGTTTCGTTAAATACGATGCTACCATCAGCTAAATTAATATTCTTAGCCAATTTCACATGTAAACCAGTGGCATTACCTTCGTCATCAACATCAGCTACTACAGCGATATTATTTTCAGTGAAGTCTTTAGCGCCACCTTTAAGGTCTAACTGTTCATTCAGCTTCTTAGCAATAACATGTTCTGCACCATCGTCACCAGCAAATTTGAGACCATCACCCATAGTAGCAACTTGATGCTCTTTACCATCCTCATCAGTATAAACAATACGAGTTACGCCATTTTCGCCGTCAAGACCGTTAACACCATCTTTTACGGAAATATTAGCACTTGTATCCTTGCCTGGTTGACCGTCATCACCTTTAGGGCCCGGTGTACCAATGATAGTAATGCTACCTGGCTCAGCATCTTTACCTGGAGTTCCTGGTTCGCCATTTTCACCTGGTTTACCTGGCTCACCTTTAGAACCAATAACTAACTCTTTGCTTAATTTAATATCATAAGTAGTTTTGCCATCTTTAGTTACAGCAGCAACCTCTAAATTATTGTCTTTTACAGACTCACCTAATTTATCTTTACCAGGTGTCACGTCTTTACCATTTACAGTAATAGCCGTATGTGCACCACTAGCAGATTCACTAATTGCATCAGCCATAGCTTGTAATTGAGCTACGTTAACTGCATCAGTAGCCTTCATGCCAGCTGCTACACCTGTGATTTGACGAGATTGAGTTGCAACACCATCATCGCCTAAGACGCCTACAGATACGGAACCTAATGTAGATTTCCAAGTGGCACCAGTTTTTGTCGATGCTTGGCCTGTAACTGGGTCATAACCTGCAACATTATTAGCTATAGAAGCAATAGAGCCAGAGCCAAGAGCTACGCCATCTTTTACTGTTACATTGGCATTATAACCAATTACAGTTGCATCAGTAACTTTTAATTCAGTTTCTTTAGATGCTGCCCCCATTACAACACTATTATTCGCACTTGTTAACTTACGGTTATCACCGAATAAAATCGTGTTTTTAGTGTTTTCAATTTTATTATTACTACCTGTCACAGTTACATTATCTACATTAGTCGCTGTATTTTCAAAACCAGTAATAGCATTGGATTCACTAATATTAGAAGCTGTACCCGTTACTGTATTATTAACACCAATAATAGCGGTACGGCGTGTATAATCTGCTACGTTGCCACCACCGAAGGCCATAGTAGCACCACCGCTCTTACTTGAGCGAATTGCGCTTTGCAAGGTGTCAACCATAGCATCTACAGAAGCGGCACCAGAGGTTGGCGCATTGATTGATGTAATAGAGTTACTAATCTTATTACCAGCACCATAAATAAGAGATCCATTACTCTTATCAGTAATATTAGCCACACCTGTAATTGTATTAGCAATTCCTTCATACGATGGGAATAAGAAATTACCACTACCATTAGAACGGATGCTATTTAAAGAACCTACTACAGTGGCACCAAAGTTTTGAGCCCCATAGGCCGCTGTATTCATTCGACCAGAACCGTCAAAGCTGCCTGTTGCAATGGAATAAGAACCAAGCATCGTGGAGAACAAGCCTTTAGCATAGGTATTGGTGCCTACAGCTGTTTGATTTACATGGAAACCAATCGCGTCATTGCCCTTTACTTGTTTATCACCCATAAGGCCATTATAGGTACGGCCACCGATGTCGATGGAACCAGTACGGCCTTTTGCATTTACACCCATAGCAATACCGGTGGCTACACGACTGCGGTCAGTTGGATTGTCATACCCACCAGAACCGCCCTTAGGCCAGTTAGTTGGATCAAAGCCAAGTTTTGCTTCCTGTTCACCACCACCAGCAAATACACGAGCATTCTTACCAATTGCAATATGACCATCTAATCCAATATTAGGGTCTACACCTGCACCATCACCAATAATAACTGTGCTATCACCGCTAGTTCTAGTGTTACGGCCGATAACTACGCCACCAGCGCCAGCCATACTGTTGTTAAAGCCAATAGCTACACTGCCTTCACCACTGGCCGTTACTTTCGGGCCAATCGCAATGGCATTAGTGCCTGTAGCACCAGCATTGTTTTTATTGCCTGTTTCAGTGGAGTTTACGGAGAAATATTCAACGCCTTTTATCGCTGCTAAATCAGCTTTCGTTGCAATATTATTAACCGTTAAATCACCACCAGCATTACGAGCTAATGTTAAGGTGCCATTTTCTAACTTAGCACCTGTTACATAAGTATCTTGTAAACCAGTGATAGTAACCGAATTCGTTGTATTGCCAGAAGAATCAGTTACTGTAATGGTACCTGCACCAGTAGCTTGATTATATGTGGCTGTACCGCCTGTTACTTTTGTGTCATTATCAATAGCATTGATTGTATATGTTGTACCATTTTCAGGAGTCGATGCTGTACTAATGGAGGAAATATTTGCTCCTGCTACAAGAGATACTTTAGCTGCCTTTAATTGTGCTACGTTAACTGCATCAGTATCTTGTGCACCAGCCGCTACATTTGTGATTTGACGCGTAATTTCAGTACTTCCAGAGGCTGAATTTGCCCCTACAGAAATACTACCACGATTAGCTTTCCAAGTTAGAGTATCTTTTGTACTATCAGTACCGGTGGATGGATCATAGCCTTTAACTCCAGCCGCTGTATTCGCTCTAGAAAGCGCACCTAATGCAACACCATTTTCAGCATGAGCATATGCATATTTCCCTATAGCAACGCCATTCTCAACATCACTTAGCGTTGAATGACCTAATGCTAATCCGCCTTCACTTTTAACAGTTGCACCATAGCCTACAGCTGTGCCATATCCGTTATCAGCTAATTTATGATATTGTCTAGACGCTGCATCACTACTATTAATAGTTCTTAAATCTGGCGCATATTGTTTCTTTTCATCATCAGACAACTTATTATAATCTACTTCACTTATAGGTTTATCTGTATTAGCAAATACACTAGCATAACTACCAACAGCAACAGAACCGCCACTATAAGTACCAGCCTTATATCCGCTTGCTAATGAATCCTTTGTATTAGCTCGTGCATAGCTTCCTAGTGCAGTCGAATTATCCTGTTGTGATCCAGCATCCTGACCAATTGCAACGCCTCTAAACTCAGATGATGTCATATGGCCTATCGATACACTACCTTGGCTGTTAGCTTTACTAAGTTGACCTAGGGCAACAGCTGTAGTGGTTTTACTATTGGAATAATCACCAATTGCAACCCCAGCTTCAGCAAAAGACTTTGTACCTATGGCTACAGCATTACCAGATTTTGATTTTGCTTGATATCCAATAGCAATTTGCCCACTAAAATCGCTGCCCTCAACAACTGCTGCTTTATAGCCTAACACAACACTTTGAGGCCCTGTTGTAGTTGCTCCAGCACCAATTACAACAGAAGCTTCTTTTGTAGCTCCATCATTATTATAATTACTTAATGACTCACCTTTAACACCACTCACTGATACATAATGAGGTGCTATCTCAGCTATCTTTTTAAATTGAGCAATATTAACTGCATCCGTATCTTTAGTCCCAGCAGCTACATTTGTAATTTGACGTGTTTGTACTTTGTTGCTAATGGTCCCATCATTTGGATACGCATCTACCGCGTCTTGTGAAACACCTACAGACACAGCGGCTAACGTCGATTTCCAGACAGCAGAATCATCTAATGAAGATTTATCTGACATAGTGCTAAAAGGATCATACCCAGCTACACCTGCTTTAGTATATGCAACAGAATTAGAGCCAATAGCAACACCATCACTAACTTTAGAATGTGTATTATACCCAATCACAACTACACGATCCGTTGGTGTTATGATTTGATTAGTCCCTGGTGTAGACCCAATAACTACATTATAGTTGGAGTTATTAACGCGACGTCCATCACCAAGTATTACATTGCTTGCACTAGTGCCTCCAGCTGAGTTATTAGTCCCGATTATATAATTACTTTTATTTGAGAAATCAGCCTTACTATTTGTGCCTTCAACAAAATTTGTCCCTTGCGAATTATCAACCGCCTGTACATCAAAACCAAACACACCACTGCACAGAGCAAAAACAGACAAAGCAATACTTAACTTCTGTCCCATCTTGCTATGTGTAGATGCAGGCTTTCCATTATTCTTAGCCAACTCTGATACTACCACATAGCTGCCTTTTACTTTGCTCCAAACAACTTTGTAATGCTTATTCATTAAATTAAGCCTCCCTTGTTACAACTTTTTGTCCTATTCACCTAAAAACTCTAATGTACTAATGAATTTTGGGTAAATAAAGCAATTGATCTATAAATTATTTTCTAAGTAAACTTGCTGATACTGCCTATCCGATCCCCCTATCATTATGACTCTATCAGTTAAGTTTATTTATAAAAAATAAATTACATATAAATATTTTTAACTATCCAACCCTAAATGGTATATAATTCCACTCCCCTCATGTAATGATTACCAAAATATATTACCTATATTTTATTATTTTATGACTGATTATGTCAACAATCACCCCCATCATCATACTGTTAATTTTCATATTTTTTTCATTTAAGTTTGCCTTAATTCAAGTGTTTTTCTCAACATCAATTATCATCTTGAATAACTTTCAACTTTAATTCATTTTTACTTCATGTTTGATGGTGTTATAAGTTTTTTAATTATACAGTATTTACAAATAACAAAATTCTACATTTCTTCAATATATACTTACATGGCATTTGATATATGACAGCCTTATTTTAAAATTTAATTAAACATATTATTACCTATAATAAATTGTTTCCTTATATTATTCATTGTTATTCCCATGTATATCTTATTAACGTCTATGTATTAACTATGAAAAACAAAAAGAAGGATAACAAGACTTCACTTGTCATCCTTCTTTTATTTTTATACTATACGACGAATATAGTTACAAAACTTATTTTTGTAGCGCTGCTACAGCTTGTAATAATTGTTCAATCTTCTGATTTTGTTCTTCTAATCGAGCATCTTGAGCTGCAAGCTTAGCATCTTGCTCTGCTACTACACCTTTAAGAGTTTTAATTTCTTCAGCCATTAATCTACGCGCTGGATGCTCTTCTGTTTCGCCATCGCCGACACGTAGAGTTACTCCGGCATTAATCATATTTTCACCGCCACCTAAAGATGTACCGATGCTAAACATTGTGTCACTATTTGGGCGATAGAAAGCACCAATTGCAATAGCATTCGCGCTCTTATAATTACCTACACCAGCAGATACTTCCCATTTTGCTTCTGGGCTGAACTCTAATGGATGCAATGCAGCAAGCGCTGCCGCACCAGCACCAACGCGATCTACACGACGATCGAGTTTGCTAATACGATTTGACATTTGATTCATACCATTACCAAAATTATTAACAACATTGTTTAATTGGCCTCTACTTACTGCATCACCAGGTTCAATACCATCACCAATGTTATGAATCACATTGCCACCCATGTTAACATTATCGCCATTTACTACAACCGTATTTCCTTCAGAACCTTTAACAGTCAAACCATCATTGTTGATAGTTATGTTGCCAGTTGTTACCGAATTATCATTGATGATAGTTTGGCTATCACCTTTGCCTACTGTAATAGTATCGCCAGCAATAGACACATCACCGATGTTAGCACCTTTATTAACAGTTAGATTTTCTGTAGTTACAGAATTTAAGCCTGTAAGGTCTTTAGATAACTTAATATCTAAGCCTTGACCATTAGCAACTACACCAATATTACCATCTGATAAATTGGTCGCATCAGCGCCACCTTTAAGATTTAAGGTTTCACCATTCTTAACGGTTACTTTTACGCCATCATCACCAGCAAATACACGGCTAGAATCTTTTACCGCTGTATCAATATTACTAATTTGATCAGCAATATCTTTTAATTGACCTTCAGTAGCAGCGCGGTCAGGAACATAGCCATTAGTTTCAGGAGCCCAAGTTATATTATCAAGACCTGTAATGAATTGGCCATTTTCTGTTTTCCCCAAGGAGGTACCATCTGTTTTAATAGGACTTGCCTCTTGGTTACCCATGATAATTTGGTCGCCAGGTTTACCATTGTCTACGCCAATAATTACTTGACCGTTTGAACCATCAAGAGCTACTTGGTTTTCACCTTCACCAGCTTTAACAGAGGCATCTTTACCATCAATTGCCACTTGGTTAGCGCCGGATCCAGCAGTAATTGTACCTTCGCTACCTTTAATTACTACTTGTTTAGTCGTATCTTTACCAAGCGTAATATCTTCTTTAAGAGATACTTTATTATTTTCTACAGAAATATTATCGCCAGCAGTTACCTTAGCTGCTTCAACTTGTTGACCTACAAGTGTAATAACATCCCCAATATTAGCTACATTAGTATTGTTATTATATACTGGGTTGCCATTTTCATCTTTGCCAGTTGCACCGCTACCTACATTAGTGATTTGTTTATCACCCATGTTGATGCCACCATTATTAATTGTGATGCCACCAGTATAATTTCCGTCAGCACCTTTTGTACCACCTACATTGATGCTAGTAAGACCAGTTAAGTCTTTAGCTAATTTAACAGTTAATGTACCATTATCAGCGATTACACCAATATTATTATCGCTAAGTTTCTCAGGCTCAGTTATACCACCCTTAACATCTACTTGGTTGTTAAGTTTAACGTCAAATGCTGTACCAGTATCACCACCAAATTTCAAGCCATCGTCTGTAGTAGCTACTTTATCACTCAACTTAATATCATACGTAGTTTTACCATCTTGAGTTTTAGCAGCAATCGTTAAATTATTATCTTCTACCTCTGTACCAGGTTTTACCTCTTTAGTATTGAGCGTAATCTCTGTATGTGCCCCATTAGCTGATTCACTAACTGCTGTTGCTACAGCTTTTAATTGAGCTACGTTAACTGCATCGGTATCATCGGTACCAGCCGCTACATTGGTAATCTGACGTGTATTATCTGCTGCACCAACAGATACGGCGGCTAATTTAGAAGTCCAAGTCGCAGTAGCCTTTTCTGCCGCTGTCAAATCTTTTCCTGCAGGAATGTAACCTAATTTACCAGCAGCAGTATTAGCAATAGAGCCAGAACCAAGAGCTACACCATCTTTTACTGTTACATTGGCATTATAACCAATTACAGTTGCATCAGTAACGTTTAATTCAGTTTCTTTAGATGCTGCCCCCATTACAACACTATTATTCGCACTTGTTAACTTACGGTTATCACCGAATAAAATCGTGTTTTTAGTGTTTTCAATTTTATTATTACTACCTGTCACAGTTACATTATCTACATTAGTCGCTGTATTTTCAAAGCCAGTAATAGCATTGGCTTCACTAACATCTTCAGCTGAACCAGTTACTGTATTATTAACACCTATAATAGCGGTACGTTGTGTATAATCTGCTACGTTGCCACCACCAAAGGCCATAGTCGCTCCACCACTATCACTGCTTCTGATAGCACTTTGCAATTTATCTACCATTGCATCTACAGAATCAGCTCCAGAAGTTGGTGCCACAATTCTTGTAATGGAATTACTAATCTTATTACCTGCACCATAAACAAGGGAACCATTGGTATTATCTGTAATATTGGCTACACCTGTAATTGTATTGGCAATCCCTTGATAAGATGGGCTGAATAATCCACCACTGCCATTAGAACGAATGCTATTTAAAGAGCCTACTACAGTAGCGCCAAAGTTTTGAGCACCATAGGCCGCCGTATTCATTCGACCAGAACCATCAAAACTACCTGTTGCAATGGAGTAAGAACCAAGCATGGTGGAGAACAAGCCTTTAGCATAAGTATTGGTACCTAAGGCTGTTTGATTTACATGGGAGCCAATCGCATTATTACCGGCTACTTGTTTTCCACCCATGAGTCCATTATAAGTACGAGCACCAATATCAATGGAACCAGTACGACCTTTTGCATTAACGCCCATAGCAATACCAGTGGCTACACGGCTGCGGTCAGTTGGATTATCATAACCGCCAGCACCACCCTTAGGCCAGTTAGTTGGATCAAAGCCAAGTTTTGCTTCCTGTTCGCCGCCGCCGGCAAATACACGAGCATTCTTACCGATTGCAATATGACCATCTAATGCAATATTAGGGTCTACACCTGCACCATCACCAATGATAACGGTACTATCACCACTAGTTCTAGTGTTGCGGCCAATAACTACGCCACCAGCGCCAGCCATACTGTTGTTAAAACCAATAGCTACACTGCCTTCACCACTGGCCGTTACCTTAGGACCAATCGCAATAGCATTAGTACCTGTAGCACCTGCATTGTTTTTGTTTACAGTTTCTGTAGATTTTACAGAGAAATATTCAATTTTATTAGCAGCTAAATCGTCTTTAGTTGCAATATTAGAGACCGTTAAATTACCACCAGCATTACGAGTTAATGTTAAGGTACCATCTTTAAGCGTTGCCCCCGTTACATAAGTATCTTGTAAGCCTTCAATAGTGATAGGGGTAGTTGTATTGCCAGAAGAATTAGTTACTGTAATAGTACCAGCACCTGTAGTTTGATTATATGTTGCAGTACCACCAGTTACCTTGGTGTCGTTATCAACGCCATTAATTGTATACACTGTAGAGCCATCAACTGCTGTACTTGGGCTTACAGTTACAGAATTAGCATCACCTGTAGCGGCTTCTACTTTTACACGAGATGCTTTTAATTGTGCTACGTTAACGGCATCAGTATTTTGCCAACCAGCAGCTACGCCTGTGATTTGACGAGTATTATTAGGCGTACCTATAGATAAGGCCCCCTTACCAGATTGCCACACGCCAGTCGTATTAGTAGATTGCGCATCTGTACTTGGATCATATCCTTTTACCTTGGCAGCCGTAGTGGCTTGTGAGCCTGCCCCTAAGGCTATGCCACCTGAAACTTTAGCTTTAGCTCCATAGCCTAGAGCGATACCTTGCTCAGCTGCTTTTTCAACAACAGTACTTGGTTCTGATGCGCTAGTGCCGCTACCAATGGCAATCGAATAATCAGCTAGCGCCTGAGTTTCTCCACCAATAGCTACGCCTTCGTAACCTTCAACAGTAAGATTTCTACCGATAGCAATACCGCCATCTTCATTAGTTTGGCCGACGGTATTATTAGAACCAAATGCTAAGCCCTTGCTCTTTACTGTATTATTTTGGCCAATTGCATAGGCCGCTTTAACATTATTAAGTGTACCAATCGTTACTCCTTGGTCACCGCTGACAGTGTTACCTGCACCAATAACTACATTATGTTGCCCCTTCACAGTCGTTGGAGTTACTACTCCTGAAGGGCTATTATTATAATCTGTTGCTAGTACACTGTTATAAATACCATTTATAGTCGCACCATTTGCAACTACAACGCTACCATTAACTTTTCCATTCGTACCGTTCTTAGCACCGTCTAATGTCGTACCATTACCTAATACAATCGAGTTAACCGCATCTTGCGAGTTGCTAGAATTAATCCCAATTACGATAGAATCATTAGCCTTAGCACCATCATTTGCGAAGTTAGAACCAGCTGCTTCTTTATCACTTTTAGTAGAGTAGTAATGCACTTTACTGTTATGCACATCCGAAGTAGTTGCCAAACCAGTTACTGTAATAGGTCTCCCTTCATTCTGGTTAATTGTTAACGTACCATCACTAAGTGTAGCACTTGTAACGTATGTGTCCTCGGCATTAACTGTATATACTGTACCGCCATCTAAAGTGGCAGTAGACTCTACAGAAGCAATATTAGTACCACCTGTAACAGTTACTTTAGCTGCCTTTAATTGTGCTACGTTTACTGCATCAGTGTCTTGTGTACCAGCTGCTACATTTGTGATTTGACGAGTACCGGCAGGAGTAGTTTCATCAACCGCTGCATACCCTACAGATACAGCACCTAAGGTAGATGTCCAGGTAGGTGTGTCTAATGCAGCATCACTAGATGCATCTGCTACTCTAATAGTAGCATCTGTTGTTGTATCTTCTATTGCACTTGGATTATAACCTTGTACGCTAGAATCAGTTGCTGCGATAGATTCGGAACCAAGAGCGACGCCACCATTGATAGATACATCAGTGTTATAACCAAGCATTACAGCGTTGGAGATATTTTCAGTGTGAACTTTTTTAGGTGTATTCTCAACAACAGTATACTCAATCTCAGGAATCCTTGAGTCATTTGTCTCAAATTTCTTGACTACTTCTTTTTCTTCCGTTGCCATTGAGCCAAGAACTAAGTTATGCTCACCACCACTTAGAACATGATAGTCACCTACAATTATATTATCTGAAGCCTGTTTGATTGTATTGCCTGTTCCGATAATGGATGAATTAGTGACACTATCAGCATTATTCATAGAACCTGCAATTACATTTCTAATACTATTTTCTTCCTTAGTACCTAATACTGTATTACTAGACCCTAAAATTTGCGAATTGTTCACATAGTCTATAGTATTTCCACTACCTATCACAGAAGTATTACCGCCACTAGACTCAATATATTGTTTTAATATAGATTGCCCAGTTTCATATGTTGGAATTTCACTCTCTGGAACATTATCAAGCCCTTGTCCATAATATTGCGCTAATGCGCTCATATTAAAGGATATATATTCCATCAAGTTATCAGTATTACTTTGTTTCCCCTCCGAATGTAAAACTGTATTGCCTGAACCATAAATTAAAGCGCTATTTGCCCCTTCAGTCTTATTAAAGGTGCCTGTAATATTGTTTACAGCACCATCGATACTAGACAAAAAGCTTGTTTTTTCAGCTCCACTTTTTATAGTGTTATAAGAGCCGTATATCGATGATAGTAATCCAGTATCTTCATCTGTCGTCGAACGAATACCGGTAATAGTTGTATGATAGTCACTAGCTATAGAATTATTACCTAATACAATACTTTCCCCTCTACGATTTAAAGCACCATATCCTACCGTAAGATTATTATCTCCCCAATTTTCAACCTCTTCACCTTTTTTTTGAACAGGCATAGAGCCTATAATAATAGTTTTTCTAGGTGAAGAAACAACTTGGTTATCTCCAATTATAATAGCATCACTAGGTGATGTCATTCGATTATTATTCCCAAGAACAGTCAAGGCTTCAATGCCGGTCCAATATGTATCATTACCTGTAATGCTATTCCCTTTACCAATAACTACATCAGATACTGTGGTTCGTTTTGCAGAAGATGTTGTTCCTTGATCACGGCCACTCAATGTATTATTATCACCAAATATTAACTGGCGATTACTATTTGTTATTGTATTATTATCACCAAATACTTTACTCTCCTCAGCTGTAAATGCGCCTGTACTAGAAAGGGTATTGCCATTACCAATTACTTTAGAGGATTTGCCTGTATTTTTAATCGTGCTACTACCAATCACTAAGCTATCTACAGCTGCTGTGCTAGCATTAGGGCCAATAGCCATAGAATTGTTAGCACTTGCACCTAAGTTATCTTTATTTCCATCAGCGTCAGAATTAATAGACACATATTCAACACCACTGTCCATGTTGCTTATATTAATTAAATTAGCTACTTTATTTAACTGTGCCAAGTTAACTGCATCAGTGTCTTGTGTACCAGCTGCTACATTTGTGATTTGGCGCGTGCCTGCAGGCGTATTTCCATCTGCTGCATACCCTACAGATACAGCACCTAAGGTAGATGTCCAAGTAGCGTTATTCTTATCAGCATCACTTACAATAGTATTGGTTGGAGATGCGCCTTTCTCACCAGCTGCTACACTTGCTACGGAATTAGAGCCAATAGCTACACCATCAGCTACAGTAGCATTTGCCTTATAACCGGCTACAACTACATTGGAAACATTATTAACCCCTAATTTAGTATCACTATTTAAACCGGAACCTAAAATCACTGAATTAGTAACACCCGTTAAGATACGATTGTCACCAATTAGAGTATTACCAGTACTACTTGTTACTTCATTGTCTGTACCAATTACATACGCATGGTCAGAACCAGCAACAGTGTTTTTAGCACCAGAAATAAAGTTATATTCACTATCTTTATCTGTGGTGCCAGTCAAGTTATTACTAACCCCTGTAATAGATGAGAAACGTGCATGATCAACAATATTAGCGCCACCAACAACTAAAATTTGCCCACCACTCTCTTTTACAGCACCAGCTAACGCTTTGCTTAATCCAACTGGGTCCGTCGGATTAATGGTTCCAGTATTTAACATTACTGCACTATATGAGTTGGTAACTAAGTTTCCTGCACCAAAAATTAATGTTGCATTTGCATTCTGTGTTGTATTAGCCGCACCAACAACAGCATTAGCGACGCCATCAAACTCCTCACCAGTAGATGCATCGATGGTATTTAACATACCTACTGCTGTGGCAGTAGCTCCTTGAAACTCACTCCCCGCCCCAGTTTTAACAGAAGTACCTAGACCCGCTGCGGTAGAACCAATACCACCGGAAGCATCACCATTTGCATTACCTAGCCGAGCTAACATACCATTAAAATCATTCACACTATAATACGGAGTCGCTGCACTTGCACCAACTGTAAGTCCCGCACACAATGCCAACACGGATAAAGTCACGCCTAATGTTCGACCTGACTGAATATGAGTTGAAGCTGCCTTACCATTGTTTCTAGCTAACTCGGATACTACTACATAGCAATGTTTCACCTTACTCCAAATAATCTTATACTGCTTATTCATTGACTCAACCTCCCTAAAATCAACCAATTCATGAACAGAAAATAGACAAAATACCACTCAAAAATTAAATATATTTACCTATTTTAATTCGTGACTATGCTCTTTAGTCGCTGTTAAAATTGCTTCTACACTACTATTATTAATAAACACATAGTTAATAATGTATGAGCTGTCCTTGTCACGAATGCATAATATTATTTATAAATAAAGTGGAAGGTGTATCCTCCCCAAAAACAAATATTCTTTTATTTGTCTTCATTCTATCTTTATAATAATCCCCTGTCAATTTTAAACATAAGTATTCAACATGATTTTATTTCATCTTAAATTCATTTTATTTAAGTATTTTTCAAATCTTAACTTACTTTTTATTCTCCCAAGTATTTAATCGAATTTTCGAATAACTGAATGCATTAACTTGATTTGAAATATAACAAATTTCGTTGTTAAAGAATCTCTTCACGTTATAAATGTTTGTTCACATAAATTTCATATAACTTCTTTCTGAATTTACAGTTTTTAAACTGTATACTATATTCTTTCGGATAATAAAAATAAGTAAACTTTTCAAAATAAAAGAAATTATTTTTATCAGTAATAATTAAGATATATATTGCGCTACATTTAAACTATAACTACAAATTATTTTTATGATTGTTATATAACATTAAATATAGCCACACCCCTATTCCCTTAAGGAATAGATAAAGAAAACGACTGCATAGAAGACTTCTATGCAGTCGTTTTTAAAGCTTGCTAATTAATTATTTAGCAACTTCTTCTTTTTTGATTTTACCACCATAAATATCGCGATAATCGCCTTCTTCTTTGTTATCTTTGTTATTTACGCGAAGACGTTCAATTTTGTAACGATCATTATCTTCACCAGCAACGCGATCAACACGACTATGATCTAAGTTCTCTAAATCTGCAATTTCTGGACGGAATTCATTAATAGCACGTGCCATAGTTCCATCAATTTCTGCACCATTCTTGAGAGCTCTGTACACTACAGCAGCAAATTCATAACGAGTTAAACTACGATCACCTTTGAATTCGCCATCAGGATATCCCATAGTAAGGCCTTTTTTGGTAATTGCATCAACGAATTCATAAGCCCAATGGTTTTTAGGTACATCTGGGAACTCAAGATTTGAGCTATCAGGGTAACCAGCACCTGTACCCACGCCACCACGTTCTAACTGAGCAATTCTAGCATTTTGTGCTTCAATAATTCGTTTTAAAGCTTCTACGTCTTTAGCAAGCGCTACGCGTGATGTAGAAACACCATTGGATTGACCAAAGCGGATACTTACACCTGCATTAAACATTTCATCGCCATTACCTAGAGTGCTACCAATGCTGAAACGAGTGTCTTCATTTGGCTGATAGTAAGCACCAATTGCAAATGCATCGGCATTTTTGTAATTACCATAACCTACAGCAAAATTCCATTTGTCATCTGGGTTAAAGTCTAATGGACTTAATGCAGCCAAGGCAGCCGCGCCAGCACCTACGTCGTTAATACGATTGTTCAATTTGTTTACACGGCCATTTAAATTACCAAAATCACCGGCTAAACCATCTACACGATCGTTTACAGCATCTAACTGACCACGATTTACCGCATCAGTTGGAGCTTCGCCTGCGCCAACATTGTGAATCACATTACCGCCCATGTTAACATTATCGCCATTTACTACAACGGTATTTCCTTCAGAACCTTTAACAGTTAAACCATCATTATTGATAGTTGTGTTGCCAGTTGTTACGGAATTTAAGCCTGTAAGGTCTTTAGATAATTTAATATCTAAACCTTGACCATTAGCAACTACACCAATATTACCATCTGATAAGTTGGTCGCATCAGCGCCACCTTTAAGATTTAAGGTTTCACCATTCTTAACGGTTA